>Ga0105096_10001239_pt1 | contig 10306 bp, 9 predicted proteins | sample PPLLak3cmMay2015_FD_87036 | JGI IMG/M metagenome (GOLD analysis project Ga0105096, IMG submission 87036) | Freshwater sediment microbial communities from Prairie Pothole Lake near Jamestown, North Dakota, USA - PPLs Lake P7 Core (1) Depth... | ecosystem: Environmental > Aquatic > Freshwater >...
AAGGTCGCTCAATTTCTTGGGCAAATACCAGTGCATGGAGAAATGCTTTGAAACGGGCCGGAATAGATAATTTCAGATGGCATGACCTGCGCCATACATGGGCAAGTTGGTTAGCCCAACAAGGTGCGCCCATGAATGTGTTACAGGAGCTTGGAGGCTGGGAATCTGAGGAGATGGTCAGGCGGTATGCTCACCTATCAAAACCCCAACTTTTACAGCATGCCGAACTGGTTTCAAATGTCTTTATTGGCACAAATTTGGCACACCCTAAGAAAAAAGAGGCTAGATAAACACTCTAACCTCTTGATTTATTGGTGGGTCTGGCTGGACTCGAACCAGCGACCAAGGGATTATGAGTCCCCTGCTCTAACCAACTGAGCTACAGACCCCTTGATATTATTATTTTAATTGTTCCCAGTATCCAGGAAACTGCGTAAACGTTCAGAACGGGCCGGATGGCGTAACTTGCGTAATGCCTTGGCTTCAATTTGACGGATGCGTTCACGGGTAACGTCGAATTGTTTTCCGACTTCTTCCAAAGTATGATCAGTATTCATTTCTATGCCAAAACGCATACGTAATACTTTAGCTTCGCGCGGCGTCAAAGAGTCAAGTATATCCTTTGTTACGCCCCGTAAGCTAGCATAAACTGCGGCATCGGCTGGCGCCATCGTTGCCGCATCTTCGATAAAGTCACCGAGATGCGAATCTTCATCATCCCCAATCGGAGTTTCCATAGAAATTGGTTCTTTGGAGATTTTAAGAATTTTACGAATTTTTTCTTCGGGCATTTCCATTTTCTGCGCCAGAATGGCCGGTTCCGGTTCTTGTCCAGTTTCTTGCAGAATCTGGCGCGAGATGCGATTCATTTTATTGATTGTTTCAATCATATGAACCGGTATCCGGATAGTGCGTGCCTGATCGGCAATAGATCGGGTAATCGCCTGACGAATCCACCAGGTTGCATAAGTTGAAAATTTATAGCCGCGCCGATATTCAAATTTATCTACCGCTTTCATTAAGCCAATATTGCCTTCCTGAATCAGATCAAGAAATTGCAATCCGCGATTGGTATATTTCTTGGCAATAGATATCACTAAACGTAAATTTGCTTCGGTCATCTCGCGCTTGGCTCGGCGCGCTTTTGCTTCACCAGTCGACATTTTACGATTGATTTCCTTCAATTCCTTTATTGGGATACCAATATTATTTTTGAGCGCCAATAAATTTTGCTGCTCTTCCAGAATTGAGGGTCTATAGTGCTCGAGTGCCTGACTATATGGCTTTCCAGCTTCGATTTCTTGCTTTACCCACTCAAGGTTTGTTTCATTCCCCGGGAAAGTCTTAATGAAATGGTTCCTTGGCATTTTTGCTTTGGATACACATAGATCCATTATTTTGCGTTCATAGTTACGTACATTGCCTACTAATTCGCGCTGAGTATCACAAAGCTTCTCCACCATTTTTGCCGAGAAGCGAATAGCCATCAGTTCAGATGAAATTTTATCCTGTAACTCAATATATTCCTGATGATAAGGCCCATCCTTTTCAAGAAGGTTTTGCATCTCGTTATATATTTCACGAATAACTAAAAAACGTTCCAGTGCATCAGTTTTTAATTTCAATAAATCTGCACTGGCGATAGCAGCACTGTCCTCATCTTCATCGTCATCGTCATCGCCAGGATCGCTGGAAGCTAATTCTTGCTCTAATGATTCTTCAGAAAGCTCTTCATTAATAATATCTTGAGCGTTTGCATCCAGTAGCCCATCAACAACTTCATCAATGCGTAGAATATCTTTCTCAACTTCTGTAGCCAGATCTACAATCCTTGAAATGATCGGGGGACAGGCGGAGATTGCCTGAATCATGTGACGTAGCCCGCCTTCTATACGTTTTGCGATCTCAATTTCACTTTCCCGTGTTAGCAAACCAACGGAGCCCATTTCCCGCATATACATGCGCACAGGATCGGTTGTGCGTCCAAACTCAGAATCTACAGTAGAGAGTGCCGCTTCTGCTTCTTCCGCCACATCCTCATCAGCGACAGTTGTTGCAGCATCCGACATCAGCAATGTTTCGGCATCCGGTGCTTCATCATGTACAGATATGCCCATATCATTGATCATACTGATGATGCCTTCTATCTGCTCCGCATCCAGCATATCATCAGGCAGATGATCGTTGATTTCAGCATAGGTTAGATACCCGCGCTCTTTTCCCAATCCGATAAGCATTTTCAGGCGCATACGACGTGCTTCAATATCTTGCGGCAGTGAATTACCGCTCTCGATAACAGAAACGACTCCTATACCACTTACTTGGTCTATTCCAGCAGTTGCTTTATTCTTTTTTGGCGTTCTACCTCTAGTTTTCTTGCCATCACTGGATTCAATGTCATTTTCTCCAATGATTGCTTGAGAAATCTCAGCAGCAACATAAGCTGCTTTACCGGATACTGTTATATCAGCAACATTTTCACTGGTTGTTTTTTCATTTGCTTTTTTAGCCGTTGCTTTTACCTTTTTTTCAGTTTTAGCTACTAATTTATTAGGCTCTACTTTCTCTACCATTTCTTTATTGGTATTTTTTAATTTTTTAGTTGTTAATTTCTTGATAACTTCATTATCTTTTGACTCGACCGCTTTTGTCTTTGGCATATTGGATTCCCAATAATATTGGATAAATTAAAAGCTGAAAACGTCAGATTATACCAAAATTCGATACCGCTGACACCCTGTGACCGATTTCATCGCATAGCCAATCCTTGTAGCTCTCTTTTTTCTTCGTCGGTTAGCTTATCCAGAGATTTGCTCTGTAATTCAGTCATGCGTTTCTTACGTTGTGCTTGCTGTAATATTTCTAATGCCCCCAAAAACTCCGCTTCTAATTCAGCCGTATTGCTCCATTCTAAGGTTTCGCTTTCTATACTTTCCAGTAATGCTCTATATGGGCTATTTTGTAGATAAGTCAATATTGAAGATCCTGATTTACTATCAATTAGATAAGAATGTACGTCAAGAAAATTAACCAGCGTTTTTAATGCAGCAACTTCTTCAGTGTTTTCATTGCATTGGACAAGCAAGTCTCTATCCAGTTTCGCAATATAATTCGGGCTATACAATAACATTAGAATTAGCCAACGGTAAGGTGTAGAGGGTTGTTTTCTTGGCGCATTCTTCTTTGCGCTAACCCTAGGTGCGCGTTTTATTTGCAGCAATTCTTCTAGCTCGCCTTGATTAATCCCGCTCAATTCCACTAGGCGTCTTACCAGCATCAAAGACAATGCCGGTGCTGCTACTTGCTGCAATAGCGGTTTCGCATCACTGACTAACTTGGCGCGACCTTCGCTGGTTTGAAGGTTTGTCTTTAAACCTAATTCTCTGAATAGAAATTCAGATAAGGGTATTGCATGTTTGAGCTGCTGCTCAAAGGATTCCTTTCCATACTGATTCACATAACTATCTGGATCTGCGCCCTCGGGCAGAAAAAGAAAGCTCAGATACTTCCCATCTGAAAGCAATGCCAAACTATTCTCAAGAGCACGCCACGCTGCCTTTCTACCCGCTTTGTCTCCGTCGAAACAAAAAATAATATTATCAGTCTGACGTAAAAGTTTTTGTATATGGAAGCTGGTAGTAGCCGTACCCAACGCAGCCACTGCATAATCAATTCCGTGCTGTGAGAGTGCGATGACATCCATATAACCCTCGACAACAATCACACAATTTGCTTCACGAATGGCTCGACGTGCAGAAAAAAAATTGTATAACTCCCGTCCCTTTTCAAATAAAATTGTTTCCGGAGAATTCAGATATTTCGGTTCTTCCTGCTCTAATACCCGGCCACCAAAGCCAATGATCTGACCTTTCTGATTAAGAATCGGGAACATAATACGATCCCTGAATCGGTCATATTGCTTGGCTTCGTCGTTGATTATTACCAATCCGGCTTGCAGTAATATTTTCCGGGTTTTCTCAGATTTATAATCAGTAAAAACAGTTTCGAGATTTTGCCAGCCAACAGGTGCATAACCAATGGCAAATCGTGCCGCTGTCTTACCGGATAAGCCACGTTTCTTGAGATAGGCAACGGCTTTTTCTGAAACCTTGAGCTGCTCCCGATAGAAGCGGGTAGCAACTTGCAGCGCACTTAACAGATCCTGCGGCGATATTTCCGGATCACTACTGCCCAGGCCGTTTACTGGATATTGCGATAAATCATCGGGAGCGGTCTGTTTGGAAGGCGTATCCGTCTGTTGCACAGGCACCTGCATCCCAACATAAGCTGCCAAGTCATGCACAGCCTCAACAAAGCTCAATCCGCTATATTCAATCAAAAAACTAATTGCATTCCCGTGCGCACCGCAACCAAAGCAATGATAAAACTGCTTAGTCTGGCTGACTGTAAATGAGGGAGTTTTTTCACTGTGAAACGGGCAGCAAGCAACAAAGTTAGCGCCTGCTTTTTTGAGTGGAACATGACGATCAATCGCATCAAAAATATCTACACGATTGAGTAAGTCATAAATAAATGGCTGAGGAATCATCTACCGAAAGCAATCAATAACACCCAGCTTCAAGTATAAATAAATTACATCATCAACTATGGTTTCGTTTAAAAAAACAACCCCAACGTAGCTGGGCAATCTCAGGCTGATATTTTTCCTTTAATCAGCGTTGACACTTTAGTCATATCCGCACGCCCAGCGAGTTTCGGTTTCAATATGGCCATAACTTTACCCATATCCTGCATGCCTTTTGCCCCTGTTTCTGAAATTGCATCAACAATCAAAGCATCAATTTCAGAATCATCAAGCGCTTGCGGCATATATGCGCTTAATACAATGACTTCATCTTTCTCAATATTGGCCAGATCCAATCGCTTTGCTGCTTCATACTGTGCGATAGAATCCTTCCGTTGCTTGAGCATTTTTTCAATAACCGCAATCACTGCGGCATCATCAAGCACGATGCGTTCATCGACTTCACGCTGCTTGATAGCAGCCTGCAGCAAACGAATAGTATCTCGCTGTTTGGTAGCACCCGAACGCATAGCCGCTTTCATGTCTTCAGTAATTCTCTGCTTCAGACTCATAGTACATTGACGCAACGGATTGTTTGTTGATCAGCTTTGAGGTTATCTTGAGAATACTCGAAAATAACATTAACTACATTCAAATTTATTTTGCTTCTACTTACTCTGTGACTTAATAAAGCTTAGGAGGTAACAATTGACTGCGCAAACGTTTATAGTTACGTTTTACAGCTGCTGCCAGTTTCCGCTTACGCTCTGCGGTTGGTTTTTCATAAAACTCACGTGCGCGTAATTCTGTCAGTATCCCTGTTTTCTCAATGGAACGTTTAAAGCGTCGCATCGCAACTTCAAATGGCTCGTTTTCCTTAAGCTTGATAGTCGTCATAAATAGGCAAAACCCTTTGGTTAATTATAAAAATAATACAATTGAATTTTAATTTGCCCCACACCTTGCAACGAGGCGCAACAAAAGCTTCAAATTATAACACTAAGAAGTTTGTTACAAAAGATAAAGTTGCATCAATGCACGGCAAATCTACGCTAACACATATCTATTGAACTAGGAGGCTATTGGATTATCTGTGAGGATGTTGGCGTATGATTGGCGGAGAGGATGGGATTCGAACCCATGTGCCAAGTTACCCTGACCAACTGATTTCGAGTCAGCGCCGTTGTGACCGCTTCGGTACCTCTCCGGTTGCTGGAAATAATACACCCGTTTGATTCATTTTTGATCAAACGGGTAAAAAAACAAAGCAAATTCTAATTTTTAAGCGCTTGCTGCCATAACACCACGCATTTTCTGTAGTGCTTTAACTTCAATCTGACGGATGCGTTCAGCTGATACCCCCAGCTCATCAGCCAAGTCATGCAGGGTGGCCGTATCTTTTTCCCTTAACCAGCGAGCTTCGATGATGTGACGGCTGCGATCATCCAGGCAAGCCAGGGATTGTTGTAAACCTTTTTCACGTAAGAAGCTGATCTGTTCACTCTCCAGAATTTTTGAGGGTTCTGTGCCATCTGTCAGATAACTGATCGGACTGAATGTGTCATCTTCTTCATCAGATATAGGCTCCAACGAAATATCCGAGCCGTTGAATCGCTTTTCCATTTCAACCACTTCTTCAGATTTAACACCGAGTTGCGTGGCCATCGCCGCCACTTCCTTCGGGTTCATCGTTTCCAATCCCTTTTTCATGCTGCGCAAGTTAAAGAATAATTTACGTTGCTGCTTGGTGGTGGCTATTTTAACCAAGCGCCAGTTACGCATAATAAATTCATGAATCTCAGCTTTAATCCAATGCACCGCAAAAGACACCAAACGTACGCCACGTTCAGGGTCAAAGCGTTTGACCGCCTTCATTAGACCGATATTGCCTTCCTGGATTAAATCGGCTTGTGGGAGACCATAGCCTTTGTAACCACGTGCTATCGCGACTACAAAACGCAGATGCGACAATATTAATTGCTGCGCAGCCTCAATATCACCATGATTCCACAGGCGCCGCGCCAAACTGCTCTCTTCCTCTTGAGAAAGAATAGGAAAAGAATTAGCAGACTGAATATAACTTTCAAGACTTCCTCCCAGCGAAGGGATTGTTAAAGCATTCGTCATTATAATAATCTCCTGATTATGGTTTGTGCTTACTCTTTATCTTTAGAATTTATTTTAGCACTCTGTCAATAAGAGTGCCAAACTTTTAAAAAGTTTCATTACCAAGCACCCCACTTATCTGGGCTCTATTTGCCAGAGATGGCTTGCAACGGATATGCGGGCGCCAAGCCATCCCAACCAGGCTGAAAACAATAACAAGCTGATGCTGTCTGATGGAGAAAGGTGTTGGAGTTGCAGATCAAAGTCATAAAGTTGCGCAAGTGTGACGAGCTCTTCATTCATCGCGCGTATGGCCAATGTCATGATAAGCCATGCGGTAGCACCTCCGGCTAATCCCTGAATGGCACCAAAATAAAGAAAAGGGCGCCGGATAAAGCTGTCGGTCGCGCCTATTAATTTGGATATCTCGATTTCATCGCGCTTGGTTAGGATTTGCAGGCGGATAGTGTTGAACATGATAGCGATAATCGCGACACTCAGCAGGGTTGTCAGCATCAGTACAACAAAACGTCCCAGCTTGAGCAATGCGTCCAGGCGTTCGATCCAGGCAGAGTCAAATTGCACATGTTCGATTTCCGGCCAGCTTTGCATTGCTGCACGTAATTTCTCCAGGTTTCCAGGCGTGTTTTCCAAGGTATGCACAATGAAGGCATCAGGAAGCGGGTTGCGCACCAGGCTGGTGGTGATATCCGTGAGTCCGCTACTCTGTCGTAATTGATGCAGTGCAGCCTCTTTCGAAATGAACTGGAAGCTTACGATTTGTGAATCTTCTTCCATCCGTTGTTTGATTCTCTCAATATCTTCTTTCTTGATATCCAGCTTAAGAAACAAACTCATTTGCGGGGATCCCGCCGTTTGACCAGAAATGGAACTCAGATTTTCCATGAGTACATAGATACCTGTCGGCAGACTAAGCGCAATGCCCATTACGATGATACTGAGTAGACTGGTAACGGGCGTAGAAATTAGTCGTTTGAGTGTGAGAAAAAACACAAACCCGTGTTGCGTCAGCCATGCACGTATCATACCGCCAATTTTCCTTGTTTCAGTGACAGAATACGATGTTGTGTGTCCCTCAATAAGGATGCGTCATGGGTTGCAATCAGCACCGTGACGCCCACTTGATTGAATGATGTAAACATGGTCATAATATCTTGAGCATATTCAATATCCAGATTTCCGGTTGGCTCATCCGCGATGAGAATACTCGGACGATGGACTACCGCACGCGCGATACATAATCGCTGTCTTTCTCCGCCGGATAACGCAATGGGCATGGCTTTTTCTTTTTTTAACAAACCAACTTTATCAAGCGCGGCGCGTACACGACCAGCCACCGTTTTGTTATCAAAGTTGCTGATTTGCAGGGGCAGTAATACATTGTCAAATACGTTGCGATCAAATAAGAGCTTGTGATCCTGAAAAATAAAACCGATCTTGCGGCGTAAATACGGGATGGCACCTAGCTTGAGTTGTGCGATGTTTTGTCCGCTGATCGTAATAGTGCCGGAAGTCGGGCGCTCTATCGCAGCGATCAACTTTAATAACGTGCTTTTGCCCGCACCTGAATGACCGGTTAGAAATACCATTTCACCGGATTCAACCGTAAGATCAATGTTATTCAGCGCAACATAACCATCCTGATAACGTTTGGAGACATTTTTGAAAGTGATCATGTTATGGCCATGTACTGATAACCATCAATCAAACATCGCTTCGACAAACTCTCTGGCATCAAATGGTCTTAAATCATCCAAGCCTTCGCCGACGCCAACAAAACGCAATGCCGGGGGATTTTCTGGATATTGCCCGGCAATGGCTGCTACCACACCGCCTTTGGCGGTACCATCCAATTTAGTCAGAACCAAGCCGGTTACATCCAGTGCCTCATCAAAGGCTTTAACCTGTGTGATTGCATTCTGCCCGGTGTTGGCATCCAGCACTAGCAACACTTCGTGCGGTGCATCTGGCATGGCTTTGGCAATCACACGTTTTACTTTTTTAATTTCTTCCATTAAGTGCAGTTGCGTGGTCAAACGTCCAGCGGTGTCTGCCAGTACAATATCGATACCTCGTGCTTTGGCTGAATTGACCGCATCAAAAATTATGGCCGCCGGGTCACTTTTTTTATCTGGATCACTATCAGGCGCTATCACAGTGATATTGTTCCGCTCGCCCCATACAATCAGTTGTTCGCGTGCCGCTGCGCGGAAGGTATCACCAGCGGCCAGTAATACCGATTTGCCTTGTGATTGAAAATATTTGGCAAGCTTGCCGATAGAAGTTGTTTTTCCCACGCCATTGACACCTGTTATCATAATGACAAAAGGTTTTTGTATCGTGGTGTCAAATGGTTGAACAAGCGGTTCCAGCATAGCGATGAGTGATTCTTTAAGCGCTTGTTTTAATTGTACAGAATCCGTTAATGCGTCGCGCTTCACTTGTTTGCGCAGACCTTCAAGTAATTGATGTGTTGCATGGACCCCAATGTCGGAGGTTAACAAAATAGTTTCCAGTTCTTCGAAAAGCGCCTCGTCTATCTTGCCGCCACCAAATAGACTTGATAGCTGTTTACCCAAATTCTGCCGGGTGCGCGAGAGACCTTGTTTGAGCTTGCTTGCTAAGCTCGCTGATTTGGCAGCCTCGGATTCAGACTCAGTGTCAGGTAAAACCGCTGTTTCAGTGGGATCCGCAGGATCCTTTTTGGATTTAAAAAAACTAAACATTCTGGTAGGCTCTAATATGCATTGCAATTCTCAAGGCTTAATTTTATTCTGTTTACGCACATTTAGGTTAGTAAAAATGAAAGCTAATCACCGTATTGCTTTTTTCCGCTTTTTTTCATTTTCCGGGATGTTGTTAATATCGAGTCTGTTAATCTCACCCCCTACATTTGCCAATCCGCATGAATATTTACTCGACAATGGCTTGAAATTGATTGTAAAACAGGATCATCGCTCGCCGGTCGTGGTTACACAGATCTGGTACAAGGCGGGCAGCATTGACGAAGTAAATGGCGTAACAGGGGTTGCGCATGTTCTGGAACATATGATGTTTAAAGGCACGGAAAAAGTGCCTAATGGTGAATTTTCAAAGAGAATAGCCGCCGCGGGCGGGCGCGAGAATGCTTTTACCAGTTACGATTACACCGCTTATTATCAACAATTGCACAAACGCAGTTTGCCCATGGCGATGGAATTGGAATCGGACCGGATGCGTAACCTGATCCTGACTGAGGAAGAATTCTCAAAAGAAATCAAAGTGGTTATGGAAGAGAGGCGGTTGCGCACGGATGATCAGGCGCGCGCGCTTTTGTACGAAAAAATGATGGCTATGGCTTACCAGTCGCACCCATACAAAAATCCCATCATTGGCTGGATGAATGATCTGGAAAATATGCGTGTAGAAGATGCGCAAGAATGGTATGACCGCTGGTACGCGCCAAATAATGCAACACTGGTTGTAGTCGGTGATGTTGATGCGGAAGAAGTGCTCAAACTGGCACAAAAAAACTACGGCATCATTCAAAAGCATCCTTTATTACCGATAAATGCCCGCAAACCACAAACTGAGCCACCCCAGGCGGGCACCAAAAGGATAACAGTCAAAGCGCCAGCAGAATTGCCTTATCTGATTATGGGCTATCATGCACCA
>Ga0105096_10001242_pt1 | contig 10292 bp, 7 predicted proteins | sample PPLLak3cmMay2015_FD_87036 | JGI IMG/M metagenome (GOLD analysis project Ga0105096, IMG submission 87036) | Freshwater sediment microbial communities from Prairie Pothole Lake near Jamestown, North Dakota, USA - PPLs Lake P7 Core (1) Depth... | ecosystem: Environmental > Aquatic > Freshwater >...
CTGTTCGGCGCGCCTGCCCCGCCGGTGGCCTCGGCGGCTCCTGCGCAGGCCGATGACTTGCCGGGTGTGTACGCGGCATACACGCCACCCCGCGCAGCGCCGCCCCCATCGCCGCCGCGACCCGTCGCGGGCCCGCCAGCGGCGGCATCGGTACCGTCCGCCGGTGTGCCGCCACCGACAGCGCTCGATGCCGCTGCCCGCCGCGACATACCGGACCTCGAAGCTGCCTGGCAGGCTTTCTGCGCCGGTGCGGGCATCGACCTGCCGGCGCCCGCCGGGACAGAGACGCAACGCATGGAGGCACTCGGGCGAATCATGCGCAGCGCGATCGAAGGCACGCTGCAGCTGATGGCCGTGAGGTCGAGCACCAAGCACGAGTTGCGTGCCATGGTGACGGTGATTCAGCCGCGCAGCAACAACCCGCTGAAGTTCTCGCCCGACGCGAAGGCCGCGATCGAACAGTTGCTGCAGCCGCCGGCACGCGGCTTCCTCGACGGACCGGCCGCAATGGACGACGCGATGCACGACCTTGTCGGCCACTCGATCGGCACGGTGGCGGGGATGCGCGCGGCCATCGGGGGCATGCTCGACCGGTTCGCGCCTCAGGCCCTGGAGTCCAAGCTGGTGGGTGGGTCGGTGCTCGACAGCGTGCTGCCGATGAACCGCAAAGCCCGCTTGTGGGAGCTGTATCTGCAGCAATACCAGTCCATCCGTGACGAGGCGCAGGATGACTTCCAGACCCTGTTCGGCAAGGCATTCCTGGCGGCCTACGAGCAGCAGATCGAGCGCTTGAAGCAGGGTCGTCAGCCGTGATGGTGCGCATCCGCATTGCCAGTTGCTCCGAGCAGGGCGCACGACAGCACAACGAAGACGACTTGCGGCATGGTGTGGCGCGCAACGGCTTCTATGCCGTGCTCGCCGACGGCGCGGGGGGCCACCGCCGCGGCGCCGAGGCCGCCCGGCGCGCGGTGGCCCGCATCGAAGCCATGCTGCGCGACGACACCATGGCTTTCTCGCCGGCCAACCTGACGCAGATCGTTCATCTGGCGCATTCCGAGCTGCAGCACCACCAGGACTCCGAGTTCTCCGACGGACGCATGCATTGCACGATCGTCGTGCTGTGGATCGACCCGGAAGCCGGACACGCGCTGTGGACGCATGTCGGAGACTCGCGCCTGTATCGTCTGCGGCATGGTCAGAATGACTTCGTTACCTCCGACGACAGCGTGGTGCAGCGCATGGTGCAGGCGGGTCTGATCACGCTGGACCAGTCGCACCAGCACCCGCAGAAGAACCAACTGGTGGCCGCTCTGGGCATGGAAGGCGAGATCGAGCCGCACACCGTGGTGCGCGCGGTCGAACTGCTCGAAGGCGACGCCTTCCTGTTGTGCAGCGATGGCTGGTGGGAGCCGTTCGACGGCGCAGCCATCGCCGCTAGCCTGGCCCGGGCGCTGTCACCAGAGGACTGGCTAGCCGAGATGCGCGCGCAGATCGCCTCACGCGCCAAGCCGCGGCAGGACAACTACAGCGCAATCGCCGTCTGGGTCGGTGATCCAGGCGAGGTGACGCGGCCGGGTGCGGACGACACGCGACCGCGGCAGGCACCTTTGTCTTGACTCACCAGTCCCCGGTCAACAGGTCGGCAAACGCCGTCGCAGAAGGCAGGCCGGACGCGAGCGTGCAGCTTCCGCTGCCACGCTCGCTGCGCAGGGGCCACCAGAAGCTCTTTCCGACCAGGCGCTGGCGCAAGCCTTCGGCCGCGAGTTCCTGTGCAAGGTGGTTCAGCCCGGCCCCGTCGGCCACGGCGTGGCGCTCGCGACCGTCGGTTGACAACGGCCGACTCCAGGTCTGCCCGGTTGCCGTGGGCCATGGAGGAGCGTCGAGCAGGGCTTGTTCGAACGCATCGAGGCTTGCCCCTTCGGCCAGGGTCTCCAGGCTGGCTCTGGCGAGGTGACCCCACCACCATTCGAGATGATCGAGCGCGAAGCGGTCGATCGGCGGTTGTTGCCGCTGCTGCGCCACCACGAGCGGGAAGTAGCGGCCGACGTTGTCGCAGCTGGGCATCAGGATGCCGAACCACCAGTGCTCGTCGACGATGCCCGGCGCCCAGGCGAACCGCCATACCGGGGCGGCCAGGTAGGTCGACAGCCAGCGCTCGCCCAGTCGCTCCTGGCTCGTCCGCAGGGAGGCCGACAGCCACTCGTCGCAGGGCCGGATCCACTCACTGGACAAGCGCCGTGACGCGAAATCACCGAGCATGGACAGCTTGCCGAACCAGCCGGGTGCCTTGGTTTGTGCATTCACGGCGGTCCCGGGGTTCAGAGACCGTTCGGGCAGGCGAACGAGCGCAGTTCGGGCAACCGGAACGGGTTGCGTACGCTGCTCGCGGTGACGTCGAATACGGCCTTGCGGCCGTCGATGTCGAACGTGGCGCGGAACTTCTCGGGGCTCGACCCGGGCTGCAGATTCACGCGCTCGAACAGCCTGAACAACGCCCACGGGCCGTCGTTGACCATGCCCGTGCCGCCGGCTGGCAGCACCATCACGCGCACGACACCCGTGCCGCGCGGGCCGGGCCATTGCACCAGGGCGGGAATCTGTGGCCCGTGCGCGTAGCGTACGAGTTGGCCGTCGACGTCCAGCGTGAACTCGCGCAGCGCGGTGTCCATCTCGACCGGTTTGAACTCGAGCCGTGTCGTCGGCGCGGCGCTGCCACCGACGAAGAAGGTCTCACGGATCACAGCGGCGCGCTGGAACTGAGGCAGGGTGCCGACGTCGGTGCCGAGCGGCGTGCCCTCGATGGCGCGGAAGCTCCAGGGTCGCGTGCTTGTGTCGATGAACGGCGCCAGCCGCTGCTGCATCTGGTCGAACTTGCCGCCGGGCCCGAACAAGGCAGCGAAGTCGGCCTGGGTCACGTCGCGCGGCGAGGTGGCGTCGAAGGGGTAGCGGCCGGCGGTCGCCTGGGTGCAGAACTCGCCGACCTGTGTGCGCACCTCGCGCGACAGTGTTTCACGCAATTGCATCAGGCCCACGCGCGCGCTGGCGCTGCCCAGGCTGTCGAGGATCGATCGCACCGGCTCCGCCGTATTGGCCGCCTCGGCCTTGAGCTGGTTGGGCAGCGGCGACGGCGGTGGGGCGGCGCCACCCTTGAGCGCCGAGTCGACGGCGGTCAGCAGCACCTGCAGTTCGCCCAGCCTGGCGACCACGCCTTCGATCGGCGCCCGGCCGCCTTCGGGCGCGGTGACCATGCGCCGCAGGCCCACGAACTCGTCGTCGACGATGCTCTCGATGCGGCTGGCCGGCGCGCCCGTGGTCGGTCGCCGGGCACCGAGCGCGCCCAGCACGCGGCTTTGCACGGCTTCGGCGGCACCACGCGCCTGCTGCGTCACGGTCTCGACCGCGCCCTGGCCGGCCAGCAGCGTGGTCTCGCGCGACATGGCCCGCAGCAGCGGCACCAACGGGTTGTCCGGCGCGGCGAGGAAGCGTGTCTTCTCGATCGACTGCGCGATGCTCGTCACCGGCTGCAGGCGAACGTCCGCGATGAACGTCTTCCAGGTGTCGCGATACTCGTTCAGGTAGATCCGGCGCACGTCGTCGACCAGGGGCCCCGATGCCAGCAACGTGCCGACGCCGCCGGTGTTCCTCGCCTCGATGCCCAGGACCCAGGTCTGCTCGTCGGCCAGCTGGCGCGTCACGTCGCCGACCACCGACTGGAAACCCTTGTGGTAGCCGTCATAGCTGAACAGGCCGGGCACGCCGCGCGTCAGCGGCTGACCGCTGGCACGGGTGAACACCAGCGCGGCGTTGCCGCCGCCCTTGTTCACGACCGTGAATTCAGGGAATTGCGCCCCCAGCCCCTGCTGGCGCAGCCGGTTGTAGACGCGCTGCGGCAGCGGCACGGCGGCCAGCCGCGCGCGCGTGGTGTCGACGAGTGCCTTGTCCTGCGGCAGCGGCGATACCGCCGGTCCCCTGGCCAGCAGGCGGTCGAGGTGGCTCGACAGACGCTCGCGCTGTTCGGTGGTCATCTCGCGGCCCAGGCGCACGTCCCAGTCGGCTTCGATGTGCGACTTCAGCGCGCTGGCATCGAAGCGTCCGGGGTCGTACATCATCAGGTACGCCTTCAGGGCCTCGTAATGCGACTCCGGCTGGTCGAGCGATCGCAACTGCTCCTCGACGCGCAGCGCCAGTCGCGGCAGCATCGCGTCGACGAGCATGCGCTCGTACGCGGCGCGGGCGGCGCCGTCGAGTTTCGCTCCCTGGTATAGACCAAAACCCAGCGACCACGGCACGTCCTTGCCGCTGTCCGCGGACGCGGCAAGCTCGCGTGTGGCCTCCAGCGCCCCGAGGATCGGCGTCAGGTCCGGGGTGGGGCGGTTCGGCGTTTCCTGCACGAGCTGGCGCACGGTGTCGACGCGCGCGCTTACGGTTTCGACGTAGCCGCGGTTTTCGCGCCAGCTCAGCACCCAGGCGCCGACGACCACCGATGCCAGCAGCGCGATCATGGCGTAGCCGCCGATGATGAGCGCGCCGCGGCGGCGCTCCCAGCCGCGGCGGGTGCCGGCCACACCGTGTTCGGCAAAGACGACCTCGGTCAGCAGGCGCTGCAGGAAGTAGCTTCGCCCGCTGCCCTGCTGCGGCGGCAGCACGGCCTGTTCCAGCTGGTAGCGGCGGGCCACTGCGCCGAGTACGCGGTCGATCGGCGTGCCCTCCTGGGTGCCGCTGACGAAATAGACGCCGCGCAGCAGCGGGTCGGCCTCGAACGGCGACGGCGAGAACACCTGTTCGACGAACTCCTGCAGTGGCGCGCGCAGGCTCGCGAACTGCCCTGGGAAGCCGTAGATGCGGTGGCGGCGCTGGGGGTCGGCTTCGGACTGCAGGCGATCGACCATCCCGGCATCGAGGCGCTGCAGCAGGGCGTCGAACTGCGGCCCGAATTCCTGCTGCCACGCCGTGGGGACTTCGAGCGGGAACGTGAAGCCCCAGGGTGTCGCGCGCTGTTCCTTGTCGAGCGTGGCGTAGGTGTCGGCAAAGCCCGACATCAGGTCGCACTTGGTGACCAGCAGGTAGATCGGCAGACGGACGCCGAGCTGCTCGTGCAGTTCCTGCAGCCGCTGGCGCACTGTTTGGGCATGGCGCACCCGCTCGGCCGAACCCTTGCCGATGAGGTCGGAAACAGAGGCGGTCACGAGCACGCCGTTCAGGGGCTGGCGCGGGCGCGATTTGCGCAGCAGTGTCAGGAACCCGTTCCAGGTGCTGCGGTCGGTCGCCTGGTCGCTGTCCTGGGTGGTGAAGCGCCCTGCGGTGTCGATCAGGACCGCACGGTCGGTGAACCACCAGTCGCAGTTGCGCGTGCCGCCGACACCGCGCACCGCCTGCTCGCCCATTTGTGCGGCGAGCGGGAATTGCAGGCCGGCGTTGCGCAGCGCGGTTGTCTTGCCCGAACCCGGGGCGCCGATGAACAGGTACCAGGGCAGTTCGTAGAGGTAGCGGCCGCTCAGTCGCTGGGTGAACCGCTGCCAGCGCCGTGATGTCGCGCCTGCCGGGCCGCCAAAGCGGGCACCGCGCAGTATCTGCAGTGCGCCCTCGAAGCGCGCGCGCACGGCGGCCAGATCGGTGCTCTCGCCAGCCGCGGCCGGGCCGGCAGGCTCCGCCAGCAGCTGCTGCACGACCTTCTCGTTGCCGCTGCGGGCGCGCCAGGTGCGCCAGCCGATGACGGCCGCCGCCAAGGCGACGATGACCGCGGTGGCCACCCAGCGTGCGTTCTCGCTCTCCAGCGGGCGCCAGTCGGCCACGGCGACCAGCGGCCCGATCACCCAGATCAGCGCCAGCAGCAGCAACAGCAGCAGTGCGGCGAGCACCCAGCCGTTGAAGATCCAGCCCAAGACCTTGCGCAGCATGGTGGGGATCACCTCGAGGCCGCCGCTGCGGCAGCAGGCGGCGCCTCGGTCTGGCGCGGGCGCGCCTCGGGTCTGGCGGTGAGCAGCATGACCTCGACACGCCGGTTCAGCGCACGGTTGGCGGCACTGTCGTTAGGCACCAGCGGCTCGCCGTCGGCGCGGCCCTCGGCGCGCACGCGATCGGCCGGCACGCCGGCCGCGACGATCAGGCCTTGCACGGTGCGCGCACGCTCTTCCGACAAGTGCCAGTTGGACGGAAAGCGCATCGACCGCATCGGCGTGTTGTCGGTGTGCCCTGTGACGACCACTTCGCCGCCGACGCGCACCAGCGCGTCGGCAATGCGACGGATCAGGTCCTCGCGCTCGGCGACGAGGGTGGCGCTGGCCGGCGCGAACAGGCCTTCGCCGCGTATCGTGATCACGCTGCGGTCGACCTCGTCGCGTACCGCCACCAGGCCGGCGCGGATGTCGGGCTGCAGGAAGACGGCCAGCCGCGGCTGTGGTGCGACTTGCACGACGGGCACCATCGGTGCGGGCAGCCGCAGGCGCTGGATCTCCCCATAGACCGGATCGGCCCGGTTGCTGAGCGACCACGCGAACGTCGCATAGGCACCACCCAGTATCAGCAGCGCGGCGCATGCCGTGACGGCCAAAGGCAGCCAGGACAGGGCCCGGTGGTCTGCAGCCGGCCGGCCCTGCCAGTTCGACGCCAATGCCGGCGGATAGGCGCCGCGCTGCTGGCGGATGATCTGCGCCAGCTTCGCGCGAATCGCCTCGAGCTGCGCCCGGCCACCGTCGATCACGCGGTAGCGGCCTTCGAAACCGAGCGCCAGCGCGGCATAGATGAACTCGAGCAGGTCGAGGTTGACGTCGGGCTTCTCGGCCAGCCTGGCCATCAGCTGGAATACCTTCTCGCCGCCGAAGGACTCGCTGTAAAACTCGGCAAGCAGGCTGTGCCGGCCCCACAGGCCGGCGCCACCCCAGGGGGTGTCGGCCGCCGCCTCGTCGATCATCGTGCACAGCACGTAACGCGCGGCCATGATGCGCTCGGGCGCGATCCCGCGCTGCTGGGCGGAGGTGGCGAAGTCGCGGATGCCCTGTGCCAGCAACGCGCGCAGCGCCGCTGGATCCGCGACCTGCCGCGTCTGGCGCAACTGCGGCACCATCACCATCAGACGGTTGGCGAGTGCGAGCAACGGGTTCAGGCCGTGATCGGCCGGCGGCAGGTCGCTCGCAGCGGCGTCCAACGGTCCCGCTACCCCGGACGCCCGCACCCCGGGCCATCCGCCAGGCATCGGGCGGGCGAAGGACGGTTGACCGTCGAACTCAGCGAAGGGGTCGGGGACCGCAGGCGGGTCGATGGCCATCGGTGCCGCCTCGACGCATCAGGACTGGCGCACGGCCCACAGCTCGAGTTCGAGGCCGGGGAAGTCGCCGGTGACGAATAGCGCCAGGCTGCCGCTGCGTTCGAGCTGCTTCCAGAGTTCGCCCTGGCGATCCAGTTCGAAATAGTGGCTGCCAGCGTGGTACGGGAGCTGCCGCGGTGCCACGGGCAGGCTTCGCAGCGCGATGCCCGGCAACTGGAGGTTGACCAGTTCCTTGATGCGGTCGACCGGGCCGAGTTTGCACTGTGACGGAAAGCGCTGCCGGACCTGCTCCATCGGCAATTGCGAGCGCACCGCCAGCACGAAGCCTGCACTGCGAAGCAGATCGGTGTCGGCAATGACGGCGGTGCGCACGCCATGGCTGCGGTCGACCAGCTCGATCGGCACCGCGTGACGCTCGATCACGGCCGACAACAGCTCCCGCAGGTCCTGGATCACGGGGGCAAAACAGCGCTGCAGGTCGTCGTGCTGGTACAGCGGGTACTCGGGCGGCACGCGCGCGCTCGAAAACGTCGCCAGTTCGCCTGCGAGCTCGAGGCAAGCCAGGAAGAACGGCCAAGGGTGCACGCTGGGCGCGCCTGCGAACTGCCGCCAACGCGGCTCGGTGCGGTTGAGCGCCTGCAGCACCAGGAAATCGGCGACTTCCGAGACCCCGTGTCCGAGCTGGCCCATGCCATCGGCCAGTGCTCGTGCCCGCTGCTGGATGAGCCCGTGCAGCAGCGTCGCTGTGGCCGAGAGCTGGCCGCTGGCGTCGATGCGGTGCTGGGGGGCCATATAGCCGCGGTCCAGCACGATCTGCCCGTCGCCACGGCGCTCGACAACACGCGCGATGCCGAGCCCTGCGTAGGCGTCGCTGGCGTCTCGCTGGCGAATCAGCCTCAGGCGCAGGGCGCCGGTCTGCACCGTTTCGGCGTCGTCGGTGGCATTGGTGTGGTCGCGCAGGTCCTGGTCGACGACCGTGTAGCGGGACATCGCGTCGGCGCGTCCGTCGCCGAAGTCGACCTCGGTCACGCCGACCCGCGCTCGCGGCGCCGCAAGGACGACCAGTTCGCCGTGCAGGTCAGGTGGCACCTCGAACGGCGGCGGCAGCGCGTCGCCGTCGGGGATGGCGAACGGGGTGCCGTCGGGCAGCACGCCGCGGCCGCGCAGCAACGCCACGCGGCCGAGGGCGAGCTGCGCTTCGTCGAGCACCAGATCGCCAAAGCCCCAGCCGTACTGATGGGCAGCGCGCACCCGGGCGTCGATCAGCGACTCGACGAAGCGTGCCTCCTGCTGGAAGTGGTGCGGCTGCAGGAAGATGCCCTGCAACCAGATGACGCGGTGGGGGGTCGTCATCGTCTACGCGAGGTCTGCGTCGGACCTCAGGGCGACACCGTCGCCGAGACAGCAAGCGGCTCGGCGCGGATCGCGATCTTCTGCGACTGGCCCGGCTGCACGGCTGCGATCGATCGCCATGTGGCCTGTTCGAGATTCCGGTACGCCCCAAAGACGCCAACGAAACGCGTCTCTGCCGACAGCTTCTTCGTGTACTGGCGCGACTCGCCAGGCTGCAGCATCATCTCTTCCTTGGCCAGAAGGTCGGCACCCAGCGTGACTTGGTCGGACTGGTACAGCGACATGAAGTCCGCCTGGTTGAACGCGGCGGCCGATTTGAGCTCGTAGATGCGAATCATCAGCGGCGACGGGCGCTGTGTCACGCTGGGATTGAGCCCCGTCGCTGCTTCGATACTGCCATTGACGGTCGTGGCCTTTGGGACGCTGCTGCAAGCGACCATTGACATGACCATTGCCGCCACACAGGCCATATGCCCAGGACCGCGTCGAAGTGCCGCGCCTCGTGTTCTCGGCGAGGGTCGTCTGCGTGCTGCCACTAGCCCATCCTTTCGCTGGAAGAGCATAAGCATGACGCTGGCGACTGCACGATGACTAAGGTAATCCGCAGACGGTCGGCTGGGCGCCCAGGTGGAGGACCCTCAGGGCACTTTCCGGTCCGTCAGTCTCGGCCCGGTCGCGCCGTGCGTAGCTCAGATCGTCCAGGTCGATGCATCGCACCGGCTTCTTGGCCAGTTCCAGGTCGAACCCGGCGCGCCACGCCGATGCGTTGCAGCTTGCCCACTGGGTCTTCATCGCCTTGACGGCCCAGGCAGCGACCTGAACCCCCGGAACCGGCTGCCACTTCTCCAGCAAGGGCGGCGTCAACCGCGAGGGTCACGGCGCCGCCGGCTCGTGCGACCCGATCTCCAGGCAGCTGAACTCGGCGACCTGCACTGCCTCGACGCGCGGCTGGCCGAACGCGATCCAGCCGTGACCGACCAGCGGCAGCTCCTCATGGTGGACCTTCGTCTCCGGCCGGCCTTCGAAGGTCACGAAGGTCCCGTTCGAGCTGTGGTCGACGAGCACGAAGCGCTCGCGCCGGCGCTCGATCATCGCGTGTGCCCTCGACACGCAGGGGTTGCGCACGGTGAAGTCCGCCTCGAGGTCGCGTCCGATCGTCGCCTTGCGGCGCTGCGGCCCCATCTCGACGTGCGTGCCGTTGCAGTCCAGTTCCAGGCGCGCCCGGCTGGCGGCCGCCGCCGCCGACGGGGCGAAGATCACGGTCTTCTCGGCGCTCGACGACTCCCAGATGATCTCGACGAGATCGATCTCCTGTTCCTTGCCCTTCACGGGGATCGAGAAGAGCGTGCGCAGGTTCGCCGCCTGGGCGGCGGACAGCATCGCGGCGGTGTCCACGTCGGTCACGATCTGCCGCTTCGAGGCGAGGTCGCACAGGCGCGAGGCCAGGTTCACGGTGTCGCCGAAGACGTCGTGGTCGTGCTCCACCACCGAGCCGAAGTGAAAGCCGATGCGCAGGCCCAGGCGCAGGCCGACCGCGGGCCCGAGCCGGTCGACGCGCAGCTGCATCTCGGCGGCCGCCGCCGCGGCGTCGTCGGCGGTCCGGAAGACCGACATGACGGCATCGCCGATCGTCTTCACCACGCGGCCGCGCGCCTCGGCGGTGCAGGTGGACATC
>Ga0105096_10001243_pt1 | contig 10284 bp, 9 predicted proteins | sample PPLLak3cmMay2015_FD_87036 | JGI IMG/M metagenome (GOLD analysis project Ga0105096, IMG submission 87036) | Freshwater sediment microbial communities from Prairie Pothole Lake near Jamestown, North Dakota, USA - PPLs Lake P7 Core (1) Depth... | ecosystem: Environmental > Aquatic > Freshwater >...
CGCATGGCGACGGTGGTCTTGCCGGTGCCGGGGTTGCCGGTGAAGCACATGTGCAGCGAGGGCTTGGCACCCGCGACGCCGAGCGCCGCGCGTGCCTTGTCCACCACCAGCAGCGAGGCGATCTCGCGGATGCGCGTCTTCACCGGGGCGAGGCCGACCAGCTCGCGGTCGAGCTCGTCGAGCACCGCGGCGACGCCCGACTCCGCGAGCAGGGACTGGAGGTCGATCGACTCGCCCATGGCCGTGCCCGCCCCTCGCAGCGCGCTATACGCGCTCGATGGTGTAGCGGACCAGCCGCGCCGGCCCTTCCTCGCGGCGCAGCTTGTAGCGCGCCTCGACCGGCGGCCGGTGCACCATGAACGACAGGCGCATGCTCTCGAAGCCGCGCGTCGAGTCGAACGCGTTCAGCTTGATGTAGCAGTCGGCGTGCGCCTTGCGGCACTCGCGCAATTCCTCGATCACTCCGGTGGCACTCCGCAGGTCGAACATGGGCAGGCCCCACATCTCCCAGTAGACGTTGCGCGGGTGCGGGTCGTCGGTGTACTCGAGCGACACCGCCCAGCCCTGTGCGAGCGCGTAGTCCACCTGGCGGGCGATCTGCTCGTCGGTCAGGTCGGGCAGGTACGAGAAGGTGCCTTGTGTGATTCGCATGGCGGTCTCCTCAGGCGACGCTCACGGTCGGCACGAAGTCCGACGTGTCGGTCGAGGCATAGTTGAACGTGACGTCCTTCCAGGTCGAGAGCGCGGCCTCGAGCGGCCGGCAGGTCTTCGCCGCGTCGGCAAGGATCTGCGGCCCCTCGTTGCGGATGTCGCGCCCCTCGTTGCGCGCGAGCACCATGGTCTCGAGCGCGACGCGGTTGGCCTGCGCTCCGGCCTGGATGCCCATCGGGTGGCCGATCGTGCCGCCGCCGAACTGCAGCACCACGTCGTCGCCGAAGAGATCCAGCAACTGGTGCATCTGCCCGGCATGGATGCCGCCGGAAGCGACCGGCATCACCTTGCGCAGCCCCGCCCAGTCCTGGTCGAAGAACAGCCCGCGGGGGAGGTCCTGCTTCGTGTAGCTGTCGCGGCAGACGTTGTAGTAGCCCTGCACGGTCATCGGGTCGCCCTCGAGCTTGCCGACCGCGGTGCCGGTGTGCAGGTGGTCGACGCCCGCGAGGCGCAGCCACTTGGCGATCACGCGGAACGACACGCCGTGGTTCTTCTGCCGCGTGTAGGTGCCGTGGCCCGCACGGTGCATGTGCAGGATCATGTCGTTGTCGCGCGCCCAGTTCGAAATCGACTGGATCGCCGTCCAGCCGATGATCAGGTCGACCATGATGATGCAGGAGCCGAGGTCGCGCGCGAACTCGGCGCGCTTGTACAGCTCCTCCATGGTGCCCGCGGTGATGTTGAGGTAGTGGCCCTTCACCTCGCCGCTCGCCGCCTGCGCCTTCTGTACCGCCTCCATGCAGAACAGGAAGCGATCGCGCCAGTGCATGAACGGCTGCGAGTTGATGTTCTCGTCGTCCTTGGTGAAGTCGAGCCCGCCGAGCAGCGCCTCGTACACCACGCGGCCGTAGTTCTTGCCCGACAGGCCGAGCTTCGGCTTGACGGTGGCGCCGAGCAGCGGCCGGCCGTATTTGTCGAGTCGCTCGCGCTCGACGATGATCCCGGTCGGCGGCCCCTTGAAGGTCTTCAGGTACGCCACGGGCAGCCGCATGTCCTCGAGGCGCGCGGCCTTGAGCGGCTTGAAGCTGAACACGTTGCCGATGATCGAGGCGGTGAGGTTGGCGATGGAGCCCTCCTCGAACAGGTCGAGCTCGTAGGCGACCCAGGCGAAGTACTGGCCCTCGATGCCGGGCACCGGCCGCACTTCGTACGCCTTGGCGCGGTAGTTCTCGCAGGCGGTGAGGCGGTCGGTCCACACTACCGTCCAGGTCGCGGTCGAGGACTCGCCGGCGACGGCCGCCGCGGCCTCCTCGGGGTCGACCCCTTCCTGCGGCGTGATGCGGAACACCGCGATCAGGTCGGTGTCCTTGGGCTCGTAGCCGGGTACCCAGTAGCCCATTTCCTTGTACTTGAGCACGCCGGCCTGGTAGCGCGTGGCCGTGTTACCCGTGGTGCGTTGCACTTTCCCCGCACCCTGGGATGTGACCGTCTTTGTCATGAATCCGCCCTCCTCGCCGCGGCAGCGGCGCCGTGGAAACCACTTTAGGGCGGCTATCGGTTAATTGATACTTAGGGTTTTTTGGCTTTTTGATAAGCTTAGCTTATGGAACAGCGCCATCTCAGCTTGCGCCAATTAGAGGTCCTGAAGGCTGTCGCCGAAACGGGTTCGATGGCCCAGGCGGGTCGCCGGCTGTTCATGACTGGACCGGGCATTACCCAGCAGGTGCAGCAGCTGGAAAAAACTCTCGGCATGCCGGTGTTCGACCGGCTCGGCCGCCGGCTGCGGCTCACCGCGGCCGGCGAGCGCGCCCTTGCCGCGGCCAACGAGGTGCATGCCCGCCTCGGCGCGCTGGCGAAGGAGATGGACGCGCTGCGCAAGCACGACGACGGCACCCTGCACCTCGGCATCCTCGCCACGGCGACGCACATCCTGCCGCCGCTGCTCGCCGAGTTCCGGCGGCGCGCACCCGGCATCGCGGTCCACATGGCCGTGTCGACGCGCGAGGAACTGTCGCGGCACGTGCTCGACGGCGACGTTGACCTTGCCCTGATGGGTCGCGATGCGGACAGCGGCACGGCGGAGGCCGCGGCCGGCGGCCGGCTGGTCCGCGAACCCTTCGCAAGCAATCCGCACGTGTTCATCGCGTGGCCAGGTCACCCGCTGGCCGCCGCGCGCGGCATCGCGCCGATCGAACTGCGCGACGAGAGCGTGGTGCAGCGCGAACAGGGCTCGGGCACGCGCGCCATGTTCGACGCGTTCCTCGCCATGCACCGCATCGTGCCGCGCGAACGCATCACCGTGAGCGGCAACGAGATGGCCAAGCACGCGGTCATGTCGCAGCTCGGCATCAGCCTCACCTCGATGCACACGCTGTTCCTGGAGCTGAAGACCGGGGCGCTGGTGCGGCTCGACGTGGACCACACGCCGATCGAGCGCACGTGGTACGTCGTTTACCACCCGAATCGCTGGCTGCCTCCGGCCGCGGCAACGTTCCGTGACTACCTGCTCGACGAGGGCGCGCACAAGGTGGAGGCGGAGACGCGCGCGCTGCTCGCGTCGCTGCAGCCGCCGAGCTGAGCGGCCCGCGGTACCACGACACCGGCGCGCGCGGCCGCGTCAGCGATGCGAGTCGAGCCAGGCCACGAGGTCGGCGATCACGCGCTCACGCTCGGGCTCGTTGTAGACCTCGTGATACAGGCCCTCGTACAGCCGGATCGTCCGCCGATTCGGGCTGCCGAGCCGATCGTACAGCGGCTTTACCGCCGCGAGCGGCACGAGGCTGTCGGCCGTGCCATGCTGCACCAGCACCGGCACGCGCAGCTTCGGCACTGCGTCCGCAAAGCCGGCCATCGCGTCGAGCAGTTCCACCAGCGTGCGCGAGGGAATCGCGCGGCGAAACACCAGCGGGTCGGACTCGTAGGCGTGCACCACGGCACGATCGCGGCTGATCGCATCCGCCGGCAGCGTGAGCGCACCGGTGTTCGGCGCCACGCGCGACAACAGCCGCACCAGCCATGCCTTGGCCGGCGACACCGCCTGGCCGGACGCCAGCGCCGGCGCCGACAGCACCAGCCCTTTCAGGCCACCCGGGTTGCGCACCACGCAGGCCAGGGCGATCGCACCTCCCATGCTGTGACCCAGCAGGAACGCGGGGGCGTCGGGGTGCTGCCGCTGCGCGCGCCCGACGAACGTGCCGAGGTCGGAGACGACGTACTGGAAGCGCCCGATGTTGGCGCGCGCGCCGCCGGAGCGCCCATGGCCCCGATGGTCGAGCGCGTAGACCGCGTAGCCGCGCTCCTCGACGAGCCGCTCCGCGAGTTGTGCGTAACGCCCGCAGTGCTCCGCGAGCCCGTGCGAGATGACGAGCACGGCCGTCGGCTCCCTGTCGGGCAACCACGCCTGCCCATGAAGCTGCACTTCCTGGCAGCCAGGTACCTGCATTTCCTTGTGCTTCAAGTGAACTCCCTGTCGCTTGCTGCAATTATGGCTAGCGGTCGCCGAACGCCGCCAGCGCCGCTTCGGCGACCCGCTGGCCATGCTCCTGCACGAAGTGCCCGGCCTCGGGCAACTCGAGCGGCGTCGGGCAGCCGCGGATCACCTGCGCCAGGGCCTGCATCACCGGCGGGCCGAGCACCGGGTCCTGCATGCCGATCGCCATGAAGGCCTGCCCGCTCCACTGCTCGCGGAAGAACTGCGCAGCGCGGCGCGACACGTCCGCGCCATCCATCTCCGGCGACACCGGCACCAGCGCCGGGAAGCGCCGCACTCCGGCTCGATAGGTCGCATCCGGGAAAGGCGCGTCATACGCGGCGGCTTCGGCGTCGCTCAGCCCATCCACCGACCGCTTCATCATCGCGCCGACGGGAAAATCCGGCCGCGAGGCGACGAACGCCTTCCAGGCGTCGAAACCGGGGCCCGGCGAGCGACCCACGCCGAGGCCGGTATTCATCACGATCAGGCGGTCGATGCGTTGCGGGAACTCCATCGGCAGCGTGAGACCCAGCAGACCGCCCCAGTCCTGCACCACGAGCGTCACGCGCTCGAGGTCGAGCGCCTCCACGAAGCGCACCAGCATCGTGCGATGAAAGCTGAAGGTGTACACGTCGTCGGCCACCGGCTTGTCCGAGCGGCCGAAGCCGTAGAAGTCGGGCGCCACCACGCGATGCCCGGCCGCGGTGAACACCGGGATCATCTTGCGGTACAGGTAACTCCACGTCGGCTGGCCGTGCAGGCACAGCACGGTACGACCGCTCGCCGCCGCGACCGGCGGCTCGTCGAGGTAGTGCACCCGCAGGCGCGGGTACCCGGGCAGCTCGTCCAGGTAGTGCGGCGCGAACGGAAAGCCCGGCAGCGCCACGAATCGCTCGTCCGGAGTACGCACGGCTTCGATCGTCGTCGTCATGCTGTGGTGCCCTCGTCCGCGTGGACTATTTGTCGCTGGCGCGGCGACCGCGGCGCTTGCGGCGATCGTCCGCGGCGGTGTTCCAGCCGAACGCACCGCCGAACGGGTGACGCCGGTCATCCTGCCGCCGGTCAACGTACTTCTTGAATCGGCAGCGGCAGGCCTCCGGCGACGTGCAGCCCGGCAGCGGCAGCGGCGGCGAATCGCGCTCGAGGAACTTGCGGCCGAACGCCTTCTTCGCGGAGCCGCAGCAGTGTGCCCCGGGGATGATGCCGATCGCACGGTAATCGGCGGCCGACGCTTTCGCCGCGGACCCGGTCGCCGGACGCTTGCGCTTCACCGCAGCGGGTGGCTCGTCGCGCGCGATGCCCAACAGGCCGAGCAGTCGCCTGATCATCGGTGTCCGTGCCCCGTCGTTAGACGAGGCAGACTACCCGCCACCCGGTCCCAGCACAACCGGCCCCGCGGCCGGCGGCTCAAGTCGCCATCAGGGCGCCCTCAAGGCGCCGGAGTCACGCCCGCCAGCGGCACGGGCTTCGGCGCGGCGAAGCGCAACGCCGCGAGCTCGCCCTGCCGCGCGTAGTCGAGCGCCTCGCCGAGCACCATCGCCGCTTCCTGCGGGGCATGGAAGCCCATCGAATTCTCCGCGGCGATGAAATCGAGCCGCCACTGCGCCTTGCGTTGCAGCTCGAGTGCGTCCTGCAACTGCCCGTCAGTCGCACCCGCCGCCTTCGCCGCCTGGATCGCGTCGAGCAGGGCGACGATCGCGACGCCGCCGCGCTGCATCAGGTCGTAGTTGCGCTGCTGGATCTGGTCGACGCGCGCGAGGATCTCCGCCTCGGGCTGGTGGTGGCAGGTCTGGCAGGCTCGATTGACGTTGAGCAGCGGGCTGCGCACCCAGTGGTCGGAAACCTTGGTCGCGCCGTCGCGCATGTACGGCATGTGGCAGTCGGCACACCCCACGCCGCTGCGGGCGTGGATGCCCTGGCTCCACAGCTCGAACTCGGGATGCTGCGCCTTGAGGATCTTCGCGCCGCTCTCGGCGTGCGTGTAGTCGAAGAACTGCTCGCCGTCGGGGAACTTCGTTTCGTTCCAGAACTTCTCCTGGTCGGACGCACGCAGGCCCTTGCCCCACGGGAAAGTGAGCGGCATCTTGGTCGAGCAGTAGTACTCGACGTGGCACTGGCCGCAGACGTAGGAGCGCATCTCCGTCCGCGTGCCGTCCACGTTCGGATCGTACGGCTGCACGCGGCTGCCGGCGCGCCACTGCTCGATCGACGGCAGGTGCGGCACCGGTGCGTCGGAGGCGGCGAGCGCCTGGATGCCGTTGATGAAGCCGGGGCGGGTCACCCGCAGCGCCATCGTCTGCGAATCGTGGCAGTCCACGCACGACACCGAGTGCGCGTGGCCCGAATCGTGCAGCTTCTTGCTCAAGTCCTGGTACGAGAACTTGTAGCTCTCCTCGAAGCCCTTCATCGCGTCGCCGCCGCCGAGCTCGCGGTACAGCGGCATGATCGAGGCGTGGCAGTGCAGGCAGGAACCCGACTGCGGCTTGGTGAGCCGCTCGGTTTCCTCCTGGTCCTGGAGCATGTAGGCGTGGCCGCGCCGGTCGCGGTAGTCGATCGAGAACGCGTAGCCCTTGAACATTCGCTTCAGCCACGGGTCGCGCTCGATCTTCTGGTCGGGCATCGCCTCGCTGCCGCCATGGCCGCCGAAGCGCGTGCGCGTGGCGATGGCGGTGCGCTGGTAGGAGTCGTACTGCTTCGGCCAGTTGACGCCCCACCTGGCCGGGTCGGTGGTGTCCTCGTCCACCTCGACCAGGCGCACGAACGGGGTCTTCGCCTCGTTCTTGCGCTCCGCGATGTTCATGAGCAGCGCCGTGACCGCCGCGGTGGCCACGCCTACCACCAGAACCAGCGCGATGATCGACCAGAGCGACCAGCCTCGTTGCAGCTTCGTCATGTTGCGTTACCCTCGATCTCGTCCGCGCGCTCGGCCCCGCCGAGCCCCGCCGTTGCTCCGTGACCGACCCCGGCATGGCAATGCACGCATTGCACCTCGCCCGGGTCGCCGTTCACACCAGACACCAGTTCGTGCACCAGGTCGCCGTGGCAGCCGAGGCAGTTGCGCTGCAGGATCCGGGCGTTCTTCGCCTTGATCATGATCGGCTCATGGAAGTCCTGCAGCGTGAAGCCCCTGGAGTGGTGCCAGCCGTTCTCCGCCTTCGCGATGTACTTGCCGATGAAGTCGTGCGGCAGGTGGCAGTCGATGCACTTTGCGACGGCGTGGTGCGAGGCCTTCTGCCAGGAGTCGTACTGCGGCCGCATGATGTGGCAGTTGACGCAGGCCTGCGGGTCCGAGCTCAGGTAGGAGAGGCCTTCCGCGTAGTGGAACGTGTAGGCACCGACGCCGAGCAGCACGCCCGCCAGCGCGCCCAGGGCCACCAGGGTCGCCGAGCCCGCCGTCGGGCGCGTGGGATGTGTTCCGAATCGCCTGGCCATCAGTCAACTTCCGTCGTTGCCGGCCGCCGGCTCTGCGATTGATAGCAGAGCCGCCACCATGACGGGTATCAGTGTCTGCCGCGGCGGGCCGCCGTGCCTTGATCCAGGTCAAGGCGCGGCATTGCTGCGCCTGGATTACGGCATCTGCGACCCGAGCTAATGCGCATCGTGGCGGTGCAGGTCCTGGTCCGCCATCGCTGCCGGATCGCCGAGCGGCTCGAGGTGCGTGAGCACGCTGATCGGTGGCAGTGCGCGGCGCATCCCGGCTTCGATCTGCTCGAGCAGGTCGTGACCCTGCTGCACCGACCATTCCGGGGGAACCAGCACGTGCACCGACACGAAGCGGCGCGCGCCCGCGCGCCGTGTGAGCAGCGCGTGGTACTCGACCCCCTGCGCGGCATAACCGTCGAGCAGCCGGCGCAGGATCGCCTGCTCGCTCGCCGGCAGGGCCGCGTCCATCAGGCCCGCGATCGACTCGCGCAGGATGCGCGTGCCGGTCCACACGATATTCGCCGCCACCGCCAGCGCCACCAGCGGGTCGAGCACCAGCCAGCCCGTCAAGGCCACCGCGCCCACGCCCACCAGCACGCCGACCGTCGTCCACACGTCGGTGAGCAGGTGATGCGAACTGGCCTGCAAAGTCGCCGAGCGATGCGCCTTGGAGGCTCGCAGCAACACGAGCGCAACGGCGAGGTTGAGCAGAGCCGCCACCACCGACACGGCGAGACCGAGGCCGAGCTGCTCGATGGGCCTCGGGTGCAGCAGTCGATCGACGGCGGCATAGGCGATGCTCAGCGCCGCGACCAGGATCAGTGCTCCCTCGACGCCCGCAGAAAAGTACTCGGCCTTGCCATGGCCGTAGGCGTGGTCGTCGTCGGGCGGGCGTGCCGCGACCGTCAGCATGGCGAGCGCCATCAGCGCGCCGGCGAGGTTGACGAGCGACTCGAGCGCGTCCGACAGCAGGCCCACGGACCCGGTGATCTGGTACGCGACACCCTTCAGCGCCATCGTGGCGATGGCTGCGGCGATCGCCAGCCAGGCGTAGCGGGTGAGTGACTGTGGTCGCACGGCAGCGGGTCCCGGGTTGCCACCTTAGCGCAGGCGGCGGGCAGCCGTCGTCTGGGGTTTCCGACCGGTACACTCGCGCGGCTGGCGGCCGGCCGGACGATCCAGTACAAGGCAAGGCTGTCGCGCAACACGACCGTTCAAGCAGGGGGACGACCGAATGAACCGATGGATCTGTGGCTGGCTGCTGGCTGCGTGCGCAGCCTGGGCTCCATCGCAGTTGGCGCTGGCGCAGGCCGCCCAGCCGGCGAGCGCTGCAGCGCCGGCGCCCGCCGCTGTGCCTGCCATACAGCCGCCCGCCGCCCTGCGAGCCGACGGTATCCCGCCCATCCCTGCGTCCATCGCCGATGCGGTCGGCGCGTACACCGAGTTCCGCAGCGCCCAGTTCGCGGGCTGGCACCCGACCCGCCGCGAGGCCCTGATCCTGACGCGCTTTGCCGACACCAACCAGCTGCACGAGGTGCGCATGCCGCTCGGTGCGCGCCGCCAGCTCACCTTCTTCCCGGACCGCGTCGGCAATGCCAGCTGGCCGCGGCAAAGCCCCGACTACTTCCTGTTCACCAGGGACCGCGGCGGCGACGAGTTCGGGCAGATTTTCCGCACCGACGTGGCCACCGGGCGCACGACCATGGTCAGCGACGGCGGCCGCTCGCAGAATTCCCTGGGCCCGTGGTCGCACCAGGGCGACCGGCTCGCGTTCGCCTCCACGCGCCGCAACGGCGTCGACCGCGACATCTACGTCATGGACCCACGCGACCCGGCCTCGACGCGCCGCGTGGCGGAACTGAAGGGCGGCGGCTGGGGACCGCTCGACTGGTCGCCGGACGACTCGAAGCTGGTGATCCGCGAGTACGTGTCGGTCAACGAGAGCTACCTGTGGCTGGTGGACGTGGCGAGCGGCGAGCGACGCGCGCTCACGCCGAAATCCGGCGACGTGCCGGTCGCCTACGACGGCGCGCAGTTCAGCCGCGACGGCAACGGCCTGTACGTCGCCACCGACCGCGACAACGAGTTCATGCGCCTCGCCTACCTCGATCTTGCCACCGGCGCGCACCGCTACCTGACGACCGACCTGGCGTGGGACGTGGAAGCCTTCGACTTGGCGCCCGACGGCCGTAGCATCGCGTTCGTGACCAACGAGGACGGCGCGAGCGTCCTGCACCGCATCGATGCCGAGACCGGCAAGGCACTGGCGGTGCCGGCGCTGCCAGTCGGCGTCGTGAACAGCCTGGCGTGGCACGAGTCCGGCCGGGAGCTCGGCCTGTCGCTGTCCTCGGCGCGCGCCCCCTCGGACCTCTACGCGGTCGACTTCGACAAGCAGCGCGTCGAGCGCTGGACCGAGAGCGAGACCGGCGGCCTCAACACCGCCGCCTTCGCCGAGGCCGAGGTCGTGCGCTGGAAGAGCTTCGACGGCCGCACCATCTCCGGCCTGCTGTTCAAGCCGCCCGCGCGTTTCACCGGCCCGCGACCGGTGGTGATCAACATCCACGGCGGGCCCGAGGGCCAGTCGCGGCCGACCTTCCTCGGCCGCAACAACTTCCTGATCGACCAGCTCGGCGTGGCGATCCTGTTCCCGAACGTGCGCGGCTCGACGGGCTTCGGCAAGACCTTCGCCAGGCTCGACAACGGCCGCCTGCGGGAGGACTCGGTGCAGGACATCGGCG
>Ga0105096_10001244_pt1 | contig 10281 bp, 6 predicted proteins | sample PPLLak3cmMay2015_FD_87036 | JGI IMG/M metagenome (GOLD analysis project Ga0105096, IMG submission 87036) | Freshwater sediment microbial communities from Prairie Pothole Lake near Jamestown, North Dakota, USA - PPLs Lake P7 Core (1) Depth... | ecosystem: Environmental > Aquatic > Freshwater >...
ATTGATGCCACCTCAGGGGAAGCGATGGTGTTGGAGATGTGGAGCTTCAGGAGCCGCTAGCGTAGAAGTATTTCTTGGCCAGCTCGGCGGTGAACACATATCCGGCGAGGATCGCGGCGAGGAGAAAGAGAAATGAGAGCGGCATGGGAGTCATTCCCAGTGGTGTCGCAATCGGGAGTATGGGGAGCAACAGCGTGACGGCGGCCACGGCGAGGGTGGCCAGTGTCAGAGCGCGCCCTGGAGTGCTGGAGAAAAACGGCCGTCTGGTTCGAATGACCAGCACAATGGCCGAGGCTGAAATGACGGATTCGACGAACCAGCCCGTTCGAAACTGTTCCGGGGAGGCGTCGAGAATCCACAACAGCGCGCCGAAGGTCAGATAATCGAACACGGAACTGACGAGTCCAAAAGTTAACATGAACTTCCGGATGAAGGCGATATCCCAGCGTCGTGGCTGGTCGATCAGTTCAGGATCGACGCTGTCGGTGGCAATCGTCATTTCGGGAATATCGGTGAGCAGGTTCGTGAGGAGGATTTGTTTCGGCAGCAGCGGGAGAAACGGCAGAAACAGCGAGGCGCCGGCCATGCTGAACATATTGCCGAAATTCGCGCTGGTGGCCATGAAGACGTATTTCAGGGTGTTCGAAAATGTGGTCCGTCCCTCGCGGACGCCCTGGATGAGAACCGATAAGTTCTTTTCGAGCAGCACAATGTCCGCCGCGTCCTTCGCCACATCGACGGCGCTCTCGACTGAGATGCCCACGTCCGCCGAATGGAGCGCAGGGGCATCGTTGATCCCGTCGCCGATATAGCCCACCACGTTGCCGGATCGTTTCAAGGCCAGGATGATGCGATCTTTCTGATTGGGCTCCACTTCCGCAAATACATCGATGTCATTCACGCGCTGGCTCAGCGCTTCATCGGTCATGAGGCGAAGGTCTGGCCCGGTCAAGAGCCGCCGGTGGTCCAGCCTCACCTGCTCGCTGATGTGGGCGGCGACCAGCCGGTGATCGCCGGTGATGATTTTGAGCGTGACGCCCAGTTGCCGTAAGGATGCGATGGTCTGCGCCATGTCGGGCTTCACCGGATCGGCGAAGACCAACAGCCCAAGAAACGTCATCTCCGCTTCCTGCTCCTTGCCGATGTGGGCAGTCTCGCCCATATCGCGAACCGCCAGGCCCAGCGTTCGGAGACCCTGTCGGTTCATGTCCTGAAATTGCTTTCGGATCTGCTCAACGCGACTCTCCATGGGGACCGTCGACCCATCCCGCAATTCCGCGCGGGTGCAGACCGCCAGCATCGGCTCCACGGCCCCTTTGGTAATCAGGAGGTGCGTGGTAGGGGAGGCCACCAGAATTGAGAGGCGCTTGCGCAGGAAATCGTATGGGACTTCGTCCAGTTTCCGGTATGCCGACAGGTCGCGGACGCACTGTGTTCGGATCGCCTCATCAAGCGGGTTGATAAAGCCGGTTTCGTAGGTGGCGTTGAGGGCGGCATGGAAAAGGACTCGCTCACTGGAAGTACCTTCCAGGCTTAGGGCTGCATGAAAACGCATGGTGCCTTCGGTGAGCGTGCCGGTCTTATCGGCACAGAGCACATTCATGGCGCCGAAGTTCTCAATCGAGTGGAGCCGCTTCACGATCACTTTCTGCTGGGCCATGCGCTTCGCTCCGTGCGAGAGGTTCACGCTGATGATCGCCGGGAGCAACTGCGGCGTGAGCCCCACCGCAAGCGCCATGGAAAAGAGAAAGGAGTCGAGCACAGGGCGCTGAAGGTAGACGTTGATGGTGAAGATGGCGAAGACGAGCAGGAGCGTGACTTCAAGCAGCAGATAGCCGAACCGTCGGACGCCCCGCTCAAATTCTGTTTCCGGCGGGCGGAGCATTACATGTCCGGCGATGCGGCCGAACTCTGTGTCTTTACCGATCTGCACGATGACGGCTTTCGCATGTCCGCTGACGACGTGCGTTCCCATGAACAGGCTGTTGGTCCGCTGGTTGAGGGAGGCCGTGGCAGAAACGACTGAGCCCGATTTCTCAGCGGGATACGTTTCCCCGGTCAAGGTGGCTTCGTCGACGAACAGGTCTTTGGATTCCAACACAATTCCGTCACCGGGAATGCTGGAGCCGGCCGATAGGGTGATCACGTCGCCGGGGACGATCTCTTCGCGCGGCACTTCGACCAGTTGCCCGTCTCTCCAGACCTCGGTCTTGACTCGCACGAGGGCGAGGAGCGAGGCGACGGCTTTGGCGGCGCCGTGCTCCTGCCAGAATCCCAGGAAGGCGCTGACCAGGATAATCGTGAGGATGATGAGCGCGTCGGTACGATCGGCTAGAAACAATGACATGGTGGCGGCAAACAAGAGAATGAGAATGATCGGACTGCGAAATTGCGCGAGCAGGACGTACAGGGGACGGATGTCCTGGCGCGGCTTCAACCGTGTTGCCGAATACTGCGCTTGGCGCTGCCGTGCCTCGTCGGCATGGAGCCCCTCCGGCCTGGTTTGCAGACGGCTGAGCAGCTCTTCCGTTGAAATGCTCCAGAACGCGGGGAGTTGCGCATTCATGCCGGTGCCTTGGGACTACTCATAATGGAGTGCTTCTATGGGATTCAGCTTCGAGGCTTTGTTCGCCGGATAGAGGCCGAAGAAGATGCCGACGACCAGGGAAAAGAAAAACGCGGTTGCCACGGCCGGCATGGAAATAATCGTTGGCCAGCCGATCAGTTTCGTCAGGAGCAGCGAGATGCCGATACCGGCGCCGACGCCGAGGATGCCCCCGATGGTCGTCATGATGATGGCTTCGATCAGAAATTGCAGCAGGATATGAATCCGCTTGGCGCTGACGGCCATGCGCAGTCCGATTTCCTTGGTCCGCTCCGTGACAGAGACCAGGAGAATGTTCATGATGCCGATGCCTCCCACGATCAGCGAGATGGAGGCAATGCCCATCAGCATCAGCATCATGGTGCGGCTTGTGCCCGCCATCGTCTTGGCGATGTCTTCCATCGTGCGGATGGTGAAGTCGTCTTCTTCTGACGATTGCAGGCGATGTTTCGCCCTCAGCAGCTCCTTGATGTCGTCGACGACGGCCGGAATATCATGGCGGGTTTGCGTCGCGACCAGGATGATGCCGACGGTGCCGAGAAACCGCGTGCCCAGTACTTTGCGCTCCGCGGTCGTGAAGGGGAGGACGACGAAATCGTCCTGATCCTGGCCGGTAATCGATTGACCCTTGGGAGTGAGAATCCCGATGACCCGGAGGGGGACGTTCCGGATGCGGACCTCACTGCCGACGACCTCTTCGCCGGACTCGAAGAGGTTCTGTGCCGCTGTTTTACCAAGGATGACGACTTTCGCTGCAGCGTCCATGTCTGACTGGGTGAAGAAGTTGCCTCGTGCAATCGGCCAACTGCGGATGTCGGTGAACTCCGGCGTGGTGCCCAGTACGATCGTGCTCCAGTTCTTGTTCTCCCGAATGACTTGCAGCACGGAGCGCGTGGCGTACATCACCATCGTCACGCTCGATACCTTCTTCTCAATATCCTGCGCATCGTCGACGGTGAGTGTGGAGATGGATCCCAGGCCCCCGCGCACGCCTCCGACAGTGGTGGCGCCGGGAATAATGATGAGGACATTCGTTCCCAGGCTGGAGATCTCTGCCTGGACTGAGGCCGTGGCGCCTTGCCCCAGGCTCACCATCGCGACGACCGCGCCGATGCCGATAATGATGCCGAGCATGGTCAGTCCAGCCCGTAAGGGATTCCGGCGCAGGATGCGCAGGGCGGAGAGCATGGTGAGCCAGAGGAAGGACATATGAATAGCCTTCAGCTGTCAGCCATCAGCCGACAGCCCTCAGATGCGACTCTTCGGTCAGAAGCTGAGAGCTGAAAGCTGTTTGCTGATAGCGTATCCCCTTCATCTCATCCCCCGGCCCGGTTCAAACCCCGGCGGCAATTTCTTCTGGGCCTGCTCTTCGGGTGTTTCGATGCCGAGGATCACCCGGTCGCCTTCCTTCACTGGTCCTTCAGTAATTTCCGTAAACAGGGAATCTGCAATACCGGTGGTAACGCCGGCCTGATGTGCCTTGTTCTCCTGATCGAACACCCAGACCTGCGACACTTTCTTGTCCACAGGAACGTTGGGCATCCGGAACCGGAGGGCTCCGTTCGGCACGCGAAGGGGGTCTTCCTTCTTGGCGGTCACAATCGTGACGTTCGCCGTCATGCCCGGTTTGAGCTTCAATTCCCGATTGTCAACGGTGATGATCACGTCGTAGGTCACCACGTTCTGCACGCTGATCGGCGCGTTCCGCACCTGCGTGACGGTGCCTTCGAAGAAGTGCTTCGGGTAGGCGTCCACGCGAAAGTGCGCGGGCTTGCCATCGGCCACGCCGCCGATATCGGATTCGCTCACGTTGGCGTTCACCTGCATCTGAGTCAGGTCCTGGGCGATGACGAAGAGGGTCGGGGTTTGGAAGCTGGCCGCGACGGTCTGACCGACATCCACGTTTCGGGACACGACGATGCCGTTCACGGGAGAATAGATCGTGGTATATCCAAGATCCAACTCGGCTGATGACAGCGTCGCCTGCGTCTGGTCCAGCTGGGCCTGCATCACTTCGATGTTGGCGACTGCATCGCGGTAATTTGTTTCGGCCAGATCCAGGTCGGCCTGCGAGACAAATGCCTGCTTTCGGAGTGTGGCCATACGGTCACGCTCCCGCTTGCGTTGCGCCGCCATGTTCTTTGACTTGGCCAGGTTGCCCGTGGCGCTTTTCACCGCAGCGCGGGCTTGGCTCACTCGGGCTTGGAACGGTTGCTGGTCGATCTGCGCTAAGGTTTGTCCTTGTCTCACGACAGAATTGAAATCGGCAAAGAGCTTCGCGATCTTGCCCGACACCTGGCTGCCGACCTGGACGGAGACGACGGGATTGACCGTGCCGGTGGCGGTGACAATGGCCGTGATGGGGCCGCGTTCCACCAGCGCCGTCTTGTACTGCACCGGAGGGGGGCCGCCGTTGAACCAGTACCAGGCGCCGGCGCCGATCAGGAGGAGCGCGGCCAGGCTGCCGATCAGCCACGGAAGCCGTGATTTCGTCCGTGGACGAGGAAGGGGAATGACGGTGACGGGGATTGTACGGACATGGTGCCATGATGGATCAGAGGGAGGCGAGGCCGCCTGGTGTGGGATCACTTCGCTGACAGGGATATGCTGGATTGGTTCGCGAGGGTCGGAGGTCATGATGCATTCTCTCTCTGGACGATTCCGCTATGTTGTCTGGGATGCAGCCGGTTGGCAATGATCTTACGAGCTTCCTCTGCGAATAGCAGCATGAGGGCGCCCAACGCGAGCGGACCGAAGATCCATGCCGGCACCGGGCTCGTTCCAAAGATCTCGTGGCCCATCGGGGTATAGATAATTGCGGCAAGCAGCGCCAGCTCGATGACAATACCCCAGAGGATCAGTGGGTTGCTGAACCAGCCGCTCCTTGTCGCACTGAGTCGATCGGACCGGCAGGCAAAGACATTCGCCACCTGGGCCAAGACGATACCAGCGAAGGTCACGGTCGTCGCCTCCTTATATAATGGGGAAGACCAATCCAGATGAGCGCCCCAGGTCCACCCCTGACTGTAGAGGTAGAGAAAGAACCCGCTCATAGCCACGATGGCTTCGATCAGACCGAGAAAGAGGTAGGCGCGCAGCAGGAGCGGGAGATTCAGAAGTCGTTCGGATCTCGGACGTGGGGGAATATCCATGACGTCGGCTACCGGGCGTTCGGTGCCGAGTCCCAGTGCCGGAATCATGTCAGTGCCGAGATCGACGGCCAGCACCTGTGGGATTGTGAGGGCCAGCGGGATGCCGAAAAAACCGTAGCTCAGATAAGGGACGACTTCCGGTACGTTACTGGCCAGCACGTAGCTGGTAAATTTGCGAATGTTCTCATAGACCGCCCGGCCTTCTTCGATCGCGCTGACGATCGTGGCGAAATTATCGTCGAGCAAAATAATGTCGGCGGTTTCTTTGGCGACATCGGTCCCGGCGATGCCCATGGCCACCCCGATGTCGGCTTTCTTGAGGGCCGGCGCATCGTTGACTCCGTCTCCGGTGACGGCCACCACGTGGCCCATATCTTTGAGCGTGGCGACGATGCGCATCTTGTGGCGTGGCGCCATCCTGGCAAACACCGGATCCGGCTCTCCCGATCGAGAAGGCGTCAGCAGTTGGCGAAGGGTGTCATCACTCATGCCGTCGAGCTGTGTCCCCTCGGTCACCGGGACAAAGCCGGTTAGTTTTTGCGGTGCCTGTTCCGGCGCCAGGCCGATCTTGCGGGCAATCGCCAGGGCGGTGAGGGGATGATCACCCGTGATCATGACAACACGCACGCCGGCTTTGCGGCATTTGAGAATCGCCTCGGGGACCTCCCGGTGCGGCGGATCCATCATAGCGACGAGTCCGAGAAACGTCAGATTCTCCTCGATTGTCTCCACTTCGATTTGTTCAGGCTGATGGGCGACTTCGCGCATCGCCACGGCGAGCACGCGGTAGGCCTGTTCGGCGAACGTCCGGCTTTGATTCAAGATACGCGCCCGCTCGTCCGGTGTCATGGAGATGGCCTCGCCATGAACTAATGATTTTGTACAGAGTGTGAGCACGGCTTCCGGGGCGCCCTTGGTGAAGGCAACGAGCCGGCCCTCCATCCAGTGCAGCGTACTCATCCGTTTGCGATCGGCATCGAAGGCCAGTTCTCCCATGCGGCGCAACGGGGGGCGGTGGGCCAGCCCATGCTCGACGGCAAATTCCAGGAGCGCGACTTCTGTCGGATCGCCCGTCACGACGAACCGTCCGTCTGATTGCCGGACACGCTTGGCGTTGTGACAATTGACGAGGGCGTCGAATAAGGGTTGCCACTGTTCGGCGTCCGCCGTCGTGATCAGGCGGCCTCTGGTGAAGAGGCATCCCTCGCGCGATTCGATCTCGAGTCCGTCTGTGCAGAACCGATCCACTTTCATCCGATTTTCCGTGAGCGTGCCGGTCTTGTCGGTGCAGATGACGGTCGTACAGCCGAGCGTTTCGACGGAGGACAGATGCTTGATCAGTGCGTTGCGCTTGGCCATCCGTTGGCTGCTCATGGCGAGTGCAAGGGTCACCGTCGGCAGGAGACCTTCGGGCACGTTGGCGACGATGATGCCGATGCCGAAAATCGCGCTGATCCAGAAGCCGAGTCCGGCGCCCATCCCGATCACAAAGAAGCCAGTCCCCATGGCCAGAGAAATGGCGGCGACGATGCGGGTGACGGTGATGATTTCTTTTTGCAGCGGGCTGAGACCGGTGCCGACCGAGGTGGTGAGATTGGCAATCTTGCCGAATTCAGTGCGCATGCCGACGGCAAATACCACCGCTAAGCCATGGCCGGAGAGGACGGTGGTGCCGGCGAAGACGAGGTTCGGGAGGTCGAGCCAGTGGCCGTCTTCGGTGGGTTCGGCGCTTCGTCGTTTCGGCCTCGATTCACCGGTCAGGGCGGCATTGTCCACCCGCATGCCGGTGGCTTCGATCAAGCGCGCATCCGCCGGGATGCGTTCCCCTTCCTCCAGGATGAGGATGTCACCCGGCACGATGTCGTTTCGGGGAAGTTCGAGAGGTTGCCCTCCGCGGGTGATCCAGGCTTTGTCCGGCAGCAGGCGATGGAGCGCTTGCACGGCGCGCTCGGCTTTGTATTCTTGAAAAAAGGCGAACACGGCATTGATGACGATGACGCCGAGGATGGCCCAGCCCAGCGTGGCCATGCCCTCGCCGGGTTTCATGAAGTCGGCGGCGAACGCGAGGCCGGAGGCGATCCAGAGTAACAGGGCGAGGAAATGGGTGAAGTGGAGGGTGAGTCCTCGCAAGATGATGTAGCGATCGGGTTCTGTGAGCCGGTTGGCGCCGAACTGGGCGAAGCGTTGTCGGGCCTCTTCCGGCGAGAGGCCGCCTATGGCGGTCTCGAGCCGCTTCAGCACCTCGTCGATGGCGAGCGTTCCAATATCGTGGTATCGGAACTCAGGCACGTGCACCTCGTACGATAAGAACGGAGCAAGGTGCGTGGCGCAGGAGGGTTTCGGATACGCTGCCGAGGTGCAGTCGTTCGGTCTTGGTCAGCTCGCGAGAGCCGAATACCAGAAGATCGTCCTGCTCAGCCTCAACGTGTTTGACGATGGTGTCGATGATATGATTCATCCGCACGTGGGTCACCGCGGGGTATCCGTCTTTGATGAAGTCATCCCGCAAGGCATTGACGAGGCTGGTGGCTCGATCCATGACCGGTTGGGTCAGGGCCGTCAATTGTGATTCCGACAGATAGCGGGCGGCTAAGTCCGTCACCGGGCTTTCGGCGGAAGTCAGAATCGACACCGTCGCGGATTCCGGAAGAATGTGGGTTCGGAGAAAACGGGCGGCGGCCCGTGAGGGTTTCGAGTCGTCGACTGCAAGCGCTACCCGGCCGAGCCTGGTGACAGGCTGTTTGACTACGAAGAGCGAGCAGGGGGCAATAGCCGCCACTTGCCGGGAGGTGCTTCCCAGCAGAAAACCTTTGATGTCGCTCAATCCGCGTGATCCCATCAGGATGAGATCCGACTTCATCCGTTTAGCCTGCCGGGCGATCGTCTTGGCAAAGGGACCGTGCGCGAGAATGGTCTGAAATTGAGTGCGAGGGCCGGTGCCCGCTTGGCTGAGGGCCGCACGCGCCGACCGTTCCGCTTCACGTAAGAGTAACTTACCGGCCTTGTCTAAGGCAGCGAGGGCACGTCTGACGGCAACCGGATTCTTCCCTTTGGTTGCCTGAAGCAGTGAAGGATCGACGACGTGCAGCAGTACCACCTGCTCGGGTTCACGGCTGGCGAGCGCTTGGAGCGCCTGGACTCCCCACTGGGCATACTCCGACCCATCGACCGCACAGACAATGCGCATGACAAACCCCTCCTTCAATAAGAATCACCAAAAGCGAACGTATCAGGTATCTAATCTGCATTGGATATGCCCGTGGAGTCAGGCGATGGCTGTGGGGAATTCACATAGTTTCCATGGTTTGAAGGCAAGGGACGTCCCTATTGAGAGGGGCACTGCGGCTTTTTGCAGCAGAGCCGGAATGGTTACTGTGGTGATTGGCGTCAGTCTTGTCAGGGAGAAGGCGAACTGAATGACAAACGTGCGTTTCTGTGTGGAAATCGTGAGGCAGATGGATGGCGTGTCATGGCATTCTCATTGCGTTAACAAAAGAATGAGGGAAAAGGAGGACGTATGAAACGAAGTTTCCTGTGGATGGTCGGCCTTTCGGTCGTCTTCACCGGGGGCGTGAGTCTGGCTGATGGCGGTGCAGTGGCACGGATCGGGGCCTCCGGGGAGTTTGTCGAGTTGAGTCATCAGGCCGAAGGCCGCACGACGGTCGATTTGCTGCCCCTTCACCGGGCCGGTGACGTTCGATATTTCAGTGCCGGGATCGGCCTTGAAGAGCGGGCAGCCCAGTACCCGCCTTTTTCGTTGAAGCTTGTCTTTACTGCCGGCGGGAAACCGTTCCTCTCAGGAGTCTCCGTGACGATCCAGCCGGTCAAAGGCGGAGCCGCCTTGACGATCCCTCAAGAACAGGTGGAGGGGCCCTGGCTCTTCGTTGATTTGGCTCCGGGTGTCTACGATGTCACCGCGGTCCATCGTGACCGGAAGCAGGGGCTGAAGGGCATCACCGTAGCGGCGGGGAAACAGAAGACGATTCATCTGCGATGGTCAGAGGATCGCGGCCTTGCCGGCGCGTTGCCGACCGAATAAAAGATCCCGTATGCGGGTATTGTCTATGCGATATGACTAATGAAGGAGAGCGACTTCATGCCGAAGACGACAAAAAAGAAGACAGCAAAGAAGCCGGCAAAAATTTCGAAAGCGCCGGACTTTGCTTCAATGCTGGTGAAGCCTGTGATGGAAAAGCGGGTGCAGTCCGTCCGTCTGAAGACCAAGGGCGATGTGATCGCGTCCCTTATGATCGAGGGATTCGGCGCGGTGCCGGTGGTGGATGGCACCAGAACGCTGATCGGGATTGTGAGTGAACATGACCTGCTTGCTGCGATGGACGATGGGCACGCACTGGGGGAGTTGACGGCGGCGGATGTCATGACGGGGAATCCGTATTCGGTCCGGCCCGAAACGACGCTGGGAACCCTGGTGCATGTCTTACGGGCCAGCGATCTCGTCCGCGTGCCGGTCGTGGATGCCAAGGATCGACTGATCGGTATCATCGCCCGGCGCGATGTGTTGCG
>Ga0105096_10001245_pt1 | contig 10279 bp, 9 predicted proteins | sample PPLLak3cmMay2015_FD_87036 | JGI IMG/M metagenome (GOLD analysis project Ga0105096, IMG submission 87036) | Freshwater sediment microbial communities from Prairie Pothole Lake near Jamestown, North Dakota, USA - PPLs Lake P7 Core (1) Depth... | ecosystem: Environmental > Aquatic > Freshwater >...
AGTGGAACCAAGATGGATAATATGGTTCATATAGGGCATGATACGGTCATTGGTAAAAATTGCCTGTTGGCAGCGCAGGTTGGCATAGCAGGCGCGGTTAATATTGAAGACGGTGTAGTGCTATGGGGTCAGGTAGGAGTTAGTAAAACGCTTACTATAGGAAAAGATGCTGTTGTACTGGCACAAAGTGGTATTCCTTCCAGCCTCGCAGGCGGAAAAATTTATTTCGGATATCCCGCTGAAGAAGCCGGTAATAAAAAAAGAGAACTTGTTTGGATCAAACGAATTGCTGATCTCTGGGATCGGGTGAGGAAGCTGGAAGAAGGAAAGTAGTTGTTAGTTGATGGTTGTTGGTTGTTAGCAAAGGCAGGAAATACAGTTGTTAGTTGATGGTAGGTAGTTGTTAGTAAAGACAAATACATAAAATGTCGCAGCTGTATTGGCTGCTACTAACAACCAACAACTATCAACTATCAACTTTTATTAGGCTGTTGACTCCCGACTCCCGACTCCCGACTATCGACTCTCTTCCACTACTTCATAATTATATGGCAAAAAATCCGCCAGCTTCTCCCAACTCCAATATCCCAATGCCAGCAAATCTTTCTGATCATAGAAATAACCATTTTCTTCAATGGTAATGATCTCGGAAAAATCCAATAAGGAAATCTGGATAGTCGTATTGGGAGATAATTTATTAAGCAGCAGGTAATTTTTTTCCGGTTGTTCCAGCATATAAATCACCCTCAGCTTGCTGCTGAAATTAAGGTCAACATCCCTGCTGGCAGTTACCTGGAAGTAGGCTGAATCATATGGATTATTGATGAGTTTGCTTTTGTTACTGCCGGCATCTACTTTTTCAAGCTTATATCCATTTTCGCCAATGGTGCTGTCGTAATAACAACGCATAAAATGCAGCAGTGAACCATAATAAGCTTTCTCCCGGTTCGAATTCCAGTTCTCCTGTTCCTCAGTGCTTCCGGTCATCTCCTCAAAAAATGGAAACCCCGTGTATTGGGTATTTCCTGAAGCGTATTCGTGCACAAAGGAATCAAGCTGGTACCTGATTGAATAACCCAATGCTTTATTGGATACCCGCAGGTCTTCCCGGGCTGTAACCTTCAGTCGGTTCTTTTTCTTACTGTAAAAAAAACGCAGCGTTTCAGGATTTTCGATATTACACTGGCTGCTGTTACTGGTCATACCCAGGAATTGCTCCCGAAAAAATCCCCCATATTTCTCCCAGCCGTCCTTCACTTCATTAGTAACGGTAACGGATACCTCCTCCAGGCTTTTATCTTTTTGTTTGAGTTCGATATTTAAGTTGCGGATATTTTCTGTGTTGTTATTGATCCTTACACTAAAGGTTTCATAGCCACTAAAAGAAACTACAAGATCATATCCGCCGGATGCGAGGTTCAGGGAAAATTCACCCGCACTGTTGGTGGTGGTACCCAGCGTAGTATTCTGGCAAAAAACAGAAGCACCTGTCAATGCTTGTCCGGATTGTTTATCAATAACTTTTCCGGATGCTATAAAAGGCTGGCTTTGAACGTTCAGCCAAAAAAGGATGCCGGAGATCAGGATAAGAACTTTACTCATAATATGGGTATTATGGCAATAACCCTTTCCAAGACAGATTATTGTGGTGCCTGTGTCATTTTAACCAAATATTCACGGCTGTAATCTGCGATGGTTTCATCGATCGGCCGGAATTTAAATGACGGTAAGCTATTCAGAATCTTGCTATTATCAAAAGCAATAAACATTTGGGCAGTTTCTGCAGTTTCGCGGGTAAGGAGCGGGTCTGCAGATGAAAACAGGGATTTTATTTTTTCCAGTCTCCATACGATGCCACTTAAAAAAGGAGTTGCCTTTTTATGTGGTGGTTTTTTCCCGAAGGCGAGTGCCATTTGCGTGAAAATATCTTTAAAAGATCGGTTTTCGGCGGAGATGATAAATCTTTCTGCAGAGATTTCGCTGTCCATTAAGCTAATCATGATTTTTGCAACATCCATGGCATCTACATATCCACTGGTTCCTTCTGTATACCAGGAAAATTCCTTGTATGCATTTTTAAACATGGCAGCAGATCCTTTATGCCAGTCGCCAACGCCTAAAATAATCGATGGATTTACGATCACGGCATCCAGGCCTTCACTTATGCCGCGCCATACTTCCATCTCGGCCTGGTATTTACTGTTTCCATAAGCCGTGAGAGTAACATCCTCATCCCATTTTACCTGTTCATTTATCGTTGACTTATTTCTTTTTTTGCCCAATGCCGCTACGGAACTTACATGAACCAATTTTTTTATCCCGCTCTCCAGGCTAATGTTAACCACATTGGCCGTTCCTTCAGCGTTAATCTTCATCATCTGCTCAACTCTTGCTGGGTTGAAAGAAACCATGCCGGCACAATGATATACTTGTGTGCATTGTGCCATTATATCCTGCAGGCAGGAAATATCAAGAATATCGCCTTTGTACCAATTTATTTTTTCAATTTCATCCTTCCTTAAAAGCGTTGGAAATTGTTCCCTGTAAAGGGCTGTGACATGTTTATTTTGCTGTATCAATGCGCGCAGCAGGTAACCGCCCAAAAGACCCGTACCACCCGTAACTAAAATTTTATCATTCTCCATCCGGCTTAATTTTGCAGGAATTGTATATGTTGTGTTAGGCATATTTGCCTAACACTATTATTATGTCGCGTTCCGCGACAATCGCCATACCAGCCAAAGGCTGGAGAAATACAGGTTCGAGGCGAAGACGCCTCGAACAACGCCATACTTCCTCATTCCTTATTTCTTATTCCTTGTTCCTTATTCTTTTTTATCTGTATCGTATTTATAATAGCCCACCCCCGTCTTCCTTCCCAATTCTCCGTTTTCCACTTTTTCTTTTTGTAAGGGAGATGGCCTGAATCTTACCGGCTGGCCACATGCATCATACAATGATTCCGTTACAGCGTAATTTACATCATTGCCAATAAGGTCCATTAATTTGAAGGGCCCCATTTTAAATCCACATGATTCCAAAAGATCGTCGGCCGTTTCTATGGAGCAAAATCCTTTTTCTACCAGGGCTAATGGTTCCAGGTAATAATGCCTGGCAACACGGTTTACAATAAACCCCGGTGCATCCTTGCATAAGACGGGGGTTTTGCCTAATTGCCTGGCGAAGTTGGTAACTATTTCGATTACATCTTCCCGACTTTGTTCAGCGCGGATAACTTCAACCAGTTTCATAACTGGGGCCGGATTAAAAAAATGAAGACCGCATACCCGGCCCGGATGCATGGTACCTGATGCTATTGCTGTTACGCTTAAGGATGATGTATTGGTTGCAAAAATGGTATCCGAGTGGTTGATTTCAGCAAGCTGATTAAAGAGTGCAATTTTATATTCAAGCTTTTCTGCTATGGCTTCAATTATCAAATCGCCAATACAATCAAATAAATTATCTGTAAACCTAAGCCGCAGAAGGATCTGTTCTTTCTCTTCAGAACTGATCTTCCCTTTTTCGCTAAGCTTTTCTAAACTTTGATTTATGCCGCTTTTTGCTTTTTCCAGCATTGCCGGATTGAAATCATACAGAATCGTATAAAAACCACTTTGCGCTGAAATTTGCGCGATACCAGTGCCCATAGTACCAGCACCGCATATTATGATGGTTTGAAGCATGAAAGAGTTGTTAGTTGATAGTTGTTAGTTGATAGCAAAGGCAGGAACTTACTCACTACTCACTACTCACTACTCACTACTCACTCACACTGCTGATGTAAACTGTTCCAAAAACCTCACATCGTTTTCACTGAACAACCTTATATCCGTAATGCCATATTTCAACAGTGCCGGTCTTTCGATGCCCATTCCAAATGCAAAGCCATTGTATTTGGTCGAATCAATACCGCAGTTCTCCAGCACCTGTGGATGAACCATGCCACAGCCAAGGATCTCCAGCCATCCCGTTCTTTTACAAACGGCGCAACCCTCGCCTTTACATAGCAGGCAGCTGATATCCATTTCGGCGCTGGGCTCGGTAAACGGAAAATAACTTGGGCGGAAGCGGATCTTCACATCATCGCCAAACATTTCTTTCACAAAAAAGTAAAGGGTTTGTTTGAGGTCGGCGAAAGAAACGTTTTCATCAATATACAAACCTTCTACCTGGTGAAAGAAGCAATGTGATCTGGCGCTGATGGTCTCATTTCTGTATACCCTGCCCGGACATATGATCCGGATGGGCAGCTTCCCTTTCTGCATCTCCCTGATCTGCACATTGCTCGTATGGGTGCGCAATAGCCAGTCGGGATTCTGTGATAAATAAAAGGTGTCCTGCATGTCTCTCGCAGGGTGGTTTTCACCGAGGTTCAGCGCCGTGAAATTATGCCAGTCGTCCTCAATTTCCGGCCCCTCGGCAACGGCAAAGCCTAACCGCTGAAATATAGAAACGATCATGTTGCGCATCAGGGTAATGGGATGGCGGCTGCCAATGGGAATCGGTTCGCCGGGCAGCGACACATCCATATCGGGAGAACTGGTTTCAACTTGCGCAGAAGACAATTCTTTTAGCGATTCATATTTCTGTTCAGCGGCCTGCTTAAATGCATTCATCACCTGGCCGAAATCTTTTTTCTTTTCGACGGGCACATTTTTCATTTCGCCCATAAGGCTTTTCACCAGTCCTTTCATTCCAAGGAAACGTATCCTGAATGCTTCCAGGGTTTCCGGGTCGCTGGTTTCAAATGAAGCGATCTCGCTGGTATAATTTTCTACCTGTTGTAACACATCTTCCATGTGCCAAAGATAATGATTACCCCGTTTTTACAGGCTAAAGCGTTTTGTGGTTTTTTTGGGGATTCTTTTTTGCGCCTAAAGGGTTAGGTTTGCCAGAAATTCAAGGGTATGAATAACCTTTTTAATATAACCGATTTTCTCAGTCCACTGAATCTGGACGTATTATCGCATGACGAGGGATATCGTGAAGGACAGATCGGGAAATTCGTACTGGCCTATGAAGAGGAGTTCCCTTCCCTGGAAGATACAGACCTGGTTATAGTGGGATGTGGAGAGGCCCGTGGAAATGCGGCGGGACAGTATGATAATGCCGGACCGGATACGATCCGTCATCAGTTCTATTCTTTATATTACTGGCATCCTAATGTACGCATTGCGGATATTGGAAATATACTGCCCGGCGCAACACTGCAGGATACCTATGCTGCGCTAAAAACGGTTGTAGCGGAACTTACTGATGCGGGGAAAACAGTTGTTATACTCGGAGGATCACATGATCTTACGCTTGCTCAGTATGAAGCGTACAGAAGTCAGAAAATGATCATTGAAGCAACCTGTATAGATTCCCTGATCAATCTTGCTACTGATAGCCTGGTTAAAAGCCAGCATTTTTTGATGGAAATGTTAACCGGCGAACCAAATTTCATCCGCCATTATAATCATATTGGTTTCCAGAGTTATTTTGTTCATCCCAATATGCTTGAAACAATGGATAAACTCCGGTTCGATTGTTTCAGGGTTGGGCATGTAAAGGAAAACATTGAAGAGATGGAACCGGTGCTAAGAAATTCTCATCTCGTTAGTTTTGATATTGCAGCCATGCAGCATGGTTCGGCTCCCTCGAATTATACATCACCTAATGGTCTTACCGGTGAAGAAGCCTGTACCCTTACCAGGTATTGCGGAATGAGCCCGGTGCTTAGTTCTATTGGTTTTTATGGCTATAGTGTTGAAAGCGATGTGCAACAACTGGCTGCGGGACAACTGGCACAGATGATCTGGTATTTTGTTGATGGAAGGCATAAAGGATTGTCGGAGGCCGTGATGGGCGACACAGAACAGTTCTTCGAATTTCATACCGCTTTTGCTGAAGTGGATACGGTGTTCCGTCAAAGCAAAAAGACAGGGCGCTGGTGGATGCAGTTACCCAATAAAACTTTTATCGCCTGTTCTTACCAGGATTACCTGCTGGCGAGCAGTAATGAGATTCCGGAAAGATGGATGCGGGCGCAGGAGAGAAATTGAAAATCCAAAATCGAAAGTTTCACGCAAAGGCACAAAGAATAAAAAGGTAAACACATATATCGAATCGCAGAATGTGTTAAGCATTGAATGGAAGGGCTGTTATGTCCCCCTCTGGAGGGGGAAAATTTCGGAGGCATTGTACACTCAAGCTTTAGGGGGAGGAATTATTTCTCTATTTTTTTGTACTTTTTAGTCTTTCTTTTAGCTTCAGTTCAATACATGAATCAATTGTTTCAACAACCATATTTAAATGATTTAAAACATCATTGTCAGAAAAACGTAAAACCGAAAATCCGATCTGTCGTAGTCTTTCATCTTTTTTATCATCATTTGCAATTGCATTTTCTGAATGGTGAGTTATACCATCGAGTTCGATAATTATCATTAATTCCTTGCACATAAAATCAGCGATATAATTCAAAACTGGTCTTTGTCTGTTAAAAGTATATCCCTTCATTTGGCCTGCACTTAAAACATATTTCCAAAGACATGATTCGGATTTGGTCATTTTTTTTCTTAGCTGAGAGGCAAATTTATTTAATGATTTGTTGTAGTTATGGTTAGTAAATTTCTGACTTTTATTCATCTAATGAATTTCTACATATTGGAAATTTCATTAGTGATGATATTGACAGAAAAAGCGTAGAAAAATACATTCTGGATTATGGAAAAAAACGATATTCGATCGTTGTCCTCCCCCTAAAACCTGCGAATGTGTAAAGTTCGAAATTCACCCCCTCCAGCGGGGGACAATACACCATCAAACCAGCCCCTTTACTTTTTCAATTTGCGACTGGCTGCCCATAACGATGATCCTTTCTCCCGGGTTTATATTGTATTCCGGCTGCGGATTCAAAACATAGTCTTTGTTGTTTTTTATGCTCAGCACCGTACAGCCGGTTTTTTGCCAGAGGTTTAATTCTTTGAGCGTTATGCTGATCGTCACCAGCAGCTCTTCCACGCGGAAGGAATCATTGCTTCGGGTAGTCATTAAGGATATCATCTCCAGAATATCCGGATGCATTACAAGGGTGGCCATATGTGCCCCGCCAATTCTGTCCGGCATGATAACATTGGTGGCGCCGGCAATTTTTAATTTTTTTACGGAAGAATTTTGCGAAGCCCTGCTGATGATCTTGATCCCGGGATTTTCCTGCCTTGCGCTCAACACAACATAAAGGTTGTCCGCATCATTTGGAAGTGTAGTTATTAATGCTCTCGCCCGCTCAATCCCGGCCTTTTTCAGGATCTCATCATTTCGCGCATCGCCGATTATCAGGTACTTCAGGTCAAATGGAATAATCTCCTCCACTTCCTTCACTTCCAGCACTACAAAAGGTATTTCGTTATCGTACATTATCTGCGCAGCTTCCAGTCCGTTACGGCCCAAACCGCAAATGATCACATGGTTATTTAATTTCTCAATGCTTTTTTCCATTTTGAAAATTTTATATTGTCTTTTAAATTCCCCGTCGGCAAAGTAACGGGTGAGCATGGTTATAAAAAAAGTAAAAACGGCCAGGTTAAAGATGATCAGCGTTGTAGTAAAAAACATACCGGCCCTGCTAAGCGGATGTACAACCTCATATCCTACTGAACCGATTGTAATGATCGTCATGTACATTGCTTCCAGAAAATCATACTGCTCAATGATCATATACCCCGATATGCCAAATGCCACCAGGAGGCCCAGTAAAAGGAATGGGAGTAATATTCGGTTCAAAACTTTTATGTTGCTTGGTCCGGGCATATTGAAATATAAATGATTGGGTTGATTAAACCATGCTGTTCTTCAAAATCCTTATTTTTATTTTAAATTGGGCATATGCGGCAGCATTTATTGGCTATAAAATATGATTCAGTAATTTTTTGCATGGCCGTACTTTTTTTTTCCTGTAGTACACAAAAAGGTATCCAGCGCTCAACGGGAAAAACATTTATAGAAGATACGCTATTAAAGGAAGCGCATGTGGGAGTAAGCATTTACGACCCTCAACAGAAAACATGGTTATATAATTACCAGGGCGATAAATATTTTATTCCGGCCAGTAATACCAAGATCATGAGTTGTTATGCGGGCATGAAATACCTGGGTAATCAATTGACAGGTATTGAATGGGTAGATTTGGATACGGCCATACTTTTATATCCAACAGGGGATCCAACATTCCTGCACCCCGATTATCCAAATCAACCGGTGGCTGATTTTATACGTAATGCTTCAAAGCCCTTATTTATCACAGATGCATATTGGAAAACATCGGCCCTTGGCCATGGCTGGAGCTGGGATGATTTCAGCGCATATTATATGGTTGAAAGAAGTGCCTTGCCTGTTTATGGTAATGTCACCCGCTGGTACCAGGCCACATCACGTAAAGAAAACCCGCAGTATGCAGGTGATACCCTGGATGTTTTTATTTCCAGCGAACCGGAAGTTGACTGGCCCATCACATTCGCCCCTCCTGACCCTAAAGGCCAGTTTGAAATTAACCGAAACCGGGATGCCAACCGGTTAACCATAACCGAAGGAAAGGAAAAATCGGCGCAGGCTGAAGTGCCTTTTGTAACTATGGGAATAACAACCGCGCTTGAATTATTAAATGATACCGTCCATAAAAATATTCTTCCTATTGAAGACGGTTCCCCTGTTTTAAAGAAGCTTGGTCCTTCAGTCAATAAGGTATTTTCCCAGTATACAGATTCCATGTTGAAACCGATGATGCACCGCAGCGATAATTTTTTTGCTGAGCAAACCCTGCTTATGGCTGCCAGGGAGATCACGGGTAAATTCAATGAAGAGGAGGCCATTAACCGGTTGCTGGATACAGACCTGAAAGGTTTGCCTCAAAGGCCCAGATGGGTTGATGGCAGCGGGCTTAGCCGATATAATTTATTTTCGCCAAAAGATTTTATTTGGGTACTGGATAAAATGAAAGAAGAATTTGGCATGGACAGGATAAAGACAATATTTCCTACACCGGGTTCCGGAACGCTTAGGAGTTTCAATAAGGAAGACGCCAACCGGATATATGCCAAGACCGGTACACTTACGGGTGTTATTGCTTTAAGCGGCTATGTATTTACAAAGAAAAACCACTGGCTGATTTTTTCTATACTTATAAATAATCACCGCCAGCCGCCAGCTTTGCTTCGGAAAAAAATGGAAAAATTATTGCAGGGGATCATTGATAAATATTAATCTCCGGATCCCGGTCTGACCGCCCCGGGTCTGACCGTTGGCCGTTTGTGATTTCCATCAATAATTTTTTCATAAAAAAAATACATCGGTCAGACCCGGGGCGGTCAGACCGTGCTCTGGTATCGGTCAGACCCGGGGCGGTCAGACCGTTAACTAAGGCCTGCTGAATAATTTTTCTAAATAATCTTTACCAAATTCTATATAAGTGGGATTGCCGCCAACAGTGATATTCGGCTGGCGGCAGCCTGAAAGATCTTTAATTAAGTTGCGCATTTCCTGGTCGCTCAAACTACTCCCTGTTTTTATGCTTTGCCGGCTGGCCATGGCCCGAACCAGTTTCTCTTTGCCGGAACAGCTTACGCCCGGACTGAAATGTTTATACGCTTCGAGTAGTTTTTCAATATCCTGGCCTTCGGTTCCCTGGGCTATGCCGGCAGGTGTTCCCTGTATCACAAAACTGTTTTTACCAAAGGGTTCCACCAGGTATCCAAGCATTTTGAGGTCGGGAATAAGCTCTTCCATAAGCACCGTATCTGCAGGGGAGAGCATGCATGTTGCCGGGAACAGACTGCGTTGTGTTGCCACCGGTTTGCCGGTAACGGCGTCGGATAAGCGCTCATACAGGACCCGTTCGTGCGCCAGTTGCTGATGCACCAATATCATTCCATTTGCTGTTGGAATCATGATATATGTATGGTGTATTTGTACTGGTTTGGTTTCATCAGCAATATCGAGCGGGGAGGATTTTGACTGGTTGATAAAAGACTCGAGGAAATCCGGTTCAGATTTAATTTTTTCCTGGCCGGTATCAATAGCATGCACAACTCCTGCCGAAGTTCCGGGTTCAAAAAAATGTTGCCAGCCTTTTAATTCATTCCTGGATTCCACCCGGTGCGCCTGGTGTTTTTGCGAGAATGTTTGAAACAGGTTACTGGCGGATGCCGCGGCTATATTTTCTGTAGTGAATGGTTTGCTTACCGCCTCCAGTTGTTGAATAGCGGGATCAAGGTCAAAATCAAGCGTTGGTGTTACA
>Ga0105096_10001246_pt1 | contig 10279 bp, 14 predicted proteins | sample PPLLak3cmMay2015_FD_87036 | JGI IMG/M metagenome (GOLD analysis project Ga0105096, IMG submission 87036) | Freshwater sediment microbial communities from Prairie Pothole Lake near Jamestown, North Dakota, USA - PPLs Lake P7 Core (1) Depth... | ecosystem: Environmental > Aquatic > Freshwater >...
GTCGCGTGCACCGTTGACGTCGCTCTGTCCAGCTCGTTCGGCGACATCTCGATCAGCGCGGCCGTCGCGGTCACCGTTGACGGCGACCTGTCGTCCTCGATCGGCGACATCGCTCTCGCGGCCTCGGGGGAAGTGACGACTGCCCCCGCTGACGGCACGCTGTCGTCCTCGGTCGGCGACATCGCGCTCGGCGCTGCCGGTGCGGCCATCGTCGACGGCGACTTGTCGTCCTCGGTTGGCACCGTCGCCCTGTCCGCCACTGGCGCGGCCCCCGTTGACGGCGACCTGTCGTCCTCGGTCGGCGACATCGCGCTCGGCGCTGCCGGTGCGGTCGCGGTCAACGGCGCTCTGTCCAGCTCGATCGGCGACATCGCGATCAGCGCCACTGGCAACGTGATCGCCGTCATCGACGGCGCTCTGTCGAGCTCGGTAGGCGACGTCGCGCTCAGCGCGGCCGGCGCGACCGTTGCCGACGGCACGCTCACGCAGGCCACAGGAGACCTCCAGCTGGCCGCCAGTGGCCTCGCAGTGGTCTCGGGCAGCCTGACACAGGACACAGGCGAGATCGCGCTCAGCGCGGCCGCGCAGGCCCTCGTGGACGGCACGCTCGACCAGCTGGTCGGCAGCGTCGTCGTCACCGCCGAGGGCGAGGTGCTGGTCACCGGCACGCTGACGAGCGACCTCGGCCCGGTGACGTTGGTCGCCGACGGGGTGATCGACACCATCATCTCCTACGGCACGCTGGCTGCCTCGCTGGGCGACATCGGGCTTTCCGCCACGGGTGTAGTCACGGTGACCGGCACCCTCGACCGGTCGGCCGGGCTGTTGACCCTCTCCGGCATCGGCACGGTGGCGATCGCCGGCGCACTGTCGTCCTCGATCGGTGACATCGCGCTCACCGGGCAGGGGGCGGTCGACATCGTCGGCAGCCTGTCGCAGGCGATCGGCGACGTTACGCTGGCGGCGGATGGTGGCGCGGGCAACTTCGGGATCCTCGATCAGGCCGTGGGAGACGTCGCACTCTCGGCAGCCGGCGCGGTCACCGTTGCAGGCACCCTCAACCTGTCGACTGGCGAGGTCAGCCTGACCGCTGTCGGCGGCGCAGTCGTCACCGGCACCCTGACCCAGTCGATCGGCAACCTGCAGCTTCTGGCTGTCGGGGCGGCACCTGTGTTCGGGGCCCTGTCCGCCTCGGTCGGCAACATCACGATCGCCGCCGAGGGGGTCGTAGGCTCCATTCCGGTCGTGGGGTCGCTCGATTCTTCGATCGGAGATATTCTCCTGACCGATGCGCAAGGATTGGTTTTCTCCTCTGAGGAGTCGAGCGACTGGCTCGTTCGACTCCGGCGAGAAGCCGTCCGATGAACAGGAGCTTTATGAGAATCGATCCGAACGGGCCGACATGGCTCGCGATCCAAGCCTACCTCGCGAAGCGGCTCGCCACGCTTCGGGAGAAAAACGACCGTCACCTGCCCGAACCTGAGACCGCGAAGCTGCGCGGCCAGATCGAGGAGGTGAAGGCCTTGCTGCGTCTGCCTGCCGTGCAGGACGACCCAGTAGTGGAAGGCACGCCGATCGAATATCAGTTCGATCCGCAGGCCCGCTGAAAACCAACGGAGCGAGAAGATGTCTACGGAAACCCAAGAGCTGACCCGCGAAGATCTACAGAAGATGTGGGACGAAGAAGTTGCCGGCGAAACGCCCGCAGCCGAGACGCCGCCGCAGCCTCCTGCAACGAGAAGCGGAGAAGCGGAGAACCTGCAGGACGATACTGGTGGCCGACCGGCCGCCAACGACGAAGCTGAGCCACCCCTACCCCAAGACCCCATGGACGAGATCCGGGCGCGCCTCGGCGTTCTCGATCGTCTGGAGCAGCGGGTACGGAACACCGAGGGCCACATCGGTGGTCTGACGTCCGAGCTGGGTACGTTCCGCAAGGAACTGAAGGCCGCTGCCACCGCAGCCGCCGCCACAGCGCCGGGCGCAGCCCCGAACCAGACGCAGATCGCTGCGGCTGCGAAGAACCTCGCGAAATGGGAGTCCCTGAAGTCGGACTTTCCCGAGTGGGCGGACGCCATCGACGAACGACTGGGCGCGGCAACGCCGCAGCAGCCCGCAGTCAACGTCGACGAGCTTCGTAAACAGGTCGCGGATGAACTGACTCCGCGCCTCAAGGCAGAAATCGAAGCCTCCATGGAGCCAAGGCTCGTGGACGTCGCCCATCGCGGCTGGCGCACGCTCGTGAATACGCCTGAATTCGTCCAGTGGATCAACGCTCAGCCCGAGAACGTCCGCCAGCTGGCGGCGAGCCCGAAGGCCGACGACGCGATCGACCTTCTCGACAGGTACAAGGAGACCCGCAAGGTCACCCAGAAGACCTCCGAGGAGATCGCCGCCGAACGGCAGGCACGCCTTCGCCAAGCAGCGAACACGCCCCGTGGACAAGGGGCCAATACCCCCCGACGGTCGGCAGACGACATGACCGACGAGGAGTATTGGCAGTATCTGGCCAGACAAGGAGCCACCAAATAATGGCCACGCAAAACTACGGCACCGCGCCGGGACGACGCACGAGCATCATCGGTTCGGCCATGGCCTCCCCGATGGCGCAGACGCGCCGGCGCGCCCAGCAACAGCAGATGACGCAAAAGCGGACGCAGCTGCAGGCGCAGAAGCAAGCGCAGATGCAGACGCAGATGCAGAAGCAAGCGCAGATGCAGAAGCAGGCCGCGCCTGCCCCGGCACCCGCGCCGATGAAACAGAACCTCTCCGCAGCCCAGAACCAAGCCGCGACCGCGAGCTCGAACATGGCGCGGAAGAAAGTCACCTTCTAAGGAACCACCATCATGACCATCCAGAACTACTCCACCGTTGCCTCGCGCAACCTCATCCGCGCCGAGCAGGAGATGCTCAAGCATGCCGAGCCGATCATCGTTCTCGGCAACTTCGGCACGCAGAAAGAGCAGCCGCTGAACAAGACCGACACGATCGTCTTTCGTCGGCTGAACCCGTTCAACATGGCCGCCAACGGCGTCGCCAACGTCACCGCCGCGAACTTCATCCTCGCGGAAGGCCAGACGCCGAACTCGAACACCATCAGCTACACCGACGTGTCGGTCACGCTGCAGCAGTACGGTGTTCTGTTCAAGTTCAGCTCGAAGGCTGAGCTGATGTACGAGGACGACATCCCCTCGGACATGAGCAAGCTGACCGGCGAGACGATGGCCGAAGTCGCCGAGATGATCCGCTATGGCGGTCTGAAGGGCGGCACCAACGTCCTGTACGGCAACGGCAGCTCGCGCGATGCGGTGAACACCGTGGTCACGCTGTCCCTACTGCGCAAGGCCGCGCGCACGCTGGAGAGCAACCGCGCTCGCCACGTCACGCAGCGCCTGTCGAGCGGGCCGAACTTCGGCAGCTCGCCGGTCGAGGCCGGCTACGTCGTCTTCGTCCACACCGACGTCGAGTCCGACATCCGCAACCTGCCCGGTTTCACCAAGGTCGAGGAGTATGCGCAGCGCAAGCCCGTTCACGATCGCGAGATCGGCTCGGTGGAGCGCTTCCGCTTCGTCACCTCGCCGCTGCTGATGCCCTTCGACGAGGCCGGCTCGGGCACGCTCAACGGCTGCCTCGGCAGCTCGAACGTCGACGTCTACCCGGCGATCGTGATCGCCGAGGACGCGTGGGGCAACGTCGCGCTGAAGGGCATGGGCGCGGTCAAGCCGACGATCCTGTCGGCCCGCCAGAAGAACCACGCCAACCCGCTGGGCCAGTTCGGCTACGTGGGCGGCGACTTCTGGATGGCGACCGTGCGTCTCAACGAGAACTGGATGGTGCGCCTCGAAGTCGGCGCGACCAGCCTGTAAGCGGAGGTGAACCATGCCTGAAAAAATCTCCCAGCGGCTTAACGCCGGCGGGTTCAGCGACTCGGAGGCGCGAGAACTTCGCGCCCTCCTCACGGCGGTCAAGGCGGAGGTCGCTGCTTTGCGGGCGTCCATCGTCGGGATCAATGCCAAGCTGGATCTCGACGGTGGTGTGACCGACACCAACTACGCTGCCCTGTGGACTCCGGCCACGGGCAACCTCCTCGACTGACAAGGAAACCATCATGTCCCAGAACCTCGCCGGAGCCGTTGTCGGCTCCAACATGAACTTCGCCCGAGTCGCGCTCGTGGCTGGCACCACGACCACGATCACCACGACCGTGGCCGCGATGTACAGCATCAACGGCAAGATCTACACCAAGGGCGCGATCACCAACGGCGCGACGCCGACCACCGACGTGATGACCGGCGCGGCCTTCCGGCCGTTGCCGATTCCGACCTCGGCGGCCGACGCGAAGGGCTGCGTGTTCGTCGTGGCCCTGAACGCCGCTGGCGACATCAAGGTCGCACAGGGGCCGCTGGTCAACGTCGCCGACGTGACCGGTGGTCTTGCGATGTACCAGCTGCCGATGCTCAGCGATGACCTGTGCCCGATCGGCTACATCATCGTCAAGGGCTCGGCCACGCAGGTTGCGACGTGGACGTTCGGTACGAACAACCTGTCGTCTGTCACCGGCATCACCTATGTGTTCGGCAATCTGAGCTCGCTGCCCGCGCAGCCGATCTCGGCGTAAGGATGTCTCCTCCAGCCAGCCTTCGGGCTGGTTTGGCCTGTCCCTCTCGGGGGGCAGGCCTTTTTTGGAGGCAACAGCAACTCTCTGGAGCGAGAAATGGCTATCAAAACAATCGACACAGATGATGTCGGCGTTGCACAGATGGAACCGAAGAGCCTCGACGAAATCCGGGCTCATGCGGCAACTGAAATCGAAGTGGAGAGCAAGTTCGACAGCGACGCGATGGCGCTCGAAGCGTTCATGAACGAGTCGGTCAAGCTGCGCATCCACGGCTCGCCCGAGGAAGGTGCCCTACCGGTCATCTCTGTGATCGTCAACGGCACGATCCAACCGATCCCGCGCGACGTCGAGGTCGACGTCAAGCGCAAGTACGTCGAGGCCCTCGCCCGCGCGAAGGCCACCAGCTATCGGCAGGTCACCAACCCGATCGACCCGTCGGACATCAAGATGGTGCCCACGACCGTCCTGTCCTATCCGTTCACGGTGACCGAGGATTCGGCCAAGGGCAAGGCGTGGCTGCGCAAGATCCTCGCGCAGCCGGTGTAAACGGAGCAGGGAACCATGACCTTCGTCGAACTTGTCGAACGCCTGCGCATGGAGTGCGGCGTCTCCGGCCCGACCATCGAGACGGTGCAGGGTTCCCTACCCCGGGAGATCGCGCGCCTCAAAGCGTGGACGATCACCGCGTGGGACGCGATCCAGCGCAAGCACCCAGACTGGGTGTTCATGCGCCTGCAGAGCAGCACGACGATCCCACAGTACGGCAGCGCGCTGGCGATCACCGAGCACACCGCAGGCACGGTCGCGAGCTGGGTCGCCGACACGATGCGCATCGGCGCTGACGGCGGCACCTTTGCCGACTCGATCAAGTTGCCGTGCATCGAGTACGAGAGCTGGCGGGTCGGCGAGGGGCTGGTCGTCACACCCTACGCCAAGCCGACCACGATCGCTATTCGACAACGCGACAAGGCGCTCTTCGTCGCGCCGGCGGCGGACGTGGCCTACAAGCTCTACTTCGACTACCAGCGCACGCCGATCGCCTTGTCGGCGGACGCCGACCTGCCGGCTGCGCCTGCGCGCTTCCACATGGCCATCGTCGCCCGGGCGATGATGATGTACGGCCGCTACGAGGCCGCCCCCGAGGTACTGCTCGACGGGCGCGAGCAGTACAAGGAAATCCTCGCCGAGCTGGAGATCGACCAGCTGCCGCCCACAACGATCCCCGGAGGAGAGGGCGATGCGTGGCAGTGATCTTCCGCAAGTCAAGCTCGACTACATCGTCCCGAAGGGCGGCCTCGACCTAGTCACGCCGCCGCTGCTGATGCCGCCGGGCGCGTGCCGCTCGGCGCAGAACTTCGAGGTCGACCTCGAAGGCGGCTACTCGCGCATCGGTGGCTACGAACGGTGGGCAGGGCAAACGTCTTGGACGAAACAGGTCTATCAGGAGGCCGCCCTTCGCCTGTATGCGGGCAGCACGCAGGCGTTTCCTTTCGGCGCAAAGATTCGAGGCGACACCAGTGGCGCTACGGGTCGGCTGCTCGGAAAGCTGAGCGACGCTACGGTAACTTCGGTTCGCGCGGCAGGCTCCGACCTTAGCGATTTTGTGTACCCCGGCTACCTATCGGAAAGGTTTCTTTACTGTTATTTGAACATTGAAAAAGTGGTTTTTCTGTATGAGGTATCCGGCACTTTCATACTTAATGAAAACCTGTCTGTTCTCGCAGAAGACGAAAACTACATCAACCGTGGCCTTGCTCCCACTTCTCCGTACGGGGGGCAGATCATCGATTTAAGAATCACCTCCTTGCCGGTGGGCCTGCCACAGACTACTCCCCTGCTTTACGAAACCGAACTTGATCGGGCAAGGATTGGCGGAAGAGGTAGCGTTTTCGGGCCGGCCAACGTCATTGCTTCTGGCGCTCCTTATTTTCAGGCGATTGAAAGCCTGCAGGGGTTGCCTCTGGTTTTCATGACTGGCGACTACTTTGGCTACACATTAGAAACCGCGCTGTACGCAATTTACCCGTCCGTAAAACACTCCTACCATAACACCAATGACGTTTTCTTCGGCTACGATTGGACGTCGGCGGCGAACGACAAATGGAGCGGCTGGGGCGGGGGCCCCATTGGGACAGTGCCTCCCTTGTATCTGGAAAGCGTGAAATACAATTTCTCCGGCGCGACAAATAACGAGCGACTTTATTTTGTGACCGGTAGCACGGCGGCCTTTTCCTTCCACCTTCTTCCTGCAGATCCGGGTCACCAAACCCGGAGAGGAATCTACAATACGATCCCGACCGGCATGGCGACCGACGTGCCAGAGCACATCGCCGCGCACAAGAATCGGCTGTTCCTGTCGTTCGGCGCGAGCCTGCAATTCTCTACCGCCGGCGATCCGACCAGCTGGACACCAGTGACCGGCGCGGGCGAGCTCGCGGTTGGTGAGCAGATCACCAAGATGCAGTCGGTTATCGGCGGTGACGTTTCTGTACTGCTCGTCTACACGACTACGCGCATCTACGGGCTGTACGGAGATGCCTCTACTGACTTTAGACTGGTGCTCCTTGCATCTGATATTCGCGTCGACCCGAAGTCCATACAGATGTTCGGTCAGCCGATCTTCCTGACTGATCGCGGAGTGATGTTCCTGAACGCGGTCGACGCCTTCGGCAACTTCAAGCTGGACGCGGTCAGCAACCAAATCGCGCCAATGCTGAAGCGCCTGACCGGGCGCTTGACCGCCTCGATTGTCATCCCCGAGAAGAATCAGTACCGTCTGTTCTTCGACACGGGGGAAAGCCTGTATTTCACGTTTGCCGGAACAAAGCTTATCGGTGTGATGCCGGTCTACTACGACCGAGTTGTCGAATTCATCCACCGCTATCGAGACGAAGAACTGGACGAAAACATTTTACTGTTCGCAAACAACCGAAATTCAAGACGAGTTTATAGCGGAGACATTGGCCCGGCCTTCGACTGCCGAGCAATAGACGCGCATTTCTTCCTGTCTTTCGACTCGAACAGGACAGCGCGCGTAAACAAGTCCTACCGGCATGCTGCGCTCGAACTGCAGGCAGAGGAAGGCTACGTCACCTTCAAGGCTTCTTTCGAGGCGGACTACGCCACGCGCCAGACCCTCCCGACGCCAGAACCAGAGGTAACCGGCTCGGCGGTGAACGCATATTCGGCGTACGACGATGCACTGTGGGACGAGTTCTACTGGGACGGGAACAGGGTCAGTCCGCAGGAATTGTCGATCGACGGCAACGGGGAGAACTTTTCTTTCGGAGTTTCCTCGTCGTCATACCTGACGTGGCCATTCACCCTGTCAGGCGTGATCCTTCACTACATCGTTCGGCGCATTAAACGGGGATGACGCGTGCTCTCCGCCTCGTTCCTAGCCCTTTACGTCGCCGGCGACGCGTTCGCCGCTGAGGAGGATCCAGTCATGTCCAACAGCTACTACTCCCCGAGCGGAAACCCGCTCACCCGTTCCCTGTCCAACTCTGCCGCGCTTCGAGCGGAGTTCAACAACTTGCAAGCCGGTTTCGACCGGCTACCTGATCCCATCGTCGGGACAAAGGGGTTCAGCGGGGGGCAGTTTACTAACCCCCAAATAACAGGAGCCTTTATCACTGGCTCCAATGCTTGGTACAACGGCTCGATCTACGCCGACAGACTCGCTTGCCACTGGGCAGGGGCGACTTTCGCAAGTCCGGGGGCGGCTTACCCAACGAACGGAATCTTCGGCGTTTATCGGACAGAAAAAGCTAACTCCCCTTTCTCTATGCTTGTGTCTGCGGCAAGCGTCACCGACGACTACCTGCTCTTCGACAAATTCGGCAACGTGATCTTCGGTGACGGCACCGACGCGAAGGCCAACGCGGACACCGACGGTTTCATGATGATCCCGAAGACGGTGAGCATCCCGACGGGTGTGCCGGCGCACACCTACGCCTCCAGCGTTCCTCTGGTCTACGACGGGACGAACAACAAGCTGTACGTCTACAACGGCGCATGGCGCGCCACTGCGGCTCTGACCTAAGGAAAATGATGGTTACCGAACCGGATGATAGAGACCACTGGAAATGGGACAAGCACATCAACATCGCCCACGTCCTGACGACAGTGGCGATGGTGACCAGCGTGTTCATCTGGATCAACAAGACTGACCAACGGATCTCGATCCTCGAAGAGCGAATCACCAGCAGCCAAGCGATGGCGGCGGCGCTGAACACCGCCGCCTCTCACCAGCTGCAGTTGATGCGAGAAGAGTTTCGCGCTGTACGGGAAGAAATGGTCAGAACGAACAACAAGCTCGACCGTTTCGTTGAAATGCAGGTGCTGCACGATCGCAACGGAAAGCAGCAATGAAGGCCCTGCTCCTCTGCCTTATCCTGCTGCTCCCGGCGGCGCTGCGGGCAGAGGAGAAGGTCTGGTCGACAACCGAGCTGTCCCTGCTCGCGGCGTATCAGGTCGCGCGCTTTGTCGACTGGCGGCAGACGCTGAACATCGCCGAGCAACGCAACCCCGACGGGTCGTACGCGTGGCACGAGACCAACCCGCTGCTCGGGCGGCACCCGAGCGTGGGCAGGGTGAACACGCACTACGCGATCTCCGCGATTGGCGTGGCCGCGCTCGCGCACTACTTGCCGAACCGATACCGGAAACCGTTCCTGACCGGGGCCGTGGTATTCGAGGTCGCGATCGTGGCCCGCAACTACAACCTCGGCATCGCAATGAGGTGGTGACATGCTAGAAGCTTTCATTCACCAAATGCTTGCGTGGCTCACGCCAATCAACCTCGTCCTGTTCGCGATCCTGATCGCCTCCGCAGTGATCGTCTGGCGAGCGCAGGCGGGAACCACCTTCGACTTCGGCAACATGCTGCGCGACGAGGAGGGCAAGGAGAGCGCGCTGCGCCTCGCCGCCTTCGGTTCGTTCGGCATCTCGACGTGGGTGCTGATGCAGCTCGCAGTCACCGCCGCGCTGACCGAGACCTACTACGCGATCTACCTGCTGACGTGGTCGGGCAGTGCCGTGCTCTCGAAGTTCCTCGAAATCTGGAAAGGCAAACCATGAAGAAGTTCGCCCTGTCCCAGCGCAGCCGACGCAACCTCGAAGGCGTCCACCCCGACATGGTCGCCGTCGTGCTGCGCGCGATCGAGCTGACCTTCGTTGACTTCGTCGTCATCGAGGGCCTACGAACGAAGGCGCGGCAGACCGAGCTGTTCAAGGCCGGCGCGAGCCAGACCATGAACAGCCAGCACCTGACCGGGCGCGCGGTCGACCTCGCGGCGTGGGTCGGCACCGTCCGCTGGGACTGGCCGCTTTACCCGTCGATCGCCGAGGCGATGCGGGAGGCGGCCCGCGAGGTGGGCGTGAAGGTGATCTGGGGCGGCTGCTGGGACAGAGAGCTGACCAGCATCGAGGAGACCTGTGCCGAGGCGGCAGAGGACTACGTCGTTCGCCGGCGGATGGACGGGCGGCGTGCCTTCCTCGACGGCCCGCACTACGAGCTCGACCGTCGGATGTACACCTGACCATGGCGCTGCGCATCGCCCTTGCCCTCGTCCTCCTCGTCGGAGGATTCGCCGCCGGGCTGAAGGTCGAAAACTGGCGCAATGCCGCGCTTCGGGAGAAAATCGCCTTGGCCGAGGA
>Ga0105096_10001247_pt1 | contig 10277 bp, 8 predicted proteins | sample PPLLak3cmMay2015_FD_87036 | JGI IMG/M metagenome (GOLD analysis project Ga0105096, IMG submission 87036) | Freshwater sediment microbial communities from Prairie Pothole Lake near Jamestown, North Dakota, USA - PPLs Lake P7 Core (1) Depth... | ecosystem: Environmental > Aquatic > Freshwater >...
CATGGCACGCTTCGCAGGTCACGCCGGCCATGCCGAACTGTCCGGTGACGGCGTTGTACCCGGTGGCATGGCACGCAAAGCACTCGCCGGGCTCCTGGGCTTCTTGCAGAAACTCCCGAAAGATCGGATCGAAGGAAGCCTTGGCGTGGGTGGTGCCAGACCAATCGTAGAACTCAGAGGGATGGCATTCGGCGCACTGCTGAGGACCGCGAAAGCCCGGCGCCAAGCTGCTCAGGCTCACGGCGTCGGGCAGCGGCGCTCCCACGCCAGCCTGGCCAGAGGAAACCAGAACCGTGAGCGTGATGATTGTGACCAGTATGGCGGCAGAAAGCAGTAAAACCAGCCAGGGGCTGTTAAGCCTCAGGCTGGCGGCGGATATTCGGTTCATAGTCGATAGAGCTGATTGTGTTATCCTTGCTCGACAAGAAGGCGGGCGCTGGATCAGCGGCTCTTGACCGGAGCGGCGCTCGGCAGAACAGGCGTCTCTGCTGTCGTCTCAGCCTGGTACTCTTGCTCGGCTTCGGCCTGCCACTTGGCGTCCAGCCGCCTCAGCCCGTAGGCGATAGCGACGGTGATCAGCAGCGGCACACCCAGCCTCAGAACGAACATCAGAACCAGCAGTAGAACATTGGGCATGCTTTCCATGGTGTCACCTTTTCCTTTTGGCCGGAAATCGACCGTGCTATCCTTAACCTTGCCATTTCGGCGTTGGCTGTCTCTCAGCTTCTATGCTAAGAGTATCATGTTACGGTCAAGGAATCAATCGGGCGAATTCCCCATCTTTGGGCTTGGGTGACTTCCCTAGATCAAGCAACCGCCGCATGGGTGATTATGGCCCAGCGCCAGCCCGTCGATCTCGATACGCTGCGCACTCGATCAGTGGGTGGGCGCTGGCAGCCTACGGCTTACGATCCACCTACGGTGATCAAACCTTTCTCGATGGCATACTTGACCAACTCGACGCGGTTGTGCAGTTGCAGCTTGCGCATCAGGTTCTCGCGGTGCCGGTCCACGGTCTTGACGCTGATCACCAGCGCTTCGGCGATCTCGCGGTTGGAGTAGCCTTCGGCGATGAAGGTCAGCACCTCTTGTTCGCGCGGCGTCAACTCCTCGCGTGTCTCTGGCGCGCCAGCCTCCGAGCGATGCAGAAAGTCCTTGACCAGCAGGCGGGCCAGCGACGGGTAAATGTAGACGTCGCCCTGGCGCACGATGTTGATGGCCGACATCAGGTCGTCAGGGGCCGCGCGCTTGGGCACATAGCCCGACGCGCCGGCCGCCAGCATCTCGAAGAAGTATTCCTCGTCCTCGTGCATGGTCAGAGCGAGCACGGCCACCTGAGGATGGCTGACCTTGATGCGGCGTGTGGCTTCGACGCCGCCGATGCCGGGCATGGCCACGTCCATCAACACGACATCGGGTTCAAGGTCCTGCACAGCAGCGACAGCCGCTTCACCGCTGCCGGCCTCGCCGATGATCTCTACCTCCGGCTCGGCTGAAAACAGCATGCGCAGTCCGGCGCGCACGATCTCATGGTCATCAACCAATAGCAGGCGAATCTTTGACACGTAGCAACTCCCTCGATGTGGGCACGGTGACCCGGATGCGGGCGCCTTGGCCCGGTGAAGACTCGATCACGGCTTGGCCGCCGATCAGGCTGGCGCGTTCGCGCATGCCCAGCAGCCCCCAGCCGGCGTTGCGGCCGTTGCGCTGCAGGGTCTGCTCGGGGTCGAAGCCGCGGCCATTGTCCTGGACGGTCAGGTTGACTTCAGTCGGCGAAAAGTTCAGCGTTACCACTACGCGCGTGGCGTGGGCGTGCTTGGCGATGTTGGTCAATGCCTCCTGTGTGATGCGAAACAGAACCGTCTCGTACTCGGCCGGCAGGCGATAGGGTGTTCCCTCGACGATCAGCTCGCTGGGCAGTGAGCGCCGTTGTTGATAGCTCTGCACGTACCACTTAAGCGCCGCGGCCAGCCCCATGTCGTCCAGAATCTGTGGACGCAGGTCGGCGATGATCTGGTGCAGCTCGCCCAGGGCATTGGTGCCGTAAGTCTTGATCTCGCGCACCTTATCCAGCAGGCCGATCTGGGAGGCATCGCTGTTCTCGATGTGCATCTCCACGCCGCGCAGCCCCAGGCCGATGGCGGTCAGCGACTGCCCGGTAGCGTCGTGCAGCTCGCGGGCGATGCGTTTGCGCTCCATCTCCTGCGCGTCGACCACCTGGTTGAGCGCGTTGATGCGGGCCTGGTTGGCTGCGTCCAACCGCCGCCGGCTCTCGACATCGAAGGCTTTCAGCGCACGAACCATAAACACCAGCAGCATGACGGCCGCCAGCCCGCGGAATAGCTGCACGGGAATGCCGAACCATTGCAGGAACAGAGCGCTGTTGATCACGTTAGAAGGCACCAACGTCGTCTCACGCACGAACAACTGGCCGATGACGCCGTACAGCAGCAAAGCGGTGGTGGCCCAGATCAGATCGCGACCAAACTGGGGCAGGTTGTGCTCGCGAAAGGTGCGCTGCTGGGTCATCAGAGCCCACGCGCCCAGAAGCGCCGCGGGGATGCCCAGGCTGTAGCGCGCCAGCGCGTCCGCCTGAGCAAGGAGGAGCGCATCCCCTGGCTCCAGTACCACGGCGATGATCACCACAGCCGTCAGCCAGAACCCGACCAGGCCCAGCACCGGCAGCCAGATGTGCCGCCTGGATGTGACGTCGGGGCTGAGCAGCGTGAAGCCGAAGCCCAACAGCATGGCAAACGAGGCCACCAGCAGCAGGAGCCGCAGAACCTCGTCCAGGGTGGTAGGGATGTAGCCGCTGCTCAGCACAGCGATCTTCTGGTACATCTCTACCCACTCGTGGATGCCGTGCAGGAAGCCGAACAGCGCCAGGGGCACAATGGCGCGGACGAAGCGAAATTCCGACTCGCGGCGACTGGCAAGGGCCAGCGCCAGCCCTAAGCTGAAGAACGCCAGACCGTAGAAGAAGAAGACAACGATGATGTTGCGCACAAAGAAGGCGGAGATCGGGTTCATCTTGTCCCCCATTGTATCACCAACTGGCATTGCAAAGATATGATCTTGGTCATGTTATGCCAGCGAATTCTGGGCAAAGATGGGCGGTGTAGCAATCCCGCACCAAAACAACAAGAGAGGTAGATCGTCGATCTACCTCTCTTGTTGTTTTAAATCAAGCTGTCGGCGTGGGCCGTTGCCTGCTCACTCCACCACAGGCAGGTCAGTCACGGCCATGCCGCCCTGATACGGGGCCGGCCGGCCGGCGGCGCCCGGGGGCGGCAGCTCCTGTTGCGACCGCACCTTGGGCACGTTGGCCGGGCTGCCGCAGTAGGGACACAGGGTCCAGCCCAGCTCCAGCAACTGGCCGCAAGCGGGGCAGTCTTTCTTGACCTGGGTGTGGCAGTAGGCGCAGAAGCGCCATTCCTTCTCGACCACCCGGTTGCAGTTGGGGCAAACCAATTGCTCCTCGATGCCGCGCAGCAGCGCTTCTTCCTCCAGCGCCCGGTCGTAGGCTTCGGCCAAGGTCTCCTTGGGCCGCAGCAGCAGATAGAGCAGCAGGCCGACCAACGGGAAGATGGCTACCAGCACGATGGCCAGCACAGCCGCAAATACGTCGCGCGAGCGGGCGCGGATGTCGCGCCAGGTCCAGATGATGATTGCCAGCCAGAAGGCCAGCACAAATGCACCGCACACGGCCACCAGCACTTGCAGCACCGAGCCGATAGCGTTTGAGATTTGACCGATGTCCATACCAAGCGAACCTCATGTTTTGAAATCTGCTGTTTGCCAGAACCGCCGCATTATAGCGCAACGCCTATCAAAGGACGAATCGCCGCCGTCAACTCAGCCAGTCGTCCTCGTCGCTGGACGCGCCGGACAACAACACCTCGCGGCCGCGGCCGCCGCCCTCGTCCGGCCCCACGTAGCCATCGTCGGCCATGCGCGCGATCAGCTCGGACGCCCGGTTGTAGCTAACCCGCAGCCGCCGCTGCAGCCAGGAGGTGCTGACGCGACCCTGTCCCTGCACCAGATCCAGCGCTCGCTCGTACTGGTCGTCCTGGTCCTCCATCTGGGCCATCAGCCCGGTCCAGGGAAAGCGCGGCTGGTTGGGTGCCAACTCCGGCGCGGGCATGGTCTGCTTCCAGAAGCTGACCATGCCGTCGATCTCCTTCTCGCTCACAAAGCAGCCCTGGATGCGGTCCAGCTTGGCGCTGTCGGGACGCATAAAGAGCAGGTCGCCCCGCCCCAGCAGCTTCTCTGCGCCTGGCGTGTCCAGCACCACCCGGCTGTCCATCTGGCTGGTGACGGAGAAGGCGATGCGGGCGGGAAAATTGGCCTTGATCAGGCCGGTGATGACGTCCACGCTGGGCCGTTGGGTGGCAATCACCAGGTGGATGCCGGTGGCGCGCGCCATCTGCGCCAGCCGGCAGATGTAGTGCTCCACTTTGTCGGGCGCAGCCAGCATCAGATCGGCCAGTTCGTCAACCACGAAGACGATATAGGGATAGGGTTCCAGGTCGCGCCATTCGGCCGGCTTATTCTTGCGGTCGATCTTGCGGTTGTAGTCCTTCAGGTTGCGCGCGCCGACCTGCGAGAAGCTGCGATAGCGCTCGTCCATCTGCAAGGTCAGCCAGGTCAGCGCGCCCACCACCTGGTCCACGTCGGTGAGCACGGGCGCGATCAGGTGCGGCACGCCGTTGTAGGCCGGCAGCTCGACCCGCTTGGGGTCCACCAGCAGCAGACGCAGCAGGTCGGGGCCGTTGTTGAACAGCAGGCTGCAGACCAGGTTATGGATGCAGACCGACTTGCCGGAGCCGGTGGCGCCGGCGATCAGCAGGTGTGGCATGGTGGTCAGGTCGGCGGCCACGGGCTGGCCTGACACATCCCGGCCCAAGGCGACGGCCAGGGGCGATTTGATCTGGGCGAACTCTGGCGCTTCCAGCACCATGCGCAGCGGCACCAGGTCGGAGCGGCTGTTAGGCACCTCGATGCCCACGTAGCCCTTGCCCGGCACCGGCGCTTCGATGCGGATGCTGGACGCCTCCAGGGCCAGGGCCAGGTCGTTGGCCAGGGCGCGGATGCGGCTGACTCGCACGCGGCGCTGCACCGTGTCGCCGTCCGGCCCGCGGCGCGCCAGCGTGCCGGGCTTGACGCCAAACTGGGTCACGGTCGGCCCGACGTTGATGTCCACAACCTCTACCGGCACGTTGAAGCTGGCCAGCGTCTGTTCGATGACCTGTTTCTTGTAGGCCAGGTCGACGGCCTGTCCTGGTTTGGCCGCGTCCATCGCCAGCAGGGTCAATGGCGGCAGGAATTCCGGCCGCGGCTGGGCGGGCAGGGGGCGCGCCTTGGGTTTGGCCGGGGGTTGGCGCGGCTTCTTGGGCAGCGGCGGGTCGTCGTTGACAATCGAGGGACGGTCCTCCGACGCAGCCGTTCGTGACGCCGGGCGGGCCGGCTCCGGTTCAGCCAGCTCAGCTATCTCGTCGTCGGGAGCTGGCAGCAGCTTGCCCAGCCCCTGGCCCAGCCGCGCGGGCAGGCTCCTCCAGTCCAGCGCCAGCAGGTCGAGAGCCCACAGCACCAGCCACAGCCCCAATCCGGCCAGCACTAACAACAGGGCCGTCGCCGCCAGATCGCCCAGCAACTGGCCCGGCAGCGATCCAATCAGCCAGCCGGCCAGTCCGCCGCCATTGCCCGCCAGGGCATACTGCAAGGGGTCGTTGCTGCCCGACCAAAGGTGGCTCAAGCCCAGCACTGCCGCAGCCATCAGCGCCAGGCCGAGCGTCACCTCGCCTGCCCGCCGCCACGGGATGGTGTCGCGCGCGCCGATGCGCTGCGCTGCCTGGCGCGCCAGCACCGCCAGGGCCAGCAGCAACAGCACAACCAGCACGGGCAGCGCGGCCCAGCCGAAGACCTGACTGATGATCCCCGGAGTCTCGCCTTCGTGGCGCAGATGGCTGGCGATCAACAGACCCACCGCGATCAGCCCGGTCAGCGCGATGATCTCGCCGTTGGACTCGACGGCAACCTGCCAGGCCGGGCGTTGTGGCCGCGGGGCTGCCCGGCGTTTTTTGGCTGTTTTGGGCTTTGCTGCACGGGGCGATGGCGACTTGCTCAAAGTTCAGGACCTGAAAACAAAAGCGACGCCGGCGGAGCGGGCTACCGCCCACTCTGCCGGCGCCGTTGAACGGAGGAGGACTGCCTCTGCCGGAATGCGCCGATGTCGGGGGTGCAGCGGCTATATTGCGGAGACGGCGACACGGGCGCCGTCCGACCAGTCAGCGTAACGGGGCTTGCGCGCCTGGCGCAGGCTCAGGCCGATGCGGCGATGGTCCGATTCGACGCTGAGCACCTTGACATCGACGTGCTGGCCTTCACGCAGAACGTTGCGCGGGTGTAAGAAGGTTCCCTCGGCCAGCTCGGAGATGTGGATCAGCCCCTCGATGCCGTCGTCCAGGCGCACAAACGCGCCAAAGCTGACCACGTTGGTCACTTCGCCCTTGACAACCTCGCCGGCGCAGAAGCGTTGGGACACGTCGCGCCAGGGGTCGGACTGCAAGTGTTTCAGGCTGAGCTGAATCTTGCGTTGCTCAGGGTCGACGTCCAGCACGTAAACCTGGACCACGTCGCCGGGATGAACGACGTCGCCGGGGTAGTTGACACGGCCCCAGGACAGCTCAGAGATGTGGATCAAACCTTCGTAGCCGCCCAGATCGACGAACGCGCCAAAACGGCGCAGATTGCTGACGCGGCCGGTCAAGGTGTCGCCGGCCTTGATGCGGGCAAAGAGGCTTTCGCCTCGTTCGGCCTCGCGCGCGATACGTTCGGACAAGATCAGACGCACTTGCGGCCGGTCGATTTCGATCACCTGAAGCTTGAGCTCCTCGCCCAAGCGGCGCTTGAGGGCATCCTCACGCTCGATGGGGTCTACAATGCCGGGAAAGTCCACCAGATGCGAGCTGGGGACGAAGCCAGTCAGGCTGCCGAACTGCACCAACAGGCCGCCGCGGTTATGGCCGACGACTACTAGATGGCAGCACTCCTTTTGCTCAAGCAGGCACTCGGCTCGCTTCCAGTCGGTCTGGTCGTCTGTGCGCTCGTAGTCGTCGTGGCACGGAGCGCTGGAGTGGCCATTGCTGGCCCAGGGCGGTGGTTCGTCCAACGCTGCGACTTCGCCTTGATGCATCAAGGCTTCCCAGTAGCCATCTTCTTGCACGGCTGCTGGCGCGGATCCAGAAAAATGTCCATTATGGCCTTTCGTGTTGTCGTTCAACCGGAACATACTGCACCCTTCCTCTCCATACATAGTCAAGCAGGTCGAGACATATTGCACAATTATATGAGGATTGGCGGGCTTGTCAAAACACATGGCGCACAATGCTGCTGGTAGCGCGCGCGTTGCCCATTTGGTCAGTTCCTACGGCTTTTTAGGAGCAGGTGTGTTATAATTTGCACAAAGTTTGCGTGCAGCAAATGGCGTCGCACTACGGCGCCCCAAAGGAGATACCCATGACAGTAGCAACCAAACCTTCAGCCCCCGCGCCGGCCGCGCGTCGTGCGCCTGGTCCGGGGATCAATCAAACCACGCGCGGGATGCTCACGCTCGATCGTCCCGACGTCGTCCAGTCCTATGTCGATCTGTGGCGCACCTACGGCGACGTGGCGCGCATTCGGGTTGGCCCGATGGTCATCCACCAGTTCGTGCGGCCGGAACACGTCCGCCACATCATGGTAACCAACGTGGCCAACTACCCTAAGGGCGCCAGCCACGACAAGCTGCGTCTTGCCCTGGGCAACGGCTTGCTGACCAGCGACGGGCCGTTCTGGCAGCGCCAGCGCCGTCTGATGCAGCCGACCTACACCCCGCGCGGCGTTACCCGCTTCGCCGAGATCATGACCGAGTCCAGCCAGGAGATGCTGCAGCGCTGGCGCAAACCGGCCAAGGCCGGCCAGATGGTGCCCATCAACCAGGAGATGATGCAACTGACCATGAGCGTCATCTCGCGCGCGATGTTCAACGTGGACATCAGCCAGGACTTCCGCCAGGCTGGCGACGCGCTGGTAGGCATCCTGGAGTTCGCCGCCTCGCGCTCCATGTCCTTCATCGATCCGCCGATGTTCCTGCCCACGCGCGGCAACCGGCGCTTCAAGCACGCGCTGGAGACGCTGGATGACTTCCTCTACGGCATCATCGACCAGCGCCAGAAGCAGCCGGCAGGCGACGACCTGCTGTCGCTGCTGATGACGGCCAAGGACGAGGAGACCGGCCAGATGATGACCCGCGAGAACCTGCGCGACGAGGTGCTGATCACCTTTTTCGCCGGGCACGAGACGACGGCGACGCTGTTGACCTGGACCTGGTACCTCCTCTCCCGTCACCCGCACGTGGAGGAGAAGCTGCACGCCGAGCTGGCCACGGTGCTCAACGGCCGCACGCCCGCCGTCGCGGACATCCCCAACCTGGTCTATACCCGCATGATCATCGACGAGGTGTTGCGGCTCTACTCCCCTGTGGCCATCATGGCGCGCGACCCGCTGGAGGACGACGTCATCGACGGCTACAAGGTGTCAGCCGGTTCGCTGGTGACGATCACGCCCTTCCTGACCCACCGCCATCCGGAGTTCTGGGACAACCCGGAGGGCTTCCTGCCGGAGCGCTTTGCGCCCGAGATGGAGAGCAAGCGGCCGCGCTACGCGTACTATCCCTTTGGCGCCGGTTCACGCGTCTGCCTGGGCCAGCATTTTGCGCTAATGGAGGGCGTGCTGATCCTGGCCGACGTGGCGCAGCGTTATCGCTTGCAGGCTGTGCCGGGCCTGCAGGTGCAGCCGGAGTTTTTGGGTACGCTGCGGCCCTGCGGCGATGTGCTGATGACGTTGCATGAGCGCGCGTAGGCCGGGAATAGCACGGCGGATGAAGAACAACGGATGGGCGCTGGATCGCGCAGTTGTTGACTCGTAGTGACGGCTTCAGCCATTTCCGAAGACGCAGAGCGACTGAAGTCGTCACTACCATCTCCTGGCTGAGTGGTTGTCATGCCTACCAACCTGCCCCCTGAGTATTACAAAATCGAAGAGCAGTTCCGCACGGCCGGCGACAACGGCGAGCGCATCGAGCTGCTGGAGGAGATGATGCGGGTGATCCCCAAGCACAAGGGGACCGATCACCTGCGCGCGGACCTGCGCAAGAAGCTGGCCAAGCTCAAGGAGGCGGGGCAGGCGCGCAAGGGGGGCAGCAAGCAGGCGTCCGCGTTTCACGTCGAGCGCGAGGGTGCCGGCCAGGTGGGGGTGATCGGCTGCACCAACAGCGGCAAGTCGGCGCTGGTGGCGGCGCTGACCAAGGCTGCGCCGGAGGTCTCGCCCGCTCCGCTGACCACCTGGCAGCCCACGCCGGGCATGATGCCGGTCGCCAACGTGCAGATCCAACTGATCGACACGCCGCCCCTCAACCCCGACTACGTAGAACCGGAGCTATTCAACCTGCTGCGCCAGGTGGACCTGCTCCTGCTATTGCTGAACCTGCAAGGCGATCCGCTGCAGGAAATGGAGGACGCGCTGGCCCTGCTGGCGCTGCACCGCATCCTGCCTGAAGGCCAGCCCGCGCCGGCCGGCGACGTGCGCCGCTTCACGGTCAAACCGCTGCTGGTCGTCGCCAACCAGGTGGACGACGAGAGCCGGGACGCCGACTTCGCCGCGCTGTGTGAGTTGCTGGAGAAGCCCTGCCCGCTGCTGGCCGTGTCCGTAGTCGCCGGCCGCAACCTGGAGCTGCTCAAGCAGGCTATCTTCGAGCGCTTGCAGATCATGCGCATCTACTCCAAGCCGCCGGGTAAAGAGCCTAACCTGGAGTCGCCTTTCGTGTTGCCCATCGGCAGCACCGTTGAGGAGTTCGCCGGCCGGGTCCACAAGGATTTCCTGGAAAACCTCAAGGCCGCGCGAGTCTGGGGCGAAGGCGTCTTCGACGGCCAGCTCGTCGGCCGCGAGCACGTGCTGCACGATGGGGATGTGGTGGAGTTGCGCATATAGCGCGGTCGCGTCGCGATTTGCCACAATGCAGCACCTGTGCTATTCTCTGAGCTAACAAATCTCGATAAGGAGGCACGTGTAGATATGGCCCAAGTGAACATCGTCAGCACAAAAGTCCAGTTCTGCGCGTGCGCCCCAGGTTTGCCACGGGGCTAGAGTTCCTCGCACCCCTCGTTGGTGGCGGCCACGGAGCGCACGACGCGCATCGCCGTGGCCGTTTTGATTCCCAAGCTTGAACATCAGAACGC
>Ga0105096_10001250_pt1 | contig 10270 bp, 10 predicted proteins | sample PPLLak3cmMay2015_FD_87036 | JGI IMG/M metagenome (GOLD analysis project Ga0105096, IMG submission 87036) | Freshwater sediment microbial communities from Prairie Pothole Lake near Jamestown, North Dakota, USA - PPLs Lake P7 Core (1) Depth... | ecosystem: Environmental > Aquatic > Freshwater >...
GCCGCTACGGCCACCGCCGCCACCGCCGTAACCACCGCCACCGCCGCCACCGCCGTAACCACCGCCGCCGCCGCCGTAGCCGCCACCACCACCGCTACGCGGCGGACGCGCTTCCATCGGGCGGGCCTCATTGACTACGAGGTCACGGCCACCCATGTTCTGACCGTTCATGCCCTTGATGGCAGCCTGGGCTTCAGCATCGCTGCCCATTTCGACAAAGCCAAAACCTTTGGAACGACCCGTGTCGCGCTCCATCATGACTTTGGCGCTGGAGACGTTACCGAACTGGCTGAAAGCCTGTTGCATGTCTTCGTCACGGAAAGAATAGGGCAAGTTGCCCACGTAAAGTTTGTTGCCCATGGAGGACTCCTCTAAATACTCAAAAAACGCGATGGAGTCCGCTAGCGCAATCAACAAACCAATGAAGAATTCTCAAGATGCGAAACTGACCAAAACACCGCAAACCTGCACAACTCAAAAGTTGCACCCGGTCATTATGCGCCACATCTGGAAAACATGCTACCCCTGGCGCTTTGCAGACGCGGCGCTCAGGGCGAAGCAAGCCGGGCCGGCAACATACCTATGCGCCTTCCCGGCGCTGATCAGGGCACATCTACCAGCTGACCTCCCGGTCGGGCGTGGCGCTGATCTTGTGGATGGTCATGTCGGCTCCGTCGTATTCCTCCTCCTGACTCAGTCGAAGTCCCATCGTCGCCTTGAGTACCCCATAGACCACGAGGCCACTGAGCAGCGCCCAGCCAACGCCCATGGCCGCACCGATCAGCTGCCCTGCGAAGCTGATACCGCCCAGCCCACCCAGTGCCTTCGCGCCGAAAATACCCACCGCGATGCCGCCCCAAGCGCCGCACAAACCATGCAGCGGCCAGACACCGAGCACGTCGTCGATCTTCCACTTGTTCTACGTCAGGGTGAACATCACCACAAACAGGGTACCCGCCACCGCACCGTCCACCAGAGCGCCCAAAGGGTGCATGAGGTCCGAGCCGGCGCAGACTGCCACCAGTCCGGCCAGCGGCCCGTTGTGCACGAAGCCGGGGTCATTCTTGCCGGCGACAAGCGCCGCCAGGGTCCCGCCAACCATGGCCATGAGCGAATTGACGGCGACCAGGCCGGAGATCTTGTCCAGCGTCTGCGCGCTCATGACGTTGAAGCCGAACCAGCCGACCGTCAGCACCCATGCGCCCAGGGCCAGGAAGGGGATGCTTGATGGCGGGTGTGCGGAAACGGCCCCATCCTTGCGGTAACGATTGCTGCACGCGCCCAACAAAATCACCGCCGGCAAGGCGATCCATCCGCCAACGGCGTGCACCACGATCGATCCGGCAAAATCGTGGAACTCCTCTCCTGTGGCTGATTTGATCCACGCCTGAACCCCGCAATGCTGGTTCCAGACGATGCCTTCAAAAAAGGGATAAACAAAGCCAACGATGACTGCGGTTGCCACCAGCTGCGGCCAGAACTTGGCGCGCTCGGCGATGCCGCCCGAGATGATCGCGGAGATGGCGGCCGCAAAAGTCAATAGAAAGAAGAACTTGACCAGTTCGTAGCCGTTTTTCGCGGCCAGTTGTTCAGCGCCGACAAAAAAAATGCTGCCATAAGCGACCGCATAGCCCACCATGAAATACATGACCGTCGAGACAAAAAGTCGACGAGGATCTTGACCAGCGCATTGACCTGGTTCTTCTTGCGGACGGTGCCGAGTTCCAGAAACGCAAATCCGGCATGCATGGCCAGAACCATGACGGCGCCGAGCAGAATGAACAAGGCATCCGCGCCCTGCTTGAGTGCTTCCATAATTTCCTCTTCGAATAAATGAACTTTGCTGGTGCGTTTCTGGCGGGCTTCACAGACACGCACCAAAACAAAGCACTAATTGCGCCAATATTGGGCGGTCGATTCCCTTACAATGTCGATTGTCATTGGGGAGTAGCCGCCCTTCGATTCGAGAGGGGCTTGCGTCAACAGACTTGGCCTGCCAACGGCGGACATGGCGCAAGCGGTTCACAGACTTGGCGAGACCTTTGACTGCACAGCCTCCACGTCCCTGTCACGGGGTCGGGCCGGAGATGTGGTGCGGTCAATGGTTCCTGCAACAGTCGGCCCGACCCCGAGAATCCATGGAAGCCTTTCTCGTCTCCACCGGCATCGTCGCCCTCGCCGAAATGGGCGACAAGACGCAATTGCTCGCCCTCGTGCTGGCCGCGCGCTTTCGCAAACCCTGGCCCATCGTGCTCGGAATCCTGGTCGCCACCGTGGCCAACCACGCGCTGGCTGGCGCCTTGGGGACATGGGTCACCACAGTGTTGGGCCCGGACGTGTTGCGCTGGGCGCTGGGCATTTCCTTTATTGCGATGGCCGCCTGGATGCTCATTCCCGATACGCTCGACGCGGGCGACGACGCCGCCAAGGCCCCGCGCCTGGGCGTGTTTGGCACCACGGTGCTGGCGTTTTTCCTGGCCGAAATGGGCGACAAGACACAAATCGCGACGGTCATGCTCGCCGCCCAGTACCAAGCCTGGTTCTGGGTGGTGGCCGGCACCACACTGGGCATGATGCTGGCCAACGCGCCGGTGGTCTGGTTTGGCGAACGAATCACCCGGCTCCTGCCAATCCGGGTGGTGCATCTGGTGTCGGCGGCCGTCTTCGCGGTGCTCGGCGTTCTGGCACTTCTGGGCTGGGGCTGACCCTGGCAGCCGTTCGTGGATCGAGACCGTCAAGCGACGGCTCGCCAGCCTTGGACTTATACTAACTTCAAGCGCCGATTTGCTCCAGCTTGCGGGCGCCGAAACTCCAGCGTTTCGAAATACGGCTAAAGAGGGAATCCGCAACCCGGTTCCGCCTCCTTGGCGTCACCGGGTTTTTTTGTTTTGACGATGTTTGCCACGCCACAGTCGATGAAATTCGAGGCCGCCATGCCCTTGCAGAGCGGCGGGTCCATTCGCGACTATTCCCTGGCGTTCGAGACCTATGGCGCGCTCAACGCCGACCGGTCCAACGCGGTGCTGATCTGCCACGCCCTGAATGCCTCGCACCACGTGGCCGGGGTGTACGCCGGCCAGGACAAATCCGAGGGCTGGTGGGACAACATGATCGGCCCGGGCAAACCGGTGGACACCGACCGCTTCTTCGTCATCGGCGTCAACAACCTGGGCTCCTGCTTCGGCTCGACCGGCCCCAGGGACATCAACCCCGCCACTGGACGCGTCTATGGTGCGGACTTTCCCGTGGTCACGGTCGAGGACTGGGTCAGCGCGCAGGCGCGGTTGCTCGATGCGCTGGGCATCAACCAACTGGCGGCGGTCATGGGCGGCAGCCTGGGCGGGATGCAGGCCCTGTCGTGGACGCTGCAATTCCCGGACCGTGTGCGCCACGCCGTTGTGATCGCCAGCGCACCCAACCTCACCGCCGAAAACATTGCCTTCAACGAAGTGGCGCGCCGCGCCATCGTGACCGACCCCGATTTCCACGCGGGCCACTTCTACGAGCACGGCGTGCTGCCGAAGCGCGGCCTGCGCATCGCGCGCATGGTGGGCCACATCACTTACCTCAGCGACGACGTAATGAACGAGAAGTTCGGCCGCATGCTGAAGGCCCCCACGCTCCCCGCTTCGCGTGGTTCGCCGCCCCCCGAGGGGGCTCGCCCGCCTGGGGGCGGCCCGGCGGCGGGCGGCGCGATCCGCGACTACCTGTACACCACGCAGGACGTGGAATTCCAGATCGAGAGCTACCTGCGCTACCAAGGCGACAAGTTCAGCGAGTATTTCGACGCCAACACCTACCTGCTGATCACCCGCGCGCTGGACTATTTCGACCCGGCCCGCCGCTTTGGCGGCGACCTGAGCGCCGCACTGGCGAAGGCAACCAGCCAGTTCCTGGTGGTGAGTTTCACGACCGACTGGCGTTTCAGTCCCAAACGCAGCCGGGAGATCGTCCGGGCGCTGGTCGACAACCGGCGCGATGTGAGCTATGCGGAAATCGATGCGCCGCACGGGCATGACGCCTTCCTGCTTGACGATCCCCGTTACATGGGTGTCGTGCGCTCCTACTTCGAAGGCATTGCGGCCGAAAGGCCCAGCCCTGGCGTCGCGCCTGAAACGACTCGCGCGGGAGCGGCACCATGAGCGACGCGCTGATCCAGCAATCCATCGCACGGCTCGTCCCGAAAGGGGCGCGTGTACTGGATCTCGGCTGCGGCGACGGGGCCCTGCTGGACCTGCTGCAGCGCGAGCGCGGCTGCAGCGGCTATGGCGTCGAGCTCGACGATGCCAATGTGCAGGCCTGTGTCCAACGCGGCGTCAATGTCATCCAGCTCAACCTGGACGAAGGCCTGACGATGTTCGGTGACCAGTCTTTCGACGTGGTGCTGCAGATCGACACCCTGCAACACCTGCGCAACGCCGAGGTCATGCTGCGCGAGACCGCGCGCGTGGGTCGCCTGGGCATCGTCGCCTTCCCCAACTTTGCGCACTGGCCGAACCGCCTGAGCGTGTTGCTGGGCCGCATGCCGGTGACCCGACGCCTGCCCTACCAGTGGTACGACACGCCCAACATCCGGGTCGGCACGCATGCCGATTTTGCCGATCTGGCCGGGAAGAATTCGCTGCGCATTCTCGATTCCTTCGGCCTGCAGGAAGGCCGCGAAGTTCGCTGGCTGCCCAACCTTCGCGCCGGCACGGCGGTGTTCAAGTTCGAGCGCGGCTGAACGCGGCGCGCGTTCAGACCGGCAATTTCCCGGCAGGCGCTTCACGCGCCACGTCGGCCAGGAAATCGCTGGCCTGCAGACCGTCCGTCCCGCTGTCAGAGCCCAGCGTTCCGCCATAGACCTCATGGAAACTGGCCAGGATCTGGTCCAGTGGCAGATCGTCGAAACTGCCACGCTGGTGCACGTATTCCATGTGCCGGTGACCCGACAGGTCGAACGGGTGGTAGATCGAATCGTGCACGCCGTCGAACTCCAGCGGCAGCAGGCCGAAGCGCTGGCACAGTTCCAGATTGAAGGCGGGCGTCGCCTTGCGCCAGGCGCCGTCGATCCAGATGTCGGTGTAGCCATGCCAGACAAACAGGTCGGTCTTCATGGTCTCGCGCATGCGCTCGGTGGACAGGTGGTTGCGCACATCCGCGAACCCGAGGCGCGCCGCAATGCCGGCCGCGCGGCAGGCAGCCGCCAGCAAGATCGCCTTCGGAACGCACCAGCCGTAGCCGTTGGCCAGCACGGTGCTGGCCTTCATGCCTCGGGGAGACAGGTCGATGCGATACGGGTCGTAGCGAAAGCCGTCGCGCACCGCATAGACCAGCGCCACGGCGCGTTCGCGCTCGCTGGCGCCACGCGCATGCTCTGCGGCAAAAGCCTGAACGGCCGGGTGGTCGCTGTCGATGAAGGCCGTGGGGCGAAGGGTGTCGGGCTGCATGCCCGAATGATCCCAGATTTCGCTTCGAACCTGGCCGCCTTGGCGACACGCGCAGCCCCCTTGGCCTTGGCACTGGTACCATGCAACGCAGCGGGATTTCAGCCTCCCGGGTCTCCACAGGCAGGCGGTGTCCCGTCCAAGCGCTGGCAACCTGATGGACGCATTCCATGGACACGCCGCACGCCCCCACTCCCGTCCCCTTCGGCGAAGCCCTGCGCTTCTGGCTCAAGCTCGGTTTCATCAGCTTTGGCGGACCGGCCGGGCAGATTGCCATCATGCACCGCGAGCTGGTGGAGCAGCGCCACTGGATCAGCGAGAGGCGCTTCCTGCACGCGCTGAACTACTGCATGCTGCTGCCCGGCCCCGAGGCGCAGCAACTGGCCACCTACATCGGCTGGCTGATGCACCGCACCTGGGGCGGCATCGTGGCGGGAGCGCTTTTCGTCCTGCCATCGCTGTTCATCCTGATCGGCCTGAGCTGGGCCTATGTGGCCTTTGGCAATGTGCCCTGGGTGGCCGGGCTGTTTTACGGGATCAAGCCGGCAGTGGCGGCCATTGTTTTGCAGGCGGTGCACCGCATCGGCAGCAAGACACTGAAGACCCCGTCCACAGCGCCGGTGCTCTGGGCCATCGCCGTGCTCAGCTTCATCGCCATTGCCGTTCTGAAAATTCCGTTCCCGTGGGTGGTGGCAGGTGCGGCGCTCACCGGTTGGGTCGGCTCCCGTTTCGCGCCCGCACAGTTCGCCGGCGGAGGCGGCCATGCGGCGGGCAAAGCGCTGGCGCAGCCCGCGCTGATTGGCGACGACACGCCCACCCCGCACCACGCGCGCTTCAGCAAGAGGCGCCTGGCGCAGGTGCTGGCGGCTGCAATCGTGCTGTGGCTGGCGCCCATGGCCGCGCTTCTGGCCTGGCAGGGCTGGGACACTTCGCAGGCCAACACGCTGGCGCAGATGGGCTGGTTCTTCACCAAGGCGGCGTTGCTGACCTTTGGCGGGGCCTACGCGGTGCTGCCCTACGTCTACCAAGGGGCGGTGGAGCACTTCCACTGGCTGACCGGCCCGCAGATGATCGACGGCCTGGCGCTGGGCGAGACCACGCCGGGCCCGCTGATCATGGTGGTGGCCTTCGTCGGTTTCCTGGGCGGCTGGACCCAGCAGGTGCTCGGGCCCGACCGCCTGTTCCTGGGGGCAGCGCTGGCGGCCACTGTGGTGACCTGGTTCACCTTTTTGCCTTCGTTCATCTTCATCCTGGCCGGCGGGCCGCTGGTGGAATCGACCCATGGCAAGGCGCATTTCACCGCGCCGCTGGTGGCCATCACGGCGGCGGTGGTCGGCGTGATCGCCAGCCTCGCTTTGTTTTTCATAGCGCATATTGCCCTTCCGACGCTGGGGAACGGACAAAATAGTTCAAGGATTGACTGGATCGCGCTGTTTCTGGCCGCTGCGGCCGCCGTGGCCTTGCTGCGCTTCAAGGTCGGCGTGATCCCGGTCATCGCGGGCAGCGCCCTGGCGGGGCTGGCGCTGCGCCTGGCCGGGTGGGCATGAGCTAAAGTTATACGATTAATTTTTCACCCATGGTCGCCCGCTTCAAATCCATCACCCCCGGCGCCCAGCTCTCCGACCAGGTCGCGGAGGTGCTGGCGGCGGAAATCCGCGCCGGGCGGCTGGTGGTGGGCGAGAAGCTGCCCACAGAGGCGGCACTGGTGGCGCAGTTTTCGGTCAGCCGCACGGTCATCCGCGAAGCCGTCTCCCGGCTCAAGTCGCTGGGCCTGGTCGATTCGCGCCAGGGCAGCGGCATGTACGTGAAGGCCGCCGGTTTTTCGCCACTGAACTTCGATGCGAAGTTTGCCGTCTCGAAACAGGCGGTCATCCAGATGGTGGAAGTGCGGCGAGCGCTGGAGGCTGAAGTCGCCGCGCTGGCCGCGATGCGCCGGACACCCGCCGACGTCCAGCGCATCCGTCATTCAATCGCTGCGCTGGAGCAGGCGGTGTTGGCCGGCGGTGACGGGGTGGACGAGGACGTCCAGTTTCACCGTGCCATCGCCGAGGCCGCACGCAACCCGTTCCTGATCGGCACCCTGGAGTACCTGGGCCAGTTCCTGCGAGGCGCCACGCGCGTTACCCGTGCCAACGAGGCGCGACGCGCCGACTTCGCAGGCCAGGTCCAGGACGAACACGAAATGATCGCCCGCGCGATTGAAGCCGGCGATCCGGCGGCGGCGCGCCAGGCGGCATCGCGGCACATGGACAACGCCATCCAGCGTATCGAACAGGCCGACCCGGCCTTCTGGCAACAGGCCGGGGTGCAGCTCGCGCAGCCCCTGGTCCGCGGCCTGCCAGGCAAGACCTGAGTCTTGCGCCCCGTGCGGCCCGATCGGTCGGAACCCCTGACCTAGGGCAAACCCGAGCCTGGAATGCACGCCATAATTTGTATGATAACCAGACCAATCAGGCCGCACTCCGGCAACCCGCCGCCCACCCCCTAACCCTGCTGAGCACCATGAACCTTCAACGTCGCCAGATTCTCAAAGGCAGTGGCGCAGCCCTGCTGGCCCTCCCCCTGATGGCGGGGGCCCAGGCCTGGCCGGCCCGGCCGATCCGGCTGGTGGTGCCGTTTCCGCCCGGCGGGCTGATCGACACCATGGCCCGCCTGATCGGACCACGCCTGGCGCTGGAGCTGGGCCAGCCGGTGGTGATCGAGAACAAGCCCGGCGCGGGCGGCAACCTCGGCGCGGCTGAAGTGGCCCGCGCCACGCCCGACGGCTACACCCTGCTGATGGCTTCGCCGCCGCTGACCATCAGCCCCGCGCTGTACGCCAGCCTGCCCTACAAGCCCGAACAGATCGTGCCCATCGGCCTGATCGGCCGCGTGCCCAACGTGTTGCTGGTCAATCCGAAAAGTGGCATCAACAGCGTGGCCGACCTTGTGGCGCGCGCGAGGAAGACGCCCGGCCAGCTGAACTACGCCTCCAACGGTAACGGCACCTCTCTGCACCTGAGCGCCGAGTTGTTCAAGACCACCACCGGCACCTTCATCACCCACATTCCCTACCGCGGCGCCGCACAGGCGGTGACCGGACTGATCGCGGGCGAAGTGGACATGATGTTCGAAAACCTGCCCTCGGTGCTGGGCCAGATCCAGGGCGGCAGCGTGAAAGCGCTGGCCGTGACCACGCGCCAGCGCAGCAAGGCGCTGCCGGGCGTGCCCACGCTGATCGAATCCGGGCTGGTCGATTTCGACGTCAGCGCCTGGTACGGCGTGGCTGCGCCCGCCGGCACGCCAGCTGCAGTGCTGGCCCGTATCGAGCAGGCGCTGGACAAGCTCTCGCGTGACCCGGAAATCGCCCGGACCATGGAATCACGGGGCGCCGAAGTGGGCTTTCTGGGCTCGGCCCAGATGGGCGCTTTCATGGCCGCTGACGCGATCAAATGGAAGCGTGTCGCCGAGTTCGCAAAAATCACCCTCGGCTGAACGGAGACCCGCATGAACACAGTGACCCGTGTCGGCCTGATCGGCCTGGGAGCGATGGGCAAGGGCATGGCGCAATCGCTGCGCCGTGCCGGGCATGCGCTGCATGTCTTTGACGTGCGCGTCGAAGCCGCACAGGCGTTTGCGAAGGAAGGCGGCACCGCCTGTTCCTCGCTGTCCGAGCTGGGCGCTGCCTGTGACGTGGTGGTCTCGGTGGTGGTCAACGCCGAGCAGACCGAGGCCGTGCTGTTCGGCCCGGGCGGCGACGGCACGGGTTGCGCCAGCACCATGAAACCCGGCAGCGTCTTCGTGATGTGTTCCACGGTGGACCCGAACTGGTCGGTCGCGCTCGAAGCACGGCTGGCCGGCCTGGGCCTGCTCTACATCGACGCGCCGATCTCCGGCGGCGCCGCCAAAGCCGCCAGCGGCGAGATGACCATGATGACCGCCGGCCGGCCCGAGGCCTATGCCAAAGCAGAACCACTGCTTCACGCCATGGCGGCCAAGGTCTACAAGCTCGGCGACAGCGCCGGCGCGGGCAGCAAGGTCAAGATCATCAACCAGCTTCTAGCCGGCGTGCACATTGCCGCGGCCGCCGAAGCCATGGCGCTGGGCCTGCGCGAGGGCGTCGACCCGGCCGCGCTGTACGAGGTGATCACGCACAGCGCCGGCAACAGCTGGATGTTCGAGAACCGCATGGCGCACGTGCTGGCGGCCGACTACACGCCGCTGTCGGCCGTGGACATCTTCGTGAAAGACCTAGGCATCGTGCTCGACATGGCGCGCGCCAGCAAGTTCCCGCTGCCGCTGTCCAGCACCGCGCACCAGATGTTCATGCAGGCGTCCACGGCGGGTTTCGCCAAGGAGGACGACAGCGCGGTGATCAAGATCTTTCCAGGCATTGAGCTACCAAGGAGAAAACCATGAAAACCATTTTTCTGGGTTGCATCGCCGACGACTTCACCGGCGCCACCGATCTGGCCAACAACCTGGTGCGCGCCGGCATGCGCGTGGTGCAGACGATTGGGGTGCCCGCGCGCCGCGCCGGGCCGCCCCAAGCAAGCGGGCGCCCCCTTGGGGGGCAGCAAGGACACGAAGTGCCGAGCGTGGGGGCTGAGTTTGAGTCGCTGGACACCGAAGTGGACGCCGTCGTCGTCGCGCTGAAATCCCGCACCATCGCGCCGGCAGAGGCCATCGCCCAGTCGCTCGCTGCGCTGGCATGGCTGCAGGCGCAAGGCGCGCAGCAGATCTACTTCAAGTACTGTTCTACTTTCGACAGCACGGCCCAGGGCAACATCGGCCCAGTGACCGAGGCGCTGATGGACGCGCTGAAGACCAACTTCAACATCGCGACAACCGCCTTCCCCGACAAC
>Ga0105096_10001251_pt1 | contig 10268 bp, 9 predicted proteins | sample PPLLak3cmMay2015_FD_87036 | JGI IMG/M metagenome (GOLD analysis project Ga0105096, IMG submission 87036) | Freshwater sediment microbial communities from Prairie Pothole Lake near Jamestown, North Dakota, USA - PPLs Lake P7 Core (1) Depth... | ecosystem: Environmental > Aquatic > Freshwater >...
CGGCCAGACCTTTGGCTATTGGGGCGACGTGGATAGTCCCTATCTGGTGTTGCCCGTGCTTGGACCCAGCACCTTGCGCGACACCATTGGCTTGCCAGGCGATATCGCCGCCAACCCCTTCTTTCATGTCTGGGATGCCAGTTCCCCCGCCAATTGGGGAATAATTTCCCTGGATGTGATCGATACCAGGGCGGACCTGTTGCCAGCGAGTGATATCCTGGAGACCGCGGCCATCGATCCCTATACCTTTACGCGTGACGCCTTCCTCCAGAAACGCCGATATGCCATCTTCGATGGCAATCCTCCGCCAGACCCCACCGAAGAGGATTTCTGGGCCGAGGAAGACGCCTCAGCAGCCCCGCCCGCCAAAAAACCCTGATCCTTGCCCCGCGGGCCGGCATCCTCGCCGGGCGACCAGCCTCCCTGGCCGCGAATGGGGGCCAGATGGCGACGGGGTGTCCCTCCTGGCGGAGGGAGACTCTGCCCAACAGAGGGCTCTGATGGCCCTCTTTCAGGTCTGCTGGTTTTACACCAGGCGCCAGCCGATGGTTTCTCCCCCGCGCAGGGGCCTGACCAGGGCCTGCCCGAAGGCGTAACCCTCGGGCACTTGCCATGGCTCGCGCCTAAGCCGGATCGACTCCAAGTTGCGCGGGAGTCCATAGAAGTCGGGGCCATGGTGACTGGCGAATCCCTCCAACTTGTCCAGGGCTCCCGCCTGATCGAAGGCCTCGGCGTAGAGTTCGATGGCGGCGTGGGCGCTATAAATCCCCGCGCAGCCGCAGGCACTCTCTTTTGACCCCACGGTATGGGGCGCGCTGTCCGTACCCAGAAAGAAGCGGGGATAGCCGCTGGTGGCCGCATCCATCAGGGCCTGGCGATGGCGTTCGCGCTTGAGCACCGGCAGGCAGTAGAAGTGCGGATGGATGCCCCCCGCCAGGATGGCGTTCCGGTTATAAAGCAAATGCTGGGGCGTGATGGTGGCGGCCAGGGTCGGTGGCCCGGTGCGGACCAGATCCGCGGCGTCCGCCGTGGTGATGTGCTCGAAGACGATACGCAGCCCTGGAAAGCCCCGCAGCAGGGGCAGCAGGGAGTCCTCGATGAAGCGCCGCTCGCGGTCGAAGACGTCGATCTCGGCGGCTGTCGCCTCGCCGTGGACCAGCAGGGGCATGCCTTCCTTCTCCATCGCCGCCAGCACTGGATGGATGCGCTCCAGCCGGGTGACACCGTTTTCGGCGTTGGTGGTCGCCCCCGCTGGGTAGAGCTTGGCGGCGGCAACGGCGCCGGATGCCCGTGCGAGCCGGATCTCCTCTGGCGCGGTGGCGTCCGTCAGGTAGAGGGTCATGAGGGGGGTGAAATCCATGCCCTTGGGCAGGGCCGCCAGGATGCGCTCCCGGTAGGCGAGGGCCTGGGCCGTATCCACTATCGGTGGCTTGAGGTTGGGCATGACGATGGCGCGGGCGAAGCGGCGCGCCGTGTGCGGTAATACCGAGGCCATCTCGGCTCCATCGCGCAGATGCAGGTGCCAATCGTCGGGGCGGGTGATCTGGATTTCCTGGGTCATGAGCGGCTTGATGCTGGGGTTGTGGTACGTGAGCGGGGGCTATGTAGGGGTGTCACCCACTTCGCCTCTGGGTTAAGGTCGGCTCAGCAGGCAGAGATTCCGCCTGTCCGAGCCGCAAACAAAGAGGCGGCCTTTTGGCCGCCATGCTTAATGGGCGAAAGCTCGGTTAGGAAATTAGTTCTTGGTGGGTGCCGGAGTGGCCTGAGCCGGCGCCGGGACGGTGGGAGCCTTAGCCGGAGCGGCGGGTACCTGAACCGGGGCAGCGGAAGGCTTGGCTGGGGCGGTGGGCGCCTGCGCCGGAATGGCGGGGGCCTTGGCTGGGGCGGCAGGGGCCTGAGCTGGGGCGGTGGGTGCTTGCTCGGTGGTCTTCTTCTCGCCCTTGGACTTGCAGTAGGCGGCGACTTCCTTGCCATCCTTGCGGACATAGCCACTTACCCAAGTGCAGCCTTGCATGGCGGCACAGGCCGTTTGGTCAAGGCCCTTGCATTCCGAGGCCGCCAGGACGGATAGGGTTGGCAGGGCCAGCGCCAGGGTGGAGCCTAGGGCGAGCAAGAAATATCTTTTGATCATGGGGAGGTCCTCGTTAGATGTTTTTTTGGTGGCGTGGGTTTTATACCCCCACGATCGGGAGCATAAACGAGGCGCCCCTCGTCCTCAAGCAAGATTTATCAGACTTGCAAGTGATTTTATGGGGTTGGGGATTGGGTGAGCCTCAGATAGCGCCCATGCAGATCATCGGCTTGTGCCATTAGGTTCTCGAGGGTGCCGCTGTTGTCGATGAGGTCGTCGGCGCCCTTGCGGCGGGTCTCGCGGCTGGCCTGGTTGGCGAGGATCCGTCTGACTTCGTCCTCGTCCAAACCGCTACGCGCCATGACTCTGGCGATTTGCAGCGGTTCGGGCAGGTCCACGACCAGGATGCGGTCGGCGGCGTCGGTCCAGCCGGCCTCGAACAGGAGCGGGATGGCGAGGACAGCATAGGGTGCCTGGACGCGGTTCAATTCCTCGGTCATGCGGGCACGGATCAGGGGGTGGAGTATCGCCTCCAGGAGCTGGCGCGCGGCGGCGTCGGCGAAGACACGGCGGCGCATGGCGGCCCGGTCCAGGCTGCCGTCGGCGGCGACCGCCTCGGGTCCGAAGACCTCTGCCATGGCTGGCATGGCGGCGCCACCGGGGGCGGTGACTTGATGGGCGATGAGGTCGGTATCGATGATAGCGGCTCCCAGATCCCCCAGGCGCTGGGAGACGGTGGTCTTGCCGCTGCCGATGCCGCCAGTGAGGGCGACCGTCAGCCGGGGGCGGCCAGGGGCCTCCATCCCCTTACCCAAGCCCCGTCCAGCGAAGATAGGCGCCGTTGATACCCTGGCCCCAGAGGAGGGCTATCCAACCGGCGGCTGCCAAGTAGGGGCCGAAGGGCAGGGGGGTATGGCGATTCTGACCCCGCCGGGCGAGCAACACCAGGCCGAGGATGGCCCCAACAACGCTCGACAAGATCAGGATCAGGGGCAGGGCCTGCCAGCCTAGCCAGGCCCCAAAGAGGGCAAAGAGCTTGAAGTCGCCATAGCCCATGCCCTCGCGGCCAGTGGTCAGTTTGAAGACTTGGTAAATGGCCCAGAGGAAAAGGTAACCCAGGGCGGCCCCCAGGATGGCCTCCTGGGTGGTGGCGAACCAGCCATCGAGGCTGATCAGGAGCCCCAGCCAGAGCAAGGGCAAGGTGATACTGTCCGGCAGGAGTTGGGTATCGATGTCGATGAAGGCCAAGGCGATCAGGCCCCAGGTTAGCACTAGGGCGGCGGCGGCCTCCCAGGTCACCCCAAGGCGCCAGACCACCAGGATCGACAGCAGTGCGGTAACCACCTCCACCAGGGGATAGCGCGCGCCGATGGGCTGCTGGCAGGCCGCGCAGCGGCCGCGCAGGAAGAGGTAGCTCAAGACGGGGATATTCTCCCGTGCCTTAATCCGGTGTCCGCAGTGGGGACAGTGGGAACCGGGCCTGGCGAGTGAAAGCGAGGGGGGGAGCGGGGGTGGGATGGAGCCCATGGGGGCATCGTCCGCCTGGGCCTGGGTCAGATGGGCGCACTCCCGCCGCCATTCTTCCTCCATCATGCGCGGCAGCCGGTAAATGACGACATTGAGAAAACTCCCCACTGCCAGGGCAAATAGGCCGACGGTTGTGTACAGCAGGATTGGAGTCTGCAGCAAGAGATCGAGGGCTGACATGGGCTTTCCTCACACCACCGCCGCCATCTTGAAGATGGGCAGGTACATGGCCACCACCAGGCTGCCGACCAGGCCGCCGATGACGACCATGATAAGGGGTTCAAGCAGACTACTTAAGGCATCAACGGCGTTATCCACTTCCTCCTCGAAGAAGTCCGCGACCTTGGAGAGCATGTCGTCGAGGGAACCGGCTTCCTCGCCGATGGCCGTCATCTGGATGACCAGATGGGGAAAGAGGTGGGCCTGGCGCATGGACATGTGAAGTGATTGGCCGCTGGCCACTTGCTCGCGCATCTGGCGGACGGCCTCGGCATAGACCACGCTGCCGGTCGCGCCAGCCACTGAGGCGAGGGCCTCCACCAAGGGTACGCCGGCGGCAAACATGGTCGCGAGGGTACGGGCGAAGCGGGCGACGGCTGCCTTATGGAGGATTGGGCCTAGGATGGGCAACCTAAGCAGGGTCCGGTCCAGCGCTTCGCGGAACCTGGCCGACCGCTTGAAGGCCGCGGCGATGCCGTAGCCGGCCCCGCCGAGGGCTATGGCAAGGGACCACCACCAGTCGCGCATGAAGTCCGAGACACTGATCACCAGCAGGGTAAAGGGCGGCAGGTCGGAGCCAAAGTTGGCGAAGAGCCCTTTGAACTGGGGAATCACGAACAGCATGATGACGACGGTCACTACGATGGCGATGATGATGACCGCCGCCGGGTATAGGAGGGCCTTCTTGATTTTGCCCTTGATGCTCTCCGTCTTTTCCTTGTAGGTGGCAATCTTGTCCAGCATGGTGTCGAGTACGCCGGCCTGCTCGCCGGCCTGGACCAGGTTGCAGAAGAGGGCGTCGAACTGGAGCGGGTGCTTGGCCAGAGCCAGGGTGAGGGCGGTGCCGCTCTGGATGTCGTTCTTGACGGCAAGGACCAGGTTCCGCATCGCCTGCTTGTCGTGGCCCCGGCCCACTATATCGAAGGCCTGCACCAGGGGTACGCCGGCGGAAATCATGGTGGCGAGCTGGCGGCTGAAGATGCTGATGTCTTTGCTCGTGATCCTCTTGTTGCCGCCCCCCGGACCCCTGGACTTCTTGTGTACCTTGGTGGGGGTGATGCCCTGGCGGCGCAGATCGGCGCGCACCGCCGCCTCGTCGGCGCCCGGTCTTTTGCCCTTGACACGCTGGCCGCGCCGGTCCCTGCCCTCCCAGGCGAAGAGCGGCTGCTTGTCTGGTTCGGGCCTTTTGGTCGGTGCCGTGGCCATTGCCCTCATTCCTTGGTCACGCGGTTGATTTCCTCAAGGCTGGTGATGCCGGACTTGACCTTGCGCAAGCCGGATTGGCGCAGGTCGAGGATGCCCTCGGCGCGGGCCTGATCCCCGAGCTGGATGGCATTACCGTCTTCCATGATGAGGCGGCCCATGGCCTCGGAGACGGGCATCACCTGATAGATGCCGATGCGGCCGCGATAGCCCTGGTAGCAATGTTCGCAGCCCACGGGCCTATAGAGGGAGATGCCGGCGCCGATCTCTTCCTGGGTGAAGCCCTCTTCAAGCAAGGCCTGGTGGGGGATCTTGTCCGGCTTCCGGCAGTGACGGCAGAGGCGCCGGACCAAGCGCTGGGCCATGATGAGCAGGACCGAGGAGGCGATGTTGAAGGGAGCGACACCCATGTTGGCCAGGCGGGTCAGGCTCTGGGGGGCATCGTTGGTGTGTAGGGTCGAGAGCACCAAGTGGCCAGTCTGGGCCGCCTTGACGGCGATCTCCGCCGTCTCCAGGTCGCGGATCTCTCCGACCATGATGATATCCGGATCCTGGCGCAGGAAGGCGCGCAGGGCGGCCGCAAAGGTCAGGCCCGTCCTGAGGTTCATGTTGACCTGGTTGATGCCGGGCACCTGGATCTCCACCGGGTCCTCGACCGTGGAGATGTTCACCTCCGGCTGGTTGAGGATGTTGAGACCCGTATAGAGGGAGACTGTCTTGCCCGAGCCGGTGGGGCCGGTGACCAGGATGATGCCATAGGGCTTGTGGATGGCGGCGAGGAAGGCCCTCTTCTGCTCCTCGTCGAAACCGAGTTCCTCCACCCCCACCAGGGTCGCCTCCGTCTCCAGGATACGCAGTACCACCTTCTCGCCATGGAGGGTGGGCAGGGTGTTGACGCGAAAGTCGATGTCGCGGGCGCCGCTGAGCTTGAGCTTGATGCGGCCGTCCTGGGGGACACGCCGCTCGGCGATGTTCATGCGCGACATAACCTTGAGACGGGCCACCAGGCGGTGCGAGATATTAACGGGTGGCGAGGCGATCTCGTGGAGCATCCCGTCCTGGCGAAAGCGGATACGAAAGCTCTTCTCGTAGGGTTCGAAATGGATGTCGGAGGCGCCGCTGGAGATGGCATCGACCAGAATCTTGTTGACGTAGCGCACCACGGGGGCATCATCGACATTGAGCTCGTTGTCGGCGACCGTGCCTTTCTCGGCGTCCGTGATGTCGAGATTGACCAGTTCCGTCTCCATGATACTGCTCATGGTGGCGTCCTGGGCCTCGTTGGCGCGATTGATGGCGCGCTCGATGGCGGCCGCCAGCTTGTCCTCCTCCACCAGCACCGCCTCCGTGGTCAGGCCAGTGTTGAAGCGGATCTCGTCCAGGGCCATGTGGTTGGTCGGGTCGGAGAGGGCGACGAAGAGGCGGTTGCCGCGACGGTGGATGGGCAGGGCGCGGTGCTTGCGGACCAGCTTTTCGTTGACCAGGTCCAGGGGCAGGTTGGCGGGATTGACGGCATTCAGGTCCAGCAGAGGGACGCCGAGTTCCTCGCAGGTGACCAGGGCAATACGGCGGCTGTCGAGAATCTTTTCCTCGACCAGGTGCTGGACAAAGGGTTTGCCGCGCTTGGCGGCCTCGGCGAGGGCGCTCAGGGCCCGGGCCTCCGTGAGCAGACTCTCGCGGATGAGGCAGGAGGCCAGTCCCGACAATTGGATGGCGCTGGGTGTGGTGGCCATGGGGCTTTGCTGGCTCTGGTTGCGTCTGGCCCTGATTTCTAAACTCTATGAAGGCTAGGGTTCCCTGACTCCGCCATGCCAGGTCGGGGTCTGGTTTTCCCCCGCGGGAGCGTCAAGGGTCGGGAGCCTGCTGCCGGGACCCCAAGAGGATTGATCGTCACCCGCCCAGACCCCGACCCTGCCCTGTCGTAAATCGTCAACGATTGACCGAAAAGGCAAGGCGCACGTTGTTGGCCACCAGGCCATTGTCCTTTTGCTCGCTCTCGTTGAGGTAGAACTCCAGGACCGTGTCCCGGTTCATGAGCATATCCTCGCTAACCTCGTCCGCTATCTCGTTGGCGTGGCAGAAGACGCTGGTGTAGGGCGAGCCCTCGTCCCGGGGGTCCGTGATCCAGAGGTTGGGAGAGATCTGATTCATAAAACGCAGGAAGCCGTAACCCTTGTCCGGGAACCACTTGGTGCAGACGCCACGCACGCAGGAACCGGGTTTGCCCCATTCGTTGCGGGGTTCATAGGAGATGGGCAGGAGTTCCGGGATCATGTAGCCGGAGTAGTAGGTGTCCACCTCCTGCTGCAATTGGCGCGAGACATTTTTGAAGCCGATCAACTCAACGCGACAGCCAGTGTTCTGGAGGGCATTGACCACCTGCAGGAAATCACCGTCCCCGGTGACCAGCAGGACCTGGTCGAGCTTGCCAGCCTGGAGCATGGCGTCCACCGCCATATCGAGGTCGGCGTTGGCCTTGGTGGTGACATTGCCGTTCTCGTCCGTGTAGCGGCGCACATACTTGACGGTGATCTTCCAGCCGAAGTCACGCACCATTTGCTGATAGGCGCGCGATTTTTTTGCGTATTCCTGATCCTCCCGGGCGCGCTCGAGATCGAAGGCCAGGTAGGTATTGAGGCGCTGCAGGGTGCCGCTCTCGCGGGCGGCAAAGCGGCGCAGGACGTCGTAACGCATCTGATAGCCGCCATTGTAACGGACATTTTCGGCATCGACGAAGACGCCGACTCGCATGGATGAAATCAAAATAACAACCTCTCGAAACACAAAGCGGCGGGGTGCCGCCGGCATCCCCGCCGTTCAAACAGACTAATTACGGATTCCTGGTAAATAAGCGCTAGGCTCTCCCAATTGGAGCCCGGCGGTCGACGCCTGGGGCCGTGGCGGTCAAGCCGCCACGGCTCGCCCGCCGGCCCTACTGGTTGACCCGATTCTCGATCAGATCGTTGACCACCGTTGGATCGGCCAGGGTCGAAGTATCGCCCAGGCTGTCGATCTCGTTGGCGGCGATCTTGCGCAGGATGCGGCGCATGATCTTGCCGGAGCGGGTCTTGGGCAGGCCCGGCGCCCACTGGATGAGGTCGACGATGGCGATGGGGCCGATCTCGCCGCGCACCATGGCGACCAGTTCCTTCTTCAGCGCGTCGGTGGGCTCGACGCCGGCCATGGGGGTGACGTAGGCGTAGATGCCCTGACCCTTGATGTCGTGCGGGTAGCCTACCACCGCCGCCTCGGCCACCTGCGGGTGCAGCACCAGGGCGGACTCGATCTCGGCGGTGCCCAGGCGGTGACCGGAGACGTTGAGGACGTCATCGATGCGGCCCGTGATCCAGTAATAGCCATCCTCGTCGCGGCGAGCACCGTCGCCGGTGAAGTACTTGCCGGGATACTGCCGGAAGTAGGTGTCGATGTAGCGCTGGTGATCGCCATAGACGGTGCGCATCTGTGCCGGCCAGGGCTGGGTGATGACCAGGGCGCCTTCGCCGGCGCCCAGAATGGGAGTGCCTTCCGCCGGGTCCACCAGGGCCGGGACCACGCCGAAGAAGGGACGGGTGGCCGAACCGGGCTTAAGGGGGGTTGCGCCGGGCAGGGGTGTGATCAGATGGCCGCCGGTCTCGGTCTGCCACCAGGTATCAACGATGGGGCAGCGCGCGTCACCCACCACGCGGTAGTACCACTCCCAGGCTTCCGGGTTGATGGGCTCGCCGACGGAGCCGAGGATGCGCAGGCTCTTGCGGGAGGTTGTCTTCACCGGGCCTTCACCGGCGCGCATCAGGGAGCGGATGGCGGTGGGGGCCGTGTAGAAGATGTTGACCTGGTGCTTGTCAACCACCTGCCAGAAGCGCGACATATCCGGGTAGTTGGGAATGCCCTCGAACATCAGGGATGTGGCGCCGTTGGCCAGAGGGCCGTAAACGATGTAGGTATGGCCCGTGACCCAGCCGACGTCGGCGGTGCACCAGTAGATCTCGCCTTCCTGGTAATCGAAGGTGTACTTGTGGGTCATGGCGGCGAAGACCAGATAGCCGCCCGTGGTGTGCAGGGCGCCCTTGGGCTTGCCGGTGGAGCCTGAGGTGTAAAGGATGAAGAGAGGGTCTTCCGCGTCCATGGGCTCGGGCGCGCATTCGGTGGCGGCGCTGGCCAGGGCCTCGTGATACCAGACGTCCCGGCCCTCGGTCCAGGCGACGTTGCCACCGGTGCGCTTCACCACCAGCACGGTATCCACCCTCGGGCACTGGGCCAGGGCGGTGTCGGCGTTCTTCTTCAGGGGCACGTTGCGGCCACCGCGCACACTCTCGTCGGCGGTGATGAGTAGGCGGCAGTCGGAATCCAGGATACGGTCGCGCAGGCTGTCCGGGGAGAAGCCGCCGAAGACAATGGAGTGCACGGCCCCGACACGGGTACAGGCCAGCATGGCCACCGCCGCCTCGGGGATCATGGGTAAATAGATACAGACCCGGTCACCCTTCTTGACGCCCTTGGACTTGAGGACATTGGCAAGCTTGCAGACTTCGGCGTGCAGCTCGCGGTAGGTGATCTTCTTGTCTTCCGCCGGATTGTCGGCTTCCCAGATGATGGCGACCTGGTCGCCACGCGTATCCAGGTGACGGTCCAGACAGTTATAGGAGACATTGAGCTGACCGCCCTCGAACCACTTGATGTAAAGATTTTCGGGGTCAAAGCTGTAATCCATTACCTTGTCGAACTTTTTGCTCCAGGTGACGAATTTTTCGGCCTGCTCGGCCCAGAAGCCGTTTGGGTCATCCACCGACTGCTGGTACATGGCGGCGTATTGTTCGGCGTTGATATGCGCCTTGGCGGCGATGGCGGCTGGAACGTCGTAGGTCTTGATTTCCGACATGGGAACCAATCTCCTGATCTGAGGGGTGAAATGAAATCCGCCGGCCTGATGGTAGGCCGGGCGAAAGAGCTAACTTCCGGCCATCGGCCAGTCCAGGGGGCCTGGATGGCGACAGCCTTTGGCGCGACGAGCGCGCCTACTTCTTTTGCGTGGCGGATGGCCGGGCTAGCCCGGTCCCGCCGTCCTCGTTTCCCCCGACTCCTCTCGGATCGGCGGCCGGCTGTCGTGGACTTCCTCCCCGTGTCCCGTCGCGGGCGCGGGAATGCCTGATTGCTAAACAAGGCTGGGCACAAGTCTAACCCCTTGCCAGAGCCTTCGCCACAAGGATACCGTAATCGCCGTCCTTTCGATTCCACCCTGCCTGCTCTC
>Ga0105096_10001252_pt1 | contig 10264 bp, 6 predicted proteins | sample PPLLak3cmMay2015_FD_87036 | JGI IMG/M metagenome (GOLD analysis project Ga0105096, IMG submission 87036) | Freshwater sediment microbial communities from Prairie Pothole Lake near Jamestown, North Dakota, USA - PPLs Lake P7 Core (1) Depth... | ecosystem: Environmental > Aquatic > Freshwater >...
TGCCGAGGCGCGGGGTGGAGCGGTCACCATCGGCAATTTCGACGGGGTCCATCGAGGCCACGCTCGAATTGCGAGTCAGCTCGTCGCGGCCGCTCGAACGATCGGGGGACCTGCAATTGTATTCACGTTTGATCCTCATCCGGCCCAACTACTGCGTCCCCAGTCGATGCCCGCCAAACTGACCACGCTGGCTCGACGGGCCGCGCTGCTCGCCGAGCTCGGGGTCGACGTCCTGGTGGTTTGCAAGACAACCGCTGAAATGCTGCAACGCAGCCCGGACGAATTTTTTCAACAGGTCCTGGTCGACGCCCTGGCGGCACGAGCCATGGTGGAAGGTCCCAATTTTCTCTTCGGCCGCGACCGATCCGGCACCATCGACACGCTCGCGCGGCTGTGCCACAGCGCGAACATGACCCTCGACGTCGTCCCCCCTCTGGAAGATCGGGGCGAGGTCGTGTCGAGCAGTCGCGTGCGCCACCTGCTGCAAGGCGGCGACGTCGATGGCGCGAATCGGTTGCTGAGCCGACCGTATCGAGTCGAAGGGGTCGTGCGCAGCGGAGCCAAACGGGGGCGACAGCTCGGCTTTCCCACCGCCAATCTGCATGAAATCGCGACGCTGATCCCCGGCGCCGGAGTCTACGCCGGCGCCGCGACCGTCCAGGGACAACTGCGGGCCGCGGCCATTCACATTGGTCCGAACCCCACGTTTAGCGAACCACAGCTCAAGGTCGAAGTGCATCTGCCCGAGTGGAGCGGAGACCTGTACGACTCGATTCTGGCGGTTGACTTTGTGAGCCGCTTGCGCGACATTCACCCCTTTGCGTCAGTCGCCGCCTTGGCCGCACAGCTGAGCCACGACGTGGCGGAAGCTCGTCTTCGCTTCGAGCGAGCTCTGCCGGCGCTGTCATCACGGAGTCCCCATGGCGCCTGATTGGTCCGCACTCGCCGCACTCGTTCATGCTCACCAGACCTTTACGCTCACCAGCCACATTCGGCCCGACTGCGACGCCCTGGGCAGCGAATTGGGCATGGCCGGAGTCTTGCGAGCGCTGGGCAAGGACGTGGTGATTTCCAATGGCCAGGAGACCCCTCCCAGCCTGGCGTTTATCGATCCCGCGCGGCAGATCCGGGTCCTGGACTGCAACATTACGGCCGCTGAAATCGACGGCCGCGAAGTCTTGATGGTGCTCGACACCTGCGCCTGGCAACAGCTTGGCCCCATGGCCGCCGTGGTGCGAGCCACTCCCGCCAAACGCGTCGTGGTGGATCATCACTTCGGTCAGGACGATCTGCAGGCTCAGCTGTTCAAGGATACGAACGCCGAAGCCACCGGCCGGCTGGTCTTGGACTTCGCGCGGCATGTGGGAGTGAAACTAACCTCCGAGATCGTGACTCCCTTGTTCGCGGCCGTGGCGACCGACACCGGCTGGTTCCGTTTTGGATCGGCCTCCAGCGTGACCTACCGCGCGGCCGCCGAAATGATCGATGCGGGAGCCAGCCCCTCGGGCATTTATCGCGAACTTTACGAGCAAGACACGTTGGGTCGAGTGCGGCTGCGAGGACTGATTCTCGCTCACGTCCGTAACGAACTCGACGGCCGTCTGGCCCATACTTATGTCTTGCGGGAGGATTTCGCGGAAACGGGCGCCCTGCCGAGCGACACTGAAGACGTCATCAACATGGCCTTAGCCATTGCGGGGACTCAGGTTGCGGTGATCCTGGTCGAACAGCCCCAGGGGGGATTCAAGATCAGCTTTCGCAGCCGGTGCGACGTCGATTGCAGCCGCCTGGCAGGACAGTTTGGTGGAGGCGGGCATAAGGCGGCGGCCGGAGCTTCGGTGGCGGGGGACCTCCCCACGGCCCAAAAGCTCGTTCTTGACGCTGTTCGCGCCGCGATGCGATAATCGGCCCGCACTCCCACCTTTCGAAATCCCACCTGACCATCCAGTTTCTGCCTGATCACTTCCTCCCCGTTTCCTCTCCCCCCACCAATCGCTCCTGCTTCCGATAGGAGTTTCCTTCATGGCGAAGTCGTTGAATCCAAATGCTGCCGGGCCTGATTCCCCCAGCGGCGCCGGCGGCGGACCATCGTCGACCAGTGAGCCTCGTCGAGCCTTTCTAGGGACGTCGGTCGCGGCCGGAGCCATCGGGGCCGCTCTGGCGTTGTTCCCGCTGGGAAGCGGCGCGCTCGTGCTGCTGGATCCCTTACGCAAGCGGCAATCCAGCGGCGCTGGACCGGAGGGAGGCGGACTGTTGCTACGAGTTGCCACGATCGAATCGCTCCCCGCCGACGGCACGCCGGTCCAAGTTCCGGTGATCTCGGACTTGACCGACGCCTGGAATCGAGAGCCGAATCAGCCGATCGGCGCGGTGTACCTGTCGCGCAAGGGGGACGAGGTGAAATGTTTCAACGCGATCTGTCCCCATGCCGGCTGCTTCGTCGGCTATGCGGCGGATCGCCGAGTGTATCAATGCCCCTGCCATACGAGTTCTTTCCAGCTCGACGGTGCGATCATTTCCCCCAGTCCGAGTCCGCGCGACATGGACGAACTGGACGTTGATGCCGAACGTCTTAAATCGGGCGAGGTCTGGATCCGGTTTGTGAATTACCTCCCCGGCAAGCACGATCGCATCGCAAAGTAGCCACGCGAGTCCACACGTAGGATTGTCTTCATGAATAAGCTTCTGACTTGGCTCGATCATCGAACTGGCTATCAGCAGATGATGCACGAGGCGTTGTACGAAAACGTCCCGAGTGGCGCCCGCTGGCGATACGTCACGGGAAGCATGTTGGTCTTCGCGTTCGTCGTGCAGGCGATCACCGGCATTTTTCTGTGGATGGCCTACAGCCCCAGCAGCCAGACGGCCTGGGAGAGCGTGTACTACATCCAGCACGAAATGCAGGGTGGCTGGCTCGTCCGCGGCGTCCATCACTTCATGGCGCAGGCCATGGTGGTGGTGCTGGCCCTGCACTTGTTACAAGTGGTCATCGACGGCGCTTACAGAGCTCCCCGCGAAGTGAATTATTGGCTGGGGCTGATCCTCATGCAGATCGTGCTCGGCCTGGGCCTCACCGGCTATCTGCTTCCCTGGGATCAAAAAGGTTATTGGGCCACGAACGTCGCGACCAACCTGATGACGCTGGTCCCGTTCGCGGGGGCCGAGCTGCAGAAGATCGTGGTCGGCGGGAACGAATATGGCCACGCCACGCTCACGCGGTTCTTCGCGTTGCACGCGGGAGTGCTGCCTGGCTTGCTGGTCGCCTTCCTCGGGCTGCACATCATGGTCTTCCGCCGCCATGGCATCACGGCCAAGATCACGGCCGGTCGCCAGGACCAAGCGTTCTGGCCCCATCAGGTCCTGCTCGACAGCATCGCCTGCCTGGTGATGCTCGGCGTGGTCGTCCTCTGTGTCGTCAACTTCGACGTGGGGGGCCTGCTGACCGGCAAGCTACCCGACGCCGGTCACCTGGGGGCCGAACTCGGAGCTCCGGCCGACCCGTCGGAACAATATTCGGCCGCGCGCCCGGAATGGTTCTACCTGTTCCTGTTTCAGCTGCTGAAGTTCTTCGAAGGCTCGACGGAATGGATCGGCGCCATCGCGCTGCCTGGCGCGTTGATGGCCTTGTTATTCTTGATGCCAATCATCGGACGCTCGCAATTCGGGCACAGATTTAACGTCTTCGCCGTGCTGGCCCTCGTGGGAGGCGCCGGCATCCTCACGGTCTGGGAGATGGTCGACGACAACTTCGATGTCGAGGCCCGAAAATTCAATATGGATCCCGACAAGTACGAGAAGCAGATTTCGTCCGCGCGGGAATTCCACGAGGCCAAGGAAAAGGCCGAAGCCGACTCGCAGCGCATGATCGAACTCGTGAATCGGCGACAAACGATCGACGGCAAGCCGTCGCAACCCATGCTCATTCCCAAGCTGGGGGCCGTGTATTTGCTCCGCAACGATCCGCTCACCCAAGGTCCTCGCCTGTTCGCCAAGCACTGTGCGAGCTGCCACGAATACGTCGATCCCGACGGCAAAAGTGCCGTGAACCTTCCCATGCTGCAGGATCCCCAGACGAAGGACGGGGAAGGCCAGCCGGAGGTCGTTCGGTCGAGCAGTGGTGAACCTCAGTACGACGAACCGGGCGCGACCGCTCAGAATTTGTTTGGCTTTGCGAGCCGCGTCTGGCGGCGTGGTGTGCTCGACAAGGATCAGATCAGCGCGGTGAAATTCGAAGCCGTTTCCTCGACGGATCCTCGCCTGGCCGACAAGAAGGACCACCCGGCGAATCATCGCCGCCGCGTGATCAGTCCCTACTTTGGCAACACCGCCCACAAAGAGGGACGCATGGCGACGTGGGTGAAGCAACATGCGGCGGGGATTCCCGAGGCCGATCGGGAAGCGATCGTCGTCGCGCTGTCGGCGCAGGCTCGTCTGCGCGATCAGGCCGAGTCCGACGCCAAGGACGCGGACCAGATCCAGGCGGGCGTGCAGTTGATCGAAAAGAACTGCGCTCGAGGCTGTCACCGCTTCGGCGATTCCGGACCGCTGGGACTGGCGCCCGATCTCACGGGCTACGGCTCGTATGAGTGGACTTTGTCGTTCCTGAGCGATCCGACGCACGAACGTTTCTATCGCCACGAGAACGATCGCATGCCGTCGTTCGCGAAGGATCTCGATCAACCCGCGAGACATACCGTCAGCGTGCGGGAGCTGTCGTTGATCGTCGATTGGCTGCGTGGCGAATACTATCGAGCGGACGACCCGCTGCCAGTGCTGCCTCACTCCGAGGAAGTCGCTCGCCGCACGGTCGCCAGTGGTCGTGCGACGACGGTGAGCGTTCCGGCGGTCATCGGCGCCGCGCCGCCGGCCGCGCCCACGAAACTTGTTCGCGCGAGGCAGATCTTCGCAGCCAATTGTGCCGCCTGCCACTCGCATGTGGACTCGACGGGCCAAGGCATTGCGGCCCGCGATGCTTCGGCGCCGAATCTGTTTCAGTTCGCCTCGCGCGGCTGGATTGGCGGACTGCTCGATCCGGCCAAGATCGCCAGCGAGCACTACTTCGGTCGCACGTCGCATTTCGAGGGCGACATGGTCAGCTACGTCAACGACAACCTGAAGGACCTGGACGCCGCCAAGAAAACGGCGCTGGCCGATCTGGCGGCCGCGTTGTCGGCCGAAGCAGCATTGCCCGATCAGGCGAAAGCGGATCAAGACGCGACGGCCCAGGGACAGATCGAACGAGGACGCAAGGCGTTTGGCGACGCGTTCACTTGCACCGATTGCCACAAGTTCCGCGACTATCAAGATGGTTCGGGCGGCCCTGACCTGACCGGCTACGGTTCGGTCGAATGGGTGAAGGGGTTCATCGCGAATCCATCGCACGAGAAGTTCTACGGCGAAGGGAATGACCGGATGCCGGCGTTTTCCGCGGCCGGGGGCGGAACCAAGAAGGGCCTGCTGACCGACGAGGAGCTGGATCTGGTCGCACGCTGGATTCGCGGCGAGAAGCTGGAGTAGCCGTTTTTCTTCCGTACCATGGAGCTCCGCTCCGTGGCTGCAGGGCAAGGCGTGTTCCAGTACAAACGCAGCTGGAGCTACGTTCTACGAACTGAACCCGCCCCGTAGCATGGAGCTCCCGCTCCGTGGCTGCAGGGTTAAGCGTGTCCCAGTACAAACGCAGCTGGAGCTACGTTCTACGGACTGACCGTTCGATTTACGACGTCAACAGTGAGCGACCAATGTCAGAATACTCCACCTCCCCCAAGGTCACACGCAAGCACTTCCTGCAGGTTGGCTTTTCGGGACTGCTGGGTGTTGGGCTCGCCGATTTGCTCGCCAGCCGAGCTGCCCGTGCCGCGGTCCAACAAGGCTCGCCGGGGTTTGGCAAGGCGAAGAGCGTCATCCTGGTTTTTCAAACAGGCGCGCCTTCCCATCAAGACATCTGGGATTTGAAGCCGAACGCTCCTGCCGAAGTGCGTGGCGAATTTCAGCCAGTGGCGACGAAGGTCGCGGGAATCCAGGTTGGACCGCACATTCCTAAGCTCGCCGAGATCGTCGACAAATATGCGATTGTCCGATCGATGACGCACGCCTTGCCCGGCCACGAACAGGCCACGCACTTTGTTTTGACCGGAGTCAATCAACTGCCGCCAGGCTCGACGCACATGGCCAGCCGTCACGACTGGCCATGCTATGCAGCGGGACTGCATACATTGCGGCCCCGTACGGATGGACTGCCCTCCGGCGTCATGCTCCCCACCTACTTGCACAATGGCTACGGTTTTTCGGGGCAGACGGGTGGGTTCCTGGGAAGCCAATTCGATCCCTGGCACGTCACCAAGGATCCCAATGCGGCGAATTTCAAGCTCGACGAACTCACGCTGCAACCGGGGCTGACGCTCGAACGCGTGGACGATCGACGAGCGCTATTGGCCGACCTGGATCGTCAGCGGCAAGGATTCGAGGCTGCGGCCGCGACGCAGTCGTTCGGGCGATCGCGGCGCGAAGCGTACAGCTTGCTGAGTTCTGGCGGTCGTTTCCGCGAGGCATTCGATCTGGAGCGAGAGCCAGCAGCGTCGCGGGATCGCTACGGTCGGCATTCGTTCGGACAATCGCTCCTCTTGACGCGGCGGCTCGTCGAAGCCGGCATGCCGATCATTCAGGCGAACATGGGTACGATGAACAACTGGGATACGCACGGCAGTAATTTCAAACAGCTTAAGGAACGCTTGCTCCCACCGTTCGACCAAGGCATGGCCGCGTTGCTGAGCGACCTCGACGAACGAGGATTGTTGGCCTCGACACTGGTGATTGCCGTCGGCGAATTCGGGCGTACTCCCCAGATCAATCCAGGGGCGGGGCGTGATCACTGGTCGGGAGTCTTCTCGGCGATCTTCGCGGGAGCCGGCGTGCGCGGAGGCCAGGTAATCGGCGCCAGCGATGCACAGGCCGCCTATCCGGTCACTCGAGGTTGGTATCCCGCCGACCTGGGCGCCACGGTCTACTCGGCTCTGGGCATCGATCCGACGTCGACGATCATCGACCGCCTGGGTCGACCTCACCAGCTGAATGCCGGCGACGTGATCGCGCCGCTGTTCGGTTGAAGGAACGCTGATCAACTCAGAGCAAGTAAGACCTCGCTGATCGCGTGCGGGGTCGATATCGTCCGCGCAGCATCGTCAGCTGAATTGCGATCGAGTCCGTCTTCAAGGGAACAGAATCTTCAGAACCCCCTCCGTGACCTTCGTGACCTCTGTGGCTACGTCCTCTGTGGCTCGTCACGGGGCCTGCCAGTCGTCGAGCGGGTCGAGCGGATACATCGGCCGAGGAACGCGTCGCCACGTGAATGCGGTCAGGTCGGACTGAGTGGTTCCCGGCGAGTCGACTCGAATCAACCCTTTCCGCCAGCGACTGAAGAACTGAAAGTTGCTCGCGGTCTTCACGACCACCAGCTTGGCATCGGCCAGGTCGAGCCCCAGATGCGTGTAGAGCACGGGATGATTGATGGCGAAGCTGCGATGATCCAAGAGGACGATGCGCAGCGTTCCGACGTCCAGCAGCGCCGTGCGCCGCAGATCACAGACGCCTCGATCATGCAGATCCACGATAAAGCCCTGCGACACCGCCGCGACCGAACCCGTTACGCGGACAGGTTGACTGAAGACGTTGTCGAGCTTTCCACCGAGGTCCAAAGTGACGTTAGCGCCGACGCCGGCTTTGATGGCTGCGTCGAGCGCCGCGGGATCGACCATGGGCAGATAGGCGAGCGACGACGGTGGTTGCGCGAGCAACGCCTGAAGAATGCAGGTGCTGTCGCCGGGAGCGCCGCCGTACACCGAGTCGCCTGTGTCCGAAAGAATGATCAGCCCTTCGTCGGCCTGGTCCGCCTGTCGGACGGCGGCCGCAGCCGCGACTCGTTCGGAAGCCCAGAATTGGTCGCGTAAGGCCCACGCCTTGTTCGCCATTTCAAGAGCCAGCGATCGAGCGAGCGCGGCATCGTTGTTGGTATGGACGACGACTGCCCAGCCCCCTTCGGCCACGTCCAGCCACGGTTGCATGGGATAGGGAGAGACGTCGAGCACTCCGGGCCGAGCTTCCAACTCGCGGGCCAGGTCGAACCATTCCTTCATCGGACCGGCGGCGGTGAGGAACTGGTCTTGGGGAGTGATCATGGGAATCTTCTGCCACGCCACCGTGGGACGCACGTTGCCTCGCAGCATCTCGAATAGCAGTCGAGCCGCCTTGCGTCCGGTCGCCGGCGGATCGTGCGGTTGCGTTTCGTGGCCGATCAACGCGTTGGCACAAGCGACCATTCGTTGAGTAATGTTCGCATGGTGATCGAAGGCGACGACGATCGGCACGCTGGGCCCGACAACCTCGCGGACGGCTTGCAGCACGTGTCCTTCCACATCGTCTTCGCTCTCGGCCGCCGCCGCGCCGTGCAGCGATAGGAACACCCCATCCACGGGGAGCACTTGAGTGAGTCCCGTCACGAGTCGTTCCGTGAGGAAGGCGAGCGTCTGGTCGGTGATCGTGCCTCCCGCACTTCCCCACGCGCGAATCAATGGCAGCACCTCGACCGGTTCCGGTTGTTCGGCGGCGACTTCCAAAAAACCGCCCAGCGGCCCGACTCCGCGCATGTGCTGCAGGATCTCCTGGCCGAAGTAGAGGCCGTAGGCTTCAAAGTCTGACCGGTCCGCTCGAAGCGGGCTGAAGGAATCGGTTTCTTGAGCGACTTCCGCCAGGGCGATGCGCATGTCGAGGCTCCGCGAGTCGGGAAACAAAAAAACGCTCGGCAGCGATGGCTGCCGAGCGTCGAAATTGTAGCGGCGCAAATTGCAGCTGCGCAAGTCGTCGCTTCCGAGAGTTCGTCCGCGTGGTAGGCGGTTTACTTGGCCTCTTCGGGAGTGCCAGGCGCCTTGCCGGCCTTGAGCCGTTCGCCAAAGGTCTCGCCACCCTTGGACTTTTCTCCTTCAACCTTCTTGAAGGCGGCTTCCAGCTCGGCCTTGACCTTGTCGCCTTCGTTCTTGATCCGCTCTTCCTTGAAGTTGTCCTTCTTCAGCAGCTGGTGCAACGCTTTGCCGTAGTCGTTCAGGTTTTTCTTCGTCTTGCCGTAGTGGCAGACATTGCACTTCAGCTCGTCCGAGACCTTCTTGACCCCTTCGTTCGATCCGTAGTTCTCGTCAAACGCTTTCTTGAAGGGGGGGACGGCCCACACCGGACTGGCGACGGCCGCTCCAAGCACGACGATACTCAACAGCCACACACAAACATTCTTCATGGGGAACAACTCCAAACGGGAAGTGAAAGGAACGCCCAGCGGGCGTGGTCAACTCCGAGTGAAACCAACGTCAACGATCAACAAGCGTCCAATGTGCCTACGACGACCAAGTGCCCCGAGTTCAGGGCCCGGCTCGGAAGGGTCGGCAAAGACTACGTGCGTATCCAATTTAACGACTGATCGAGTGATACTGGGGAAATCTAGGGGGATAGGGGCGGGAAAGCGGATTGTAAGGTGACGCGAAATCCGCCGCTCAAGGTGGGAAGGCTGGCAAGCGTCACGAGCTAAGTAGAATCACCCACCTTGGGAGTGTCAAGGTTGAGCAACGGCGGAAAAGTTGGCGTCTTTCGAGCCTCGAACGGGCCCCGCAGCGCTCGACGCGGGGCTCCGATCCCGCCGACCTGGACGACCGCAGGTCGAAAGCTCTCCCACAAGCTACGATAACAGCCCCGACAGTTTCCTCGCACGAGCGAGTGCTTTCGCAGACAAACGAAACGCATCGCGTTGGCCCAAAACTAACGAGACAACCATGAGCAGTACCGCAGTCGCTGGGCTTCGTCGATCCTTGGTAACTTTGGCTGCGATCTGCCTGCTGCACACCGCGCTAGGCGTATCGAGCGAGGCAGAGGACAAGCCATCAGCAGGTGTCGCCAGCGATCCGAATTGGAAGCACTCCGGTTCGATCTGGCTGCTGACGACTCCCGAAGGAGCCAACCTGCCGGCTGCGGCGGTGGTCGAAGGATTTCCGCTGCTGGTCCGCCTGCACCAGGATTTTTTTGACTTTCGCCAGGCGAAGCCACAAGGCGAAGACTTGCGATTCTCGTCGAACTCGGGCGAGCCGCTGCCGTATCAGATCGAGGACTGGGATGCCGCCAAGGGGATCGCGAGCGTGTGGGTGCGAGTGCCGAAGATCACCGGAAACTCGCGGCAGCGAATTCAATTGCATTGGGGAAACGCCGCCGCGGCGAGCGAATCTTCCGGCCA
>Ga0105096_10001255_pt1 | contig 10259 bp, 8 predicted proteins | sample PPLLak3cmMay2015_FD_87036 | JGI IMG/M metagenome (GOLD analysis project Ga0105096, IMG submission 87036) | Freshwater sediment microbial communities from Prairie Pothole Lake near Jamestown, North Dakota, USA - PPLs Lake P7 Core (1) Depth... | ecosystem: Environmental > Aquatic > Freshwater >...
CAAATCGCTGGAGCCGCCCATCTCCAGCACAATGGTGGACAGCAGCCCCCGCTCCGCATCCACACAGGCCCCTGTGAGTGCCAGCCCTTCCATGGCCAGCGTGCTGCCCTCGGTGCGCGGTGCCAGTGCTTCGAAATTCTGCAGGCGGTAGAACTGCCCCGGCTGGAAACGCCGCGCGGCCAGCGGCGCATGCACCACAACTTCGATGATCTGCGGCGTCAGGCGTTTTACTTCATGCACCGTGGCGCGCAGATCGCGCTGCAATGCGCCAAGGAAGCTTGTGTCATCGACGGCAGAAGCAGGTTTCACCCTGGACAACACGCCGCTGACCACCGGGTAACCCTGCTTGGCGCTGCCGACGGCTTTCACCACGTTGCCGAAAAATGAAGGGTGCACGTCGCCGAAATAACTGACGAAACGCCCGTCGTCGCGTTTAGACAGCAGTACATTGATCGCATTGGGCTTGGAAATCGACTTCTCCGCCGCCACCGGCTGGCCGGAAGCATCGCAGGCGCGGAAATAACGGCCGTCGAGCACAAAATGTTCCGCATCTTCGCGGGCCAGCACGGTATTGGGCTGGGTGCCGGCAGCGATCAGGATCGCGCGCGCCGGCATTTCCACCCTGCCCGTTTCGCGCCATTCGCCGTCTCCGACTTTTTCGTCCACCATCTTGGCATGCACCACAACTTTTAATGCCCGGGCGTGGCCATAACTGTCCACTTCAATGGCCAGCGGCGTCAGGCATTCAGCAAAAGTAATGCCCTCCTCCAGCGCCTTGTGCACCTCTTCATGGTTCAGCGTGTATGACGGGCTGTCGACCAGCCGTTTGCGATAGGCGATGGTCGCACCGCCCCAGGACTGCAACAGCTGCAGCACGCGGGGTTCGCGGCCTTCCTTGGCCGCCGCAGCACGTTCGGCGCGGATGGCCCGCGCATGGGCAATGAATTCATCCGCGGTTTCGCGCTCTTCCGGATTCCACGCAATACGCGCCGCGGCTTCGCCGTGTTCGCGCGCCAGCAATTCGTAACGAAGCAGGAATTTTTCAACCTGCAGCGGGTAGTAGGCCAGCGATTCGGTCGCGGCATCCACCGCCGTCAGGCCGCCGCCGATCACCACCACCGGCAAGCGCAGCTGCATATTGGCGATGGAATCGGTCTTCGCTGCCCCCGTCAGCTGCAGTGCCATCAGGAAATCCGAGGCCGTGCGCACACCACGCGCCAGGCCATTGGGCATGTCGAGCACCGTCGGGCGACCCGCACCGATCGCCAGCGCGATGTGGTCGAAACCCATCGCGAACGCATCCTCGGTGGTGATCGTGCCACCGAAACGCACACCGCCCAGTAATGCAAATTGAGTACGGCGCTCGAGAAGCAGACGGATGATTTTGAGGAAATTCTTGTCCCAGCGTACGGTGATGCCATATTCTGCTACACCGCCAAAACCGGCCATCGCCCGTTCATCCAGTGATTCATAAAGCTCACGCACATCGCGGATCGGCTTGAAAGCAACTCGCCGCCCGGCCATGTCAACGCCAGACAGTTCCGCAGGCAAGGGTTCTATTTTCAGGCCGTCGATGCCGATCACGGTATGGCCGTCGTTCATCAGGAAATGGGCCAGTGAAAATCCCGCCGGCCCCATGCCTGCCACCAGCACCCGCTTGCCACTGGCCGCAGCGGGATAGGGATGGCGCAGGTTCAGCGGGTTCCAGCGCGTCAGCAGACTGTAAATCTCGAAACCCCAGGGCAACTCCAGTACATCCTTCAGCGTGCGGGTTTCTGCCTGCGGAATGTTGACCGGCTCCTGCTTCTGGTAAATGCAGGCCTTCATGCAGTCGTTGCAGATGCGGTGCCCGGTGGCCGCAACCATCGGGTTGTCGATGGTGATAATGGCGAACGCACCGATCGCGAGGCCTTCGGTCTTGGCCTTATGGAATTCGGAGATTTTTTCTTCGAGCGGACAACCCGCGAGAGTGATGCCGAAAGGTGATTTCTTGAAAGATTGCACGCCGCGCCCGCTGGCGCCCTTCTCTTTCAAACCCTTGGAGCAGGAATCCTTGCCCTGCTCATGACACCAGATGCAGTAATTCGCTTCGTCCAGCGCCCCGGTCAGATCAGTGCCCTTGTCGGTGAGTTTGAACCCCTGGCGCAGCCGCAGCCGCGACACGTCAAAGCGGTGTTCGGTATATCCCGCAGCGCTGCCGGTCTGCACCGGCACCAGATTCTGCACATCCAGCTTGTGCGGTGACTTGAACAACACGCCATCATGATGGCGTGTATGCCCGGCATCGGTATGCGTGGCCCAGGCGGCATATTGCAGCGCCAGATCCAGCGCTTCGGCATTGCCTTGTTCATCCTGTTGCCAGGCAATCACCTGCCTGGCAAAGGCCAGTTCCGTCAGCGGCTCGCCAAAAAGGGCTGCCAGTTTTTCTCCGACGGCGGCACCGTCAATGGCCGCCGCGGCATCCGGCTTGTACTTGTGCATGGCTTTGCGTTGCACGAACAGCCGTTTGACGCTGTACAGCGGCGCCAGCGCATGGTGGCGCGCCGACAGCGCGTTGACCTCTGCGCCAATGCCGAACAGTTGACCGATAAAATCATCCAGATGCGGCGCCAGAGCCAGCAGCAGCTCCGACTCGGCTTTCACCGCCAGCGGTTCAGCTGCAGTGCGTGCCGCCAGCAGCCGCGCATGCAATGACGCGTCAGTCTGCTCGAGTTCACGCAGGAAAACCTCATCCACGCGTATCAGGCCGTCGCGGCTGTAAAAGTCTTCGAAAGAGAATCCGAACTGCGGGGAATGTGCGGCGGATTGTGTCAAAATTTTCCGGGTGCCGGGCAAAGCCGAAATTATATCAACTGGGGTGTCCATGGCCTGTATCAGGATGTTATTTGCTTAGTGCTTTTGGTGATATCGCGGCAGGCCGTCAGTGCCGCTTGTGCAATAATCGTCATGTATGTTCCGGCACTTTGCGGAGGAGACTTTTCGATGATGACAGCCCGATGGAAAATCCTGACATGGGCCTTGTTGTCGGCGCTGGCTGCGGCGATGACCTATGCGATTTTCCGCGGCTACCTCAACCCGGATCTGCTGCTGGGTTTTGCCAATTCTTTTTCCTGTTGACAGCGTTGCTGACATCGCAAAAGGCTGTCCGGCTAAGCCATTGGCGCGAGCGACCGCAGGTAATCAAAAGGGTAAAGGCCGCGCTGGTGGCCGTCATCAAAACTGAGGCGAAGCGTGTTGTTGCCGTAAGGTTCTATGGCCGTGATGCGGATGCCGGTTTCCGCGCGCACCGGCGCGCCGCCACGGGCAACCGCAGCGCAATGCGCGCAACGGCAAGCCTCGCGCAGCAGTCGGTGCGCCGTGACCCCTGTCTTGCCGTCAGACCAGATGATTTTCAGCATGCCTGTCGCACGTTGACTCGATACTTCCAGGGGGTGGATTTCAGGCGTCAGCATCGGATCAAACCACAGTTTCCACACCCTTTGGCCCGATTTCCATGCCGAAACCGGTCAGTCCGCCGTCTTTCAGTTCAGAACCCATCGCTGCCAGGGATTCCTCGCGGATCAGCGCTTTCAGTTGCTGCACCAAACCGATGAATTCTGGCGTGTAGGTCATTTCCGGTGTGCGCGGCCGTGACAACGGCACCTTGATCTCGGCCTTGATGCGGCCCGGGCGTGCCGTCATTACATAAATCTTGTCTGAAAGGAATATCGACTCGTCGATGTCATGGGTCACAAACAGCACGGAAATACGAAACTGCTGCCACATGTTGGTAAGGATTTCCTGCATCACCACCCGCGTCTGTGCATCCAGCGCGCCGAAGGGTTCGTCCATCAGCAGCACCTGCGGACTGGTCGCCAGCGCGCGCACGATGCCGACGCGCTGCTTCATGCCACCCGATAACTGATCCGGATAGTGGTTTTCAAACGCCAGCAGACCGGCGAGACCCAGCAGCGTCCGCGCCTGCGGAACCCGTTGCGCCACCGGCACACCTTTCATTTTCAGCCCGAATTCGACGTTCTTGCGCACCGAGAGCCAGGGAAACAGCGAGTACTGCTGGAACACCACACCGCGGTCGGAACCCGGCCCCTTGATCGCCGCCCCGTCCAGCAACGCGCTGCCCGAAGTCGCCTGCACAAATCCGGCCACGATATTAAGCAGGGTCGACTTGCCGCAGCCCGACGGGCCGATCAGCGAAACAAACTCGCCAGGCTTGACGTCCATGCTCACCGAACTCACGGCCTCGACGGTGTTGCCCCCGGCGTTGAACACCACACCCAGATCCTTGATGTCGATGGCGCCTCTGGACTGTTCGCTCATTTTTTCTCCGCGCTGGCATAGGTTGACCAGGGCATCAGCAGCCTGCCGATGATCTGGATGGCGCCGCTGCAGACCAGGCCGAGCACGCCGATGGTGATCATGCCCAGGCCGATTTCCGCATAACTGACCAGCGAATAGGCTTCCCAGGTGAAGTAACCGATACCGAACTGGCCGGAGATCATTTCCGCCGCGATCAGCGACACCCAGGCCACCCCCATGCCGACCGAGAAGCCGGTAAAGATGTGCGGCATCGCACCGGGCAGGATCACGTTGGCAAACAGGCGGAACTCGCTGGCGCCCAGGGAGCGCGCCGCACGAATCAGCACCGGGTCTATTGAGTGCACACCGTGGATGGTGTTGATCAGGATCGGGAAAAACGAACCGAGGAAAGTGATGAACACGATGCTGACTTCGTTCGTCGGCCACAGCATGATCGCCATCGGCACCCAGGCAATCGCCGGAATCGGCCGCAACACCTCGCAGATCGGGAACAGCAGATCGCGCATGACACGATAACGCCCGATCAGCAGGCCCAGCAGGGAACCCAAAATCACCGCAATGGAAAATCCAATGAGGATACGACGCACGCTGATGCCGATATTCAGCATGAATTTACCCGACTTGTTGACCTCCACCACCTTCTGCATCACTTCCGCCGGCGTCGGTACATTGGTGAAACGGATGTAGAACTCCAGCTTGTAACGCGTGCCGATGTACCAGATGCCGAGCAGGATGGCGATGGAGATCACCCACAGCAGCATGCTGACGCCATTGCTGCGCAACCACAGCAGGGCCGGATTCCGGGCAGCCGGCGCCTGAATCTCCTGCGGCGACTTGATCACCGCTGCCAACGGCGCCGGACCATCGGCTTCACGGTCTGCTGCCACCGGATCGGCCTTCTTGCGCAGTGCCTGTACGGTGCTCATCGCCCGGCTCCCGGTTACCGTTTATTTGCCGATGGTCGCCGCTGCCAGTGCTTCGGCATACGTCGCCAGCTTGCCGCCGCCCTTGGCGACATGTGCCTCGGCATCCTTCTTCAGCAGGAAAGGCACGATCTGCGGTTTTTTCGGATCTGCGGCATTGACTGCGTAAAACGCCTTGTCGGCGAACATCTTGATGCCCAGAGACTTGTCGAACACATAGGCCACGTTGATTTTCTTGCCTTCGCTCTGGTATTTCCTGATTCCGGCCAGGGTGCACAGAGCAGAACTGTAGGGCTCGATATTGCCGCCGGTGACCCATATCTCTCCGGCTTCACGCGGCTGCTTGATCGGGACATTGCACAGCGCATCCTTGCCGCTGATCTCGTAACCGGCGAACGACGCCTTCTGCTTGTCGTAATCGAGATTGAGTTCCTTGAAAGCCTGCTTCAGGTAGCTTTCATTGACCCAGGCATTGGCGTCGAACTCCTTGACCCGGCCCATTTTCTGCAGCACACCGTGAACCACGCCCAGGGTTTCCACCCATTTCGGCTTGATAGTCGGATCCAGCGTATGCACACCGCTGGGCCCGAGGAAAACATAGGCGACTTCTTTTTCGATCTTGGTCCATTCCTCGATTTTCTCCATCGCCAGCTTGGGGTTCTTGCGCACCCAGTCATTGGCTTCCATCAGCGCCTTGATGTAGGCCACGACGATTTCCGGATACTTCTCGCCAAAATCCTTGCGAATCACCACGCCGTGAAAAGTCGGAATCTTGGTTTCTGCGCCGTCAAAAATCTTGCGGGCAAAACCGCGGAACGGCAGCAGCTCGGCGAAAGGCACAAAATCACCATGGCCGTCAATGCGTTTTTCCTGCAGATTGGTAGTGCCGACTTCCGGAGACTGGCTTGCAAGGTTCCAGAAATTCTCCGGCCAGCCCCGTGCTTGCATCGCCTGCAGCATCATGCCGTGCGCAGCCGAACCGAAGGGTACTGAGACCAGCTTGCCTTTCAGGTCCGACAGTTCGTAGTACGGCGAATCCTTGTGCACTACCACGCCGTTGCCGGCGCCGAACTGGTTATAGGCAATGAGCGCGATCAACTGCGTTTCGTTCTTCGTCGTCTGCCCGGTCGCGCCCGCCACCAACAAGGGATAGTCACCCATCATGCCGATATGGATCTTGTCCGCCATCAGGCCGTTGGTAATAGGCGGGCCGGATGTCGCGTTTTGCCAGTCGAATTCGTACTTCACGCCGGCGTACTTGCCGGTTTTTGGCAGGTGCTTTTCAAGCAACTTGAGTTCCTTGATGACGATACCGCCGGTCACCGTATTCGTCGTCGTATTCTGGGTGCCGATGCCGATTTTGATCGTGGTCTGTGCATGACTCAACCCAGTCACCAGACACAATGCCGACAGCGCATATCGCAGCAACCGCATCATTTGGCTCACGCCACCCGTTCCAACCGCATTAACCGCATTGGTGCTGTTCATGGCAATCCCTCGGAAAGTTATTAAAGAACCAAAAGATACGAAGTTAATTTCAAAATCCCCTCCGATGCCGCTGTTATGGAATCACTGCTCATACGTTCACGCCTCTTTCAACTCGGCAAATTTTTCACTGACCCCGGCCCAGACTTCCGCCGTCGGCAAGGGATCCGACTTGTCGGTGATCACGGGCCACACTGCTGCGTAACGGGCGTTGAGTTCGATGAAATGCTCCTGCCCCGGCGGCACTTCGGAGGCTTCGCAGATCGCTTCCACCGGGCATTCATCGACGCACAAGGTGCAGTCGATGCAGCCTTCCGGATCGATCACCAGGAAATTCGGCCCCTGGTGAAAACAATCCACCGGACAAACCTCGACACAGTCGGTGTAACGGCAGTTGACGCAGGGTTCGGTGACGATATAGGCCATGACAGGTTCCCGGTCTTTGGTTCAGCGCTTCGGGTTGTTGATCTGGATCTGTTTCAGCGCGAGCTGGGTCAGCTTGCGCACATCCGGATCGGGGTCCTTCAACGCCGTTTCCAGCGCCGGGATCGCCCGCAGGTCGCCGATTTCGCCGAGCGCAATCACCGCTTCCTTGCGCAGGTTGCTGATTTCGTGGGTCAGTGCAGCGCTTAAAACCTCCAGCGCCGTCACCGCCTTCAGCCGGCCGAGGCTGCGCGCGGCGCGCACCCTGACCTGCCAGTAACGATCTGCCATCACGGTAATCAGGTGATCCACCGCACCCGAGAGCTTCAGTTTGCCGAGGGTGCCGGCAGCTTCCTCCCGTACCTGCCATGAGGTATCGCTCAAAGCATGGGTCAGGGCCGGCAGTACTTCGACATCCGTCGCAAAACCCAGTGCGCCGACGGCGATACGCCGCACCTCGGGATCCGGGTCGTTCATTGCCACGCGCGTCAGCGGCCCGAGCGATCCGGGATGTTTCAGGTAGCCCAGCACCCCGGTGGCTTCCCTCCGCACCTGCGGAGACGGGTGATCCAGTCCGGTCAGTGCCGGCGCCAGGCTCCCGGCCACCCGCAACGGCCGCAGCGCCCTGAACACGGCAGCCAGCACAAACGGATCGGTGCCGTGGATGGCCTGCAACAGCAATTCGCCATTGCTGCCGTCCTTCAATTCGGACAGCGTGTCCGCTGCAGCGCGCCGTGTTTCTTCTGCCGGGTCGTGCAGCAAACCCAGCAATGCGGTTACGGCTTCGGGTTCCTCAAAACCTTCAACCGCCTTGGCCGCTTCGGCGCGCACCTGCGGATCGGCGTCCGCCAGCGCCTTCAGCAACAACGGCAGAATGTCGTCTTCGTCGCTGTACGGCAATTCCATTACCGCGATGCGGCGCACTTCGGCATCGGCATCGGCGAGACGGGCAGCCAGGTCACCCGGAATTGAGTCTGCGGCTTGCATCGAAGTCATTGATTGCTCCCCGGTCAGCGCAGCAGGTAGGGAATGTCGACATGCACCGCGCCAGTCGGGCAGTCCTTCTCGCAGGGCATGCAATACCAGCACTCGTCGTATTTCATGTAGGCCTTGCCTTTCAGCATGTCGATGGCCAACACGTCGAGCGGACAGACGTCGACACAGACCGTGCAGCCCTTCTGCGCGATGCATTTTTCCTCATCGACGGTGACCGGGACACTGGTGCGTTGCGCGGCATAAGTCATGGCTGTTCCTCTCAGACGTTGACGGCTTCTTTGACGACGCGTAGCCGCTGGTAGGCGGTTTTTTCCTCGTCATCGAGCGGAAGGATGTAGGGTTCGACCGGACGTTTGATGCTTTCCATCAGGCCGGCGGCGGATTTGCGCAGATGGCAATGGGTGAACCACTCCTCATCGTTGCGCTCCGGATAATCGGCGCGGTAGTGATACAGCCCCCACCGGCTTTCGGTACGGTACAGGGACGCGTGGGCCGCCATGTTGGCGCAGTCATGGATGTGCTGGACTTCCATAGCGCGCATCAACTCGTGCGGATTGGCGGCACTCAGGCGGCTGATGTCTTCACCGATCTCGGCAAATCGCTCTAGGCCAAGTTCCATCTTGCGTGTGACCTTGGGCGGCTGCAGATAATCGTTGACCATGCGCCGCAGCTTGTATTCGAGCTGGCTGGGCGGAATGCCGTCGCTGCAGGCCAGGGGTGCCATCACCCGTGTGCGTTCAAGGGCAATCTGCGTCTCATCCACTTCGCCGGCCATGGTGTCGGCGCAGTATTGCGCAGCGTTTTCACCGGCAAACCAGCCGTAGGTGAACGCGCCCAGCATGTAGTTGTGCGGCACGCTGGCCATGTCCCCGGCTGCATAAAGGCCCGGCACTGTGGTTTCGGCCTTTTCATTGACCCAGACGCCGGAGGCGCTGTGGCCGCTGCAGAAGCCGATTTCGGAAATGTGCATTTCAATCATCTTGCTGCGGTAATTGGTACCGCGGCCGTCATGGAAACGCCCCCGGCTCGGTCGCTCGTTGGTGTGCAGGATGACTTCGATGTTGGCGATGGTTTCTTCGGCCAGGTGGTCGAGCTTGAGGAAAACCGGTCCCTTGCCGCTCTGCAGTTCGTTGTAGAACTCCCACATCATCTGGCCGCTCCAGTAATCACACTCAATGAAACGTTCACCGTGGGAATTTGCGGTGTAGCCGCCGAATGGTCCGGTGACATAGGCGCAGGCCGGGCCGTTGTAATCCTTGATCAGCGGATTGATCTGAAAACATTCGAGGTTCGCCAGTTCGGCGCCGGCGTGATAGGCCATCGCATAGCCGTCACCGGCATTCGTCGGATTCTCGTAGGTACCGAACAGGTAACCGGATGACGGCAGACCGATGCGACCGGCCGCTCCGCAGCACAGAATCACCGCGCGGGCGCGGATCACCACAAACTGCCCGGTGCGGCAGTCAAAACCCATCAGCCCCGCCGCCCGCCCCTGCTTGTCGGTAATGATGCGGGTGCCAATCACCCGGTTAACGACCTCGACCCGGGTGCGTTTCAGCTGCCGGTAAAGGATTTTTTTCATGTGGTGCCCCTCGGGCATCGGCAACACGTAGGTGCCGAGGTGATGCACCTTACGCATCGCGTAATCACCGGTTTCGTCCTTTTCAAACTTCACGCCCCAGCGGTCAAGTTCTTCTATGGTGCGAAAACTGTTGGTGGCATAGGCATAGACGGTTTTCTGGTTGACGATGCCGTCATTGGCAATGGTGATTTCCTTGGTGTACTGCTCCGGCGTGGCGTGACCGGGAATCACCGCATTGTTGAGGCCGTCCATGCCCATCGAAATTGCGCCGCTGCGTTTGACATTGGCTTTTTCGAGCAGCATCACTCTCAGCTTGGGATTTTTTTCTTTTGCCTTGACCGCGGCCATCGGGCCTGCGGTACCACCGCCGACGACCAGCACGTCGGTTTCCATGAAAATCGGTTCGGGTATGCTCAAAATGCTCTCAGGTTCACTGCAGTCATGCCGGGCGAATCCTGATGTTTCAACCCCGCCAGGCCATAGTTGGAACTGATTAACTTGAACAAGATACAGCAAAAGCCATGCCACGATAA
>Ga0105096_10001256_pt1 | contig 10257 bp, 8 predicted proteins | sample PPLLak3cmMay2015_FD_87036 | JGI IMG/M metagenome (GOLD analysis project Ga0105096, IMG submission 87036) | Freshwater sediment microbial communities from Prairie Pothole Lake near Jamestown, North Dakota, USA - PPLs Lake P7 Core (1) Depth... | ecosystem: Environmental > Aquatic > Freshwater >...
CTAATGTGGCAATGTGATAATGTGTGAATGCAATAAAAGGTGAGTATGTTAATGAGGCAATTAAAAAATGAAATTGTCATAGTGACGAATTGCCACATTAACATATTGCCACATTGAACTAATATCTTCGCAGCCCAAAATTCTGCCCCGTGTACAAGCACCTCATCCGCCCATTATTCTTTCTTTTCGATCCGGAGAAAGTTCACTATTTCACCTTTTCCATCATTAAATTTCTGCACGCTATACCCGGGGTTGCTGCGTTAACGCGGAGGTTTTTTTCTGCTGATGATGAGCGACTTGCGCGGACCGTGTTCGGTATTCGCTTTAAAAACCCAGTTGGCCTCGCAGCAGGATTTGACAAGGATGCAAAACTGTTTAACGAGCTGGGCAACTACGGATTTGGTTTTGTAGAAATTGGCACACTAACCCCCAAGCCACAGTCCGGAAATGACATGCCAAGGCTCTTCCGCTTGCCGGCAGATAAAGCGGTAATCAACCGCATGGGGTTTAACAATGGCGGTGTAAAAGCTGCTGCGGCACGTCTAAAAAATAACCGCGGCCGCGTAATTATTGGCGGCAACATTGGCAAAAACAAGGCTACACCTAACGAAGAAGCGGTAAACGACTACCTGATTTGCTTGCGCGAGTTGTTTCCCGTGGTAGATTATTTTGCCGTAAACGTGAGCAGCCCCAACACCCCGGGCCTGCGCGAGTTGCAAGAAAAAGAGCCGCTTACCAACTTGCTAAAAGCTCTTCAAGAAGAAAATAAACGGCTTGGCTACAAACCGCTGCTGCTTAAAATAGCGCCTGATTTAACAGATAGCCAGCTAGACGACATTGTAGAAATTGCCCGCGAAACCAAGCTAGACGGACTAATTGCCACAAACACCACCATTAGCCGAGAAGGATTAACCACACCAAAAAATAGTGTAGAAGCCATGGGCGCAGGCGGCTTGAGCGGCAAACCGGTGGCAAAGCGAAGCACCGAAGTAATTGCCTATTTGCGAAAAAAACTGGGGCCGGATTTCCCCATTATTGGCGTTGGTGGCATTTTTACGGCTGCCGATGCCATCGAAAAATTAGCCGCGGGCGCAACACTGCTCCAAGTGTATACCGGTTTTATTTACGAAGGGCCGGGTATGGTAAAACGGATTTGCCGTGGACTTTTAAAGGATTAGGGATTAAGGACTAGGGATTATTGCCTAATCCATCATCCTTAATCCATCATCCTTAATCCTTAATTCATCATCCCTTATCTTCGCCATCCCCAAAAGTCTAGAACGTAAATGTTTACCACCCCAGAACTACAACTGGTAGAAGGTCCTCGCGATGCCATGCAAGGCATTCATCCGTTTATACCCACCGAAAAAAAGATTGATTACCTCAACGCGCTGCTGCGCGTGGGGTTCAATACACTCGACTTTGGCAGCTTCGTGTCGCCCAAAGCCATACCGCAAATGCGCGATACCCACGAGGTTGTTAAGGCGCTGGATGTAAGCCAAACCAAAACGAAATTGTTGGCCATCGTGGCCAATTTGCGCGGTGGCGAAGAAGCGTTTAGCTACCCGCAAATAGATGCCATTGGCTTTCCGTTTTCAATTTCAGAAACATTTCAACTCCGGAATACAAACAAAACGATTGCCCAAAGTTTTGAGCAGGTAAAACAGCTTCAGGCATTGACAACGGCTAAAAACCGCGAGCTAATTATTTACATCAGCATGGGTTTTGGCAACCCCTATGGCGAGCCTTGGAATACCGAAATTGTAGAAAAGTGGACCGATAAAATGGCGGCTTTAGGCATTAAAACCATCAGCCTGAGCGATACCATTGGGACGAGCAACCCCGAAAGCATTACCTATATTTTTAAAAATCTTATTCCGCGTTACGCGGAGATAACCTTTGGCGCGCACCTGCACACCACCGCCCGCACGTGGCGCGAAAAAATAGATGCCGCCTACAATGCCGGTTGCCGCAGGTTTGATGGCGCCATAAAAGGCTATGGTGGTTGCCCACTGGCGCAAGATGCCCTTTGCGGCAATATGCCCACCGAAAATTTACTCAGTTTTGCGGCTGATAAAAAGTTGGTTACGGGTGTAAATACCTTGGCTTTCGAGAGCGCGTATAACCAAGCGATACGGACGTTTCCGCAGGAATAAGTAAGGCATTTTGGAATAATAGGTAACGAAAAATCAACCTTTTAAGCTTGTGAAAATAGCTGGAGGTAATTGCCAAGATTTTTGGGGATAATTAATTGGAAAAAACGGAAAGTCAGATTCTTTGGTTTCCTTAATTACTGCATTGAACTTATTTTATTTCGGTTCATCCTTAGTATTACCAGCGACAATTGCGGAAAGATTCTGTACATCCATTGAATGGCTATTGCAGAAGTTGAGGAGTACATTCTGAATTTTCGTTTTTGCAACTGTTCAACAATTTTTCCGGCAGTTTTTTCGCGACTGATGGGGTTTACTCCTTTTCGCTTTTCAAGAACCACTTCATCACCTTTTGCGGTAATCATGGTCTTATTCTCGTCATTTTCGGTAAAGCCAGGGTAATTTACACCTACAAAAACGCCATCGTCAGTTAATTCAATCCGGAGGCTTTCGGCTAAACTTACAATGGCCCGTTTGGTAGCAGCATAGGCCGAATAGCTTGGCAGCCCTACAATCCCCGCTACAGAAGCGATAAATAGTATCGCACCTTTTTGTTTCCGAATCTCAGCCATACAAGCCAGCGTTGGGTAGATGCTACCCATTAGGTTAATGTTTACTACTTTTTCAAAAGCCGTTGGTACAATATCTTTCAACTGTCCGCTGGAAGCTACACCTGCATTATTAATAAGAATGTCAATTCTTCCGTAATTGGCCATAGCATGCTCATACAGTTGCGTGCAGAACGTGTAATTGCTAACATCTCCTGCCAAGCCAATTACGTGAGGTGTGAATTTCTTTAAATGACTGGTTGCAGATTCAACTTTTTGTAGGGAGCGCGAATTAATGACGAGGTGTGCACCTCTTCGAGCCAATATTTCCGCTGTGGTAAGCCCAATGCCCTGTGTAGAGCCGGTTATAATAATCACTTTATTTTGGAACATGTCAACCTCAATTATTTAGTGTATCTATTTTCTTTAAACCAATCAAAGCACTCTTTTACAGCTACCCCAAAATCTGTGTGGGGCATATTGAGTTGTTGCCGAGCTTTATCACCTGAATAGCAATGTTGTTCGCACGAAAGCATTGCCATTTCCCTTGTTACAGCCGGGGTTTTTCCAAACTGCTTGCCAGCCCATGAATTAAAGCTGCCGTACATTTTAACCAATTGTGAGGGCAGCGAAATTTTGGGAGCACTAACGCCAATAGTTTCGGCTATTATTTCAAAGGCTTCCTTATACGTAAGTTGGTTGTTGCCCAAGATATAACATTCACCTATTTTGCCTAGGGTCAATGCGTTTGCAATGGCAACCGCGGCATCTTTAACAGCCACATACGTTTTGGCACCATGCGTATAAATGGGAATATTTTTATTGAATAGGGCAAGTATAAGCGCCCCTGAGCTGGGTTTTGTGTCGTAAGGGCCAATCATAAACGTAGGGTTAACAATTAAGGCATTTAAACCCTTGTTAGCGGTAGCTTGAAGCACCAAAGTTTGCGCTATATATTTTGAATCGATGTAATCCAGTCCATACATATAACCTTCGAATTTTCCCTGTTCATTTCCGGGATTTTCTTTGCTGCCCGGTGCAAATGAGTTTGCTGAGCCCACATGAATAAGTCTTTTTATGTTGTGCGTTAAACAGGCATCAATAATGTGGCTTGTTCCGGTAACATTCACTTCATGTATTATTGAATCGCGCGCTGGATATACTTGGGTAGATGCCGCGGCATGTATAACCATATCATGACCTGCAACGGCATCGTGCACAGAACGGCTATCCAGAATATTGCCGTAATATCTTTTAATTGATAGGCCTTTAAGACCAATTGCGGGTTGTTGTTGATTGAGTAGCAATACACTCACTTCGTAATTTCTGCTTATCAATTCGCGGACAAGATTATTGCCTAAAACGCCATCCGCCCCGGTAATTAAAACGTTCATCGCTAAATATTGATTGGTTTCAGGATCAAAACTATAGGGACGTTTTTCTGGCCAAAAACGGCATATTAAGCCACAAAGAATTCGATTATTGAAAAGCACAAATCCTCTATTTTGATGCTGCAATGCGCCAAGTAGATTTGCAGATTTTGCAAATAGTCAATTCCTTTTTTTCCTTTTTAGCAATTTTTGCTTTTTGTATTAATCAAAGAATTGCAGATGCTCAGAAGTTATTTTCCATTTCCAAACAAGTTCATTTTATTTACCTGCCAATAATCAACCGCGGTATGGAAAATGAAAGCAAAATGGGCGCTCAGGAATTGTTACTAAAAAAGATTAGAAACTCAATTCCGGCCAATATTTCTATTGTAGATGAACTTGCTGATTTGTTGAGTATAAGCAACGACAGCGTTTATAGAAGGCTGCGAGGCGAAACTGCTTTAAGCATTGACGAATTGGTGCGGATATGCAAGACCTATAATTTTTCGTTTGATGAATTTATAAACTCTACCTCCCTTGGTCTGGTAAACTGTAAATATTCTCCGTTAAACAATACCATTGAATCTTATAAAAAGTATCTGCAGCGCATTGTTAGCGACATGAGTACTTTTAAGGCAGCCAACAAACGAGAAATAAAATATGCTGCCATTGATGTGCCTTTGTTCTACCACTTTTCACAAAGAGAACTGGCAGCCTTTAAAATGTTTTATTGGAACAGGTCTATACTGAACGTAGAAGAGTATCAGGATGAAAAGTTCAATTTTAATGCGGTAGATGAAGAATTGCTGGGCATGGCAAATTCTGTTTATGAAATGTATCAAAGCATTTCTTCAGTAGAAATTTGGTCGGACGACACGTTAAATACCACACTTAAACAAATTGAATATTATTGGGAATTGGGCATGTTCGAGTCTAAAGAAGATGCCCTTGTAATATGTAGCCAGATAAAAGACGTTTTTAACCGATTGCATAAGCAATCAGAATTGGGTTTGAAGCTGAACAAAGATGGCCTGCCCATGCCGGGTGAAGTTGGATTTAAGCTTTATCAAGCAGATGTTATGATTGGTAACAACTGCATTTTAATAACCATGGGTGATAGGCAAGTTACCTATACAACCTACAATACCTTTAATGCCTTAGGTACTACGAACCCCTTATTTTGTAATGAAACTGAAGTTTGGCTTAAAAACCTAATCCAGAAATCAAACCTTATAAGCAGGGTTGGACAAAAACAACGATATCGCTTCTTTAATCATAACATTTCGAACTTGAACAATCTTATTGCACGCATAGAAAATGCCTAGGTATAGAATAAACCAGGTATTTTCAGCTAAATAAGAGATACGCACGTTTCCAACTTTTCCTCTTTCTCACCTTACAACTAAACCCGTTCTTTGCCACGCTTTTGGTCTCCGCCTTTGGCGGATAAAAAGGGAATCCGGTGAAAATCCGGGACTGTACCCGCAGCTGTAAGCTCCGCAGAAAACCTGTAAACCACTTTTTCGCCTTGGCGATTGGGGAAGGGCAGGTGGGAGGAGCGAGTCAGAAGACCTGCCAACGGCATTAACAATTTAACCAACGCCTTTCGGGAATAAAAGGTGCGGACACGATGAAAAACAGGTTTCTGTTGTTGCTTTTGGCCCTTGCCTGCCGTGCGTTTGCGCAGCAGACTGATAGTTTGTTGCACGAAGTTACAGTAATTGAAGACCGCTACCTCTGGCTTAAAACCGTTCAGTTTAGCGTAACGCCAGATTCCATCCAAAAACTACTACCCCCCTTGGCCACCGCTGCCGATTGGCTGCCGCAAGAAAGCAGCGTGCATGTGCGGCAATACGCCCCTGGCATGGTGGCCAGTTACTCTACCCATGGTGCCACCAGCGCACAAAACACGGTGTTGTGGGGCGGCATTCCTATAAATTCTGCTGCTACCGGCTTAACTGATTTGGCTCTTTTGCCAACCTCTTTGTTTAGTCCGGTTTTTTTGCGCGGTGGCAGCTCTGCGCAGTTTGGTTCTGGTGCCATGGGCAGCGTGTTAGCGTTGCAAAATGTGCAGCCTGATGCTGGCTGGAATTGTGTTATTAATGGTCAGGTCGGCAGTTTTAACACACTATCCACAGGCTCAGAGCTTACCTACGCATCGCCAAAATTCACGTCACAAACCCGCTTTGTGCGCGCAACAAGCGAAAATAATTATACGTTTAAAAACCGCTATCGCGCGGGGCAGCCAAAGGATACCATGCAGGGGGCAGCTTATCTGATTTGGCATGTTAGTCAACTGTTTGAATGGAAGCTGAATCCGCACCAGCGCCTGGATGCGGAGGTTTGGTACAGCTTTGCCGATAGAGAATCGCCCATTAACATCCTCGTTAATGCCCCCAGCCAAGCAAAATTGAAGGACGAAAACTGGCGGGCACGCACAGGCTGGCATTTTGCCAAAAACAAGCACAAAGCAGATGTGGGTTACGCCTTTTTGCACGAGTGGGAGCGCTATGCAAACCCATTGGTTACTGATATTGCGGGGAAACCAACAGACGATACTAACCGCACTGTAAGCCAGATTGCTCGTGCTGATTATGTTTTCGCAGCAACCAAAAACTGGTTTTGGCAAAACGGACTTCAGTATCGATTTGATAAAGTAAGCGGGAGCAATCGCATAGGCACACAACATACAAGCAGCGCCCAAACCGGAGTGCTTTTTAAAAGAAACCATCTAGAAGCCCAAGCCAATTTGCGGGCCGAATGGTGGAACGACCGCTTTTTGCCGCTCAGCCCATTTGCAAGCCTGAAAGTGCCCGTGTTTGGCGGACTAAATTTTACCGCTTTTGGCGGCTACAACTACCGCGTTCCTAGCATGAACGATCGCTTTTGGGTGCCGGGCGGCAACCCCGATTTGCTGCCTGAAAGTGGTTGGAGCTATGAAGTTGCCGCCAATTATCTCAGGCAATTTGGCCGTTTCGGGCTAAACCTCCGCGCAGCGTATTACCGCAGTAACATCACCAATTTAATCCAATGGCTGCCGGGTATTGGCAGCATTTGGAGCCCCGAAAATGTAAAGCAGGTGCGCATGCAAGGGTTCGATTTTAATGCTGAACTGAGCTACCAAAAAGGAAATCATTTTTTTCGCTTGCGCGGAAGTTGGAGCTTTAACCAATCGCACGTTCTTCACGCCTATCAGGTAAACGACCAAAGCGTGGGTAAGCAATTAATTTATCAGCCGCAAATTAAAGGGGTTCACAGCATTCAGTATGTTTATAAAAGCCTTACGGCACAACTTACACATCGTTTTGTTGGCGAAGTTTTTACGCATTACGGCACGGTTGGCAACACGCTGCCGGCATACAATCTTTTTGATGTTGGCCTTACCCATCCGTTAAAAAACAGATGGATTACCTGCATCATCGGTTTAAACCTAAACAACATCACCAATACCTATTACGAAAACATTTCTTTTTTCCCGATGCCCGGGGTTAACTATCAAATCTCAATTACGTTTCAATTATGAAAAATGTGCTTTATCTCGGCCTAGTGGCCACGCTTTTGTTTGCTTGCGAACCAGAACCAACACCGCCACCACCAACCCCTGATATAAAATATGCGGATGGCATATTAATAACCAATGAGGGGCCCTTTAGCAGCGGTAGTGGCACACTCAGTTATTACAATCCAACAACCAATGCGGTTGAAAATGACATTTTTCAAACGGCCAACGGCTACCCGGTGGGTAGCATTTTGCAAAGCGTTTATAGCTATCAGGCAACAAATCGGGCCTATCTAGTGGTTAATAATTCGCAAAAGGTGATTGTTGCCAACCGCAATACCATGGCTGAGGTTGCAGAAATAACCGGCTTTTCATCGCCACGGTACTTTACCACGGTGGCCAGCCAAAAAGCTTATGTTACAGATTGGGTAAGCAACACGGTAAAAGTGATTAATTTAAATACCAATACCATTGACAAAAGCTTGCCAACTGGCCAAGGCCCTGAGCGCATGTTGGTTTATGGTAGCCGTGTGCTGGTGGCAAACTCTGGCGGTTTTGGGGTTGATAGCACCCTAACGGTAATCAACACTTTTAGTGATGAATTGCAGAGCACCATACCCGTTGGCCACAACCCAAACAGTATGGTGATTGACGCCAATGGACAATTGTGGGTGTTGTGCGGGGGCATTAACGACTTTGTAACACCGGCCAACAGCACCCCCGGCAAACTCATCAAAATTGATTTGGCAACCTTTACCAAAATTGCAGAACTAACCTTCCCCAATGCAGTTGACCACCCAACGGGTTTGGTAAAAAATAACGCGGGCACACTTATTTACTGGCTTAGCAATGGCTACGCAGGCAATGTTGTAGAAATGAATATCAGCGCTCCAGCGTTGCCAAGCGCTGCCAAAATTAATGGCACATTTTATAGCCTGGTCCTAGACCCTAGCACGGACGAGATTTACACCACTGATGCGTTAGACTTTCAACAAGATGGCGTGATGTACCGCTTTAGCAGCGGAGGAGCATTGATTGATAGCGTGTTGGTTGGAATTATTCCGGGTGGTTTTAGTTTTTAAATAGCCCTTAACACAAACAAAAAAGCCGGTATCAAGAAGAGTTACCGGCTTTTTTTGTGAAGATGTTGTAAAGCGCAGAGGCTTTCAGCTTTTCTGCTAAAGCGAATCTTTGCTATTTGCTTTGGAATTCATCATTTTACCTATGATAATGGCTACAACCACTGCGATATAAAATTGAGCTGCCACACCAAACAAGGCGGTAATCATTTGTGCCTGGGGCATTACAGGTATAACCTCTGCATATCCTTTTGTAACCGCCAAGAGCGAAAAATAAACCAAGCCGTGCAAGCCCAAAGTTGCCATCGGCTCGCTTAAAACCTCAGCATTAAAAATAAAAAGCATGCGCAAAAACAAGGTGAGTGTAATGGGTATCATAAGGAAACCAGCTATGCTGCCCGAAATATGCGTGTAATCTATTTTATCAGCTTTTAATAATTTGGTAGTGATGCTTGTGGTTAAAATTAAAATCACCACAAAATAAAAAACAAACGTGATGAGATAAATAATGGTGCGCTCTTGATAAACGCCAAACATACTGAGCAATACAACCGCTGAGGTGATGATAAAACCATATCTGCGCAAATACACATTGGTGATGGTGAGCAAGCCTAAAACCAGAATAACGGATGTAGACACTGCAAAAAATAACTTAGAGTATTGTATTTCGTACGAATCTACCTTTGATACAGAAATAAAAAACAACAACTGCCCAATTAAGAGCCACAAGTACCTGTTCTGCATATGTTTTTTATCTATCCACTTCATAGGTAATGCTGTATTACATGGTTACATTTTCTAAAATATGCAAGCCGTAGCCTTCTATACCAACGCGCTTTATGGGGTTGTTGGTAAGCAACCGCACTTGAGTTATGCCGAGGTTGCGCAGTATTTGTGCCCCAATACCAAAGTCGCGTGCATCTTTGGCAAAACTCATGGGTTTGGGCAGGCTGTTGCCTGATTGGCGCGCTGCGTTAAATGCCCGCATGCGGTCTAAAAGGTTGTTAGCCATCTTTTCTTGATTCATATACACAATAACTCCGGTGCCTTGGTCAGCTACTTTTTTTAGCGCTTTGCGAAGTTGGGTTACGGTATCGTTGGTTATCATGTGGAAGATATCATGCTCGGTGCCCGCGCTGTGCATGCGCACCAAAACAGGGTCGTTTTCTTGCCAATTGCCCATCACCAATGCCAAATGGATTTGCCCGTTGGTGGTTTGCTCATAGGCTTTTAAGGTAAAGGTTCCGTATTCAGTTTCTAGCGGAAACTCCTCGCGCAGCTCTACCAAGCTTTCTTTGGCCATGCGATAGGCCACCAAATCTTCGATAGAAATAATTTTCAGGTTGTGCTTTTCTGCGATTTCAAGCAACTGCGGCAGGCGGGCCATGGTGCCGTCTTCGTTCATAATTTCTACAATAACACCGGCAGGGTAGAGGCCTGAAAGACGAGCGAGATCTATCGCGGCTTCGGTGTGACCGGTTCTGCGCAACACACCACCGGGTTTTGCAATAAGCGGAAAAACGTGCCCGGGGCGGTTAAAATCGCGCGATGTTTTGGCCGGATGTATCATGGCTTTAATGGTTTTAGCTCGGTCGGCAGCGCTAATTC
>Ga0105096_10001257_pt1 | contig 10256 bp, 6 predicted proteins | sample PPLLak3cmMay2015_FD_87036 | JGI IMG/M metagenome (GOLD analysis project Ga0105096, IMG submission 87036) | Freshwater sediment microbial communities from Prairie Pothole Lake near Jamestown, North Dakota, USA - PPLs Lake P7 Core (1) Depth... | ecosystem: Environmental > Aquatic > Freshwater >...
CACCTGGCCCGGCTGCTGATCGAGAAGATGCCGGCCTACTTCCCGCCCGAGAAGCTGCAGTTCTTCGACGAGACCGGCGGCGTGGGCATCGAGTTCTCCAAGCTGCCCTTCGACCACCTGCTGTTCACCGGCTCGGGCAACACCGGCCGCGCGGTGATGGCCGCGGCCTCGCGCAACCTGTGCCCGGTGACGCTGGAGCTGGGCGGCAAGTCGCCGGCGATCGTCTTCGACGATTTCCCGATCCGCACCGCGGCCGAGCGCATCCTGTTCGTCAAGTACCTGAACGCCGGGCAGATCTGCACCACCGTCGACCACGCCTGGCTGCCTCGCCAGCGCGTCGACGAGTTCGTGCAGCTGGCGCGCGAGATCGTGACGCAGCGCTACCCGCGGCTGGATTCGCCCGACTACACGTCGGTGATCGACGAGCGCTCCTTCGACCGGCTGCTGCATGCGCTGGACGAGGCGCGCGAGCGCGGCGCCACCGTGGTGCAGCTGCTCGACGGCCCGGCGCACGACCGTGCCTCGCGCAAGATCGCGCCGCACCTCGTGCTGAACGCGCCCGACGACTGCCTGCTGATGCAGCGCGAGATCTTCGGCCCGATCCTGCCGGTGGCCGGCTACGACGACGTGGACGCGGTCATCGCGCGCATCAACGCCGGGCCGCGGCCGCTGGCGGTCTACCCCTTCAGCCACGAGAACGCCCGTGTGCAGAAGGTGCTGGACCACGTCATGTCTGGCGGCGTGTCGGTGAACGACGGGCTGATGCACGTCGGACAGCACGACCTGCCCTTCGGCGGCGTCGGCGCCTCGGGCATGGGCCACTACCACGGCCGCGAAGGTTTCGAGACCTTCAGCAAGCTGCGCCCGGTGTTCTACCAGGCGCGCTTCTCGAGCCTGAAGTTCCTGATGCCGCCCTACGGCAAGTTCGCCGACCGCATGCTCGCCTTCCTCAGCAAGTAGCGGCCGGCGCCTGCGCGCTCAGCGCAGGTGCTTGTTCCAGAAATACAGCGTGCGCTCCCAGGCCGTGGCCGCGGCCTCGGGCTTGTACTCGGTGATCGGCAAGCGGTTGGCGCCCACCTGCGTCTCGTTGGCAAAGGCGTGCATCGCCTGGTAGCGGTGGAACTCGAACTTCACGCCGGCGCCGGCGAGCATCGTCTCCAGCTTGTCGACGTTGGCGATGGGGAAGGGCGCGTCGTCCACCGCCCAGTGGGCCATCAGCGGGATCCTGATCTTGCTGGCGTCGATGTACTCCAGCGGCGGGTAGCCGTAGTAGACGACGCCGGCATCGGCCTCGGGCACGTGCACCGCGGCCAGCAGCGTGAGCGCGCCGCCCATGCAGTAGCCGCTGACGCCGACCTTGGTGCAGCGCGCCTTCAGGTACTGCACGGCGCCGCGCACGTCCTGCCCGGCGGCGTCGCCGAAGTTCAGGTTGGTCATCAGGTGCTCGGCCTCGGCCGCCTCGACGGTGCTCTTGCCGCGGTACAGGTCGGGCACCAGCGCCACGAAGCCGGCCTCGGCATAGCGGTCGGCCACGCCCTTGATCTGCGCGTTCAGGCCCCACCATTCCTGGATCACCACCACGCCCGGCGCACCTGCGGCGTTGGCCGGCTCGGCCAGGTAACCCTGTACGCTCTGCCCGTCGGGCCTTTTGAACTCCACCATCCTTCCCATCGCCGGACTCCCGCTGAACACGTGCCGTGGAGAATACTGCAAGCCGGCGCGGGCGCACATGGCGCCGCCGGCGGCGCGGCCCCGAGTCTCAAGAGTCCCAAGAGGAAGCCTGTTCGATCATGCGTTTGAGTCGATGGACCTGCCTGACACTGCTCCTGCTGGTGATGCATGCGGCGCTGGCACAGATTCCCGGCCTGCCGGCCAAGCCCGATGCGCCAGCGGCCAAGCCGGCCGAACCGAAGACCATCCCGATCGCCGAGATTCCGCAGACGGCCGACGAGGACGAGGCGTTCGCCAAGGCGGTCATCGAGCGCAGTGCCCAGTCCAGTGCCGACCAGACGGCCGCGCTGACCGACGAGCTCGCCATCCTGAAGCGCAACCTCGGCAATCTCGAGGCCAGGATCCACGGCGACCGCTTGGCCGCGATGCCGCTGGCCAGCCTGGAGACGCTGGACCGCTACCTGCGCTTCCTCGACCGCGAACTGCGCGCCGTGCAGGCGGCGCTGCTGCAGTCCTTGCGTCCCAGCAGCGAAGCGGCCTCGGAGATCGTGCGCCGGCGCAAGCTCTGGCAGGACACCCGCGACGCCATCGCTGCGGACCAGCTGCTCACGCTGACGCAGCGCATCGACGGCCTGCTGAAGGAGTTCGCGCTGGCCGAAAAGGCGCTGGCCCAGCCGCTGGCCCAGCAGCTGGCGCTGGGCCGCGACGCCGCGACCGTGCTGGCGCGCACCGGCAAGGCCATGGGCACGGTGCGCGCCCAGATCGCCGGCATCGACCGCAAGCTCTTCCAGCGCGACACGCAAGGGCTGTTAGGCGCGCTGGCCCAGGCCGGCCTGACACGCAGGCTCGGCACGGACAGGCTGGCCGAAGACCTGCGCGCCGAGGTCGAGTTCATGAACGAATTCGACCGCTCCTTCGACGGCATCAACACCAGCGCGCTGTGGCTGGGCCTGCTGAGCCTGCCGGTGTTCGTCGGGGTCTCGCGGCGGGCGCGCAAGGCCATCGCCGCCAACCCCGCGCTGACGCGCCATCCGCGGGCGCTGATGCGGCCGGTGTCGGCCTGGCTCCTGATGCTGCTGGCCACGCTGCTGTTCATCAACTTTCTCGGTCCGACGACGATGCTCAAGGCGCTGCTGGCGGCGGCCTGGCTGCCGATCATGCGGCTGCAGCCCGAGCGCATGCGCCAGCTGCTGGGGGGCTGGATCTACCTCAGCGGCGTGTTCCTGCTGCTGCAGCTGTTCGGCCAGCTGGTCGGCAGCCTGCCGCTGCTCTATCGCCTTGTGATCCTGCTCAACGGGCTGCTGATGCTGGCGGCGTTCGGCGGCCTGCTCTGGCGGCTGCGCCGCGCGCAAGACCTGCCCGCCAGCCGGCTGAAGCGCGCGGTGCAGGTGCTGGCCACGGGCGGCTGCGCCGCCCTCGCCGTGGCCGTGCTGGCCAATCTGGTGGGCAATGTCTCGCTGGCCGCGATGCTGACCGACGCCACGCTGGTCAGCGGCTACATCGGCCTGTTCCTGCTGGCCGCGGGCAGCGTGTTGCGCAGCTGGGCTGCCTTCGTGGGCCGGCCGCTGACCGCGAAGATGACGGGACAGGCCGGCCATGCCGGCGGCCTGATGCAGGTGCTGTCGCGGCTGTTCGACATGGGCCTGCTGCTGGCCTGGCTGTACGGCACGCTGGACGCGTTCCGCGTGCTGCGGCCGCTGCAGGGCTGGCTGGCCGCGGCCTTCGCGTGGAAGCTCGAGTTCGGCAACATCGGCATCACCGTCGGAGGCACGGTGCTGTTTCTCGTGTCGGTGTTCCTGTCCTTCTGGCTGGCCAAGACGGTGCGCGGCATCCTGGCCGAGGACGTGCTGCCGCACATGAGCCTGCCTCGGGGCGTGGCCAACAGCGCCTCCACCATGACCTACTACCTGCTGCTGATGCTGGGGCTGATGGTGGCGCTGGCGGCGGCCGGCTTCGAGGTCTCGCAGCTGGCCCTGGTGCTGGGCGCGCTCAGCGTGGGCATCGGCTTCGGCCTGCAGACGGTGGTGAACAACTTCGTCTCCGGGCTGATCCTGATGTTCGAGCGGCCCATACAGCCCGGCGACACGGTCGAACTGTCGGGCACCGTAGGCACGGTGCGCGACATCGGCATGCGTGCCACCACCTTCACCACCTTCGAGGGCGCCGACGTGGTGGTGCCCAACGGCATGTTGCTGTCCGAGAAGCTGATCAACTGGACGCTGAGCAGCCAGACACGGCGCATCGACCTGCCGGTGGGCGTGGCCTACGGCAGCGACCCGGAGCGCGTGCGGGCGCTGCTGCTTCAGGTGGCCCAGGGCACCGAGCGCGTCATCGCCAATCCGCCGCCCGCGGTGCTGTTTGCCGGCTTCGGCGCGAGTTCGCTCGATTTCAGCGTGCGCGCCTGGACCCGCTTCGACGACTCGCCCGTCGTGCGCAGCGCGCTCGGCCTGGCCATCCACGCCGCGCTGCGCGACGCCGGCGTCGAGATTCCCTTCCCTCAGCAGGACCTGCACCTGAAGAGCGTCGAGCCGGGGGTCTTCGATCGCCTGCGGGGCAAGGCCGGCCCGGCGGCGCCGCCGGGCTGATGGCTGCTGCCGCTTGCGCGCTTCGGGCGTGACATGGGCCTGTACCAGCGCTACCTGCTGCCGCGGCTGATCCAGTGCGCCTGCGGCAGCCGCGTCGTCGACCGCCAGCGCCGCAAGGTGGTGCCGCTGGCGCAGGGCGAGGTGCTGGAGATCGGTTTCGGCTCGGGTCTGAACCTGCCGCACTACCGGCCCGGGCAGGTCGAAACCTTGTGGGCGCTGGAGCCGTCGGCCGAGATGCGCGCGCTGGCGGCGCCGCGCGTGGCCGCCTCGGGCCTGAAGCCGCGCTGGCTGGACCTGCCCGGCGAGGCGCTGCCGCTGCCCGACGCCAGCGTCGACTGCGTGGTCATGACCTACACGCTGTGCACCATCCCCGACGCCGGGGCCGCGCTGGCGCAGCTGAAGCGCGTGCTGCGGCCGGGCGGACGGCTGCTGTTCTGCGAGCACGGCGCCGCGCCCGATGCCGGCGTGCGCCGCTGGCAGGACCGGCTGGACGGCCCGTGGGGGCGCATCGCCGGCGGCTGCCACCTGAACCGCGAGGTGGCGCCGCTGATCGCCTCTGGCGGCTTCCGCTTCGACGCACTGCAGTCGGGCTACCTGCCGAAGACACCGCGCTTCGCCGGCTACAACACCTGGGGCTGCGCGCGGGTGCCCTGAAGCGGGCCGGCGGTCTTCAGCGCCGCGGCGGTGCCGGCAGCTGCGCCATGTAGTCGGCCAGCGCCTCCAGGTCGGCAGCGGCATAGCCCTGCAGCAGCCTGGCCATCTCGGCACTGCTGTTGCCGCGCGCGCCGGACTTGATCTGCAGCAGTTCGCGCAACAGGTAGGGGTAGTGCTGGGCCGCCACCATCGGCGAAAAATCGGCGGCGCGGCCCTCGCCGCCGCTGCCGTGGCAGGACGCGCAGTCCTTGTCGTAGAGCGTCTTGCCGCGCGCCACGCCGGTCCCCGGGCCCTTGGCCGTGCCCTCAGGCACCGGCATCGACTGCAGGTACGCGCCCAGGTCGGCGATGGCCTGCGGCGTGATGGCCGCCCCGTCGACCAGCGGCTTCATCGGCGGGTTGATGCGGCGGCCCGCGCGGATGTCCACCAACTGCTTGACCACGACGCTGGCATGCTGCCCCGCCAGCCGCGGCGTGTCGGCATTGGGCCGCCCGCGCCCGTCCTTGCGGTGGCAGGCACTGCATTCCTCGTAGGCCAGCTTGCCGCGGGCCGCATCGCCTTGCAGCGCCAGCGCGGCCTGCAGGTCGGGTGGCAACTTCGCGTCCTGCGCCGCAGCGGCGAGGGGCAAGGCCAGAAGAATCGGCAGCAGGAGTCTGGGCAACATTGGCATGAAGGTCGGATGGGAGAGTTCCGGGACTCAGGAACCGAAGCCGGTCGCACGGCCAACCCGCAACCCGGACCGACGTGCATCGAGCTGCGCCGTCGCGACACGGCTAGAGCGTCGGCGCATGGCAGGAAACACGGTACCACGGCAGCTATCGTTGGCTCCAAGCCGGATGAGCGCCATGCTGGTGCGTGCGCACCATTCTGAACCTGCGACGTGGCGCGGCTGCACCGCTACCACTAAGTGAAAGCCCTAGTGCGAGTAAGGCGCTACAAGTTCCCTGATGTGGGTCAACTTCGGATAACCTTGTTTGCGTAGGCTCGCGAAACGTTTCGATTGGCGTCCGGATTGTCCCGCCGTGAGTGCGGGGCGGTCTTCGCGGGCTGGGTGGTGGTACCGGGGTTGTCGTCGCGTGTCCAGAGACCTGGGGTCTGGAGGAAGAGCATGAACAAGAATCGCACCTACCGCTGGCTCGGCTGGCTGGCCGCCGGCCTGATGGCTGTCACGATGGCGGGTTGTGGGGGGGACGATCCCACAGGGCCGCAGGGCACACCGGGTGGTTCGGGCTCGCAAGGCCCGTCCGGCCCTCCGGGCCCGCCGGGAGCTTCCGGCAACTTCAACGTGGCCTTCGTGACGCCGCAGGAATGGGAAGCGGCGCAGTTCGAGGTCCGGGACGTCAGCATCACCAACGACGACAAGCCGGAGGTCGAGTTCTCGGTGTTCGACAACCAGGGGCGGCCGGTCCAGGGGCTCGAGACCCTCACCTCCAAGAGCTCCACGGCCACGGTGGCGCAGTATCCGAACCTGTCCTTCGCGATCGCCAAGCTGATGCCGCGCACCGACGCCAAGCCGTCCAGCTGGGTGAGCTACATCGTGACAGATCCGCCGACAACGACTTGCAATAAGACCCTGCCGGCACGCCCTACAACGGACAACACGGGCACGTTGGAAGCGGTCGAAGGCAAGCCCGGAAGTTATCGGTACACCTTCTACCGCAATGTCCGTAACATGGAAAGCGAAGTCGCGGCTCTGCCTGAGCGCCCGACCGACCCGAAGGATCCATGCTTCGCGACGCGCAGCGGAACCCCGCAATACCCGGCTCCAAGCAAAGGCGACCTCGGCAATCTCGCGTGGCAACCCGATCTGCCCCACCGGCTGACGATCCAAGTCGGTGGCGCGGCACCGGGCACCGGGTCCAACACGCCGAACGGCGTGCAGGTGACGGCTGCCGTGAACATGGCCAACCCGGTCAACGCCACGCTCGACTACGTGCCGGCCAGCGGCAGGCTGCTGACCCCGTCGGAGCTGACGCGCGAAGACGTGTCCATCGACAACTGCAACGTCTGCCACGGCAAGCTGGCCTTCCACGGCGGCAGCGCGCGCGTCGAGACGCGCTACTGCGTGGTCTGCCACACCGACCAGCGCGCCTATGGTCAAGTGAAGGTGACGTCGACGCGGGATACCACGACCAACGGCTTCGACTCGATCACCTTCCCGAAGCTGACCGAGACGGCCAGGGCCGATCCGATCACGGGCATCACCAGCTTCAGCTACAAGCCGGACACGGCTGTTGCCGACGGCGAGGTAGCGGGCAACTTCACCACGATGATCCACAAGATCCACCAGGGCCACACGCTGGTGAAGCAGAACTACCACTACGCCGGTGCAGCTTTCAACCTCAAGGGCTTCTCCAAGCTCAACGATGGCCAGAAGATGTGCACCACCTGCCATGGCGGCACGGACGCCACCACGGCGACGAACTACCGTGAAATCCCGAGCCGCAAGTCCTGCGGGGCCTGCCACGACGGCATCAATTGGGACACCGGCACCGGCTCCACGCTGGGCGACAAGTCGAAGGTGGTGTACGCCACCGATACGCTGCCCAGCACCGGCCACCTCGGTGGCAGTGCCAAGGATGACGGGACCTGCAAGTCCTGCCATACCTCGGACAACATCAAGATCGCGCACCGCACGGAAAACATCACGCCGAACAACCCGGCCATCGAAGCTGGCTTGGCGGTATTCACGTATGAGATTGCCTCGGCTGCGGTCAATGCAACAACCAACGACGTGACCATCAAGTTCAGGATCCTGAAGCAGATCGCCGACAGCACCGGCCAGGTGAAGGACGTCCAGGGCGAGTACGTGACCTTCCTGCCGCCTGCTGTCCAGCCGAATCCGGCGCTCATCCTGGACGGATTCACAGGGTCTCCCTCGTTCGTTCTCGCGTGGGCCATGAAGCAGGACGAGATCGGGAGCCCGATCGACTACAACAATCAGATGACGAATGCCGATGATGGCAAGCAGAACAAGCAGGCGCAGCCGCTGACAGTGGCGATCTCGGCATTGCTGAATGCGTCCACCAGCGCTACGTCTGCAAACATCAATACGGTAGGCTCCCTGTCGGCGCGGGACCCGAACGACGGCTACTACACCGCCACCCTGCGCGGCAACGGCAGTGCGGTCTGCGGCGATTCCAGCTCGCGCATGAAGTGCGTGTTCCCGGTCGGGGCGAAGCTGAGGGCCGTGGGTCTTCAGGGCTACTTCAGCCAGGTCTCGGGACCGGCTGCACCACCGCGAGCGGCGGTGCCCCGCGAAGCGATCTCCGTCGTCAAGTCGGTCAACGGGGATACAGCGCGACGCGTCGTCGTTGCGAAGGAGAAGTGCGCTGGATGTCATGAGTGGCTCGAACTACACGGGGGCAACCGCGTGCTCGATCCGCAGATCTGCGTCATGTGCCATGTGCCGGGGCTGGCGACCAGTGGACGCGGCATTCCCGACGCCACGCTCAACGTCTTCAACTTCAACATCGCGCAGACGAAGATCCTGTCGGACTGGAAGTTCGACAAGACCGCCGTCAACGCCGCGCTGAAGCTGCCGGTGACGAGCAACAACTTCAAGGACATGATCCACGGCATCCACGCCGGCCGCGACCGGGTGACGCCGTTCCAGGACGCGCGTGACAGCACGAGCCGCGGCAGCATCGACTTGCTCGACTTCCGGCGCATGGACTTCCCCGGCAAGCTGAATAACTGCGAGACCTGCCACGTCACGGCCACCGGGACGACCGCCACCTACAACACCATTCCTTCGGGAGGACTGGCGTCGACCTACGAGTCCATCGATAGCCTCTACGCAGCTGCGATTCCGGCCAAGACTGCCACACCGGCCGACGCGAAGCGCTCTCTCATCACGGCCAACGCCACCGACACCGTGACCACGCCGTTCACAGCGGCCTGCGTGAGTTGCCACGACGGGTCGGCGGCCAAGGCGCACATGGCCATCAACGGCGGCCAGCTGAGCGTCCCGCGTGCGACGGCGCTTCCAAAGAACCGGCCGCTCGAGGATGTGGAGTCGTGCGCGGTCTGCCACGGCCCCGGCCGCGAGTTCGACACGGCGAAGGTGCACAAGTAGGCGTCTGCCGCAAGGGGAGGGTGAGAGGTGCCGCCGCTTCTTTCTCCCCCTCGCGCAACGACCCGGGGGCGACGCCCTGCGGGTCGTCTATTTTTCGGAGCCGGTGATGCGGGTGCGACGGTGGATATGCTGGTGTTTGGCTGGCGTCATGTCGGTCACGGCTGGCTCGGCGCTCGCGGCCGAGCCGCCCAAAGCGGCTGCGCCCCAGGCTTCCGCCAGCGCCGCCAAGCCCGGCGCTGCTGCGGCCAGCACCAAGCTGGTCGACATCAACAAGGCCAGCCGCAGCGAATTGAAGACGCTGCCGGGCATTGGCGATGCCGAGGCGGCGAAGATCATCGCCGCCCGGCCCTATCTGACGAAGACCGATCTCGTGACGAAGAACGTGCTCACGATCCAGGCCTACGACGACTTGCGCAAGGGCATCGTCGTCGTGCACAAGGGCCCGCCGCCCAAGCCGAAGCCATGAAGCGACCGACAGCGTTCGAATGGAATCCGTGGCTGAATGCGGCCCCCGAACCCGAATCCACCTCGGCTCACAGATCACCAGGCTGAATGCGATGAACCTCAACCGAACACTCCTCCGGATGCTGTGCCTGCTGGCAGCGCTGGCATGGCAAGGCAGCGTGCAGGCCCAGCAGCCGGCCGCTGCGGCGGCCGCGGCCAGTGCGCCGGCCGCCGAGGCTGCGCCGCTGCCCAGGCCCGACCAGTACAGCGCCAAGGGGGCCGACACCTGCCTGGGCTGCCACGACGACGAAGGCGCCAGCTACTCGGCCGCGGCGCTGTTCACGTCCAAGCACGGCCAGCGCGGCAACAAGCGCTCGCCCTTCGGCGCCAACGGCCTGCAGTGCGAGGCCTGCCACGGCCCCGGCGCGCTGCACGCGCGCACGAAGAAGGCGTCGGCGATCAACACGTTCAAGGCCGACTCCAAGGTGTCGCTCGACGATCGCAACAAGACCTGCCTGGGCTGCCACGACGGCGATGCGCGCACCGGCTGGCACGCCGGCGCGCACGAGCGCAACAACCTGGCCTGCACCGATTGCCACAAGGTCCACCAGCGGCACGGCGACCCGGTGCTGTCCAAGGCCACCGAGTCGCAGGTCTGCCTGACCTGCCACAAGGGGCAGCGTGCCGATTTCCAGAAGCCGTCCACCCACCCGGTGCGCTACGGCCTGATGAGCTGCACCGGCTGCCACAGCGCGCACGGCTCCACCACCGTGGCGATGCTGAACAAGCCCACGCTCAACCAGACCTGCTACAGCTGCCACGCC
>Ga0105096_10001258_pt1 | contig 10250 bp, 10 predicted proteins | sample PPLLak3cmMay2015_FD_87036 | JGI IMG/M metagenome (GOLD analysis project Ga0105096, IMG submission 87036) | Freshwater sediment microbial communities from Prairie Pothole Lake near Jamestown, North Dakota, USA - PPLs Lake P7 Core (1) Depth... | ecosystem: Environmental > Aquatic > Freshwater >...
ATTCGACGACAAGATCCTGTACGAAGACCTGTCGTTCTCATTGCCGCCGGGCGGTATCGTCGGCATCATCGGACCAAACGGTGCCGGCAAGACCACGCTGTTCAAGATGATCACTGACCAGCTGGCACCGGACTCTGGTTCGTTCTCGGTGGGCGACACCGTCAAGCTCGGCTATATCGATCAGAATCGTCCGCTAGATCCCGAGAAGACGATCTGGGAGGAGATCACCGGTGGACATGACACCATCATGCTGGGTACTCGCGAGATGAGCTCCCGCGCCTATGTGGCCCGTTTCAACTTCAGTGGATCCGACCAGCAAAAGAAGGTCACGATGCTCTCCGGCGGTGAACGCAACCGTGTCCATCTCGCCAAAATGTTGAAGGAGGGGGCGAATGTTCTCCTTCTGGACGAGCCGACGAACGACCTGGACGTGAATACGCTGCGCGCCTTGGAGGAAGCCCTGAACGGCTTCGCCGGCTGCGTTGTGGTGATCAGCCACGACCGGTGGTTTTTGGATCGGATCGCAACGCATATTTTGGCATTCGAAGGTGACTCGAATGTGGTGTGGTTCGATGGCAACTACTCGCAATACGAAGAGGACCGTCATCGTCGTTTAGGCACCGATGCCGACAGGCCACATCGGATCTCGTATCGCAAACTCACTCGGAGCTAATGTTCATGCGTCAACTTCTTGCTCTTGCTACGGCGGTAGCCATCACCTCACTGAGTACTGCTCAGCAGGGACAGGCGCCCAACTTCAAGGCACCGCCGGGTTATACCACCAAGGTGGAGTCGGTACATGAGACGTTCAACTTCTATGGCCTGACGAGAACGATACCGTTGCCATGGGATCGTTTGCCGTTACCTGAGAGCCAGATCCCCAAGGGGACGTCGTTATCCAACAATTTCAGGTGTCCGTCCAAGGTCGGCGAAAAACTGTTTAACGACCCTTCTGCTACATTACCCTCATTTGGAACGCCAACGCGTCAGCGCTTTCAGTCGTTTACCGGTAAGGACGGCGATGGTGCAGTTCTGTACTTCGAGTATGCCAAGGTTCTTCCGAAAGATGCTAAGGAACAGTTGTCAAAACTGTTCTTTAAGTCTGCAACGCCCCCTGATCCGAACGCGTCCAAGGCGATCGAGCAGTTTCTGATGAACGACCATACCGTGATCGTGTGGTGTTTCAAGAATATCAAATCAAAGATCAAGGAGACCCATCAGAAACAGGTCTTTAACTTGATCTCTGAAGTGGCTATGGAACTTGAGAAGAATAAAAAGAAGTAACCGTCAACAGGAGGCCATCATGATCCACCTCGCAACATTTGGTAATGAAATGGAAGCGCAGCTTCTCGCCTCACGCTTAAAGGCAGCAGGCATCGACTACAACATCGATCAAGAGGATGGAAGTGATGAGGCTCGAGTGATGGTCTTCGAAGATGACCTCGATGAGGCAACGGAGATCATGGAGGCGGCTTCCTTTGAGGATGACGAATTCATCGATAGTAGTCTTGGCGATATTGATGACCTTGATGATCTGGAAGACATTGCAGACTGATCGAATTTGTACACTTTGACCGCACATCATGACCACACTGTTTTTATCGATTCTGCTTTTAGCATCAACACCTTCTAACACCGTCAAGGCACCCGATACGCTGCGGGTTGGCGATACGCTCACCTGGACGTTCACGGTTGAGCGCGTTCTCCCCAACCTTGCCGGGATGGATGTAAAGGAGAGCTCGTATCGTCTGATCATCACCGAAACGTTGGACTCGCTGGTCAAAGGCAAGTTCGTCGAAACACACGACAAGAAGCGGGATGTTCCTGTCTATCGTGCGTTAGACAAAGCGGCGAAGGAAAAGGGCGGTGCAAAAGAGGTCTATGCCTATTCCCCAAATCCCTTTGAGGGTGGATCAGCGACCGTTATGCTGAATGCTGGCACGGGCAAGCTTCTCTCCGTTGAGGCCGACAGTGTTATTGCGTACTATCGTGTGCTGTACATGACTCAACCGGTCCAACCATCCAAGGAACAGTTCCTGGAGTATACCGGCTCAGACCTCCAGCGGTTCTGGAGCAACCTCAGGCCGGAGATCCCCGACTCTGTTCTCCGCACAGAGTCGGATAGGGTAGAGTTCGTCAAAACAAGCGAATCCTCCTACCGTAGTATTAAGGTCGGCGAGAAGGGTGATGGAACCGAGACTGTCACAACGACCATCACAACAGACACGTGGGAGATCGGACGGGTTGCTGACACGGTCCATACTGAGACCAATTACAAATTCACTTCTGTTAATCGGTCCGGCACCACTTCGATCGCTTCTCAACGTTTGATCAATTTCGACTCGCGCTGGCATTCTGCCTTTCCGGTCTTGACCGAGGTGTCAACGGAAGGGTTCGGAACGCCGGGTTCCACACGCATCATGATCAAGCAGGAACCTTGGCGCAGAAAGCAAACGCGTAATTAAAAAAGGGAGCCGCTTTCGCAACTCCCTTCCTATTCCGTCTAGCTGACTAGCTGTCTAGCTGACTAGCTGTCTAATCACATCTTCACACTCGCATCCACTCCATCTGCGAACTGCTTGAAGTTCTCATTGAAGAGACTCACGAGGTGTGCGGCCTGCTTGTCGTATGCGTCCTTGTCCGTCCAGGTGTTGCGCGGATTGAGCACCTCTGATGGGACGTGCGGACATGATGTCGGGATGTCGAGATTGAAGAAGGCATCCTTCACGAACTCAACACTGTCCAGCTCGCCACCAAGAGCAGCACGCAGCATGGCGCGTGTGTGCTTGATGCTCATGCGTGAGCCAATGCCGTACGGACCTCCACTCCAGCCCGTGTTTACCAACCAGACCTTGGAGCCATGCTCCTTGATCTTGTCGCGAAGCAGGTTGGCATACACACCAGGATGATGGACCATGAACGGTGCGCCAAAGCACGTTGAGAACGTAGCCGAAGGTTCTTTTACTCCAGCTTCCGTACCGGCAACCTTTGCGGTATAGCCACTAAGGAAGTGGAACATCGCTTGTTCCGGCGACAGTCGCGCGATCGGCGGCATAACGCCAAAGGCATCGGCAGTCAGGAAGACGATGTTCTTCGGATGTCCGCCCCGATTGCCGGCTGCAATGTTGGGAATGTTCTCGCGAGTGTAGGAAGCGCGCGTGTTCTCGGTGTATACCTGCGAATCGAGGTCGATCACGCGAGTGCCATGGTCGATGTCAACGTTTTCGAGGATCGTACCGAACGTCCGTGTCAGATTGAAGATGATCGGTTCTGCCTCTGCGCTGAGGTTGATCACCTTGGCATAACAGCCGCCTTCGTAGTTGAACACACCATCATCGCTCCAGCCGTGTTCGTCGTCACCGATGAGTGCACGGTCCGGATCTGAAGAGAGCGTCGTCTTGCCCGTGCCCGACAGACCGAAGAACAGTGCTGTATCGCCGCCCTTGCCGATGTTGGCCGAGCAGTGCATGCTCATGACGCCGATCTTCGGCATGAGGTAATTCAACACGGTGAAGATGGCCTTCTTGTTCTCGCCGGCATACGACGTACCACCGATAAGGACGAGCTTCTGTTTGAAGCTGAGGATCACGAAGACTTCCGACAGGGTGCCGTCAACTTCCGGGATCGACTTGAACTCCGGCGCAGTGATCACTGTGAAGCCGGGAACAAAATTCGCAAGCTGTTGTGCCGATGCCTCGATGAACATGTTCTTGACGAACAGCGAATGGTAGGCATGTTCCTGGATGAATCGTACCGGAAGTGCATACTTGTGGTCGGAACCGGCGATCAGATCCTGCACGTAGACGTCGCGTCCTTGCAGATAGGCAAGCACACGCAGCTTGAGGGCGTTGAACTTTTCTTCAGAGAATGGTTTGTTGACCTTTCCCCACCACACATCACCTTTCGTGTCCGGTTCTTCGACGAGGAACTTGTCATTGGCTCGGCGCCCGGTATACGGTACGGAGTTCACGGCCAGCGCGCCGTGCTCGGTCAGGATGCCTTCATCATAGAGCAATGCATGCTCGTACAACTCTGGCGTGGTGAGATTATAATTGATCTCTCCAAGGTTATGCAGACCTTGGCCTTCGAGGGATGCGCGAATGGCGTCCATATTTGTACTCGTAGTGTTAAATCTAGAACACAAATATCGGGGTTTTCAGCTGAACCATTGTCGTCCGGTCATCGACTGGTTGATGCAGCAGATCCGTAATGAGGGGGTGGTCACACCTGCCATGGCTCAGCGGGCAACGGTCATGCTTGCCGAAACGGCCGAGTTACGTCCACTCGTCCTCGACTTGGCCGTAGGTACTCTCCAGGCACAACGGCTTGGTAAGGGGCTCGAAGGATGGCTCTTTACGTCGAGGATGGCCGAACAAGCCACACATCCCGACATCGCCCGATACCATGCCGAGGTGTTCACCGGTAGTACACATGTGCTTGAGATCTGTACCGGCGCCGGCATTGACACCCAGGCGCTGGCGGCCGTTGTGGGCCAGGTGACGACCTATGAGGCAGATCCTGCCACAGCAGCGGTCGCACGTATGAATTTCGATGCGTCCGGCCTGACCAACATCACTGTGGTTGAAGAAGCATGGACAAGCGAGTCTCAGCCCCCACAAGACGTTGACGGCATCTGGGCCGATCCGTCTCGACGGCCGGATGCGAACCGCCGCTCCCGAATAGCCGCCGACTATCTGCCCTCATTGGATTCGATCTTGCGGTTGCACCATCTTCCTACTGGCGTAAAGGTCGGCCCGGGCGATTCCATCCCACCGTGGGCCGAAGAGCGTTGTACGAGCGAATACATCGGCTTTGGCCGCGAGTGCCGCGAACGCATCCTCTGGTCCGGCATTGAACGCCCTAAACGCTGCGCCACCCTCCTCCCCGGACATCACCACCTTTCTGTCTCAGATCCTGCCGTCTCCGACTTAGCTGTCGCCGACCCTGCCGTCGCAGAGCGCTACCTCATCGAGCCGCACAACGCCGCTATCGCAGCCGGATTGGTACCTGCGGTGTTCGCTCTCGCCGGGGTTCGACCGATCGACCCCCTGATCGCTTATGGGATAGGGGGCGAGCAACCCCCGCCCTCTCCATGGTATGAGATCTTCGAGGTGGTCCGCGTCGACACCGGGATATCGGAACGACGCATTCGGGAACGGGTAGGAGAACTTGGATTCAATAGCCGCACGGAGATCAAAAAACGTGGCTGGGATGGAGATCCGGAGGTCCTGCGTACGAAGATCGACTTTCCGAAAACAGAGCACCCCGGCGTGATCTTGCTGACACGCCGGGGTGATGCACATCTGACTATTTACGCAAGGCGTCGCGGATCTCGGTAAGGAGTTGTACCTCTTCAGAGGGAGGCGGAGGTGCAGCCGGTGCTTCAACCTGTTTGCGTTTCATCTTGTTGATCGCCTTGACCATCATGAAGATCGCGAAGGCAATGATCAGAAAGTCCACGACCGTCTGGATGAAGTTGCCAACTCCCAGCGTCACGGCGGGCTTGACGACCTTATCAGCCTCCATGACCGCATCCTTCAGTGTGAAGGAGATGGTCTTGAAGTCTACACCGCCCAGGATAATGCCGATCGGCGGCATTAACACGTCGTTGACGAATGAGCCAACGATCTTTCCAAAGGCACCGCCGATCACCACGCCAACGGCAAGGTCAACAACGTTTCCTTTTGAGGCAAACTCTTTGAATTCGCTGAGTACGCTCATGATGCACGTCCCTGAAAGTGAATGAACCGAATTGGTTCAATCTATCACTTCGCAGGATTCTCTTTGCATCCGCAGTTCTGCAGCAGTTCGGATTTCAGCGCAGTACGCTGCTCTGGCGACAACCGGGACAGACGCTCCGAATGACGGCGCTGCAACTCCTCGCGGGCGCATTCTTCAGCGTGGAGTCCGGCTGCGGCAGATCGGGCACTCTGAATGCCGTACCGGACTGAGAAGACGATCACATAGGCGAACGCCGTCAGGCCCGCCCCTTCCAGGAATGATAATTCAGGAGAGCTGGAGGAGGTGTCGCGAAACACCTGGTTCCACAGGACAACCACGACCAGGCTATTCAATACCAACAGCCCGCCGATGCTGCAGAAGTAGATCACCGTGCGGGCTGTTGTCGTCGTCCAGTGGGACATTGAGGGGGACTTGGCTAGTTCTCGTTGATCGTGTCATACATCTCCTGCAACTTCTTGCGGAGATAGAGCACGGCGTAGCGCTTCCGAGCCAGGAGTGTGTTGATGTTCACGCCAGTCTCTTCAGACATCTCTCTAAACGAAACACCTTCGAATTCATTTTTGATGAAGACCCACTTCTGTTCCGCCGGGATCTCTTCGAGACCCTCGATCACGGCTTCCCAGATGGTCTTTCGGACCAGGTCCTGCTCAGGGCTGTAGGAATAGTCGCCCAGGAACCGCTCAACGTAGTCCAGGCCGTCATCCTTCATATCCTTGGAACCTAGGTCGGCGAAGTTATCGGTCTTTTTCTTCCGATAGCTATCGATGATCCGGTTACGGACGGAGGTGAACACCCATGAAGCGAGGTTGTCAATCGGCTTGTTGACGTCTTTGGAGGAGGCGAGAACGTTCGTGAACACGTCCTGGAGAATGTCTTCAGCTTCCTCATGACTGCGCACGCGCTGCCGAATGAAGCCTAGATACTTCTTCCGGTCATTTCTGAAGAGCTGTTCGATCTGGAGGGCGAGGTCCATGGCATCACTACCTTGTGACTGTGAAAACTGTTGATCGTTAGACCAAACTTGGACTGGCACAATACCCGTCTTGCGACGGAATTCGCGTGCTCTCATGGCAACTCCTGCTACTGGTGATATGTGGCAAAAACAGCCGAAACGTCAGTTTCGAATGTCATTATGGCGTAGCAGTTATGCCATTTAGTCCGAGAGTGGTTGTAGATCAGTTATACAAGAGGTAGTGGTATTTCTATGCCAAATTTCCCAGTGTTTTGAATTGCCCGCTCATAACCTGCGTCGGCGTGACGCAGTATACCCATTAGAGGATCATAAGTCAACACTCGTGCCAACTTTTCTTCGGCCTGTTTTGTTCCATCGGCCACCACCACCATACCGGCATGGAGCGAGAGTCCCATACCAACGCCCCCTCCATGATGGAGAGAGACCCAGGTAGCGCCGCCAATGGCATTGAGAGCGAAGTTGAGATAGACCCAGTCGGCGATAGCATCAGAACCATCTTTCATCGCTTCGGTTTCACGGTGAGGCGAGGCAACGCTGCCGCAATCGAGATGATCTCGACCTATCACGATGGGAGCGCTGACCTTACCGCTGGCCACCAGATCATTAAACAGTTTGCCGGCCTTGGCACGTTCGCCGTACCCAAGCCAGCAGATGCGGGCAGGAAGGCCTTGATATCCGATGTGATCCTGGGCTTCCTTGATCCACATGTGGAGGTGATCATCGTTCGGGAACAGCTCCATGATGGCATCGTCAGTGACCTTGATATCGTTCGGATCACCCGACAAGGCTACCCAGCGGAAGGGCCCCTTTCCATCACAAAAGAGCTCGCGGACAAATGCCGGGACAAAACCGGGGAAGTCGAATGCATTCTTCACACCATCGAAATCGCGGGCAATACCGCGGATGTTGTTGCCATAATCGAAGGTGATCGCGCCGCGCTCCTGGAATGTGAGCATGGCCCGCACGTGGGCGCCAATGCTGGTATAGGCACGATGCAGATAGTCATCCGGGTTGTCGATACGGAGAGCATCCGACTCGGACTTGGTCAGCCCTGCCGGATAATATCCGTTAAGCGGGTCGTGCGCTGAGGTTTGGTCCGTGACCACATCCGGCGTGATGCCTCGTTCAACGAGTAGGGGAAGGATCTCGGCGGCATTGCCAACGAGACCGATCGAAATGGGTTCACGGCGTTCCTGATACTCTCGGATCACGGCCAGGGCCTCATCGAGGTCATGGCTTTTACGGTCGCAATACCCGTCGTGAATGCGTTTATCGATGCGTGACTCGTCGATCTCAATGCACAAGGCCGCTGCACCAGCGATCGTCGCTGCAAGGGGCTGGGCACCACCCATACCGCCGAGGCCGGCAGTGAGGAGGAACCGACCATGTAGGGTGCCGCCGAAATGTTGTCGGGCGCATTCAGCAAAGGTTTCGTAGGTGCCCTGAACAATACCCTGCGTGCCGATGTAGATCCAAGAGCCAGCGGTCATCTGGCCGTACATCATCAGGCCTAACGCATCAAGTCGGCGGAACTCATCCCAAGTGGCCCACTTTGGCACCAGGTTGGAGTTGGCGATGATCACGCGTGGAGCCATCTCGTGGGTCTTGACCACACCAACGGGTTTGCCGCTTTGGACAAGCAGGGTTTCGTCGATCTCCATATCGCGCAGGCAACTGAGGATGGCATCGAAGCTTTGCCAGTTGCGGGCAGCCTTGCCAAGCCCGCCATAGACGATCAGCTGGTCCGGCTTCTCGGCGTTCTCCGGATCGAGATTATTCTGGATCATGCGGTACGCCGCTTCGATCTGCCAGTTCTTGCAGGTGAGTTGGTTACCGCGCGGAGCTCTGATGATGCGTGACATGGAGGGTGGTCGGTTGTTGGTGGTCTGTGGTCTGTGGTTGGTAAAAATCGGGAAAAAGTTGTGGAGGCCTTAACGTTGTCTAACAACGAAGAGTTCAGATCGCATGAGTCTGTTTCAACCGAAGCTGTTGACGGTACTCCGTGAAGGGTATTCGCGTGAGATGTTTTCGAAAGACCTTACCGCCGGCTTGGTGGTTGGGATCGTCGCACTACCTCTGGCGATCGCCTTTGCGATAGCATCTGGAGTAAAGCCGGAACAGGGTCTGTATACGGCCATCATCGCCGGGTTTCTGATCTCGGCTCTCGGTGGAAGCAGGGTGCAGATCGGTGGTCCGACCGGTGCCTTCATCGTGTTGGTCTACAGCATCGTGCAACAATATGGCTACAACGGGCTGGTTGTAGCGACTCTCATGGCTGGCCTGCTATTGATCGCCATGGGACTAGCGCGATTTGGTGCCATCCTCCGATTCATCCCATACCCCGTAACGGTGGGCTTCACAGCTGGGATAGCCGTTATCATCGCCGCGGGACAGTTCCGTGACGCACTCGGACTAGACATGCAGTCCGTTCCGGCACACTTCATTGAGAAGATCACCGCCTATGCCGGGGCGATCCACACGACGGATCTTCTTACCCTGAGCTTGACGGTCGTCACCGTACTTGATCGTGTTTCTGCCCAGAGCAATTCCGAAGCTTCCCGGATCTCTTGTGGCGATCATCGTTACGACTGCCGCTGTTGCAATTGGTGAGTGGCCTGTCGAGACTGTTGGCAGCCGATTTGGCGAAGTGTCGGGCGCGTTGCCGTCATTTGCATTCCCAACGCTCGATTGGGCCACCGTCACCCACCTCTTCTCACCTGCCTTATCGATCGCCTTGTTAGCAGGTATCGAAAGTCTGTTGTCGGCAGTGGTCGCTGATGGCATGACCGGACGTCGGCATCGATCGAACACCGAGCTGATCGCGCAAGGCGTGGCCAACATTGCGAGTCCGCTGTTTGGTGGTATCCCGGCTACGGGCGCCATTGCACGCACTGCCACGAACGTGAAGAGTGGTGCCGTCTCGCCCATCGCTGGCATCATTCATGCAGCCGTGTTGTTCGTGATCCTGATCGCTGCGGGAAAATGGGCAGCGTTGATCCCACTCCCGACGCTGGCGGGCATTCTTCTGGTCGTAGCGTACAACATGAGTGAACTGCATTTGTTCGGATACGTGCTGAAAAGCACACGTAGCGATGCAATGGTGTTATTGACGACCTTTCTCCTGACCGTCTTCGTCGATCTCACGGTGGCGATCCAGGTCGGTGTTGTCCTCGCAGCATTCCTGTTCATGAAACGCATGGCAGATGTTGCCCAAGTAAGAGCACTGACGGGATTACTTGATGATGGGGAATGCGAGTCAGGGATGGATCCCCACGATGCTGAACTATTGCGTCAAGCACCAGAGGGCGTCGAAGTGTTCGAGGTCAATGGACCATTCTTCTTTGGTGCGGCACATAAGTTCCAACATGCCCTTAGCGAGGTACAACGGACACCGAAGGTCATCGTACTCCGCATGCGCAATGTGCTTGCGCTCGACGCTACGGGGCTACGTGTTCTCGAAGAGTCGCTCTCCGTAGCCAAACGTGGTGGACCAAAACTCCTGCTGTCTGAGGTTCACAGCCAGCCCGTGATCTTG
>Ga0105096_10001259_pt1 | contig 10249 bp, 13 predicted proteins | sample PPLLak3cmMay2015_FD_87036 | JGI IMG/M metagenome (GOLD analysis project Ga0105096, IMG submission 87036) | Freshwater sediment microbial communities from Prairie Pothole Lake near Jamestown, North Dakota, USA - PPLs Lake P7 Core (1) Depth... | ecosystem: Environmental > Aquatic > Freshwater >...
ATGTGCAGGTTCCGGGCAGTCTCTGGTGGCGGCGTAAACCTCATTACCCCGGGGGATATTGACATAGTGCAGCGGGCTGCTCGAGTTGCCGGCATCGGTCTTTCGCAGGTCATCTGGCCAGTTACACGCCTCCGCCATGGCCTGCTTGTTCAGCGGGCTGACGATGCCTTCGAGTTCAAGCAGTGCCTGGGGTTGAAGTTGCCCGACCGCCAGGATACCGATGGCGGTATGCCCCTCCGTCTTCCAGCTGACGGCATCGTTGCTGTATCCAGACAGCGCGAGGCAGGCCAGTAGGTTGCAGATGATGCGAGCTGGAAAATATTTTGCGGATTTCGACATAGGATTCATGGTGCTGGAGACCGCTCTCACATTGGGTTTTTAACAAATTGAAATATTGAAACATAAAAAACACCGACTTCCCATGAAATTACTTATACTCGGCGTGAAGCGCTGACGATAAGACGCGATTATGTTGAAAACCGCCACAGGGGCCAGCGCAGCGCGACGCGGGTTGGATGATCGGTCAGAGGTGAACTGGCTGCGCCACGAGCTTGACACCAAGTGCCGCACAGACGCGGCTCACGGTATCGAAGCGCGGTTGGGCATCAGGGCGCAGCGCTTTGTAGAGCGCCTCACGGGACAGGCCCGATGCCTTGGCGATTTCACTCATCCCGCGTGCACGGGCTATGTCTCCCAGGGCCGCCGCCAGCAGGGCGGGGTTATTGGCCTCCAGGATGTCGGTCAGATAGGCCGCCACGGCTTCCTCGCTGTCCAGGTAAGGCGCAGCGTCAAAGTCGGGCAGGTCGGAAATTTTGATGCGTTTTGTCATGATCTATCCTCCTACTCCAGTAGCGCAACCAAAGCCTTGGCGCTCAGGATGTCGCGTTTCTGGGTGCGCTTGCTGCCACCGGCAAGCAGCACGATCAGCTGCGAGCCACGTTGCGTGAAATACACCCGCCATCTAGCGCCCATGTGGATGCGTAGTTCAGATACGCCTTCCCCCACGGGTTCCACGTCACCCATCAAACCCCGTTCCAGGCGCTTGAGTCGGGCGATAATGACTCCGCGTACTCCCATGTCGGTGAGTCCATCCAGCCAGGCTGTAAACTCCGGAATGGGTTTGAGTGTGAACATAATTGAACTGTAATCATTCGATTACATGCGGTCAACTCTCTTTGATGTTCTTTAGAGTGCTTTAATAGCCAGAGTAAGACTGAAACCCTTTAATTATTAGGGCTTCAGAGATTCTTTGGACTTGCTTGGAAGTAGGGATGGTGCCGGAGGCCGGACTCGAACCGGCACTTTGTCGCCAAAACTGGATTTTGAGTCCAGCGCGTCTACCAATTTCGCCACTCCGGCAGGATTGGCAAGGCGCAAAGTATATATTTGCACGGCATGCTACGCCAGCATTTAAGTCACAATATTCTGCTTTTTGATCCTGCAAAAATATCCGTTCTCTCAAAGCCTGTCTTCAAACCATATCCGGTCAAAATAGGCCCTGACGTGCGGGTTGAAAAGCGCCTCATCGACCAGGAACGCGTCATGTCCCATCAGGGATTCGAGGTTGGTAAAACTCGTGTCTATGCCGTTCGAGCGCAGTGCATCGGCGATTTCTTTTTGCTGGTAAACCGGGAACAGGATGTCGGTTTGTACGCCGATGACGCAGGCTGACTTGAGCCTGATTCCGGCCAGCGCAGAGCGCAGGTCCGGATAGCCGTCGGCCACGTCGAACCAGTCCATGGCGCGCGACAGGTAGAGATAACTGCAGGGATCGAATGAGCGCACAAACCTTCGGGCAGCGGCCTCGAGATAGGATTCGACCTCGAAGTTCATGCCGAACAGTTCGGTGCGGAAGTAGTTCTGTCTGCGCCGACCGAAGCGGGTGCGCCATTCTTCCGATGAGCGGTAGGACAGCATGCCCAGTTTGCGCGCCATGCGCATACCCTTGACCGGCCAGTTCTTCTCGTCGTAGTTGCCGTCATTCCAGTTCCGGTCGGAAACAATCAGTTCGCGTTGCAACGAGCGAATGGCAATACTGAACGGCGCTGAGTTCGGGCAACTCGATATGGTCAGGAAATGCCGCGCGCCCTGCGGGTTCTGCTGCAGGTAGGCAAGCGCGCTCATGCCGCCCATGGATGGCCCGACCATGCTGCACAACTGCTCGATACCGAGGTGCGTGATGAGCATGTGGGCCGCTTTACCGATGTCCTCCACACACAGGTCCGGAAAGCTCAGCCGATAGGGTTTGCCGGTTGCCGGGTTCACGCTGGCCGGCCCGGTGGAACCCTTGCAGCTTCCCAGTGAGTTCAGGGCGATCACGTAGAACCTGTCGGTGTCTATCGGCGCACCTGGTCCGACCATCATCTCCCACCAACCGGGGGAGGGGTCTTCCTTGCTGGACGCAGCGTGCGCGTTGGGCGAGAGACCGCTTTGTATCAATACCGCATTGGAACCTTCCGCGTTAAGTTCTCCCCAGGTCTCGTAGGCGAGCGTGAAGGACGGCAATCTGCCGCCTTTTTTCATCACCAGGGGTTCGGTGATATGCAGGAATTTTGTGGCTGACGGCATAATCTACGTTTCAAGTTCAAAGTATCTGCAATCATAGCCCGTGGATTAGCGAAATGCGCGCTGTAAGCAAAGTGAATCCGTCAAATGCCGGTCGGAACATCAGTGCACCCGGGCTTGTGAGCAGCGCGCAGGGCGCTGTCCCGGCGCAATATACGCGGGTCTTCAGGCACTCAAGGCTGAAGCACCGATTTCAGCGGTGGTGCGGGTCAAGCCTAGTTGGTTTCAGTCTCAACCGTCGCGGGCGGCGTGTAACGATGGATGCCCTCGAGACTGTTGTAGATAAACGTTACAAACTGGGGTGGCGTAATCCAGGTTTTACCGAGTTCCGCATCCCATTCCCTGGTAGGTTCGGCCGCGATGATCTGCGCAAGCGTCATATCCTTGTCAATCAGTTCCTGCACATTGGTGCTGGCTTTTACCAGGTAGTCGCGATAATTTTTCAGGTCTTCGGTCACGGCAAAGGGGCCGTGTCCGGGGATGATACGCGTGGCCTCATCGGCCAGTGACAAGGCAAGATCCGCCGCCGCGACAAGACCCTGCAGGGAACCGCCGGCGTCGAGGTCCACGTACGGGTACAAGCCGTTGAAAAACATGTCACCCATGTGGATCACATTGCTGAGCGGGAAATGGATGATGGCATCGCCATCGGTGTGGCCGCTTGGGACATGGTACGCGGTCGCGGTTTCACCATTCATATGCAATGACATGCGGTCATTGAAGGTCACCAGAGGCAGCGCGTCCTGCGCATAGGGCGGTGTGGTGGAGTTCATGAAAATGCTGACCTGCTCGGTGGTCATGCGCTTGCGGATATTGTCATGTGCAATGATCACCGCACCGGTGCTGCCAATGGCCTCGTTGCCACCGACGTGATCGGCGTGATAATGGGTATTGACGACTATCCTGACTGGTTTGTCGCTTATTTTGCGTATTGCCTGCAAGAGCTCGGCTGTGACTGGTTTGACCTGGTCATCGATGATGAAAAGACCGTCTTCACCGGTGGAAATGCCCACGTTTCCACCACTTCCCTTGAGCATGTAGACCGTGTCGGAGAGCTGAAAAGAGCTGAATTCAACGGCCTTGTCCTGGGCGGATAAACTGCTTATCGAGGCAATCGACAGAACGATTAACAGCAGGGATTTCATGTGCCTGACCTTGATTCATGGGTTTAGGGACCCCTAAGGTACACGCTGATCGAGGTTCAGTGCAATCGTTGCGACATTGCCGGTGTCCACGGTAATGCGGTTTGCCTGTATGTCACCGGCTACGCCATTGGCAATTCCGGCCATGGAGATGCGCGCGCTGATGTCCAACTGGGCAAAGTCCTTGAGTGAACCATCGGGCCGCAGCAGGTCGGCATCGGTGAAATTCAGCGTCATCGGAAAGCCCTGCGGTGCAAGGCGTTTGACCGCCAATGGCATACCGGCACCACCCGTCGGGTGGATGAAAATAAACAATGCGGCGCTGGCGGGGAATGATCCGGTCATTTCATTGCCAAGGTCGATGGTGACCGGGATACTGAAACCTGCGGTAGCGGCGGCGCCGGCGGCGGGATCTGGCGGTGCCGGTTGTGCGGCGGGTGTCGCATCAGGCGTTGTCTGGGCAGGTGTGGACTGGGCAGGTGTTGTCTGGGCAGGCGTGGACTGGGCAACCACGGGGTCAACGGCTGCCGGCTGACCGAGCCTTATCTGCGCCATACCGATCTGTTGCGAGACGGCCTCAAAGGGGCCGGAATCGGGTTCTAGCTGTCCGAGCAGTCTGGTCCAATAGGCAAGGGCCTGGTTGTCATCGCCAGCCTGTGCGGAGGCCATACCCATGATCCACAGGCCTTTCTGCTGGTTTGGATCTATGGCCAGTGCGGCCTCGATCAGTTGCCGCGCCTCGACGCTGACCTCGGCCTGGCCAGAGTTGAATAAAATTGTTTCAGCCAGTTCGACCATGATCATCGGGTTGTTGGGAATCATGCGGTTGGCGTTGGTCAATGCGGTCTCGGCCTCGGCGTAACGTTGCATGGATTTGAGACTGCGCCCGAGGATCAGCCAGCCTTCCGGATCTTCGGGGTTTTCAGTCATCCTTTGCTGCAGGGCGGCAACCAACTCATCCATCTGGCCGCCTTCGGCCGAGTGCGCTGATTGCTGCTGTGCCGGTTGCTGCCCGACCGGCAGCGAAGGCAGGTGGATCGCTTCGGGTGTGCCGATAACCTGGTACATCAGCACGCCGGACAGCGGCAGCATCAGCACAACAAACAAACCCGTGATCTTTTCCCTGGCGGCACCCATCAACAACGGCCAGCTGACAATCACAGCGGGTATGGCAAGCAGGGCAATCGCATAAATCCAGAAATTCATTCTTTATTCTCTCGGTGGAATGGTCTTTACGAGGTTCCGTCGCCGGACTCGTCGTTTGGCGCTGATGCAAGCAGGGCCGCGCGTTTCTTGATGTTGACCCGCAGGATAATGACGCCGATTAACAACAGGACTATTGGCGCCAGCCACAACAGTAAGGTGTTCTCCTGCACCGGTGGCCGGTAAAGCACGAAATCGCCATAACGATCCACCATGAACTGCTTGATCTCGTCATCGCTCTTGCCCGCCAGCAGCATTTCATGCACCTGGGCACGCAGGTCGTGCGCCAGTTGGGCATCCGAATCGGCCAGGTTCTGGTTCTGACAGACCGTGCAGCGTAATTCACTGGTCAATTGCTTGAACCGCTCTTCCTGTTGTGGGTTTTCAAATATCATCGGCTCCTGTACCGGTGCGCGTTGCGCTAATGCTGCAATGGACAGGGTCATGGTCAATACCAGGACAATAAAGTTAGCGGGTTTCATCAGCTGCCTGTCCCCTTGTTTGAGCTGTTTGCGTCCATTTTTGCGACACGCGGGAGTATTTCGTTTTCAACAATCTCCCATGTCAGTTGCCCCAGGTGCTTGAAGACGATGGTTCCTGCAGGATCAACCAGGAAAGTCTCGGGGGCGGCATAAACACCAAAGTCGATGCTGACGCGGCCATCGAAGTCGCTCAGGCTGACGTCATAGGGATCACCCCACTTTTGCAGCCAGGCGACCGCGTCTTCGGTTTCGTCGCGAAAATTCAAGCCGACGATGTACACGGCGTCGAGTTTGGCCAGTTGCGTGACCACCGGGTGTTCCGCCCGGCAGGTGACACACCAGCTTCCCCAGAAATTCACCAGGTAGGGTTTGCCGAGCAGTGATTCCTTCGACATCCTCTCACCTGGTTTGGCCAGCACCTGCAGGTCGAATGCCGGTGCGGGCTTGTTGATCAGAGGCGAAGGCAGGTTGGTTTTTTGATCTGCGATGTTCAGTCCGAACATCAGCAATACGACCAGCAAAAGGAAACCCAGCAGCGGGACAATGCGACTGCTCACGCGGTCACCTCTTCTGTTGCCCCGAGCGCGGGTTCTTTTGCGGTCATCTTGCGGCGATAGCGCTTGTTGCCTGCTGCGAGCATACCGCCGGCAAGCATGAAAATCGATCCCAGCCAAATCCAGCGTATGAAGGGTTTGTGATAGACACGCACCGCCCAGGCCCGGCCATCCTGATCCAGTGGTTCACCCAACGAAACGTAAAGGTCACGGGTAAAGCCGGGGTCGATGGCCGCTTCCGTCATGCTGTTGCCGGGTTGGGAGTACTGGCGTTTCTGCGGGTATAGACGGGTGACCTCCTGGCCGTTCCTGGTAACGATGAACTCGCCTTCATCCGCCGTGTAATTTGGACCCTGGACTTTGCTTGTGCCGAGGAATTCAAAGGTATAGCCGGCGGCTTCGTATTTGTCACCCGCTTCCATGCGCAAATGCTTTTCGCTGCTCAGGGTACTGGTCAGGCTGACGCCCACCAGGAACACACCCAAACCGACGTGGGCGAGCGTCATGGCAAGAACGCTGGCAGGAATGGTCGGGCTGTTGCGTTTTTTCATCAGGTGCACGACATAAAAGATGCTGCCGAGGATGACCCAGGCCCCGCCGGCAACGCCCGCGACGGCAATCAAGCCGATTTCGGGCTGCATGACCCACGCGCCGGCGCCGACCGCCAGTGCTAGCAAAAACGGCAAACGCAACAGGCCTGCCAGCCTGCTGCCGCTGTCCTGCTGCCACCTGCTGTAAATGCCGAAGGGTATGGCGAGCACGATCGGCACGAGCAGCCACGAGAACAGCAAACCGAAGTAGGGCGGGCCCACCGAAATTTTGCCGGCGCCCAATGCGTCTATCAGCAGGGGGTACAGCGTACCGGTCAGCACCATGGCCGTCATCACGACAAACACCAGGTTGTTGAGCAACAGGAAAGACTCGCGGGAAGTGCCGGCAAAGCCGCCGCCCTGGATCATTTTTGGCGCACGAATTGCGTACAATGTCAGCGACGTGCCAACCACCACTGCCAGATAAATCAGGATAAAAATACCGCGGGTCGGGTCGGAAGCGAATGCGTGCACCGATGTGAGCACACCGGAGCGCACCAGGAAAGTACCCAGCAAGCTCAAAGAAAACGCCGTCAGGGCCAGTAATAAGGTCCAGTTGCCAAAGGCGCCACGTTTTTCCGTGACCGCCTGTTAATGGATCAATGCGGTTCCCACCAGCCAGGGCATGAAGGATGCGTTCTCGACCGGGTCCCAGAACCACCAGCCGCCCCAGCCCAGTTCGTAGTAGGCCCACCAGCTACCCAGGGCGATACCGATGGTCAGGAAAGCCCACGCGACCAGTGTCCACGGCCGTGACCAGCGTACCCATTCACGGCTGACTTCGCCGCCGAGCAAAGCGGCAACGGCAAACGCGAAGGCGACGGAAAAACCCACGTAACCCATGTAGAGTAATGGCGGGTGGACGATCAGGCCGAAATCCTGCAGCAGCGGGTTGAGGTCAAGGCCCTCTTGGGCTGAAGGGATCAGCCGTCCAAAAGGATTTGAAGTCAGCAGAATAAACAACAGGAAGCCGATAGAGATAAAACCTAACACCGCAAGTACACGTGCGCGGAAAACTTCAGGCAGCCGCTTGCTGAACAGGGCGACCGCGGCGGTCCACAGGGCCAGGATCACTTCCCACAACAGCAACGAACCTTCGTGCGCACTCCACACGGCCGAGTAACGGTAGGCCATCGGCAGCAATGAATTGCTGTGGTTGGCCACGTATTCCACCGAGAAGTCCTGGACGACAAAGGCGGCGGTCAGAATGCCAAAAGATATGATCAGGAGCAGGGCCTGGATCAGTGAAGCGCTGGTCGATACTGCCATGAAGCGCCGGTTGCCGGTATAGCTGCCGATCAGCGGAATCAGACCCAGGACAAAAGCCGTCAGGAGTGCTGCCAATAAGGAGATCTGTCCCAGTTCAACGGTCATTGTGTTTTCTCCACGTGTCCGGATTTTTCAACGTGTCCGGATTTTTCAAGGGCATCGGCCACTTCCGGCGGCATGTAGTTCTCGTCGTGTTTGGCCAGCACTTCTGCGGCTTCAAAATGACCTTCAGGGGTGAGTTCGCCAATGGCAATGATGCCCTGGCCCTCGCGGAACAGGTCCGGCAATATGCCGTCAAACCTGACATCGACGGAGGCCGGCCCATCGGTGACGGCAAACATCACGGCAAGACTGTCGCTCGCGCGGGCTACACTGCCGTTGACCACCAGTCCGCCCAGGCGGAAGCGTTTACCGGCCGGTAATGCCTGTTCCTTGACGTCCGTCGGGCTGACAAAAAACAGCATGTTTTCATTCAGGGCTTTCATGGCTACCGCGGCGGCGACGCTGACGCCGAATACGATAACCAGTACACCAATCAATCTGCGTTTGCGTGTTGGGGTCATTATGCTTTATCCATCCTTGCGTGGCGGTTTTTCAGTTGCCGGAGCAAACCGAGTCTGTTGATTACCGGTGACAATGCCGCCCACAGCAGCACCACGGTGCAGATCAGATAGGCGGCCAGAATAAAAGGTGTGTGTGACATCTAACTTTTTCCTTCCGTGAGCAAATCCTGTACCCAGCGTTTGCGGTGATCCTGCTTCAACAGTCTCACCCGCGCCCGGCTCAACAGGTTCGCGCCGTAAAAAAACTTGAACGCGATGGCCATCCACAACAGCGGCCAAAGCATGCTTGGGTGGATGCTGCTGCCCGAGGTGCCGATGCTGCTGCCCTGGTGCAGGGTGTTCCACCACACGACCGAGAAATGAATGATCGGCAGGTTGATGGCGCCGACGATTGCCATCAGCGAAGCCGCCTTGGCCGCCTTGCGTGGTTCGTCGTAAGCGTTGTAGAGGGCGATGACGCCAAAATAAAGAAACAGCAATACCAGTTCCGAGGTCAGGCGCGCGTCCCATACCCAGTAGGTTCCCCAGGTCGGGCGGCCCCAGAGGGAACCGCTGGTCAGTGCGATGATGGTAAACGCGGCGCCTATTGGGGCGCTTGATATGATCAGTACTTCCATGATGCGGATACGCCAGACCAGGGCTATGAACCCCCATATGGCCATCAGTCCGTAGATCATCATCGACATCCACGCCGCCGGCACATGTATATACATGATGCGCACACTTTCGCCCTGCTGATAATCTGGAGGGGCGACCAACAGGCCCAAGTAAAGCCCATAGGCGGCCATGATGAAAAACCCGGCCCACAACCACGGGATCAGCGTGCCGCTGAAACTGTAGAACCACGGTGGCGATCCGGTTTTATGAAAGAACAAATAGATTGGATTCATCAAGTCAGACTCAATTTTAGCGCGGCTGCTGTTGCAAAGGGTGCGAGCGTCAGGGACGCAATCAAACCCGCGATCATCAGGCCCAGTTGTCCGGTGTATGGCAGACCGGCGACGGCTGAGCTGACCGCGTTGGTCGCCAGGATCAGCAACGGCACGTACAAGGGAAATACCAGCAATGATAACAACTGGCCGCCCCGCTTGAGGCTGACGGTCAAAGCGCCGCCAATCGCGCCGATCAGACTCAGTACCGGGGTGCCAATGGCCAGCGATTCTATCAAAATTAACAGACCTTCATCAGGGAGATTCATCCACATGGCCAGTAACGGCGACAGCAGTACGATGGGCAGACCGGCCACCAGCCAGTGGGCCACGGTTCTCGCCAGCGCAATCAAGGCCAGTGGTTGACCAGACAACACCATCTGCTCCAGAGTTCCGTCTTCAAAGTCGGATCTGAACAAACTGTCCAGTGACAACACCGTGGCCAGCAGTGCCGCGATCCAGATAACGCCCGGCGCGATATCGGCCAGCAGGCCCGGTGACGGTCCTACACCCAATGGAAACAAGGTCACGACCACCAGCAGGAACATCAGTGGTTGCAGCAACTCGGCCCGACGCCGGTAAGCCAGCAGAAAGTCACGCCGCAGCAGTGCGGTAAAAGCCGTGCCCGCCGTTTGCCTGCTCATGACGCCGCCCCGGCATATCTTTCACGGCCGCTGATCATGTGACACTCATTGAGCTCAAAACCAACCGGGCGCAGGCTGCCATGGGTGGTCATGATGCAGGCGCCACCACCATTCAAGTGAGCCTTTAATATGCGATCCAGCATGGCGATGCCCTGGGGATCGAGGTTCGAGTAGGGTTCATCGACCAACCACAGGGTTTCGTCACAGAAAAGCAGGCGCGCCAGTGAGCAGCGCTTGCGCTGACCGGCCGAAAGCGTGCGGCCTTCCTGTTGGGCGACCGCTGTCAGGCCGATCTCTTCGATGACCTG
>Ga0105096_10001261_pt1 | contig 10243 bp, 5 predicted proteins | sample PPLLak3cmMay2015_FD_87036 | JGI IMG/M metagenome (GOLD analysis project Ga0105096, IMG submission 87036) | Freshwater sediment microbial communities from Prairie Pothole Lake near Jamestown, North Dakota, USA - PPLs Lake P7 Core (1) Depth... | ecosystem: Environmental > Aquatic > Freshwater >...
CGCCGGGTCGTACTCGCCGTGCCCCGCGTAGTGCAGCACGTCAAAGTCGCCGGTCAGGATCAGCTTGAGGATCTCCACCAGGCTGCACTCGCTCGCGCCGATGCGACTCTCGACCGTGATCCGACACCCGGGTCCGCTCATCTGCCGCAGGGCCTCGGCGACGCGCCGCCCTTCGCGCCGTGCATAGTGCAGCTGCAACTCCGCTTCCGGCGCCGGGTCGGCGATCACCAGCACGCGCACCTCGTCGTTGAGCGGCGGCGTCGTCCCCGGCGGCCGCGACAGCATGGTGCGGAACTGGCGGGTCAGCTTCTTCTCGAGCCCGAGCCGCCGTACTCCGGCGTCGCCGCTGCGGGGACGGAAGCAGGCCATCTCCCAGGGGAAGGACGCCGTCGTGCTGTCCACGATCAGGCGGACGGACTCCGCGTCCTCGATGGACTGGTCGAAGTCCTCCGGCATCAGGTACTCGAACATCAGCCGACCGTACTGCTCCTGGTCGGTGCCCGCGTCCGATTCCTGCAGCGCCAGGGCCAGCGCCTGGAAACGCGCGGCGTCCACCTCCACCTCGCGAACCGGCACCACCGCGCTGCGCGTGATGGCGGAGAAGCGGAAGCGACCGCCGCCCTCCTGAGGGCTCTCGAGCGTCAGGCGGATCTCGTTCAGCTGCCGCGGCGCCGAGGCGCGTCCGGCCGCTGCCTTTCCCCGCGAGCTCTTGCGCTGGCGGCGCGCACGCTCGATCTCGGCCGCGGCCGGGAGCTTGAGCGCCAGGCGCGCTCCGAGTGCATCGTCCTCCCTGAGCTGCTGCAGACCCGCGGCCAGCTGCTCGATGCGTTCCGGGTTGTTCTCGACGACGATGACTTCCTGCAGCGCCGAGCCGGCGCGCGACGCTTCCGGCACGCTCGCGATCGCGCCCGCGATGCCGCCGATCATCGCCCGCAGTGCCCGGTCCGGCTCGAGGCTGCCCTCGCCGGCGCCCACGAGGACCGTGGCGATGCGCTTCATGCCGAGCGCGCCGGTGCCCAGAGCGACGTTGGCCATGAGCGAGCGCAGCCGGTCCTCGCTGAAGGCGCCCGGCGTGCCCATGCCGGCGATCAGCACCGCCTCGGCGGCGATCCGGCCGCGGGTCGGCACGTAGAATAGCTCGCCGTGCAGGCCGCCGATCATGCCGCGCTTTACCGCGAGTCCAATCCAGCCGTCGAGCCGCTCGTCGATCGCGCCGATGGCGTTGACGGGCTCGAGGCCCTGGTAATGACCGACGACGACGACCGGCGCCTTGACGTCGCGGATGTCGCCGAGATGCAGCGTCACCCGGAGCGGGACCGGCGGCCTGGCGCGCCTGCGGGCCGCCGGACGGCCGGCGGGCCGCTTGGCGCGTGCGCTGCGCCCGGCGCCGAGCGAGGCGTGCAGCAGGGCATCTTCCGCAAAGGCCGCGTCTTCCGCCGAGAGCTTCGGCTCGCCGTCGATACTGCGCTCGGCCCGTGCCTCGCCGACGATGCGGTCGAACTCGTCCATCATCACCCGGTCGGTCGCCTGCTGGTACTCGCGCATGCTCGGGGCCGCGCGCTTCGCACCCCGCGAAGGCTTGGTCGCGAGCCGGCTGGTGCTGCCGGACTCGAGCAGGTCGTCCAGGGAGCGCAGCACTTCTTCATTGCGCGCGAGGTCGCCGTGCACCTCCTCGATGAAGTAGCTCGGCACGCCCGGCAGCAGGCCGAGCGCGTGCGGCACGCGGCCGTCGCCCTCGCGCGACAGCACGTAGTCAAAGTCGCCGCGTCCCACGACGTTCATCCCGACGATCGTCGGCTGCTGGCAGCCGGCCACGTAGATCATGCGCGTGGCGTTGACGGTCGAGGCGGTGTCGAGGTCGGCGTGGAACCGGTGGGCGCGGTTGAGGTGCGCCTGGGAAATCGCGGACCGCTTAGGCCAGGTGTCCGCCTGGTAGAGCGCGTCGAGCGCCGCCGGCAGCTTCGACGGCGCCGGCAGCAGCTGGTAGCTGCCCAGGAAGGAGTTGGTGATCGCGAGCAGCTCGCGCAGGTCGTGCTTGAAGTCGGCCTTCTCCAGCATGGCGATCATGCGATCCTCGCCGGTCATGGCCTGCACGATCGCGAACGACCCGTAGTTCGGCGTGCCGAGCATGACGAGCCGCCCGCCGGCGACCTTCTCCGGGTCCTCGATGCCGTCCCAGAGCTGCGGGTGCCGGCGGATCAAGTTGCGTGCCACCAGTCCGCCCATCGAGTGCGCGACGAGGTGCACGGGCTTGCCGGGGAATCGCTCGCGGATGAACCGGGCGAGCCCGTCGGCGGCCTCGTCGATGTCCCTGCGCCAGTCGTAGGCGTAGCCGACCGCGTCCCAGCGGGCGCGCAGCGAAAGGAGGGCGCGGGCGTAGTAGCGCTTGTTCGGCCGCGTCGCGACCACACGATACCGGCGATCCGCCTCGGTCTTGCCGTCCGGCGCGAGGGCGAGGCGCTCGATGTAGCCCCTCATCAGGCGCGGGAAGTTGATCCAGACGTGGTCCCGGTCGGTGCCCGAGACGGTGGCGAGGTCGGCGCCGGTGATGCCGTGCAGGAAGACGACGTTGCCGAGCGGTGCGGCGCGTGATCGCGACAGCCGCGACCGCGTGGCGAGGCGGCGCAGCACCTCGAGCTCGGCCGCGTCGAAACCCTCGAGTTCCTGCTCGACGGTGGCGCTGCGCTTGCCGCGGACCGTGCCCTCGGCCAGGGCCTCCTCGAAGCGGTCCCAGTCGATCGCCGTGCGGCGCGCGTCGTCGGTTGCCTTGCTCATGAAATTCGCCCCCGTGCCCGACTGCTGTTTAACTCGAACGCCGTTGAAGACCGACGGTTCGTCAGGATCGTACTGGCGTGCAGTGTCCGCCAATATCACCCGATCAGGTGATATCCGGCGCTGCGCGTGAGTCCTACCATCCTAGCGTCGCACGAGGCCGTCGTGCGCAATCCCAACGGGGCACTCAACTTGTGACTGAGCGAGCCGCGCCGCCGGCCGCGAGGTGGGTCCGCATCGTGGCGACCTGCGAGCCGGGCGCAACCCAGGACGAATTCGTTGCCGCCGTCGCAGCGGTCGGCGGAAGGGTGCTCGCGTGCGATGCGTACGGCGTGACCGCGGACGTGCCGGGCGGTGCGATGGGCCGCCTCGCGCTCGTGAAGGGACTGGCGGGCATCCGCGCCGGCGAGTCCTGGGACGCCCCGGGCCGCCAGCCGCCCGACGGTTCGCCGGAAGTGCGGGAACGTCTCCGGCAGCGCGAACGTGACGCAGGCCGAGACGAGGCCGACACGCCACACGACCCTCAGGAGAACTGATCATGGCCAAGGCCACCAAGGTAGGCGGGTTCCAGAACGTGTTCATCGAGGTCGAGGGGCGGGGGATGACCGGCATCAATGCCGCCGCCAAGGCCGTCGCAGCTGCGGGCGGACGAGTCACGCACGCGGTGCCGCCCTGCGTGGTCGTTGCCGCCGTGCCCTCGGACAAGGCGAAGACGTTCGGAACGTCGGCGCGCGTGAAGCTGGCCACGACCGCAAAGATCCCAGCCACGAAGATGAAGGGGCGCCCGCACATGGTCGCGGAAGCCATGACCATCTGGAACGGGCACCAGGACCCGGGCCGCATCTCGCGGTCGATGGCGAACCGCTCGCTCGGCATGCGCTTCGATGCGCCCGGCCGCAAGCCGCCCGACCCGCCGCCCGACATCGCTGCCCGCCTCCGGCGGCGCGAGGCCACGGCGCTCGGTACCCGCGCGCTGCGGGGCTCCCGTGCGCTCGGGGCGCCAAACCTGTCGATCCCGGTGCTGGTGGGCCGGATCGCGGTCGGCATCGTGTACGTGGACAGCACGGTGGCGCAGTACGCGATCGCCAACAACGAGAAGCTCAAGGTCACGAGCGAGACGATCGAGGGCCTCAACATGCTCTCGTCGTTCGAGCCGCGTGCCGGCATCCAGTGGTTCTACGACTTCCAGCGGCCGAAGATTTCCCTGGGCGCGAGCCAGTTCCCCGCGGGCCAGGAGAACACCTGGGAGGACAAGTGGCGCAACGCCGCGCTAGGCGCGATGGGCTACGCCTCGAGTCTCGCCGGCATGAACAAGTACATCGCCGACCTCAAGGCGCGCTTCGGCTCGCAGCATGCATATGCGCTGTTCGTGACCAAGTACCCGAAGGACTGGTTCGCCTACTACTGGAGCAACCACGTCGTCATGGACTTCCAGGTGGACGGCTGGGGCATCGACAATTTCAATCTCGTCGTGGCTCACGAGACGGGGCACGTGTTCGGCTGCCCGGACGAGTACACGAGCTCGGGCTGCAACTGCACCAGCAAGGCCGGCCGCTACGAGATCGCGAACGGCAACTGCGAGAAGTGCGCCGCGCCGTTCGTGCCCTGCCTGATGTGCGCCAACACCCCGGCCGTGTGCGACTTCACGCGCGGGCACCTCGGCTGGAACGAGCTCGCGGTGTTCTCAAAGGGGACGGCATCCCTGAAAGGTACGTGGACCTTCGACCTCGAGGCCGGCAAGCTCGGCCCGCCGACGGGCGCCGACCTGTGGTGGCGGCAGGTGAACAGCGTGACGCGCTACCTCGTGCCGCAAGGCGGGGCGATGCTCGCGCATCTCGGCAAGCCGAACTTCGACGCGGTCTCGTCGCAGACGCTGGCGACCGCGCCGTACACGGCGACTCCGATCAACGGCAGCAACAACTCGTCGAACAAGCTCACCGCGAATTCCGTGATCGCCGTGCGCACCAACGCCGGCCGCTACGCGAAGATCAAGGTCGAGAGCTACGGCTACAACCTCGGGATCCGGTGGGTGACCTACAGCTGAGCCCTAGAGCGTACGCGGCCCGAGCGAGAGCAGCTGCAGCAGCTCGCCCTGCGAGTGGACGTCGCACTTGAGGAAGACGTGGTGCAGGTGGGTCTTCGCCGTGTTGACCGAGATGTGCAGGCGCTGGGAGGCGGCCTCGAGCGACTCGCCCTCGAACAGCAGCAGCGTCAGGTCGGCCTCGGCGTCGCTCAGGCCGTAGAGCTCGCGCAGGATCCGCTTGGGAACCTGCCGGTCGCCGTGGGGCTCGTAGATCATGAGCACGTGCTCCGCCGGACGGCTCGCGGCAGCGGAGTCGCCGGCAGCGCTCAAGGGGCTCAACAGCACGCGGAACGGCGGCCGCCCTGCGCCGGCGCCGACCCGCATCACCACGGACGGCTGCCCCGTTCCGCCATCGGCGCGTTCGCGACCCCGCTGCAAGAATGCCTCGAAGCGGGCCTGCGCAGCCGGTTCGCCGAAGGCGAGCAGGCCTTCCTGTATAGCGATGGCCCCGGACCCGTGGGCCGCGCGCATCGCCGCATCGTTGGCGTAGTGCACCCGGCCGTCTTCATCGAAGATCACGACTCCGCGGTTGAGCTTGTCCAGGACGGCTTCGGCCGAGTGGCCCGCGTGCGGACGGGCCCGCAGGGAACTGGCAACGATCGCCGGGAGGTCCGGGCGCTTCGTCGCTGCGGCGCCGGTCGAGGCATCCTGGAGCCCCGGCCCGGCGCCATCCTCCGGAGATGGCTCGTCGCGGCGCACCCTTCTCTCTCCCTGCGGGTAACCCTGTCGGGTCGGCGGCATGTCCGTCCGACCTCACCCGACTTAACCATAACCGGCACGGGGGAGCCCGTCTATCGCGCCTCGGCGGAGGCCTCCTCCGTGATCGCAATCCACGAGCTGTCCGGGTCGAAGCTCTGGATGGACTCGACCGCCGTGGCGGTGTCCTCGCCGAGGTCCTTCTGGAAGACGACGCCGTCCTGATTGACGATGAAGGTCTGCACGCCGCTCGAGCCGTAGTCCGCCGGCCAGGCGACGAGCGCGAAACCCTCGGTCAGGAGGCCGTCCTTGAAGTAGTCGCGTGCGCCGCCGTTGGCATTCGCTCCCTGCGCATAGAGCATGCGGTAGTAGTAGCCGTGATACGGCGTGCGATCCGCGCCGCCGGCGCGGTAGCCCTCCTCCGCGGCCGCAGCCACGAACGGGCCCGCCGGGCTCGGCGGCTCGTCCTCGCCGGTTGGCCAGTACAGTCCGTTGTGCAGGCCCTCGTCGCTGATCAGCTTGAGGGCGTAGATGCCTGCGGGGTCGCCGTCGCGGCCTTCGGACGCGTACTCGAGCTGCGCGTCGACGAAGCCGCGGCACACGTCGATGGCACCGAGTTCGTTGGCGCCGACGCGACGGTAGATGATCTCGTCGATGCCGGCCTCGCCGTCGAACAGCCAGCGGCCGTCGCGCTTCACGATCGGGATCGGCATCGGCCAGTCGTCCTCGCCGGTCACGAGGACCTTGCGGTCGGCGCCGTCGTCGATCAGCGCGTGCTTGGCGGCGTAGGCGGCCAGGAAGTCGGCGCGGTCGCTGGCGTCCTGGACGGCGTCGCCCGAATCGAGCAGTTCGTCGCTGCCGGGTCCGAGCAGTCCCTGCAGTGCCGCCATGTCGCCTTTCTGCATCGCGGCGACCAGCGCAGTGACGGCGTCCTCGGGAGTCTTGAAGCCCGTATCCGTTGCCGATTGCTTCGCGCATCCGGCAGCGATCGCGAAGCTGAGCAGGAGGGCGACGACGCGCAGCCACGGCGCGCGCAAAGTGGTTGTCGTGTTCATGTGCATGACTCCCTGCGATCAGCGCTTCTGCTTCTTGTTACCGCCACCGCCGCCGCCCTTGCTGCGGGCGCCCTGCGGGAGGCTCTGCTTGCCGCGCTGGCTCGCGGCCCGGTCAGCCTTGCCGCTCTTCGCGCCGGACATCGCCGTGCCGCCTTTGCCGCCCGAAGGCGCAGGTCGATGCGTCGGCATGGGCTTCGGGGCGGCGGATCGGTCCGCTTTCTGCGGTCGCGCCGCAGGCTGGGCGCTCGGGACGGGCTTCGCGTACCCGCGATCGCCGGAGCCCTTGTTCGGCTTCTGGATATCGCGGGTACTCGGCGACGGGCGCGGCACATCGCGCGTCTGCGGTTTCGGCAGGTCGCGAGTTGCCGGGGTCGGCTTCGCGCGATCGCCCTTGGCACCGGCGTAGCTGCCCTGGACCTTCGGGGGCCCCTTGGCCTGTGGCACATCGCGGGTCGCCGGTCGCGCCTTGGCCGGACTGGAGTAGCCGGGCTGCGCATTCGCGATCCTTTCCTTGGCATCCTTCGAGCTGCCGGGCTTGGCCCCGGCGTAGCCGCTCTGTCCCTTCCAGTTGCCGGCAGTCGCATTGGGTGACGGGCGCTTGACGTCGGCCGGCATCGCGCGCGGCTGCCGCTTGTTCAGCTCATTGAGTTCCGGGCGGTTCGGACGCGCGGCCGAGATCGGGCTGCTCGTCGGACGCGGACGGTTGTAGCCGCCGGCGCCCGGCTTGTTGTCGTAGCGGTCCCAGTAGTTGTTGCCCGGCCGGTTGCCGCCAGTGTTGATGACGACGTTGCCGGTGTTGACGAAGCCGCTGTTGTAGCCCGGCGGACGGTTGTAGCCGTTGCTCGGGTAGTAGCCGCCGCCGTACGAGGGCCGGTACGGATAGGGCGGGTAGTACGGCATGCCGCCGTAGCCGTAGTTCGGGTAGTAGTAGTCGTACTTGTTCTTGTTTTTGTGGTCGTCGTCGTCGAACAGCTCGTTGACGAGGATGCCCGCGCCGAAGGCGAGCACACCGGTGGTGATCATTGCGCCGGTCGAGTGGCCACTCTTTTCTTCCGTGACCGTGGTCGTGGTGGCGGGCGTGGTCGTGGCGGGCGCCGGGGCATACGCGGCGACGGGGTCGTACTGCGGGACGTAGACGACCTCGGGTTTCGCCGGCTTGAGCACGACGACCTCCTGGCCCTCCTGCACCTCGGTCTCGACCTTCATCTGCGCCGAGCTCTGCAGGTTGCCTACGTCGACCGCCTGCTTGCGCAGGCGTTGCACCGCGCCGAGCACGCCGGCCTGGTCCGCGACGAAGGCCTCGCCCAGTTCGGTGGTCCAGTCGAGCTCGAGGCACATCATGTCCACGGTCTCGGGGAACTGGATCAGCGCGCGGACCGGCGGCGTGAAGCCGACGGTCGCCGCGGCGTCATCGAGCGCCGAGCCCTTGAGCGAGGCGTTCTGCAGCAGCCAATTGCCCGCGTCGAGTACTTCCTGCGGATTGGTGGCGGCGATCAGCAGCTGCGACAGCACGGGGTCGGGATACAGCGCTATGGGCGCGAGGAGTTCCTCGAGCGCCTCGGGCGTCCAGGTCCGGGTCACTTCGGCTGCGGTCACCGGGGTGGCCGCGGCCGCGGCGGGCGGCGCCGCATCCGGGGCGGCGACCGGAGTCGGAGCCGGGGCCTGGGACGGAGGCTCCTTCGAGCCGCAGGCGGCAAGCGAGCCGACTGTGCCGAGCACGACGCAGAGCACAAGGGATCGTAGATCCGCGGGGTGGCGTTTCATCAATGTTCTCCCCCGCGTCGGGCGCGGGAATTTTGCGGAAAATCGTCGCTGCGTCCCCCCCCGGCCGCGAGTGAACGCGACAGAAAGGAGCGACACGACCTGACCCACCCCGGCGGGAATCTAGCACGGTCGGCCCCTTGCATACGATGGCAACGCCGGTCGGTCGAATCTAAATCCGCGCCCAGCGCTCACAAGGGAAACAGCCCGCACGACCCGCCCGCCGCTGACCGCCGTCGCGTTGAGCGCCAAATGCACCAACAAAGATCATCCTGACGCCTGAATTGCACTGAAGTAGTGCGTCAGTTTGCGCGAGGCGCCGGTGGACACAAGCATAGCCATGCCGTTGCGCCAATCCAGTGCGCTGGCATACTACGTGCATTCCCTTGGGTCCTGGTTACCCGCCTTCAGGGCCGTCGCGGCGAGCGGCCCTGGGCACCCCAATTCGCTGCATCCGCAAGGAGACCCCATGACGACCGCTGCCGACATTCTGAAGATGATCAAGGAAAAGGAAGTCAAGTTCGTGGACCTCCGCTTCACGGACACGAAGGGCAAGGAACAGCACGTGACCGTCCCGACCCGCGTCGTGGACGACGCTTTCTTCGAGGACGGCAAGGGCTTCGACGGCTCCTCGATCGCCGGCTGGAAGGGCATCCAGGAGTCGGACATGATCCTGATGCCGGATCCCACGACCGCAATCCTCGACCCGTTCTTCGAGGAGACCACGCTCAACCTGCGCTGCGACATCGTCGAGCCCTCGACCATGCAGGGCTACGAGCGCGACCCCCGCTCCCTCGCCAAGCGCGCCGAGGCCTACCTCAAGTCGACCGGCATCGCGGATGCCTCGATCTGGGGCCCCGAGAACGAGTTTTTCATCTTCGATAACGTGCGCCACGGCAGCTCGATGAACGGTTGCTTCTACGAGGTCGATTCGATGCAGGGCTCGTGGAACACGGGTAGCAGCATGGACGGCGGCAACCTCGGCCACCGGCCGGGCGTCAAGGGCGGCTATTTCCCCGTGCCGCCGGTGGACGCCTACCAGGACCTGCGCACCGCGATGTGCCTGGCGATGGAGGAGATGGGCCTGCAGGTCGAGGTGCACCACTCCGAGGTCGCCACGGGCGGCCAGGCGGAGATCAACGTGTCGGCCAACACGCTCACGAAGAAGGCCGACGAGGTGCAGATCCTCAAGTACGCCATCCACAACGTCGCGGCGAGTTACGGCAAGTCGGCGACCTTCATGCCGAAGCCGCTGGTCGGCGACAACGGCAACGGCATGCACGTCAACCAGTCGCTCTCGAAGGACGGCAAGAATATTTTTGCCGGCGACAAGTACGGCGGCCTCTCCGAGATCGCCATCTACTACATCGGCGGCATCATCAAGCACGCCAAGGCGCTGAACGCGATCTCGAACGCCAGCACCAACAGCTACAAGCGGCTGGTGCCCGGCTTCGAAGCACCGGTGATGCTCGCGTACTCCGCGCGCAATCGCTCCGCCTCGATCCGCATCCCGCACGTGATCAACCCCAAGGGCCGTCGCATCGAGGTGCGTTTCCCCGATTCCACGGCAAACCCGTACCTGTGCTTCGCGGCGATGCTGATGGCGGGCCTCGACGGCATCCGGAACAAGATCCACCCCGGTGACCCGGCGGACAAGGATCTCTACGACCTCGAGCCGGAGGAAGCGAAGAACATCCCGACCGTCTGCCACTCGCTCGACATGGCGCTCGACGCGCTCGACAAGGACCGAGCCTTCCTCAAGGAGGGCGGCGTGTTCACCGACGACGTGATCGACGCCTACATCGGGCTCAAGATGCAGGAGGTCACCCGGCTGCGCATGTCGACGCACCCGGCCGAGCTCGAGCTCTACTACAGC
>Ga0105096_10001262_pt1 | contig 10242 bp, 8 predicted proteins | sample PPLLak3cmMay2015_FD_87036 | JGI IMG/M metagenome (GOLD analysis project Ga0105096, IMG submission 87036) | Freshwater sediment microbial communities from Prairie Pothole Lake near Jamestown, North Dakota, USA - PPLs Lake P7 Core (1) Depth... | ecosystem: Environmental > Aquatic > Freshwater >...
ACGGTCATGAAGCGTTGAGTGTTACCGAGGCTTCACGACATCCTGTCGAAGATTCCGCAGCGTCCTACCGCGGCGGTTTAGCGCTTTCGTGCCGATCCCGGAGCCCGGATCAGGGCGGCCGACAGCCAGAGGCATGTGCCAAACGCGGTACGGAAGTGTCACTTCTTTATTGAGCCCCATCTCCCCTCACGGTCGCTCCGGAATCGGCACGAAAGCGCTAACCCGTGGCGGCACGACGCCGTCAGGTCCGGCGACAGGATGTCGCACGTCACGCGCGGCCACTTCGTGTCTCTCCGCGGATTTCCCCTGGCACCATCCTAGCTCGGGATGTGTGAGCCACTAAATTCCGTGAAGCACCAAAAACGAGGGATGCGATATTTCGTGGGATAGGCTTCCAGCCTGTCCTCTTACGGAACGACAGGCTGGAAGCCTATCCCACGTCTTTGCTGTGACAAGACACGATCTAGACAGCGACATTTTGTGCCCGCAATTCGTTGTGTCGACAAGGTACTACAACGGTTTTGAACGAAGCCGGCAGAAGAAAATCCCACGGCGACAGCCGTGCCTGCACGTAAACCCCGGGAATGTGCCGCTGTCCAGTTAGTCGTCCCTAGGTCGTTGGAATCGCTCGACCCAGTAAGCGACCTCCCCTTCGGTGAGCAACTCTGGCTTGAGGGACTCCGCGCCGGCGGAGTCCGCATCGGCGGCCTGCTTCGCGTGTTGGATTTCGTGAGCCCAGCGATCGCTGTCGACGGCTCGAGCGCGCCGGCGCTTCGCCGCGCGCTGCACTTGATGGTCGCTGGACACCACGGTCAAGTGCCGCGGCGAATGGTCCTGCTGGATGAGTTCGGCGAGCGTTTCGTCGGCCGATTGGTGGCGGGGGGCGAACAGCATCGTCACTCCCCCCCGTTCGACGATGCAGGGCAACCCTGGCGGAGCGTGGCGGGCGTCAAAGACCACGATCGTGCGCTGCAAAACCTCAGGGGCCAGCGAACGACTGAGAAAATCCACGAGGGCGGCGCGAGCATTCGCCAGGGTTCCCGCCGCGTTGTCAGGCGGAAAGATCCCAGCCGCGTGCAGCAAGTTGTAGCCATCGATCAACAGTGACATCGTTCGCCAAACTTACCACGAATGCCGATTGTGGCCGAGAGCATCCGCGACTTGCGGCCGTTACCGGATGGGTCCTACAATCCGCTCCGGCAACCGCGAGCATTCCCGCCAGCGCGGCGCAGGTCGGGGCGGGAAGTCGCAATGATGACGCCAAACCGCCCATTCCAGGAACGGCGCATGTCCAAGGACCGGACACTCCCTGAGCTCGCGCCTTTATTGGCTCAGCCGTTAGGCTGGCTGACGCGGCGACTTCTACGCTGGCCTCGTGCGACCACGCTCGTCACTTGTCTGTTGGCGCTGCTCGCCTGTTTCGTCGCCGCCCGCTGGCTGGGCTTTCGGACCAATCGGCTGGATCTGCTGAATCCGACGAGCGAATTCAATCAGCGCTGGCATCGCTACCTCGACGAATTCGGCCGGGACGACGACCTGCTCGTGGTGTTGGCCGCCGAGGACCACGAAAGATTGGCCGCCGCGACCGACAAACTTGCCGCCGAGTTAGCGCGCCATCCGACGCAATTCAAGGGCCTCGTATTCCAGCGAAACCTCGAGCGTTTGCGTCAGAAGGGCCTACATCTGTTGAGCGTCGAGCAGTTGCAGCGTCTCGCCTGGTTTGTTGAGCAAGCGCGACCGCTGGTGGCCCAGGATTGGGAAGCGACCTCTCCCGAGCGATTTCCGGCGCTGATCGCGTATCAACTCGCGCAGTCACGGCAAGCGGTCGAGAACTCTCCCGTGGCCCCTGCCAGCTTTACGTCCGCGGCCGTCAGTTCGGTCCTGCCGCAATTGGTCGAACGCTGGGCCAATGAAATCGAATCCGCCGCGTTGGGCCAGCCGCAAGCTGGCAACGCTGGCGATGAATTTGCGGAGCTTTTCGAGCGATTCGATGAATTGCGAGCTCATCATGTGCTGCTCCCCGACGGCCAGCACGCGCTGGTGGCGCTGCGCCTGACGGAAGACGATCCGCAGGACCCGCAACCGCGCGCGGCGGCGATCGCGAAACTTCGTGAGATCATGCGCGAGGTTTCTCGAAGCGATCCGCGAGTCACGCTGAAGCTGACCGGCATGCCGGTTCTGGAAGATGACGAAATGAACACCAGCCAGCGCGACATGACCTGGGCGAGTGCGCTGAGTTTTCTGGGAGTAATTGTCATCCTGCGAGTCGGCTTTGGTCGATGGCGAGACACGCTGCTGGCGGTGGCGATCTTGGTCATGGGGATGGCCTGGTCGTTCGGCCTGGTCGCCATCTGGCCCGGACATCTCAATTTGCTGAGCGTGTCGTTCGCGGCCATTTTGATTGGGCTGGGGATCGACTTTGGCATTCACTATCAATCCCGCTTCTTGGAATTGCGCGAGGCGGGGCTGGGGCCTCGCCGCGCGCTGGTAGGGACGGCGACGAGCATCGGTCCGGGCGTGATTACCGGCGCGGTGACGACGGCAGTCGCGTTTTTCGCCGCGGGCAGCAGCGAGTTCACGGGAGTCGCGGAACTGGGCTGGATCGCCGGCGCGGGAGTCCTGTTGTGTCTCGCCGCGACGCTCGTCGCCTTGCCGTCGCTGGCGTATCTGGCGGAGCCTCGCCGGCGCTCGGCCTCGGCGCGTGAATCGCGATGGCTCGGCGACTTGTTGGAGCGGTGCCACGCTCATCCGGCGATTCCCTTGGCGTTTCTGGCGGCGGCGGGGGCGGCGTCGTTTGGACTGAATGTGTTGCGCTACGACCACAATCTGCTCAATTTGCAGACGGATGGGTTGGAGAGCGTCGAACTGGAGCGGATGTTGGCCACGGGCGACCAACGGAGTGTGTGGTTCGCGGTCTCGATGGCGAACGACCTGGACGAGCTTCGTGAGCGGAAAGCTCGGTTCGAACAGCTCCCCAGCGTGGCGCGAGTCGAGGAACTCGGCTCGCTGATCGTGCCGGCGGACCCGGTGCGGGAGCGGCTCGTGGCGTCGATTCATCACGCTCTGGAGACGCTGCCCAGCGCCGTTCCACTCTTGCCGGCACCCTCGGGAGAGCGCTTTCGAGCCGAACTCGCGCAGCTCACGGCTCAGCTCGAAGCGTTCCCCCGACGACCGGACGAACTGGAAGCCCTGGTGAGTCGCTTGCGGCGCCTGGCTCAGACCGTGCAACGAGTCTCGGCGGACGTGCTGAGTCTACGGCTGGCCGGTTGGCGCCAGAAATCGCTCGATCAACAGTTGCGAACGTTGCGGGGGCTGCGTGAGATTTCTACAGTACAGCCGCCCGATTGGGACGACATTCCAGCGGAACTAGTCGAGCGGTTTCGTGGGCGGAGCGGCCAGCACTTGCTGCGCGTGTACGCTCGCGAGGATGTCTGGGAACTGGAGCCACTGCGTGATTTCGTCCTCGATCTGGAATCGGTCGATGCGGGAATCACGGGGCACCCGATCCAGACTTTTTATGCGTCGCGGCAGATCCAGCAGAGCTACGTCCACAGCGGGGTCTACGCCCTGATATGCGTGCTGATTGTCGTGTATCTGGATTTTCGCCACTTCGGGCACGCCTTGTTGGCGCTGGTCCCCCTGCTCCTGGGTTTTCTGCTGACCTTCGGCTTGGCGGGTTGGCTACGACTTCCGCTCAACGCCGCCAACCTGCTGGTGCTGCCGTTGCTCTTGGGCATCGGGATCGATAGTGGAGTCCACGTGATTCACGACTGGCGCAGTCAAACGAGCGGCTATCGGCTCAGTCGTTCATTGGCGTTGTCGGTCATTCTCTGCTCCACCACCACCATTGCCGGTTTTGCGGGGCTGACCTTGGCAAGTCATCAGGGACTGCGTTCCTTGGGAGTCCTGTTGTGCATCGGAATGACAATTTCGCTGGCGACTTCGTTGCTGTTTCTACCGGCCTGTTTGAAGGCCTTCTCGAGGCCTCCGCCAAAGATTCGGCCCTAAACCGTTACCGCGACGAGGACTCTCGCGGCTTTTCTTGGCCGCCGTTTGTTGCTAATCTTAAGGCCCTGCGACGCGAGCGGTCGGTGTGGAGTTAGGTGTGCAGGCTCGTCCGAGCGACGTTTTCCCCCGTGATCGTTGTTACGCCCCCTGATCGTTGTTGATCGTTCCATTCACTGCAAATCACCGAAAAATACTGCAAAGCGAGACGAAAATGGCTAAGCCACATCGTGTTCTGAAGAAAGCCAACCATGGTAAACGCCCTGCGAACGCAAAAGCTCGGCGGATGAAGCGTTGGAAGGTCAAGACGTAAGCGCGAGAGCGGTGGTGGAAAGAGCCTGAGGGCCGGGCCCGAATAGGGGTTTCGGCGGGAGTGCGTGGCGTGCCCAGCAAGAACCACATCCTCGATTTGACGACGATCGACCTGAATCGCATTACCGCGACTCAAGACGAAATCCGTCGGTACAACCCGCAACGGTTCGAGATGGAACAGTTGAACGCGGTGATTTACGAGGACCCTCAAACCAACATCTGTGTCGGCTATAAAGACGTCACGGACCACGAGTTTTGGGTGCGCGGTCACATGCCGGGAATGCCTCTGATGCCGGGCGTCGTGATGCTGGAAGCCTGCGCCCAGTTGTGCAGCTATTTCGCTCACAAGTATCGCCTGCTGGGGGACAACCTGGTCATCGGCTTTGGCGGGCTGGAGGAAGTGCGGTTTCGCGATCCGGTCCTTCCCGGGAGTCGCATGTATTTGCTGTCGCAGCTCACCAAGATTCGTCCCGGCAAGCTGCTGGTCAGCAAGTTCGAAGGGGTCGTCGGCGATTCGATGGTGGTGGAAGGATTGCTGAAGGGGATTCCCATTCCCACCGAGATGTTGCGCCCCCCCTCCCCTGGAAATGCTCCCTAGTCATGGGGCGTCGAGCGCTTCCCAAGGTCGATCCCACGCTTGATCTCAGTCGGCACTTCGCCGAATTGGAAAAGCTTTCCCCGCCGCTCCAGGTGCGCGAACTCTTTGAACGCGATGCGCCGCTGGAGGTCGAGGTTGGCAGCGGCAAGGGACTGTTTCTCACGGCGGCCGCGAGTGCGACGCCGGAGCGGAATTTCCTGGGAATCGAAATCTCCGAAAAATACGCCCGTTTCGCCGCCTCGCGGCTCGCACGCCGCCAACTGGCCAATGCCCGGATGTTCGCCGGCGACGGCCAGCGGTTGCTGGCCGAGTATCTTGCGCCCGATTCGCTGGCGGCGGTGCACGTTTACTTTCCCGATCCCTGGTGGAAGAAGCGGCACAAGAAGCGCCGCGTCCTGAACGAGTCGTTCTTGCGCAACGTCGAAAGCAGACTGGTCAGTGGGGGCATCCTGCACTTTTGGACGGACGTGGAAGAGTACTACCAGTCGACGCTGGAAATCATCGCCGCCGTGACGCGCCTCGTCGGGCCGCTGCCGGTCGAAGAGTCGCCGGCCGAGCACGATCTAGATTACCGCACGCATTTCGAACGTCGCATGCGATTGCACAGTCTGCCCGTCTATCGCAGCCAGTTCGTGAAGTCGCTGCACACGACCGGTCACGCGCCTCCGGCATGAAACCTCGGCAGTTCTGAGCGTCTCAATTTTGTGCTCTTGATATTCCTGTCCTCCATTTTTCTGTCGGTGTCTTTTCTTCCCCGTGGGACCGGAAAGGCACCGACAGAAAAATGCCGGACCGAAAAATAGGCTCCCTCCGGCCGTGCAAACGCCACAGCCGAAATGGAACCGCGCTAGGGCAGGATCTCCGCCGCCTTGATATGCGTAATCTCGCGGCTCCCAATCACCAGAGGAATCGAGTCGGTCGCTGAATAAGCATCGCGTCGGCGGTAGGCTGGCTCGCTGTCGGTGCTCGCCGGGTCCGTATAGACTTCGACGCGTTGTTCGACCAAGTTGACGATCCAGTAAATCGGAATCCCGGCACGGGAATAGATTCGCCGTTTCGCGTAGTCACGAGCCAATGACGAATCGGCGACTTCGACCACGAGCGCGGTTTGTGCGGCCGTTGGATGGGAGCCGGCATAATCCCGATGCGTCCCCGTAACGACGGCCAGGTCGGGCTCAGGCTGGCTATCGCCCGTGGTGATCACATCTTGCAGGCGAAGGCTCCAGCCTTGTGGCAATGCCGCACGAAGCACGTCGTGCATGGCATGTACTGTCGAGCTGTGTCGAGGACTGGCGTTCATTTTCGGAACGATGACCCCTTCGAGAAGTTCGACGCGATCGTCTTCCGCCAGCACTCCGGCCTCCGACAAGGCGCGGTATTGCGCGACCGACAAGCGATGCACCGGAAACGGCAGGTGCGTTTCGCTCGAATTGGGTACTGCGGCGGATGTCATGAGATTCGGTCGCATCCGTGGAAGTGGGCTTCAGGTTGAAGGCATCGCTCTATTGTTGGACGCGTGGCTTGGATCGTCAACGGACGAGCCCGAGAGAATGCACCTGTCTTGCAGTCGCCTCCCCAGCAAGGCACACTGCTCGCCGTGTTACCGACCTGGTGCTTTGTCACATTCCCAATTCAAACTGGGCCAAGTCACCAGTTTCCACGACAAGGGAGAATCTCGATGCTCGAGCGACGAAACGGCGTTGTCATACGCGGCCTGATGGCGATGAGCCTCGCGCGTGCGAGCCTGCTCGACGGTTTGCCCAGCGAGTGTCGCGGGGAACACGAAGGCAAGATTCAGATTCTCCTTTTGGGCGACAGCACGACGATTGGTAGTGTCTGCCGCCAGACCAATCCCGACGGTCCACATCTGGAAGACGTGATTCGCTTGAGGTTGGCCGCGGACAAGTCGCTGCCTCCCACGCACGTCATCAATCAGGGACGCGACGGCGAGTACCTTCAGGGACTGCTGACCAGCGGACGCTACGATCGCGACATCGCCAAGCTGCCGGGGATCGACTACGTGTTCATCCGCTACGGACTGAACGACAACAGCAAGCGCGAGGAATTCGCCACGAATTTTCCCAAGGACTTCAGCGAACTGATTGCCCGTCTGAAGAAGGACTTTCCCCAAGCCGCGATTTTTCCGTCGACGATCATTCCCTATTTGACGGCGGAAAACGACGCTCGCATCAACGGGCTGATCCGCCAGGTCGCGGAAGCCGAAAAGCTCACCCTGTTCGACGTCTACACGCGGTACGAGGCCGAACTCGCTCACGGCCGCAACATGCTCAACTACCGCCGCTATCCGCTCGACAAGATTCCCGAAGCGCAACGCGAATGGCTCCAGCCTTTCGTGCGCGGCAACTCGGTAGTGGTCATGGACAATCGGCTGGATGCTCACTTTCGCGATCTGCCCGGCTGGTTCGGCGATCGCCACCCCAACCTGGCGGGCTATCACGTGATCGGCGACGAGACCGCGGTGTTTCTCGCGCCGAAGTTGCGCGATCGTAAGAAGTAGGCGGGGGACGGCTGACGACGCAGCGTTCCGGCGGAGGAATCGCCCTGGATTCCTCGGCCGGCTGACGCCGGGCCGCTCGCCTGTCGCCGCGCCTCACTTTCGCGGCTGGCAGCGGGGGCAAAAGAACGTCGATCGCTGAGCCTGCACGATGCGGCGTACGGTCGACTTGCCGCAGGTCGGACAATCTTCGTCCTCGCGGTCGTACACGCGGTGGCAGTTTTGATAGCCGCCGGACTTGTTGAGCGCGTTGCGATAGGTTCCGTCGGACAGAGTCGAACCTTCATGCGCGATCGCATCGACGAGCACCATCTGCATCGCGGCGTGCAAGCGGCGCCATTGCGAGGCCGACAAGCGGTGGCAGCCAAGCTCCGGGTGGATTTTCGCGACATGCAGGATTTCGGCGGCGTAGAGATTGCCGACCCCCGCCACGGCGCGCTGGTCGAGCAGCGCGACCTTGATCGCTCGACGACTGGTCTCCAGCCTGGTTCGCAGTTCCGCGGCGCTGACGACCAGGGCGTCGGGGCCGAGCGAATCTGGGCCGAGTTCAGCGGCAAACTGATCGGGTGACAGGAGTCGCACGACTCCCAAGCCGCGGCGATCCCAAAACCAGAGCGTGCTCAACGGGGATTCCGACAGGTCGATCCGCAACCGCAGATGCTCGACGGTGGGCGGGTCGGCGACGAGCATCAGTCCGGTCATGCGCGGTTCCACGACCAACCGATCTCCCGAGGCGAAGCGCAGGATGACTCGTTTGCCGGCCCGTTCCACGGCGTCGACTCGTTCGCCCACCACGCGGCGGCGGATCTGCTTCAGGTCGGGCACGAGCAGGATGGGCCGCTTCTTGCAGCCGGCCGACTTGAAGTCGCGCACGCGGCCTCCCACGGCGGCGGAAATGCCTCGGCACATCGTTTCGACTTCAGGTAATTCGGGCATGATCGGCCAATTGTAGTCGTCGCGTGGCGGCTCGTGGACGGGTATCGACACCTTGACCATCGGTCGAAGCGGGTCGAGAATCGCAGCGGTTGTTTTCTGGCTTCGTTATTCTCAGATACTCTCGGGTTCCTCTCATGTCGTCGAGTTCGCCGCAGACCGCCGCAGCTTCCCCCAACGTTCCCGACGTCGCCGGACGGTTCGGCGCTTTTGGGGGCCGCTACGTCCCCGAGACGCTCACCAAGGCGCTCGACGAACTGACGGTGGCCTACGACGAGGCGCGGCAGGATCCCCTGTTCCAGGCCGAGCTCGATTCGTTGTTGAAGAATTACGTCGGTCGGCCCTCGCCCCTGTATCACGCTCAACGCTTGTCCGAAAAATGTGGCGGGGCCCAGATCTGGCTGAAGCGAGAAGACTTGAATCACACGGGGGCCCACAAGATCAACAACACCTTGGGGCAGACGCTGTTGACGGTCCGCATGGGAAAGAAACGCGTGATCGCGGAAACCGGAGCTGGCCAGCATGGCGTGGCGACCGCCACGGCGTGTGCTCGGTTCGGCATCCCGTGCGTCGTCTACATGGGCGAGGAGGACGTCCGTCGACAGTCGCCCAATGTGTTCAGCATGCGCCTGTTGGGAGCTGAGGTGCGGCCGGTGACGAGCGGTTCACGAACGCTGCGCGACGCGATCAACGAGGCGATGCGGGACTGGATGTCGTCGGTGGAATCGACGCATTACATTTTGGGGTCGGTGGTGGGGCCGCATCCGTTTCCCCGCATCGTGCGTGATTTTCAATCAGTGATCGGTCGCGAGGCTCGAAAGCAATCGCTCGAACAGATCGGCCGCTTGCCAGATTACGTGATCGCGAGCGTGGGCGGGGGGAGCAACGCGGCGGGGATCTTTTATCCCTTCGTGGCGGATACCGAAGTGCGGTTGCTGGGAGTCGAAGCCGGCGGGCGAGGTTCCCAGGCCGGAGATCACGCGGCGCCGTTGAGCTTCGGTTCCCCAGGCGTGTTACACGGCAGCTTCAGCTATGTGATGCAGGACGAAGACGGTCAGACGTCGGACGTCCATTCGATTTCAGCAGGCCTCGATTATCCGGGCGTCGGGCCCGAGCACAGCTATTGGAAAGACACGGGCCGGGCGCAGTACACGTTCTGCACGGATGGCGAAGCGCTGGCGGCTTTCGATGACCTGGCGCGTCACGAAGGGATCTTGCCGGCGCTGGAAAGCTCGCACGCGATCGCCAAGGCCATGCAGCTGGCGTCCACGTTGTCTCGCGACACGGCGTTGGTAGTCTGTCTGTCAGGACGAGGAGACAAGGACGCCGCCGAAATCGCTCGGTTGCGCGGCCTGAAGTCGTAGCGCGAGGCGCGGCTTTTCCGCTCCTGGTTTCTCCGTTTCAACTTCTCGAGGATTCCTCTCCCATGTCGGCTGTCGATCAACTATTTGCCGAATTGCGATCCGCGGGTCGCAAGGCCTTGATCCCGTTTGTCACGGCGGGAGATCCGGACCTGGAGTTCACTGCCGACTTGCTGCGCGAAGTGGTGCGTGGGGGCGGACACCTGTGCGAGCTGGGCATTCCCTATAGCGATCCCATCGCCGATGGTCCGGTGATTCAAGCGTCCTATACTCGTGCCCTCGCGCATCGGCTCAAAGTGGGCGAGATTCTCGAGATGGCCAAGCGGACGACTCCCGATTTGGGCGCCCCGCTGGTCACGATGGTCAGTTATGCGATTCTGCACCGGTACGGACCGCAGCGGTACATCGCCGAATGCCAGCAGGCCGGAATCTCAGGGGCGATTGTGCCCGACTTGTTGGTCGAGGAGGCGCCGGCGCTGGCGACGATTTGTCGTCGCGAGGACTTCAGCCTGATTCAA
>Ga0105096_10001264_pt1 | contig 10241 bp, 6 predicted proteins | sample PPLLak3cmMay2015_FD_87036 | JGI IMG/M metagenome (GOLD analysis project Ga0105096, IMG submission 87036) | Freshwater sediment microbial communities from Prairie Pothole Lake near Jamestown, North Dakota, USA - PPLs Lake P7 Core (1) Depth... | ecosystem: Environmental > Aquatic > Freshwater >...
CGGCGTTCCCGGCGAGCTCTACATTGGCGGAGTCGCGGTGGGACGCGGTTACTGGAATCGCCCCGAACTGACGGTCGAACGGTTCCTACCCGATCCCTTCTCGGGCGTGGCAGGAGCCCGCATGTACAAGACGGGTGACCTGTGCCGCTACCTGGCCGACGGCAACGTCGAGTATCTGGGACGGATCGATTCGCAAGTTAAGATCCGCGGCAACCGCGTCGAGCTCGGTGAAATCGAAAGTCGGTTGAACGCTCATCCCCAAGTGAAAACTTCCGCGGTGATCGCCAAGGATTCAGGCGATGGCGATGCAATACTCGTCGCTTTCGTCGTGCCGCAGGATCTTCAAGGGCTACTGCCGGAGCACGAACAAGCGTTGCTGGACGAGCTGCGCCAGCATGTGCGCGTCGCGCTGCCGGAGTTCATGATCCCCTCATCGTTTGTCCTTCTCGCACAGCTCTCCCTGCTCCCCAACGGCAAACTCAATCGTGCGGCGTTGCCCGACGTGGCGACGGCGCGAGTGGTCAGGAACTCTCCCAGGAGGTATGAGCCTCCTCAAGGAGAGGTCGAGGAGCGATTGGCGGGCATCTGGACGGAAGTGTTACGACAACCCCGCGTCGGCCGCAATGAAGACTTCTTCAGTATTGGAGGCCATTCGCTGCAGGCGATTCGCACGATGCGGCGAGTGAGCCTGGAGTTTGGCATTCAGATCTCGGTGACGGAGCTCTTCAGCGCGCGAACGATCGCGGCCCTCGCAGCATTCATCGACGCGAATTACACGATCGCGCCTGTGGTCGCCGCGACGACGAGCGAAGCGTGTGCGACCGCGGAACCTGTCGCCAGCTCGGACGTTCCGGCCTCCGCGCAGCCCCTCGTCTCGCCGGCGGCTCCAGCTGTCGCGCCGGTGGACTTCGCCACTCCCCCCTCCGCGCCGGTTCAACTTGTGCCGCCGGTCGCGCCTGCTCCCCCCGTCACGTCCGCTTTGTCAGCCTCCGCGGCTTCCCTTGCCGCGCCGCGATCCTCGGCCGCTCGACATCGTCGTTGGCTGGCGCCGCTGCGAGCGAAAGGGGATCGCCTGCCGCTGTATTGCATTCATGGGCTGGGAGGCCACATCGCTGGTTTCTTGCCTCTGGCGAAGCAGTTGCACGAAGGTCGGCCGGTGTACGGACTGCAAGCGCAAGGGCTCGACGGCACCGAGCCGCCGCACCAGCGCATCGATGAAATGGCCTCGTGCTATCTCGAGGAGATTCGCGACTGCCAGCCGGACGGACCATACTTCATCGCGGGTTGGTCGCTCGGCGGATTGATCGCGCTGGAAGTGGCGCGGCAGCTGAACGACGCCGGGGCGCGAGTCCCACTGCTGGTGATGTTCGACACGCACCTGCGGGTCAGCAATCGCGATGTGCCGGAGATGTCCGACGCCGCGCTGATGCTGCGGATCGCGCCGCAGTTGAGAATTCCCCTGGGCCAGCTGCAAACGCTGTCGCCGCAGCAGCAGTGGGATCTGATCGCCGAGCGTGCCGGGCAATCAGCCGGAGTCGGCATCGAGGAAATTCGCCGGCTGGCCGACACCTGCCGAGCGCATATGACGGCGGTCGCTCGCTTCCAGCCGAAGACCTACACCGGCTCGGTGATGCTCTTCCGCGCCGATCGCGCTCGGCAGGAACTCGACCCACGTTGGACGGAGATCTGCCCCAGGATGCGAGTGGCCAAGGTGCCGGGCGATCACTATACGATGCTGCAAGCACCCCACGTGGACGTCCTCGCCGCGCGGCTGGATGCGGAACTGGCGGCCGCCGAACTGGCTGAACGCCCGAGGGAGCTGAGCCGATGAAGCTGTTGTTCCGCCTGATTCGTGATTCGTGGCCGACCCTGCTGCTCCCCAGTCTGCTGGGGGGAGCGAGCGGCGCCGCCAATGTGGGACTGCTGGCGATTGTGCATCGCGCGCTCCGTAAACCGGGGGATGCGACGGCCAATTTCATGTGGTTGTTCGTGGCGGTGTGCCTGGTGACGCTGCTCACCCGCATCGCCTCGCAGATCTTCCTCGTCCGCATGGGCCAGGATTCGATCTCGCGATTGCGGCTCGGGCTGTGTCGCCGCATTCTTGAGGCGCCGCTGAGGCAGATCGAGGACATCGGTGTGCATCGGATGATTACGTCGCTCACCAACGACGTCACCGTCATCTCGATGGCCATGAACGGTCTGCCGACCGTGGGCGTCAGCCTGATCATCCTCTTGTGCGGCGCCGTCTACCTGGGGTTCCTGTCGTGGCAGTTGCTGGCGCTGGGACTCGTGTTCGGGACGCTGGGAGCGGCAAGCTACTGGGCGACAGCACGGGTGGCACGGCGCTTCAATATGCGAGGACGCGAGGCCCAGGATGGACTCCAGAAACAGATTCGCAGTCTGATCAACGGCGTCAAGGAGCTGAAAATGCACTCGACGCGCCGCGCGGAGTTCGTCGACCACGTGCTCAGCCCGGCCGACTCGGAAGTGCGCGAGAATCAGTTCAAGGGGATGGTCATTCAAGATGCGGCGATTACGTGGGGGCGGCTGCTGTTTCTGGTGGCGATTGGACTCCTCTTGTTCGTCGGGCCGATGATCTCCAGGACCGATCCCGAAACGGCGGCCGGCTACACGCTCGTGATCTTCTTCCTGATGTCGCCGCTCGAACGGATCTTCGCCTACCTGCCGCTCTTGTCCCGGGCCCGCATCGCCATCTTCAAGATCAATAAACTCGGGTTGATGCTCGACGAACAGGCTGCCGAAGCCGCCGCGAGCGTTCCGCTGGCCGCCTGGAATTCGATCGAACTGTCCGAGGTGACTCACGAGTATCATCGCGAGGGTCAGGAGGGGGGATTCCTGCTGGGTCCGATCAACCTGACGTTGCAGCCGGGCGAGATCGTCTTCGTGGTGGGAGGGAACGGCAGCGGCAAGACGACGTTGATCAAACTGCTGACGGGCTTGTACACTCCCTTGGGAGGTCAGATCCTGCTGGACGATCGGCCGGTGAACGCGGAAAGTCGAGAAGCGTACCGGCAATTGTTCGCGGTGGTCTTCGACGACGCCATGGTGTTCGAGGGACTGTGGGGCGTGAGCCGCGAGGATCGCGACGCGCGGGCCCGCCGCTACTTGGCCGAACTGCGGCTCGAACACATCGTGCAGATCTCGGAAGGGAAGTTCTCGACGACCGAGCTGTCGCGAGGGCAACGAAAGCGTCTGGCGCTCTTAACCGCTTATCTCGAGGACCGTTCGATTTACGTGTTCGACGAGTGGGCGGCCGATCAGGATCCGACGTTCAAGAAAGTCTTTTACGAACAATTGCTGCCGGAATTGAAACGCCGTGGTAAGACTGTCGTGGCGATCACGCACGACGACCGCTATTTTGCCGTGGCGGATCGACTGGTAAAAATGGAAGATGGCCGCATTGCGGAAGGATCCTCGCTCTTGACTCAGATGGAAGCCTAAGGGCTCGCGGCAGGGAGTATGGCATGAAAACATTATTTGGATTCATTCTGTTCGCCGTGGCGGCTGTCACGGGGGGCGTGTGGTACATGAACGGTCGCCCCGTCGAGCGACCGCAATTCCGCACTCTGGAAATCTCGCGCGGCGAGCTGTTGCTGGCGGTCAGCGCCACGGGCACGGTGGAACCGGTCGAGGTGATCGACGTGGGCGCGCAGATCGTGGGGAGGGTCCAGGAATTTGGCCCCGATCCCGTGCAGACCGGCAAGACGATCGACTACGGTTCCCACGTGAAAAAGGGGGACGTGCTGGCGAAGCTGGACGATTCCCCCTATCGCGCGGATGTCGAAAAGGCGCAGGCCAATCTGAAACTGGCGATGGCCGAATCGCAACGAGCTCAGGCACAAATGGCCCAGGCCGCCGCCGAATTCAAGCGGGCGAACACCTTGCGAGACACGAATTCCGAGAGCGAGTTCGACCGGGCCGTCGCCAATCACGCCATGGCCAAGGCCGATTCGGCGGTCGCTCAGGCCCGCGTCGAGCAGGCCGAAATCATGCTCAAGCAGGCCCAGATCAGTCTGGGCTATGCGACGATCGGCGCGCCGATTGACGGCATCGTGATCGATCGTCGCGTGAATATGGGACAGACCGTCGTCGCCGGGCTGAACGCACCCAGCTTGTTCTTGCTGGCGAGGGACCTCAGCCGGCTGCAAGTTTGGGCGGCCGTGAACGAGGCCGATATTGGCGACATTCGCCTGGGGCAGAAGGTCAATTTCAAGGTCGACGCCTATCGCGATCAGACGTTCACGGGAGTCGTCACGCAGATTCGGCTGAATGCCGGCATGTCCAACAACGTCGTGACCTACGGCGTCGTGGTCGACATCGACAACAGCGACGGCGCGCTGCTTCCCTACATGACGGCCAATCTGCAGTTCGAAGTCGCTCGACAAGCCGACGTCCTGCAGGTGCCCAACCAGGCGCTGCGCTGGCTCCCCACGTGGAATCAAATCACTCCTTCCGCACGATCCCAATTCCCGGCGCCCAAGGACAAGGCCGCGGAGGCGGCGACGGTGGAAGTCGCAGAACCGACCGTCTGGGTTCTCGAGGACGATGGCCTGGTGCGACCCGTCGCCATCCAGACGGGTTTGACGGACGGAATGGTGACGGAAGTGACGGCGGCGGATCTGGATGCTGGCGCGACGGTGGTGGTCGGCAGAGCTCGCAAGGCCAAGCGTGATTTTGTTTCGAGCTTCGTTTCACGCGTGACGGGACGAGGCAATGACTAAAGGCGAGCCGCTGATCGAGTTGGCGAACGTTTTCAAGACGTATCACTTGGGCGAGGTCGACGTGCCCGTCCTGAAGGACGTCTCGTTGACCATTCGCCAAGGGGAATTCGTGGCGCTGATGGGAGCGTCCGGATCGGGCAAGACGACCCTGATGAACCTGCTGGGCTGCTTGGATCGGCCGAGCTCTGGATCGTATCGACTGGATGGAGTCGAAGTCACCTCGCTGTCTCGGCCCCAGCTGGCCCAATTGCGCGGCAGTCGCATCGGATTCGTGTTCCAGAGCTTCAACCTGTTGTCGCGCACCACGGCGCTCGACAACGTGCGGATGCCGACGTCGTATGCCGGGGGGCGCCGCTCGGCACGACAAATCAAGCGACGGGCGCACGAACTGCTCGATTCGGTCGGCTTGGCGCCGCGCGAGGATCACTCGCCTGCTCAGCTTTCCGGCGGCGAGCAACAGCGCGTCGCGATCGCGCGCTCCCTGGTCAATCAGCCGATGCTGCTGCTGGCCGACGAGCCGACCGGCAATCTGGATTCGCGAACCGGCAAGGAAATTCTGGCCCTATTCCGGCAACTCAACCAGGAACAGGGGATCACGCTGCTGCTGGTGACTCACGATCCCGAGGTCGGACGTCACGCGGACCGAGTGATACGCATGAAGGACGGACGGATCGTCGACGACGAGATCATCGCGTCCCCCGTCGGCGTGGTCGCGCCGCAAAGCTCCAGCGATGGGGCGCCGACGGCCATTGCCGCCAAGCCTTCGTCGGCGGTCGAGGATTCTGCTCGGGCTCGCGATCCTGGCGTGGCGCTGCGTGGCAATCGCAGTTACTTGCGGCTTTTGTTTGGCGCGGCCGCCATCGCCTTCCAAGCCCAGCGCCGCAACCTGCTGCGATCGGCGCTCACGATGCTGGGCGTGATCATTGGCGTGGCGGCGGTGATCGCGATGATGGAGATCAGCCAAGGGGCGTCGTCGGCCATCGAGGTGACGGTGTCGAACATGGGTGCGAACACGCTGCTCGTGTCTCCCGGAGCTCCGCGACCTGGCACGAGCGGTTCGGTCGAAACGGTCGAGAATCTCTCGCCGGCCGACGCCGAGGCGATCGAGCGAGACTGTCCCCAGGTGCTCTGCGCCGCGCCGATCGTGCGCGCGCGCGCTCACGTCGTCTACGGCAACAAGGACTGGCGCCCGAACTACGTCATGGGCAGCACGCCGGCGTTTCTGGTCGCACGCAACTGGTCGGAAGTGGAATTAGGTCGAGCGTTCACCGATCGCGAAGTCGCGGTGGGAAGCAAAGTGTGCATGCTCGGGCAAACCGTGGTCCGCGAGCTGTTCGGTGATCGCTATCCCGTGGGGGAGGAGATCCGCGTGCAGAGCGAGCCCTTCACGGTGGTCGGCGTGCTCGCTCCCAAGGGGGCCAACCTGATGGGGGTCGATCAGGACGATATTCTGTTGGCGCCTTGGACCACGATCAAATACCGGATCAGCGGCGGCGGGACGTCCGGCGTGAATTCGGCGATCGCCGCGCGGGCGCGCGGCTCGTCGAACTCCAGCAAGGGGCTCCCGGGTCCCACGCTGACGGAGCGTTTACCGAGCCTAGGCCAGCGCGTGCGCAGCGAGAGCATCGAGCAGATTCTGGTCCAAGCGAAGTCTCCCGATCTCATTCCCTCGGCCATCGAGGAGGTGACGCGCCTGCTTCGCGATCGACATCGACTGGCGGACTACGAGCAGGACTTCCGCGTTCGTGACATGGCCGAAGTTTCCAACGCGCTCGAGAATACCGTGCGGCTGATGTCCGGGCTGGGCCTGTCGGTCGCCGCCGTGTCGCTGATCGTGGGAGGAGTCGGCATCATGAACATCATGCTGGTGTCCGTGACCGAGCGCACTCGCGAGATCGGATTGCGGATGGCGGTGGGCGCCAATTCGGGTGACATCCTGCGACAGTTTCTGGTCGAAGCGGTGGTGCTCTGCTTGATCGGCGGGCTGATTGGCATCGCGACGGGCCGCGGCGCGTCGTTGCTGGTCGGCTTCATCATGGACTGGCCCACGCAACCCTCGTTCCTGGCGGCGATCGTCGCCGTGGTGGTGTCGGTGGGAGTGGGAGTTACCTTCGGTTACTACCCCGCCTGGAAGGCCTCAAGACTGAATCCCATCGAGGCCCTACGCTACGAGTAACCAAGACCAAGCAGGCATCACGAGTCTTCGCTCCCCTCGCCCCGCCGCAGCCCCCATGGTGCGAGCGTTGACCATCACCCAAGCGGCGAGGGAGAGGGGCCGGGGGTGAGGGCCGCACTATGTCCCGTCCGGCCACGCGGGGAGCGTATCAAGAAAGCTCGGATGCACACCGCCGAGCCAGACATAGTGGTCATCGATTTTCTTGGGGTAGACCATGCGCGCCCCGTACAGCCCCCAGAGGGCGCCGACGATGAACAGCAGCAGCCCTGGAAAGACCATCAGCGGCCAGAACTCGCTGTCACTCGCGATGCCACCGGCCACGAGCGCGACGGCCGCCAACACGAGACTCCAGCCGATCACGATCGCTCGCCGACGCTTCGAGAACCAACGCTCGCTGAGCCCGATGTGAATGGTCGCCTTCTGGCCTAGCGCGAGCGCCAGAATCAGGTAGACGAGCAGATTCAGAAGCAGGCCCAAATAAATGGCGGGATGATGCCAATTGAGCTTGCGTTTGAGCTGTCCCGCGGCTGGTTCGTTGCTCTTGACGCACCGGTCGGGAAGCATCGCCGCCCTATGCATGACGAGCAGCTTGCCTTTTCTCCAGACACCGATCGGCGAATGGTGGCCGCTGGGTTGAACCATCTCCGCGGTGATCAACGGGGCGGCGTAAGGATTCGGATTGGGCTGGGACATGGCGGAGCACTCCAGGGTCGAGCCAACCACGCGAAAACGGCAGTTGCGATTCTAAGTGGCGAAAGATGCAATCGCAAATCAGTGCCTAATCAACCCAGGCTGCTCGGTCGAACAGCCCCGAACCCGCCGATATGCCCGCACCCCAGTCCACCTGCCTGACTTCCCCTCCGCGATCTCCGCGCTTCAAATCTTCAAAGGCCTGAAGCGCGGAGGCGCGGAGATCGCCGGGGGGAGATGTGGTGGGTGAGGAAGTGCGAGGACGACACGCTCCCTTCGAATTCGACTCGAAACCTAAGCGGCGATTCGGCTGTCGCGCATCTTTTTCGCACCGACCGGAGTTACACTGGACGCAAGACTTAAGGTCTCGCGAAGCCTCGCGAAAGGAACCCGGTTGAATCTTCCCGTCAAACTCGGCCGCTCGCGGTTGATGAAAATCGCCAAGTGGAGCTTTCAAGCCATCGTGCTGGCGTTGGTGGCCTACGGGATTTGGCATACGGTGGCTCAGTCGTTGACCAAGTTCGAGGCCAAGCAGTTTTCGCTCACAAGTCTTCGGCCTGGATGGCTGGTGATCTCGGCGGCGCTCTACCTGGCGGCTTCGTTGCCACCTTGGTGGTTCTGGCATCGCGTGTTGGAGTCGATGGGACAGCAGCCCAGTCGCTACGCTTCGTTGCGGGCGTTCTACATCGGCCATCTGGGGAAGTATGTGCCTGGCAAGGCGATGGTCGTGGTGATTCGGGCGGCGTTGGTGCGCGGTCCGCGCGTCGACACGGCGGTGGCCGCCACCGCGGTCTTCGTCGAAACGCTCACCACGATGGCGGTCGGCGCGGTCTTGGCCGCGGTCATTCTGGCGGTGAAGTATCACGAGCAACGCGAACTCCTGTGGATCGCCGTGGGGCTGGCGCTGGTCGCCGGTATTCCGGCGCTGCCGCCGATTTTCCGTCGCATCGTGACGATGCTGCGAGTGCAGCGCGCCAGTGCCGCGCTGGCCGCGGGACTCGACGGCTTGCGCTGGCCGCTCATGCTGACCGGGTGGGTCATCCTGGCGGCCAGTTGGTGCGTCTTAGGGCTGAGCCTCTGGGCGGCGTTGATGTCGTTGCCCGATCCGCCGGCGGAATTGCTGGACGTGCGTGCGAACCTGCCGCTGCTCACGCTGTGCGTGGCCTTCGCGCTTGTCGCCGGATTCGTATCGCTCGTGCCCGCCGGAGCGGGAGTGCGGGAAGCGGTGGTCATCGCGGTGCTCGTCCCCGCGTATGGCGAAATCGCGGCGCTGGTGGCAGCCATTCTCCTGCGACTCGTGTGGTTGGTGGCGGAAGCGGTGATTTCCATTATCCTGTATGCCATTCGTCCTTCGGCCGCACGACCTGCCGAGCCCGCCTCCGAGCCAGTTCCCGAGTCCTCTGGTTAGCCGAGCATGTATTCCGCCGTCATTCCTGTTTACAACGAAGCCGAGAGTCTCCGGCAGCTGCATCAGGAACTCGACGAAGTCGCACGCGCGGGTGGTTACGAACTCGAAATCATCTTTGTCGACGATGGTTCGACCGATGAATCCTGGGCGACGATCGAGCAGTTGGCGGCCGAGGACCAGCGGGTGCGCGGCGTGCGATTGCGTCGGAATTTCGGCAAGGCGGCCGCTCTGACGGCGGGGTTCGCGGAAGTTCAAGGCACGATCGTGTTCACGCTCGATGCCGACCTGCAGGACGATCCGCGGGAAATCCCCAATCTGCTGGCCAAGCTGGGGGAAGAACTGGACGTGGTGAGCGGCTGGAAAAAGGTCCGCCACGATCCGCTCGAAAAGGTCATTCCGTCGCGAGTCTTCAACGGCCTGGTGAGCTGGCTGACGGGGGTCAAGCTGCACGATCACAACTGCGGGTTCAAGTGTTACCGCGCGGAAGTCGTGCGGGAAGTCGCCATTTATGGCGAATTGCATCGGTTCGTCCCGGTGCTCGCCGCCGCTCGCGGATTCAAGATCGGTGAACTTCCCGTGCAGCATCGATCTCGACAGCATGGTAAGTCGAAATACGGCATGCGACGTTATCTCAAGGGCTTTCTGGATCTGCTGACGGTCTACTTTCTCACCGGCTTTCAGCAGCGCCCCTTGCATCTGTTGGGGACGATCGGCTTGGGCTGCTTCCTGCTGGGGGTGCTCGGCACGCTGTACGCCGCCGGGTACTGGATCTTTGACAACGTCTACCCGGACCAGGGGCTGACTCCGCTGCATCAGCGACCGCTCGTTTTATACGCGTGGGGCGCCTTGCTGTTTGGCGCGCAACTGCTGTCGATCGGCTTTCTGGCGGAATTGATCACCGCTCGATCGCAGCGCGAGCAACCTCAATTCTCCGTGCGGCAACGGACCAGGCCATGAACGGCGATGAATCCGCATCCGCTGGCTGGGAACTGCGCCGCGCCGTCTACGGACTCGTGATCGTCGTCGCCTGCGCCACGATGACGGCGCGGATCGCGACGGTGGAGTCGTCCAGTGGCAAGACTCCGCTGTTGAGCGCGAATGACCGTAGCCGCTGGGCGGCGATTCGCGCGCTGGTCGACCACGGCACGTTCGCGCTGGACGACGTTGTACTGCGCGCGGACGTCCCGGCCCGAACCTCGGCCACGGCCGCCGCTCTTTGGCCGTA
>Ga0105096_10001265_pt1 | contig 10240 bp, 8 predicted proteins | sample PPLLak3cmMay2015_FD_87036 | JGI IMG/M metagenome (GOLD analysis project Ga0105096, IMG submission 87036) | Freshwater sediment microbial communities from Prairie Pothole Lake near Jamestown, North Dakota, USA - PPLs Lake P7 Core (1) Depth... | ecosystem: Environmental > Aquatic > Freshwater >...
TCCGTTGTATCGTCAGCTCTCGTTGGCGTTGTTGGAAGTGGAAGGGGGCACGTTGAAACCCGCAACCGTCGCGGCTATTCGCCGATCACTTGACGCATCCGCTTGATGTTGGCGGCAATGTCGCCGTGCATCACACCGCTGCCGCTCACGAGCACTGAAGCGCCGGCCTGAACGACCTCTTTCGCATTCTCTACCTTGATGCCGCCATCAACTTCGATGGGGACGTGTGAGAGATGGTGATTGTCGAGCCAGTTGCGGAGCTGGGCACTGCGGCGCAGGAAGGACGGGATGAAGCTCTGTCCACCGTATCCAGGATTCACACTCATCAACAGGATGAAGTCCGCTGCCTCTGCAGCCTCTTCGGCGAATGTTAGCGGCGTTGCCGGATTGAGGACGATGCCAGCTTTGCAGCCAACGTTGCGAATGTGGTTGAGCGTGCGGTGACTGTGATGACAGACCTCGGCGTGGACGCTGATCCATGCTGCGCCGGCTTCGGCGAACTGTTCGATGTGGTGGTCCGGGTTGGTGACCATCAGGTGGACATCAAGTGGAAGCGATGTGATCTTGCGGATGGAATGCATCACCACAGGACCCATCGTGATCGGCGGGACGAAATGTCCGTCCATCACATCAACGTGCAACATGTCTGCGCCTCCTGCCTCACAGGCACGTATATCACGTTCAAGGTTGGCGAAGTCTGCAGCAAGCAGGGAAGGGGCGATCATCATGATGGTTCACTCAGGCGTGCTAAATGGTCGGCGATACGGAGCCAAGTCGTACGATGATACGTGGTTTCGGGGAGATCATGCGTTGTCAGTACATCGTCGACGTATTCCGGCGTCCTCATCCCCACCAGAACAACGTTGACGCCTTCCGTGCATCGGACGGCGTGAAGGGCGATCTGCTGCAGCGGCGTATCCAGGGGAAGTCCGAGCTCATCGGCCACAGCATCGCGGAGTTCTTCCAGCGAGGCATTCTCTTCGGCGGCATAGAGCGTCTCGACATCCGTGAGCAGTTCGTGCAGATCGCGCAGGTAGTTGATCACGCGGTCGGGATCGGAAGAATGTTCGGCGTAGTGAATGGCCGCATCAAGCCGCGGCGTGAGGTGCGAACGTTTCACATCTCGCCAGTGGATGAGGCCTTCGAACTTGTTCCACGACGTGCAGAGTGCTCCGGCGATCTTGAACATCTCGTTGACGGCTTCGATCTCGCGCGGTGAATGTGCCGGGTTGTTTAGGACGATCTGCAGCACTTCGTGCTCTTCGGTCTCGAGGGCATGGATGCGCGAGTCGACGTTGTGGATGCCTGCCGTATGCAGCGGAATGTCGTGCGACGCCAGACGGATCAGGTCGCCCCCTACCAAGGCATTGAGCGGTCGGTTGATCATCACGGTCAGGTTGTGCTGTCTGGCAACATCGAGCGTTGTTGATTCGCCACCAGCCTGGTTCAACGTCGTGGCGGCGAAATGCTCGATCACATTGAACGGCATCTGCACATGCGTAAAGGCATGGGTGGCCGAGATGCCCGCGGCGATCTCCAGGCAACGTTCCAGCGAGACATGGTCGTAGGCGTCGGCATCGTGGACAAACGTGTTCGACGAGATGCCATAGTTCTTGATGCGGCCTTGTTGAACGGCGTGTTCCATCCACGTAAAGGCGCGGGTGATACGATCGTAGAAGATCGCTCGTGCTTCTTCAACAGGAGTGCCGGCCTGCTGGGCAACCTGAAAGTAGTACTCCGGGTTGTGCAGGAGAAGGACGTCAACGGATCCACGCTGCAGACGTCCGAGCGACATTGCCAGCATATCGTCAAGGAAGTCGGGATGAATGCAGTGCTGCAATCCGTCGGCAACTTCCACAACGTCGGCATATCCCTGACCCATGGCCTTCTGCGCAGCGATCATCTCCAGGACATGGCCCTGGGCGTAGCCGATCTTGGTGATGATGACAGGGGGCGAGGGTAACGACGCAACGAACGTGGTGTCGGCCAGGACGCGGCCGATCAGGCGTTCGCTGCTGCCATTGGTGTAGTTGGTGCTGGTGTCGATGATGGAGACACCGCATGACAAGGCATGACGAAGAGCGGCTTCGTGAACGGAGTTCGTGTCGTTCACGCGATAGGAGCCAAAGCCGAAGACGGCAGGAGTGTGGTGGGTCATTATCGTCCGCCGAAGGTGAGGCCGAGTTGAAGGCCGTAAGGAGTGACGCCGCCATCGTTGGTGAACCAGAGTCCGTAGGCGTTCAGGTGGATCTTGAGGTTCGTGAAGATCTCGACGGCGCCGCCGAGGCCGGCCTGCGAGGCAAGGCCGTAGGTTGATGTAGGGTCAGAGAAGAAGTCGAAGCCCGTCAGGCCATTCGCCGACGTGATGCCCAGGCCCGTCATGCCGTAGGCAAAGGCGCCGAGGCTGCTGTCGCCAAGGAACCACCACCCCATACCGGCATTGATCGCGAGGGCGTCGCGCTTCACCAGGCCGGTGCCCACAATGGAGAATCCCGCCCAAGCTCTGCGGTCGGCGTCGACGCTAAAGAAGGCATTCACGCCAAAGCCTCCGTTGGGCATATCGTTCGCCTGCGGCGTCCACACCCGGTGCACCGAGAGCATGGTCCAGCTCCGCGACGGCGTAGAGATATCGCCCATCTCCTCCTGAGCAGAAAGAGGGGAGAAGGCCAGGGCGAGGAGGAGGGTTACTACGAGGAATCTACACATCCCACAAAAATACCTCTGATGCCGGGGAAGTAAGTCTCCCGGCAACGTTGCCGGGAGACTTACTTCCCCGGCATCAACGAGCGAGATGTCACGTTTTGAAGGCTGATGAGCACGAGACATACATCTTCACCACCCTACAAATGGAGGCCTGAATGCCGCGTCGCAAAACGGAGTTTGCTGCCGGGAAATTTTATCATGTGATGAATCGAGGAGCCCTGAAGGCGCTCTTGTTTCACGATCATCGTTCATATCATTTGTTCGTGGACCTCGTCAAACTATACGCAAAGGAATGCGGCGTCACGATCATCGTGATCTGCCTGATGCCTAACCACTTTCATTTGATCCTTCGGTTGGAAGAGGGTGGGGACATCCCATTGTTTGCCCAACGTGTGTGCTACACATTCTCCCGCAGAGTCAACTACTACTACAAACGCGTTGGTACGGCGTTCCAAGGCCGATATGAGGCGAAACTAGTTGATGATGACAAGTACCTGCGATATGTATGTGCCTACATCCATGCCAACCCAGTCTCTGCAGGAATTGTGAAGGAAGCTGGGGATTGGGAATTCTCCAACTACAAAGAATGGGCTAAAGAGCGCGACTATCTTCCCTGTGATCATGAGTTTGTACGGTACATGTATAAAAACCTGGCCAGGCATGACGAACTGATCATCAAGATCGCCGAAAAGAAGCTCCTCGACCACTTCAAGATCGATGGCTATGGCCCTCACTTGGGCGAACGAGGGTAGCGGGACCTCGCCGCTAATATCGCCGCCAACGCTGATGCCGGGGAAGTAAGTCTCCCGGCAACGTTGCCGGGAGACTTACTTCCCCGGCATCAGCTGTATTTTCGTGGTAACTATGAGCAAACAGACCATCCTTTCCGGCATGCAGCCCACCAACGACCTCACCATCGGACAATACGCCGGGGCGTTGAAGCATTGGGTGGAGCTGCAGCACACCTACGACAGTCTCTTCTGCGTGGTCGACATGCACGCGATCACGGTACGGCAAGTCCCGGCAACACTTCGCAAGCGGTCGCTGGATGTTGCGGCCATGTACATCGCCGCAGGCATCGATCCCGACGTGTCCACGCTGTTCATCCAGTCGCATGTGCCGGAACATGCCCAGCTCTCCTGGGTGTTGACGTGTCTGACCGGCTTCGGTGAATGCTCGCGCATGACGCAGTTCAAGGACAAGTCGGCGCAGCACTCCGACAACGTCAACGTGGGCCTGTTCACGTATCCGATCCTCATGGCGGCCGACATCCTGATCTACAACGCAGACCTCGTGCCCGTTGGCGAAGATCAGAAGCAGCACCTCGAACTTACCCGCAACCTGGCCGAACGGTTCAACCATCACTACTCGCCAACGTTCACGGTGCCCGAGCCCTTCATCCCGAAGGTCGGCGCAAAAATCATGTCACTTCAGGAACCAACCAAAAAGATGTCGAAGTCCGATCCCAACGAGAAGGCAACGATCTTTCTCACCGACTCGGACGCTGAAATTCGCAACAAGATTAAGCGCGCAGTCACGGATTCGAATGCCCTTTTCACGTTCGACGATTTCGTGGCATTTCGAAATGGACAAGTAGATGCGCTAAGTGCAGGTGTACGAAATCTGATTGATCTCAATACCATTGCAACCTCGCAAGAACAGACCGATCAGATGATGAGATCAATTCAAGGATACGGTGACCTCAAAGAGGCCGTATCCGAATCCCTTGCCGAATTCATCCGTCCGGTGCGTGAGCGTTACGAAGCCATCCGCGCCGATGAGGAGGCCCTCCGCGAGACCCTCAAACGCGGTGCCGAACATGCGCGCGACCGCGCCCGAAAGACCCTCCGGAAGGTCTATAAAAAGACCGGTTTTGTTGAACTCTGATGTCACGTTCCTGATATGCCAACCTACGAATACCTCTGCACGACCTGCGGACGTCGATTCGACGTCATGCAGTCGATGAAAGACGAGCCCCTCACCCAGTGCCCGGAAGACGTATGCACCCACGATCCAAAAGGGAAGGGGGCGGTTCAACGCATGATCACCGGCGGCTCCGGCGTGATCTACAAAGGCGACGGTTTCTACCTGACCGATTACACGAAGAAGTCAGGAACGAATGAGTAGCTCGTAGCTCGTGGCTCGTAGCTCGTGGCTCGTAGCTCGTAGCTCGTGGCTCGTAGCTCGTGGCTCGTAGCTCGTGGTTCGTGGCATTGACAGATTGACCCATTGAAACATTCTCACATTCTCATATTCTCATATTGAATTCATGCTCAACCTCGTCCCTCGTTCCGATCATCAGCCTGCAGAAGACCTGCTTGAAGGACTGAATACATCGCAGGCGCAGGCAGTGCGGACCACGGACGGGCCGGTGTTGATCATCGCCGGTGCAGGCAGCGGCAAGACGCGCGTGCTGACGGTGCGCATCGCGTACCTGTTGCGACTCGGCGTCCACCCGTCACATGTTCTGGCGCTGACGTTCACGAACAAGGCGGCCATGGAGATGAAGGAGCGGATCGGACACCTCGTTGGCGCCGGTGTGGCTCGCGGGATCTGGGCCGGGACCTTCCACAGCATCTTCGCACGCATCCTTCGGTCGAATGCCGAGAGGATCGGATTCACGAACACGTTCACGATCTACGATACGGATGATCAGTTGTCGGCGATCAAGGCCGTGATGCAGCAACTCGGAGTTTCACAGCAGGTCCTGCCCCCTACCGGAGTCCGTGGCAGAATATCGAGTGCAAAGAATGCCATGGTTTCGTGGCAGGAGTATGCCCGACGTGCCGACTCCATCACGGACAAACAGACGGCACAGATCTTCGAAGAATACGAGAAGCGTCTGCGGCAGAGCAATGCCATGGATTTCGATGACCTGCTGCTGCATACGATCCATCTGCTCGAACACCACCCCGATGTGCTGGAGCATTATCAGGAGCGGTTCAAATACCTCCTTGTGGACGAGTATCAGGATACGAACAAGGCGCAGTACCGCGTGGTGTCGATGCTCGCACGGAAGTACAAGAACATCTGCGTTGTCGGCGATGATGCGCAGAGCATCTATCGCTGGCGTGGTGCCGATATCCGCAACATCCTCGATTTTGAGCGCGACTATCCGAATGCGACCGTGGTGCGCCTCGAACAGAATTATCGGTCGACGAAGGTGATCCTGTCGGCAGCGGATAGCGTGATCAAGCGCAATGCCAAGCAGCTGAAGAAGACGCTGTGGACGGAGAATCCCGAAGGCGAAAAGATCACGTTGCTGGCATGCCGCGACGATCGTGAAGAGGCCGCCAACATTGCCCGCACGCTGCGCACTCGCATGGAGAAACACGGCTACGCACCTCGCGACTGTGCCGTGTTATATCGCACCAATGCTCAGTCGCAGGCGATCGAAGATGCTCTGCGTCGCGATAACCTGCCCTATCACATCGTCAGCGGCGTAAGCTTCTACAAGCGCAAGGAAGTCAAGGATACGCTGGCCTACCTCCGCTTGTTGATCAACCACGCCGATACCGAGAGCATCCTCCGTGTGATCAACGAGCCGGTAAGGGGCATTGGGGCCACATCACTGAAACGTCTGCAGGAGATCGCTGCCGAGCGCAACGTTCCGTTGTGGGATGTCCTCGTTGACATCGACGCGTCGATGAAACTCCAGGCCCGTACGGCCGAGAGCATCAAAAACTTCGTCGGCATCGTCACGCGCTATCGCGAGATCGTCAACGACCTGCCACCGGCGACCGTGGCCCAGCAATACATCGAGGCGACAGGGTTGCCGCAGATGTATAAGCTGCAGGACAACGAAGACTCTCTTGACCGATGGAATAACATCGAGCGTGTGCTCGATCATATCCTCGAACAACAGGAACTTGATCCCGAACTCACGATGGCCGGCTACCTCGAGCAGGTAGCGCTCGTGTCGGAACAGGACGATCCGGAATTGGGCAACAACCGCGTGGCCATGATGACGATGCACGCAGCAAAGGGCCTGGAGTTCCCACTGGTCGTGATCGCCGGACTCGAGCAGGGGTTGTTCCCCTTGGCCAAGGCCGAGATGGATGTGAACGAGCAGGAAGAGGAGCGTCGCCTGTTTTACGTCGGCATCACCCGTGCCCGCGAACAGTTGATCCTGGCCTATGCCGAGCGTCGCTATCGCTTCGGCGAATTGGTCTTCTCGCGACCGTCGATGTTTGTCAGCGAGATCGACACGAACTGCTTCGCCCCCTCATCAAAGACCTTTTCGCGTGATGCCGGACAAAGTGCTCCACAGGCACCGAGGTCTCGGTCGTCGTCCTCGTCATCAGCATCGAAGATCGGCAAGGCCGCCGGCATCCCTAAGGCGCCGCGATATGGCGTCAGCGATTATTCGCAGCTGCCTGATGCCGAATCGTATTCGCAGACAGGCGCCGGATCGCTCAAGGTCGGCCAGCGCGTCAAACATCCCATGTTCGGCGTCGGCACCGTTGTCTCCATGGCCGGCAGCGGTCAAAGCGCAAAGGTCATGGTCGACTTCGTGAATGGTCAACGCAAACAGTTGATGCTGGCTTATGCAAGGCTGGAAGTTTTGTAAGTAGGTCTGCGAGTAGGTTTTCAAGTAGGTTTTCAAGTAGGACTTCGTGTAGGTGTGAAAGTACCTACTTAAAAACCTACTCTTCGACCTACTTAAAAACCTACTTAAAAACCTACTTAAAAACCTACTTGCAAACAGTTACGCTGCGCGCGGTATCGTAAACGTAATGCTCGTGCCCATGCCGAGGGCGGAGGAGATCGTGAACGTGCCGCCGTGGAGTTCGATGAGGCGCTTGGCGATCACGAGGCCGAGTCCGATGCCTTGTTGTTCCTGGGTCTTGCGGCGGAACTGACGGTAGGCGCCGATCTCGAGCAGTTCCTGCTCTTGCATGCCTACGCCGTGGTCGCGGATGGAGAAGGTGACGGTGTCCTTTGTGGGTGTGGCCTGGACGGTCACCGGAGTGCCCGGACGCGAGAAATACATCGCGTTGTCAATGAGCTCGTTCGTGATCTTGTCGAGATGCTGCTCCATCATGGCGATCGGAATACCTTCGATGTCGAGGGCCAGGGAGAGGTCTTGCTGACGCTGATGTGCCAGTGAACGCTGGACGGCCGTGTCGTAGATGATCGAGGCCGGCTCCCGCGTGGTGCACTGACGCATACGGTCAACGTGCATCGGGCTCTCCGAAAGGGTCTCGATCTGAGCATACATCAGGAAGTTATCCGTAACTCGCAGTAGACGGCGGGCCGCAGAAAGGATCTCGGAGCTGACCTCGCGGATCTCTTCCGGCTTGCTGTCGCGGGCATGACCGTGCAGGAAGGATGCCTGGCCAATAATGTCGGTAAGGGGCGTGCGGTATTCATGCGGCAGGGCGTAGAGTAGCGAGGGCTGCGACGATACCGGCTGCACGGTTGGCGGGGCCTCGCCCATGATCGGTAGACCCTGCAGGGCCATCAGCGAGTGGATGCCGGCGTCAGTGAGCGGACGGGAGATCACGCCATACGGGACATCCGTGGTGCTCAGCGGCTCGCTATCCGAGGCCAATACCACGAACGGTGTGTCGACATTCAGGCCGTGGATGTATAATTTCTCGCGCAGATCGCGGAAGGCGAGGAACTCGGCGTCCATGACCACTGCCGACGGGCGGTGGTGACGGACCAGACCCTGGGCGGTCTTGAGGTCGGCCGCGATCAGGACGGACAGGCCGTGGTCGAGCAGGGCCTTGGCCGTCTCGGAACGGCGGTCGTTGTCCGAGTCGATAAGAAGGATCGTGCGTGCGGTGTTGTTTGCCATGTGGGGTGTCTCCTTGTTCCTGTCTCAGCTTGGAACGTCTGCAACATAGGGGGGCATGAATTCCTAGGCAAAGCAAAAACACGCGATTTGTTACATGGTATAATGGCGATGGTTCCGGATTGCATTGCGAAAAGCCCCCTTACATATCAAGCACTTAGCAGGAGTTATCCTTGTTATCTGCCTTGTATTTCCGCGAATTGTTACGGCGCAGGAGCTTCTTCCGCTGTTTGAGCAGCCCGTGATCGTGGATCAGGGGGGCGTGTTGTTCGGCGTCGACAAGATCGCGAATACGTTCGTGTTCACAGGAAATGCCGATATCACGGCGCCGTCGGATGACCTGGCGATACGATTCACGAATCAGTATCGCGGTACGGCGTTTCGAACGGTTACCACTGCGGTTCGTGATGATCAGAGTGCCCAGCTCAGTCTTACGGTTCCGACGATCCGTGGCCTGGCGACGATCGTGCGTAGCGCATGGGTCCTGTCACAGGATTCACGGTCGCTCGGTTTGTCATCGCTCAATCGGATCAGCGGCGCCGTGGGGATCGCCGGAGACCCAACGCCATGGTGGAAGTATGAGGCGCTTGGCGGGATCGAATCCACAACGCAGCTGGGCATCCAGGCAACAGGACCGTTGGCGGGCGTGCGCACGTTTGTGTCGTCGTTACCACTTGACCTGTGGAGCCTCAACGGCACCATGCTGGCCGACTGGCATTATCTGGATGCTCGACGTACCAACGCCGATCTCGACCTGCGCGCGGATCTGCGGCGCGATCTGAACGATGGCTCGTATCTGAGAGTTGGGGGTGCGTTTGGGTCGCTGGTCCGACAGTACTTTACCGCGCTCGTGGTTGGATCGGCGCCCGAGGATGTGGAGTCCCGCAATGAAGACCGAATGTCGTTCGATGCCGATGTGCTCTACATCGCCTTGCCGAATCTCACGTTCGGGCTTACTGGTTTCGTGATGGCGAACGCCATAGAGCGATCGTATGACGATGCCGTGGTTGGGGTGCCACTGACGGCCGTTGCCCGCACGTCCGATGAATCGATCTTCGATCTTGACGGTCGCGTAACGGTGTCGGGCCCGAAGCTATCGGCAACGATCGGTGCCGGATTGTATCGTCGGACCGAGGCGAACATCGCCGATTCCATTCACGTCATTGCCTCCGACGATCTGGCCTCATTACGTTCGCAGGAGTTTCAGCGCGATAACCAGACCGACCGTACGCGGTGGTATCTGCGGGGATGGTGGACGCCATCATCTGTCGATACGGTCTCGGCGGATTGGACGTGGTTCTTGCTTCGCTACGATACACCAAGTTCATTCAACGATGACGATCGCGATGAGTTGAATGCCATCGCCACGATACGGTATTCCCGTCGACTCAGCGAACTGCTGACGGCGGGTCTGGCGATCTCCGGTCAGTTCACGCACTTCGTCTTCCTCAAGGCATCGCGCAGTGCGTTGAATAATCAGATCAACGCCATCCGATTGGCACCGTTTGTGCGCATCACGGGCCGCGTGGTGAACATGCGTCCACAGTTTGAGATCCTGGCGAATTATACGGTCTATGATTTTGAAGGAGAGGGGGCATCTGTTCGCTCGTACGGATTCCGACAATTGTCGTATCGCGATAGCATCGAGATCCGCCTGACGAACTATCTACGCCTGGAAGCCCCGGTGTTGATCCGCTATTTTGAACGGTCGACGCTGTTGTGGAATAACTTTTCCGA
>Ga0105096_10001266_pt1 | contig 10238 bp, 10 predicted proteins | sample PPLLak3cmMay2015_FD_87036 | JGI IMG/M metagenome (GOLD analysis project Ga0105096, IMG submission 87036) | Freshwater sediment microbial communities from Prairie Pothole Lake near Jamestown, North Dakota, USA - PPLs Lake P7 Core (1) Depth... | ecosystem: Environmental > Aquatic > Freshwater >...
CTGCTGGGCCATCGAGTGGCACGCGCTCCGCTTGCCGACGAAGGTGCGCACGGCCGACGGCCGGCACACATCGAGCAGCCGGGGATCCACCAGCGCGTCGTAGACGACCGTGTCCGCACGTTCGAGCAGACGCCGGCCCTTGACGGTGATCAACTCGAGGTCGCCGGGTCCCGCGCCGACCAGGTACACCATGCCGGCCGCACGGTCGAATCCGGGCCCGCCGGTATCCGATTCCGCCCTGGCGCGGTCGCGAGCCTCACCCATCGCGTCGACCAGCCCGGCGTACTCCGGACCGTAGGCGTGCTCGAGATCCTGGCGGATTCGCTTGGCGAGCGCCGGGGCCCGCCCGTTGGTCGACACCGCCAGTGTCAGGTCGCCGCGCCGCACCGTCGCCGGCGAGATGAAGTCGCAGAGGGCGGGCCTGTCGACGGCGTTCAGCCACACGCCCCCGGCGCGAGCCTCGTCGCGGACCGCCTGGTTCACCGCCATGTCCGACGTGGCCGCGTACGCCAGTCTGACGCCGGCCAGATCACCGCCCCGGTACGGGCGCCGCGCGATCGTCAGTCTGCCCTCGGCGGCCCATGCGGCGATGGCAGGGGTCACTTCGGGGCTCACCACCGTGATGCGCGCGCTCGCCGCGATGAGCGCTTCGATCTTGCGTTCCGCCACGGCGCCGCCGCCAATGACGACGACCGGCTGGCCGTCGAGGTCGAGGAAGATCGGGTGTGGCCAGCTGCGATGGTCGTCCGCGCTCATGATCGGTCGCCTGCCTCCGCCCGATACTCGCGGGCCGCTCGCATCATGCCATCGGCCCATGCGGGTACGCCAGCCGCGTGCATGTGCGCGTAGCCGGCCCACACCCGGTTCGCCACGATGGCGTCGCGGCCGCCGCCGCACCCCTCGCCTCTCAGCACGGCGCACGCGGTGGCGGGCAACCCGCCGGCGATACGGGAGTAGTGGAATTCGTGCGCCCGGATCTCGAGGCCGACCGGGAAGAAGGCGTTGGGCCGATCGACCGACAGCACGACGTACCCGTGGCCCTGCGGGGCGTCGAGCACCTCGATGTCGACGGGCAGCACGCCCGCCATGGCGTGCCGGGTCCCTCGCCACGCCATCGACGCCGCCAGCACCATGAGCCCTCCGCATTCGGCGAAGATCGGCAGGCCCTGCCTGGCCCGATCCCGCAGCGACCCGAGGAATGCCGCGTTCGCCGCAATCGCGGCCCCATGGGTCTCGGGAAAGCCGCCGCCGATGTAGAGGGCGTCCAGGTCCGGCGGGAGGGCGCCGCCGGCGATGGACGACACGGGCACCAACGCGGCACCGCGCGACTCGAGCGCCTCGAGGTTCTCAGGATAGTAAAAGCTGAAGGCAGCATCGGACACGTAGCCTATCGTCACCGGCCCCGGGCGGGCGCCCTCGGCGCCGCCGTCCGCGGTCGCCGTCGCGTCCGCCTGCTCCATCGGAGGAGCCGAGGCGGCGGCCGCGAGCATCCGATCGAGATCGAGGTGCTCCCGCGCGATGGCGAGCAGCGCCCCCGCCGCGCGCGCCGTCGAGGGGTGCTCAGCGGGCGGGACGAGGCCGAGGTGCCGGCCCGGCAGCACGCTGGAGTCATCGAGCCTCGGGATGGCGCCGAGCACCGGGACGCCGCAAACGCGCTCGATCGCCTCGCGCGCCACGTCGGCGTGCCGACTGCCGGCCACCTGGTTCAGCACCACACCCGCGATGCGCAGCGCCGGGTCCATCGCCTGGCAGCCTCGCACGGGCGCCGCCGCCGTGGCGGTCACCTTGCGCGCGTTGAGCACCAGCACGACGGGAGCGTCGATCAGTCTCGCCAGCACGGCCGTGCTGTGCGTGCCCGCGGCGTCGATGCCGTCGAAGACACCGCGGTTGCCTTCGATGACGTTCACCGCGCCGGCCCCATCCGGCTGTCCGCGCACGGCATGACGGGCGAAGCTGCGGACCGCCTCCGCCGGACCCGTGAGAAACGTGTCGAGGTTGCGCGCGGGCGCCCCCGACGCCCAGGCGATCCACGCGGCGTCGATGTAGTCCGGGCCCTTCTTGAAGCCGCGCACCTCGAGGCCGCGTTCGCGCGCCGCGAGCAGGATCGCCAGCGTCACCAGCGTCTTGCCCGCATCGCCGGCAAGACCGGCCACGACGAGTCGCGGAGCAGGAGTGCCCGTCACCGGTCTGCCGACCTGACGCCGGCGGTGATCTTGAAGAACCCCGTGACCATGGCGGCGCCGACAGCCCACACACCAGCCGTGATCAGCATCTCGCGCGCCGTCGGGACATAGTCGGCCACCGCGCCGAGCGGGGAAGGCACCAGGCCGCCGACAATCAGGCCCAGCCCCTTGTCTATCCAGATCGACACGAAGATCGCCGCGCAGGCCGCCGCCAGCGTCGATTCCCGCCGCCTCGTGCCTGGCACGGCGAGGAGCACGAGCGCAGCCAGCGCGAGGGCCGCGGAGGCCCACATCCACGGCACCAGCGCGGTGTGGCCGTCGAGGCCCGCATACAGGTACGTGAAATGCCGCACGTGCTCCGGCACCTGGCTGTAGAAGGCTGTAAACACCTCGAGCAGGATGAAGAAGACGTGCGCCGCCGTCGCGTAGGCGACGATGAGCGCGACGCTCGCGATCGCCTCGGGCGCGATACGGAGCGGCCACCATCGGCGGAGCACCAGGCACAGCAGGATCAGGAGCGCCGGACCGGCGGCGAACGCCGATGCGAGGAACCTCGGGACGAGCATCGCCGTGAGCCAGAACGACCGCCCGGGCAGGCCGCTGTAGAGGAATGCCGTCACGGTGTGAATGCTGATCGCCCAGGGGATCGACAGCAGGATGACGGGCCTGATCCACCGGGGCGGAGCGGTGCCGTTCCGCTCGGCCTCGAGCGTCACGCGCGTGATGGCGATGTTCAAGGCGAGGTAGCCGCCCAGTGCGGTCATGTCCCAGAACATCATCGACGAGGGCGCCGGGTGCAGCAGCACGTTCAGGACGCGCGACGGCTGCCCCATGTCGATCACGATGAACAGGCCGCACATCACCACGGCCGTGATGGCCAGGAACTCCCCGAGGATCGTGAGGCGGCCGAACAACGCGTAGTCGTGCAGGTAGTACGGCAGCACGACCATCACCGCCGATGCCGCGACACCCACCAAAAACGTGAACTGCGCGATGTACAGGCCCCAGGTGATGTCGCGGCTGAGGCCCGTCACGCCGAGCCCCGTCTGAAGCTGCGTGCCGTACGCCCATGCGCCGGCGCAGGCGACGGCCGCCAGGGCCCCGATCCAGGCCCAGTAGCCCCGGCCGCCGACGAGCGCCTTCTCGAACATGAACATCAGTCGGCCCCGCGCCTCGTCAGATCACGTAGAACAGCTGCGGGCGCGTCCCCAGCTCGGGCTTGCGCCGGATCGCATACCGTTCGTCGATCACGCGCCGCACCTCGGACGCCGCGTCGGCAAGATCACCGAAGACCATGGCGCGCTCCGGGCAGGCCTCCACACACGCGGGCAGCTTCCCGTCCGCCAGCCGCTCCTCGCACAGGTTGCACTTCTCGACGACGCCGCGCGTCCGCGTCGGGTACCGGCTCATCGGCTCCGCCACGAACGGCCGCGGGTCGATCCAGTTGAAGCTGCGGGACCCGTACGGGCACGCCGCCACGCAGTAGCGGCAGCCGATGCAGCGGTGCGCGTCGATCGTCACCAGACCGTCGTCCCGGGCCCACGTCGCCCGCGCGGGGCACACCCTGACGCAGGGAGGATTGTCGCAGTGGTTGCAGAAGACCGGCACCATCTGGCCGCGCAGGGCCCCCGTGATGGTCTCCGCGTCCTCGGCCGCGAAGGCGCGCTCGAACGGCTCCTTCCAGATCCACTTCACCTCGTGGCGGGCGTCGCCGATGTCGGGGACGTTGTGCGCGCGATGGCACGCGTCGATGCAGGCCCGGCAGCCCCCGGCGGCGATGCAGCGGCGCAGGTCGATCGCGATGCCCAGCCGATGGCGTCGGGGCAGGCCGGCGGAACAGCCGAGGGCGGCTCCCGCCGCGGTCGCGACCGCGGCCCGGCCGGCCATGCGAAGGAACACCCGCCGGCCCGCGCTCACCTGGCGCCCCCGGGAGCCGGCGGCGGCGTGACGTGGCAGTTCCAGCACGTCACCGTGACGCGCGCGTAATCGTGGCAGCGGTCGCAGAACTTCGCCTTGTCCGTGTGGCACGCCCCTACGCAGGTCTCCGACAGGCTCATCGCCACCTCCCGGCCGTCGCCGTCGACGTACGTGCGCACGCCGTCGCGCACGACGCGGTCGCGCCATTCGGCCAGCAGCGTCATGTGGGACGCGCGCATGTACGCCGTGGGAGCGACGCAGCGCGTGGCGCCCGTTGGGCGCGGCAGGTCGGGCGGCGGCGACGGCGTCGAAGCCAGTGTCCGCCACGCCGGCCATGTCGCGGCGGCGAGGAAGAGCGCCAGGCCGCCCAGGATCACCGCGCGGTCACGCATGGGCCGCTCCGGTCCCGCCGAGCGGTTCGCCGCGAAGGTCGGTCGTCCGCGGGCGCTCTCCGGCCATGACGAGGGCGTTGCCGACCAGCTCGTGCACGCCGGCCACCTCGACGCCCGGCACCCAGTACTCCAGCAGGGGCGGGAGCGTGGCCTTGTCGATGGCGCAGATGCAGGCGAGGCAGTTCACGCCGTGCCGCGTGCGCACGTCGTTCACCGCCATCGCGCGCGGGCGCCCGCCGCGCATCCGCATCTCGACGTTCTCGTCGGTGCCGAGGCCCGCCCCGCTGCCGCAGCACAGGGTGCGCTCGCGGATCGTGTCCTCCGCCATCTCGTGGAAGTGGTTGAGCACGCCGCGGAGGATGGCGCGCGGCTCCTCGTAGAGGCCCATCCCGCGCGCCGGGTTGCAGGAATCGTGGAAGGTCACGTTCCAGTGGTCGTTCCGCGACCGATCCAGTCGCAGCCTGCCGTGCGCGATGAGGTCCGCGGTGAACTCGCACACGTGCACCATCTTCGTGGACGCCGCGTGGTCGAACCGCGTGCCGGTGACCGGCGACACCGGCACCTCGAGGAAATCCGCGGGTGCGTTCATGGTGCCCATGTATTGATGCACGACACGCCACATGTGGCCGCACTCGCCTCCGAGGATCCACTTCACGCCGAGGCGGCGGGCCTCGGCGTAGATCTTGGCGTTCAGGCGCTTCATCAGCTCGTGCGACGCGAACAGTCCGAAGTTGCCGCCCTCCGACGCGAACGCGCTGAACGTGTAGTCGACGCCCGCCTCGTGCAGCACCATCAGGTAGCCGAGCAGCGTGTAGTAGTGGGGCGTCCCGAAATAGTCGGCCGACGGCACGACGAGGAGCACCTCGGCGCCCTTCCGGTCGATGGGGATGTCGATGCGGATGCCGGTCAGTTCCTCGAGTTCGCCTGCGGCGAAGGCGAGGCTGTCCTTGAAGCCGTGGGGCTGGATGCCGAGGTGGTTGCCCGTGCGGTAGCAGTTGGCCGCGGGCTCCACGACCCACTGGATCGTGCACCCCACCAGGCTCAGCAGTTCGCGGCCGATCATCGTGATCTCCGCGGTGTCGATCCCGTACGGGCAGAACACCGAGCAGCGCCGGCACTCGGTGCACTGGTAGAAGTAGTAGAACCACTCCTTGAGCACGTCCTCGGTCAGGTCCCGGGCCCCCGCGAGCGGGCCGAACATCCGGCCGGCCGCGGTGAAATAACGGCGATACACCGACCGCAGCAGCTCTGCCCTGAGGACGGGCGTGTTCCGGGGATCACCCGATCCAAGGTAGAAGTGGCACTTGTCCGCGCACGCCCCGCACCGCACGCAGATGTCCATGAACAGGCGGAACGACCGGTAGCGATCGAGGCGGTCCTGCATGCCGTCGAGGATGATCCGCTTCCAGTCGGGCGGCAGCTTCCAGTCGGCATCGTGCGGCTGCCACTCGCGCGGATTCGGCAGCCCGAGGGCCTCGACGTGCCTGCGCGGCGTGGCGTAGTTGTAGGTGCCCTTCCGGAACTCCACCGGCAGATCGCGCCACGCGCGCCGGGGGACCGTGAAGTCCACCGCCGCCAGGTGCGCCGGGTCGGGTTTCTCGAGCGCCATGCGATCCGCCTACGCCCCGGTCCCGCCGCGCGGCCGCGTCTCGTCGATCGGCAGCCCCGCCGCGACCAGCTTGTCCCGGAACTCGTCCCGCCACGCCTCGTAGCCGTGGACGTCGACCGGGGCGTCCCACGGGTTCACGTGCCGGCGCCGGCGGCTGTCGTTGGCCTGATTGCGCGTCGGGCTCAGCCAGAGCCCGGCGGCGTGCACCATCTTGGTGAACGGCAGCATCGCCAGCAGGCACGCGACGGCGGCGACGTGGGCCGCGAGCCACAGGTTCGTGTCCTTCAGCGGCACGGGCGCCAGCGCCGCCACACTCAGCGTGAACGTCCGGACGTCCACGAGGTCGACGCGCGCGCCGTAACGAAGGGCGATGCCTGTTCCCGTCACGGCCATCAGGGCCGCCAGGGCCACGTAATCCGCCGGCAGCGTCACGTAGCGCAGCAGCGGGTCGCGCAGCCGCCGGACCAGCAGGTACACGAGCGCGATGGCGACGATGGCGTCGGTGGCGTACCACCGCGGCGTGCCGATTTCGAAGAACCCGTCGAGGGCAGCGAGGCCCGCGGCGAGGCCGGGCACGGGGTCCACGAACAGGCGGAGATGCCGGAGGACAATGACCAGCAGCGACCAGTGCAGCGCCATCGCGCCCAGCCAGAGCGCCTTGCGCTCGAAGAACACCGGCGGCGGGCAGACGTCCGGGCCGCGCGCAGCCGGCCCGGGCACGGTGTTCCTGAACAGCGATCGGAACAGCAGGCCTTCGAGGGCCAGCCGCCCTGCGACCCCGAGCCGCGTCGACGGGCTCTCGACGCGACTCGACGCGATCCAGGCGAGCGATCGCTGCTGCCCCGTCGTCGTCGGTATGCGGAACGGCTCGGGCGTCCTCGCCCAGACCCAGACCCTCCACGCGATGCCGGCGGCGAACGTTGCCGCGGCGGCGTAGAGCGCGGTCGCGAGGGCGAGGGAGAGCGGCATGGGCGCCTAGACGCAGCCAGTGGGCTTCGGCAGCCCAGCGACCTTGCACGCCCCTTTCGCGGGCCCCGACGGGAACATCTCGTAGACCTCGTTCAGCTTGAGCCCGTTTTCCTTGCAGAGCTTCCGGATCATCGGCGCGATGCCGAACTCGAGGTAGTAGCTGCGCAGGTACTTCACCAGCTTCCAGTGGTTCTCCGTCAGGTCCGCCACCCCTTCGGTCGTGGCCAGGTCGACGGCGACCTGCTCGTTCCAGATCATCGGGTCCTCGAGGAAGCCGTCCTCGTCGACCGCGTAGGTGTGTCCATTGAGTTCGATCGTCGGCACGAGTCCTCCTGCGTGATGCCGCGCGGGCCGCGCCCGGCGCGCGCTATTGCGGCTGGTCTTCCGGTCTCGGCAGCTCGATGTAGCTCCCGCCGAAGTACGTGTAGATGCAGCGGCCCGAATCGACCAGCGTGCGGATGGCCTCCTTGCATGCCTCCCTGCTGCACCGGTCGGGCCCGAACCGCTCGATCATCGCCTTGCTGACGTCGTTGGGCTTCAGCTTCCGCACGCCCTGCACGTCACTGATCATCCGGAACATCGCCTCGGCGAGTTCATCCACCGGCAGCGGATCGGCCATGGCTCCCTCGCTATCCCTTGATGTGCACGGACCGCCTGAAGGTGGTCTCGGCGTGGCGGTAGTCGTCGATGTGCTGCTTGGTGAACGGGATGCCGGTGAGGCGGAAGAACCGCGGCCACCCGATCCGTTCGATCCACTCCCCCATCCGCTCGTACGGCTTGGCGTGTGCCGCCCACACGTCCACCAGCTTCGTGACGGCCTCGACCACCTCGGGCCACCGCGGCGGGTTGTTCGGCAGGAACGGGATGGCCAGCTTCGAGAACGTCGGCTCGGTTCGCGCATTGCTCACCTTGCCGCCCACCCAGATCGACACGCCGTCGTTGAGCGGATCGTTGAGCGGCATGGCCGGGCACACGGTGTAGCAGTTGCCGCAGTACATGCACAGATCCTCGGCAACTTCGACCGTCTCCCTCCCGTCCTTGCGCACCGGGTTGATGGCCGCCGTCGGGCACGAGGCGATCACGGTCGGCACCTCGCAGACCTTGGGCAGCCGCTCGTGGTTGACCTTCGGCGGGCGCCGGTGGATGCCGAGGATGGCGATGTCCGAGCAGTGGACGGCGCCGCACATGTTGACGCAGCACGCCAGCGCGATGCGCAGCTTGCCCGGCAGGTCCGTCGACGTGAAGTGCCCGATGAGTTCGTCCATCAACGCCTTGACGATGCCCGAGGCGTCGGTGGCGGCCGAGTGGCAGTGGATCCACCCCTGCGTGTGGACGATGTTCGACAGGGCGTTCCCGATGCCGCCGACCGGGAACCCTGCTGCCGCCAGGTCGGCGATGAGCGGGTCGATCCGCGCCGGGTCCGTCAGCAGGAACTCGATGTTGTGCCGGCTGGTGAAGCGCAGGTACCCGTCGCAGTACCGGTCCGCCAGGTCGCAGATCTCGCGAATCGTCTGGACGCTCAGCAGGCGCGGCGAGCCCGCGCGCACCGTGTAGAGGCGGTCGCCCGACTCGCCCACGTGGACGAGCACGCCCGGGCGCGGAATCTCGTGATACTTCCACGTGCCGTAGTTCGCCTTGATCACCGGCGGCAGGAATTGCCCGTAGTGCGGCGGTCCGATGTCGGTCTTGCGCTGTGCTGTCTCGGCCATGGTGTGCTGTGCTCCCGGAGACCGTCTCTACAGCTCTATTTGGGTTCTTCCTCGAAATACTCTTCGTAGAACACGTACGGGTTCTCCCGAGGGTGCCTCACCATCTCGGGCAGCGGTTCGACGCCGATGGCCTCCAGGAAGTTGCCCAGACCGACGCGTTGAATGAACTCGCCGACGCGCTCGCGGTTCTTGCCTGCGTCGCCCCACACCTCGAGGATCCGGCCGATCAGGTCCTTGAGTTCCGTGAACGGCGGCTCGAATGTCATGAACGGCACGAGCACCGAGGAGAGCATGGCGCCCGAGACGATCGGCGCCTTGCCGCCGATGAGGATGCACGCGCCGCGCTCGGGCCCCGGCCGCAGCGCCTTCGGCATCACGTTGATGCAGTGCATGCACTTCGCGCAGGTGCTGTTGTCGATCGCGAGGGTCTCCCCGTCCCACGCCATGCACGTCGAGGGGCACCGATCGCAGACGTCGGCGCCAACGTCCATGCCGCCCTCGGCATACGCCCGGACCTGCGCCTGGTCGATGCCGATCGGGCCGCGCCACGTGCCGATGACGCTGAGGTCGGCGCGCGGAATCGCGGCCACGCAGTCGTTGGCGCAACCCGACGCCTTGATCTTGAACTTGTACGGCAGCGACGGGCGGTGCAGTTCGTCCTGGAAGTGCTGGGTGATGTCGTAGGTAAACGCGAGCGTGTCGAAGCAGGCCCACTCGCAGCGCGCCGGGCCCACGCAGCAGCTCGGGGTCCGCACCACCGATCCCGACCCGCCCAGGTCGAAGCCGTTCGCGGTCAGGTCGGCGAAGGCCGGCTCGAGCGACTCGGTCTTCGTGCCGAGCAGGATGATGTCGCCCGTGGCCCCGTGCAGGTTCGTCAGCCCCGACCCGTGCTTCTCCCAGATGTCGCAGATCGTCCGCAGCGCGCCGGTCGTGTAGAACAACCCCGCCGGGTGGTTCACGCGCATCGTGTGGAACTGGGCGACCTCGGGGAACTGCTCGGGCACGTCGGAGTACCGGCCGATGACGCCGGCGCCGTAGCCGCGGACCCCGACCACGCCGCCGTGCTTCCAGTGGCCGACGCGGTCTTCGTACGACAGCTCCAGCACGCCGAGCAGCTGCTCGGACATCGCGTTGCCGGCGGCGGCGCGTTTGAGTTCCTTGACGAAGCTCGGCCAGGGGCCCTTCTCGAGTTCGTCCAGCTTGGGCGTGCGGGATGGGTCGTCGGGCATCACGGATCCTCCAGCGCCCCGCAGGCGGGCGCCCGGCTCGAACGTCACCGCATTTCGATATAGCCGCTCGGGCACTGCTCGGCGCACTTGTTGCAGCCCTGGCAGAACTCGAGCTTGAAACGATAGGGCTCGCCGGGAGCCAGGGGCTTGAGGACGGCCTGGTCCGGGCAGTACTTGTAACAGCTGTCGCACTCGAAGCAGCCGCCGCAGCTCAGGCAGCGCCGCGCCTC
>Ga0105096_10001267_pt1 | contig 10236 bp, 10 predicted proteins | sample PPLLak3cmMay2015_FD_87036 | JGI IMG/M metagenome (GOLD analysis project Ga0105096, IMG submission 87036) | Freshwater sediment microbial communities from Prairie Pothole Lake near Jamestown, North Dakota, USA - PPLs Lake P7 Core (1) Depth... | ecosystem: Environmental > Aquatic > Freshwater >...
GGACCAGCATTGTGCGGGGGATGCCCCTCTTGAGACAAGAGGGAGGACTAATTGACAACCAGAATTGTGCTCCCATAGGATGATCGCCATGGCCAACGAGATTCAAATCCAGGTGAATGGCGAGCCGCGCGGATGGCGGGACGGCGGCTCCGTTGCTGATCTGCTGAAGGATCTGGCGATTGCGACGGAGCGGGTGGCGGTCGAGTTGAACCTTGAAATTCTTGATCGGAAGGATTTTGGACAGCGGAGTCTTCGCGAGGGAGACCGGGTCGAGATTCTCGGTTTTATCGGCGGCGGATGTGGGACTAAAGGAGAATCGGATGGACGCGAACGATAGATTGACGATTGCCGGGCATGAGTTCCGCTCACGGCTGTGGGTGGGAACGGGAAAGTATAAGGATTTCGCCGAGACGAAAAAGGCGATAGAGGCTTCAGGTGCGGACGTGGTCACCGTTGCGGTGCGGCGCGTGAATATCACCGATCGGTCGAAAGAGAATCTCCTCGACTATATCGACCCGAAGAAGTACACGATTCTTCCCAATACCGCCGGCTGCTATACGGTGGAAGATGCGGTACGGTATGCGCGGCTCGCCCGGGCTGCCGGCATTTCCGATCTTGTCAAGCTGGAAGTGCTCGGTGATGAAAAGACGCTGTTTCCGGATACCGCAGGGCTCATTGAAGCCGCCAAGATTCTGATCAAGGAAGGGTTCATCGTATTGCCGTACACGAATGATGATCCCATTGTTGCGAAAAAGCTGGTCGATATCGGGTGCCCGGCGGTGATGCCTCTGGCGGCGCCCATCGGGTCGGGGCTGGGTATCCGCAACCCGTATAATTTGAAGATCATTATGGAGACCGTGAAAGTTCCCATCATTGTCGATGCCGGAGTGGGGACTGCCTCTGATGCCGCGCTGGCTATGGAGTACGGCGCCGATGCGGTGTTGATGAACACGGCGATCGCAGGGGCGCAGCATCCGATCGCCATGGCAGAAGCCATGAAATATGCGGTCTATGCGGGTCGGTTGGCCTACAAGGCCGGACGTATTCCGAGAAAGCTGTATGCGACCGCGAGCAGTCCGATTGAGGGTATGCTCTGAAAACATGTGATGCGTGAAGTGTGACGAGTGATGAGGGCGGAGCGGCTTGGTTCACGTTCATGAGGTGTGCAGGGGGGCTCATCATTCATCACTGGTCACGCGCTTATGCCGCCTGTTGCTTTCCATCTGCTTCTCGTTACAGATCGTTCGCTGGTTCGTGGACGCTCGCTGGAGAGCGCCATCCGGGAATCGGTGGACGCCGGTGTGCCGGCAATCCAGCTGCGCGAACGTGACCTGCCCACCCGTGAACTCTTGTCATTAGCCCAGCAGATTCGCACGATAACGAGAGATCGTGCCGTTTCGTTGATCATCAATGATTGTGTCGACATGGCTGTGGCATTGGATCTCGACGGAGTCCATCTTCGCGCCAGCAGTTTTCCGGTCCCGGTTGCACGTCGAGTTCTGGGCAGGCATCGGCTCATCGGCGTCTCAGCGCATTCAGTAAAGGAAGTACAGCAGGCCGGCGATGACGGAGCCGACTACGTGATCCTTGGCCCGATCTTTGAGACTCCGTCCAAGCGGGAGTTCGGCGCGCCGTTAGGATTAGCCGTGCTGGAGGACGCCTGCCGCCATTCATCCGTTCCGGTATTCGCCATCGGGGGAATCACACACGCGCGAATCGAGTCAGCGCGTGACGCGGGGGCGTTTGGAGTGGCGATGATCGGTAGCATACTCGGCCGGGAGGATGTCGGGAAGGCAACCGCTGATATGCAGGCGGCTGTTCATGCCGCATGGTCGCCACACTCGCGCGCCGGATCGCCTGCACGTTGAAGTCGTCTAGTTGACCACCCCCAGGTCGGGTGTTAGAATCCGTTCACTGGCTTGAAGATGCGATCTCGCTCGATGTCCTAGCGGTACGGCGAGTAGGCACATGGCAGACAAGAAGAGCGGTTCAAGCCGAATCCGGTCCCTCCGAGATTCCGTGAAGAAAATCACGAAGCGGTTGTCAGAGGGGAAAGCGGACGTGATTTCAAAGAACGACGACCATGCCCGCGAAGTCGACAAGCTTCGCGTTCAAATTCAGTCGATGGAAGAAGAAATCCGTCGGCTGTATCAATCCCGCTACCAACTGGACCACGCCACCAAGCAAAACGACAAGCTCGTTGCAACACTGCAGGAAGCGAAGGCTCAGATCGAAGCGCTTCGCGCAGAGATCGAGAAGCTGACCGCGCCGCCCTCTTCCTACGCGATCTATTCCTCCATGAATGCCGACGGCACCGCGAACGTGTTTGTGTCCGGTCGCAAGATGAAGGTCAGCCTGTTTCCCGCGGTCAACGGCAAGGAGCTGCGTCGTGGCCAGGAAGTGGTGCTGAACGAGGCGTTGAATATCATTGAAGCCAAGACCTATGAGGTGCAAGGCGAGGTCGTGCGGTTAAAAGATGTTTTGGATGGCGGTCGTGCACTGGTCACCCTGCATTTTGATGAGGAAAAAGTTGCGGAGCTTGCCGACCCGCTTTTAGTGGAACGGCTCAGCGTCGGCGATCATCTGCTCTATGATCCGCGGTCCGGTTATGTGATCGAAAAACTGCCGAAGTCTGAATCGGAAGAGCTGGTCCTGGAGGAAGTGCCGGATGTTGACTACGAGCACATCGGGGGGCTTCAGAAGGAGCTGGAACATGTCCGCGATGCCGTGGAGTTGCCGTTTCTCCATGCTGAGTTGTTTGCGGAGTTTAAGCTGAGCGCGCCCAAAGGCGTGTTGCTCTATGGCCCTCCTGGTTGCGGAAAAACATTGATTGCCAAAGCCGTTGCCAATTCAATCGCAAAAAAGCTCGGCCATCTCACCGGGAAGGAGATCCGGAGCTATTTTCTGCATGTGAAGGGCCCGGAGCTGCTCAATAAATATGTAGGCGAATCGGAACGGCAGGTGCGCGAAGTGTTTAAGAAGGCGAAAGAGCGCGCGGCTGACGGCAACCCGGTCATCGTATTTTTCGATGAAATGGACGCGCTCTTCCGGACGCGCGGCACAGGGATTTCGTCCGACATCGAGTCGACGATCGTGCCGCAATTCCTCTCCGAGATCGACGGCGTCGAACGTCTGCGAAACGTCATCGTCATCGGTGCCAGTAATCGACAGGATCTCATCGATCCGGCGGTGTTGCGCGCGGGGCGGCTTGATGTCAAAGTTAAAGTCGGCCGTCCGGATGCCGCAGCGGCCCGGGATATTTTCTCGAAATACGTCTCGACTGAATTACCCTTTGCGCCGGAAGAGTTGGCACAGCATGGCGGCGATCGGAAAGCGCTGGTTGAAAAACTGACGACTCTCACCGTCGATGCGATGTATGCGGCGTCCGAGGAGAATAAGTTCATCGAAGTGACGTACGCCAACGGGGAGAAGGAAGTCCTCTACTTCAAGGACTTCGCCAGCGGCGCGTTGATTGAGGGCATAGTCTCCCGCGCCAAGAAGTACGCGGTGAAGCGGGCCATTGCGAAGGAGGGGGTCGGGCTTCGTTCGGAGGATCTGATCCGGGCTATTCGTGAAGAGTTCAAGGAGCATGAGGATCTGCCGAACACCACCAACCCGGACGACTGGGCCAAGGTGGCCGGCAAGAAGGGCGAAAAAATCGTGCATCTTCGCACAATCAGCGGCGGGCCGACGGAGTCCCGCCAGATCGAAACCGTGACCACGGGCCATTATCTCTAGTCGTTTCATCGCCCTATGCAAGACCAGCCGTCGACGAACTTCTCCCGCGTGATCGGCACGGAAACCGAGTTCGGTATTGCAGCCAAGGATGCGGCACTATCGGATCCTGTGGCCGGATCGATCGCGGTGATCGGTCACTATCCCGGGCTGCCGGCTCCCAACGCAATTTGGGACTATGAAAACGAAAATCCCCTCTTGGATGCGCGGGGCTTCGAGGTGGAGGGAGAACGGGAACGCCCCAACCCTGAATACAATCGCCAGCTGAACAAGGTCTTGGCGAACGGCGGCCGGCTCTATGTCGACGGGGCGCACCCCGAATATTCTATTCCGGAATGCTCGAACCCCAGGGAAGTGGTGGCCTTCGAACGCGTCGGGGAACGGATCCTTGCCAAGAGCCTAAATGAGTTGACCCGCGCGCGTGGACGCGAACAATGCGTCGTCTATAAAAATAATTCAGACGGGAAAGGGAATAGCTACGGGTATCACGAGAACTATATGGTTGCCCGGGCCGTTCCGTTCGATCAACTGCTCCGTGTGCTGGCGCCGTTCTTTGTGACGCGGCTGATTGTTGCCGGTGCAGGCAAGGTCGGCGCCGAGAATCAGACGAGTCCTGCCGAGTATCAGATTTCCCAGCGTGCCGACTTTTTCGAATGCCTGGCGGATCTCAATACCATGGTCAAGCGGCCGATCGTCAATACGAGGGATGAACCGCATGCCGAGTACAGCAAGTATCGGCGGCTGCATGTAATCGTGGGCGATGCCAATATGGCCGAGCTCTCCACCTATCTGAAGGTGGGAAGCTTGAGCATGGTGCTGGAATTGCTGGAAGCGGGTGCTGATCTTCCACAGATTGAGCTGGACGAGCCGGTTCGAGCGATAAAGCAAGTGTCGCGCGATCTGGACATGAAGCAGTCTTTGAAACTCTCAAGCGGACGGCCGACGACAGCTTTGGCGATTCAACGAGCCTATTGGAGTGCCGCGAAGACCTATTACGCGAGCCATCCGACCACTGAGATCATGCAGGACGTCTTGCGACGATGGGAGCATGTCTTGGATTGCTTGGAGAAGGATCCACGTCTGCTGGTCGATGAACTGGATTGGGTGGCCAAGCGCCATATGATCGAGTCGTATTTGGATCGGAAGGGGTGCGGGTGGACGGATCCGAGAGCCAAGCTCATGGATCTTCAGTATCATGATGTCCGGCCTGACAAGGGGCTCTTCTATACGCTCGAGAGAGGGAAATTAATCAAGCGCATCGTCAGTGAAGAGGAAATTGTGCGCGCGGAAACCATGCCGCCTCCTGGGACGCGTGCCTATTTCCGAGGACGCTGCGCGGCCAAGTATGCCGCCTCACTTTATGGGGTCAGCTGGACCTCGGTGCTATTCGATTTCGGGAACCCGACCATTACCAGGATTCCCCTGATGGATCCGAGCCGAGGCACGGAATCCATGACGGGTGCGCTGCTGGAGAGTTGCGCGACGGCTGAAGCCTTATTGGAAAAATTAAAAGCCTAACCCAAGGAGCCGCGTTACGCGTCAATCATGAATCTCCCTTTCTTGCCGAACCACGATGAGTCGAGTTTCTTCGATTTCATTTCCAAACAATACCCCGGGCTGACGCTGGGAGGAAACGGCGTCGGTGGGTTTCCCGGTACTCAGGATTCATCCCGAGGGGGAGGCCCCTTAAGGGTTCCGCATGCCACGACGGTGCTGGCCATTAAGTATCAGCAGGGCGTGGTGATTGCCGGTGATCGTCGGGCGACCGAGGGATTCCAAATTGCCGACCGCCGGATTGAGAAGGTATTCAAGATCGATGAGTATTCGGCGATGGCCATAGCCGGTGCGGCAGGGCCCTGCATCGAGATGGCGAAATTGTTTCAGACCGAATTGGAGCATTACGAAAAGTTGGAAGGGATGTCGCTGTCCTGCGAAGGGAAGGCCAATAAGCTGGGCCAGATGGTAAAGGCGAATCTGCCCATGGTGTTTCAAGGACTCGTCGTGATGCCGCTGTATGTGGGGTATGATCTCAAGCGAGGCGAAGGGCGTATCTTCAAGTACGATATCACCGGCGGGCGGTATGAAGAGTCCGACTATCATGCGATTGGATCTGGCGGGAAGGACGCGCGGAACACCATGCGCGAACATTTTCAGCGTCAGCTTCCGGAAGCAGAGGCCCTCAAGCTTGCCCTGATGTCGCTCTACAATGCCGCCGATGATGATGTGGGGACTGGCGGCCCCGATCTTGTGCGGGGAATCTATCCCACCGCCAAGTTGGTGAACTCGCAGGGAATCACGGATGTGCCGAACGACAAGATTCGCGCAGTCTATGACGTGTTGATGGCCGACCGTCGCTCGAAGGAGACGTAACCATGCCGATGCCGTACTATGTGTCTCCCGAGCAGATGATGCAGGATAAGGCGGAGTATGCCAAGAAGGGCATAGCCAAGGGCCGTTCAAGCATTGCCATGGAGTATGCGGACGGGGTGTTGTTCACCGCGGATAATCCTAGCGCGTCGCTCCACAAAATCTCCGAGGTGTATGATTGTATCGCGTTTGCCGGGGCAGGAAAGTACAGCGAGTTTGAAAATCTCCGTAAGGCCGGCATCCGGCATGCAGATCTGAAGGGGTTTATGTATAGCCGGGAAGATGTTACGGCTCGATCGCTGGCCAACGGCTATTCGCAAAGCCTCGGAACCATCTTCAGTCAGGAGATGAAGCCGCTTGAGGTGGAGATTCTCGTGGTCCAGGTCGGGTTGAATAGCCACGGGAATGAGATCTACCGCATTTCTTTCGACGGCAGCATCATTGATGAAAAGACCGTCGCCGTCATCGGTGGACGATCGGAGGCGGTGTTGGCGGCGATGAAGGATAAGGTGACCGGTCCTCCTCCGACTCTCAAAGCCGCGCTCGGTTTCTGCGTGTCTGCGCTGGAACAGACGGCCAATCAGAAGCTCAACCCCGAAGGGTTGGAAGTAGCCGTGCTCGAACGGGCGCGCACAGGCCGCAAGTTTAGGCGGCTCACGCCGAGCGAAGTTCATCAACTCCTGACAGTCTGAAGCATTCCTCCTGGATGCGGAAGTTGAAGATCCCTCATTGGCCCTGTATTGTGTTGTAATTCTCCATGATATCCCCCGGTTCTATGAAACAGCGGATCTTTGGCCTGGAAAACGAGTACGGCCTGATCTTCTCGCCGAACGGGCGTATCTACCTGCCGATGGAAAAAGTCCTCGGCTATATCTTTGAAGGCTTGATCCCCAACAGCTGGCCCTCGAACGCATTTCTCGTCAATGGCGCCAGGTTCTATCAGGACACCGGGTGTCATCCCGAATATTCCACACCCGAGTGCGACAATATTCTCGATCTCGTCATTCACGATAAAGCCGGAGAGCGGTTGCTGGAGGCCTGTCTTCCCGCGGCGGAAGAGCGACTGCGTGAAGAAGGTCTGTCAGGCGAGATCTACATCTTCAAGAACAACACGGATTCACTCGGGAACACCTACGGCTGTCATGAAAACTTTCTGATGCGGCGCGATGTGGATTTCTGGAAGGTCACGGAGCAGCTGATTCCCTTCTTCGTCACCCGGCAAGTCTACGGAGGAGCGGGGAAGGTGCTGAAGGTGTCCGGTAAGCCGCAATATTTCATTTCTCAGCGCGCGCAGCATATTCACGAGAAAACGTCTTCCTCGACGACCTCGTCCCGCAGCATCATCAATACCCGCGATGAACCGCATGCCGATGCGGAGCGCTACCGCCGGCTGCATATTATCGTCGGAGACTCCAATATGTCGGAGTTCGTCACCTATGTGAAGGTGGGCACGGCCGCGTTGGTGCTGTCGATGATCGAAGACGGATACGCGGTGCAGGGGATGGAGTTGGAAGATCCGGTCAAAGCGATTCGGGAGATCTCGCGCGACCCGACCTTGAAGAAGAAGGTGAAGCTGGATGATGGACGCCAGATGACTGCCATCGAAATACAGCGGGTCTATCTGGATCGCGCGCAGCAGTATTTGGCGCAGAAGGAGCATGATCCGGTTCACGACAACGTGTTTCACAAATGGGCGACGTTGCTGGATCGGTTGGAAGATGATCCGATGCAAGTGGTCCACCAGGTCGACTGGGTGACCAAGAAACATCTCATCCAGTCGTATGTCGATAAAAAGGGGTGTGGTTGGGACGATCCCCGTGTGTACCTGCTGGATTTGCAATTCCATGATGTGAAACGGACGCGGGGATTATACTATCTTATGGAGTCCAAGGGGCTCATTGAGCGAGTCGTGGAGGAGGATGCGGTGCAGCGGGCCATGTCGACGCCGCCGCAAACCACGCGAGCCAAGGTGCGGGGGGATTTTATCCGGTTTGCCAGGGCCAAGAACCGGTCGTATACCGTTGACTGGACCTATCTCAAGTTAAATGGGTATTGGGAAGAAACGATTCTTTGTATGGATCCGTTTAGCGCCACGAATCGTCGGGTCGAAGAATTAGTCGCACAAGTGTCAGGAACGAGGTTTTCTCGATGAATGCCATGATCCAAGCCGTCCAACAGCGCGCCTCACAATTCGATCGAATGATTCTCACGGCGATTGTCTTGATCGCGAGCATTTTCCCGATTGAACTGGTCCCAGGATCAATGCCGGCCCCGAAGGGGGCGGATGGACAATACAGCGGGAAGCAGGGACAGATTGTGCTAGTCAAAGTGTCGGGCGACGATCCCCAGGCAGAAGTCCGGGGGACGTTCATGGGGCGCACTGTGTCGTTTTTCCTAGACCCGCGTAGCGGCGAAGCTCCCGGGCATATCGGATTGCTGGGCCTCGATATGCAGGATGAGCCCGGCACGCATGAATTGGCGGTGGACATTAAGACCGGCGACCAGACCAGGCACGTCAGCATGAACGTGCTGGTCGTTAAAGAAAAGTTTCGCGTCGAGCATTTGAAGTTACCGAAAGAGAAGGTGGATCTGGATGAGAAAGCGCTGGCCCGATGGAAAGCCGAGCAAGAAGAGGTGAAAACAGCGCTGGCCGAGGATTCGCTATCGAAACTCTGGCAGGGCGGTTTTCTAGAGCCGGTCGGCGGCAAACGCACGGGGATTTTCGGCAGCGTGAGAATTATGAATGGACAGGCCAGGAATCCCCACAATGGGGAAGACATCGGCGCTCCCATGGGGACCGACGTGCTTTCCACAAACGATGGGGTGGTGCGGTTGACCGTCGATCACATTTTCTCAGGCAAAGGCGTCTATGTGGATCATGGGCTGGGATTCTACTCCATGTATTTCCACCTCTCAGAGGTGTCGGTCAAAGAGGGCGATCTGGTGAAAGCCGGGCAGGTAGTCGGCAAAGTCGGCGCGACCGGCCGGGCAACCGGTCCGCATTTGCACTGGGGTGTGAAGCTTAATGGTGCTCGGGTCAACCCCTATGCACTGCTTGATCTTCCATTTAAGACCGGGTTGGAAGCCGCGAGCTCCGCTCCGGTTCGGGCGTCACAATCTGCGGTGGGTGCTCCCTCTCCATAGTTCGTGGCCGAGTGAGTGAAGTGTGATGAGCGGAATCACTCATTTGTAGGAGCCGGCTAGTTCGGCGAGATTCCTAATCCCCCGAGCAGCGGCATAAGCGCCGCTTCCCCCGGGCCTTCACCGCTCTTCATCGCTCCGTTGATCTCGTCAAATAATTGCCCGGCCTGAGGATTCAAACCCTTCAGTTTCTCTGCCAGATGTCCCGACATCATGTCCTGCTGAACTTCTGCTTCCGATAGTTTTCCCTCTTTAATACCCTGCTGGAGGTGTTGGGCAAGGGCTTGAATTTTCGCGAAGAGGTCCGGAGGCATGCTGTTCAGAATTTTGGCGGCCTCTCCCGTTCCCATTTGAGCGGAGCAGGGGAGTGCGATCACCACCACCACTCCCCAGACGATGAGATAGGTTCTGAAATGGATCAGCATGGTTCCTCCTTCAGTCTGTCGCTCAGGTAAAGGCCTTTCGGCATTGTGTTCATTATCCCACCGACCGGGCAGGGGGACAGGAAAATCACAAAACAGGATGGACTATCTGCAGCCCGGGGCAGAAGGGAAAGTGATTCCTCTAGGTGCCGGCGTGCTCCAATGGTATTGTCAGGAAAGTACGTAGATGAAGGACGAGGAGGGCCAGATGTTAGACGGCATCGAAATCCCCGACATTACGCTTTATTTGGTGGCTATTCTTGCGCTTCTGGTCATTTGGCAATACTACCAAATGCAGATTATGGCCGGGCGAATCCTCGCGGTTGATATCTTCGACCGTTCTGGCATTCGCATGTATTTCTTTGTGACGGCTGATGATGATCATATCTGCGACGTGTGTTCAGATGCGAACGGGCGGGTATTTTCGTCGTCTCAAGTAGCGAAGCGGTCATTCTCTCCGTTGGGTGGAAAGTGCAAGCGGACGGTCCCCTGCGCCAGTGTGCTCGTCGGACTATATGGAGGGTGGCTCGAGGCCAGAGGCGTGTTGGAGCGGTTGCGGGCGAATCTCAGA
>Ga0105096_10001268_pt1 | contig 10234 bp, 6 predicted proteins | sample PPLLak3cmMay2015_FD_87036 | JGI IMG/M metagenome (GOLD analysis project Ga0105096, IMG submission 87036) | Freshwater sediment microbial communities from Prairie Pothole Lake near Jamestown, North Dakota, USA - PPLs Lake P7 Core (1) Depth... | ecosystem: Environmental > Aquatic > Freshwater >...
TCAAGGGTGGGGCTGTTTTTGCTTACCAAACTTGGGTCAAACTCGTAGTTGTTAATGTCAATTTCATACAGGTTTAAATCTGCGGCCCGCGGGTCAATTTCATCAACTACCTCAATAAGGGTGTTTTTCCGGTTATTGTCAACAACCTTTTGCTCGTTGCGGTCATCCTCTTCGGTAAGCGAAATTGCTGCAGCATCTTCAAAGGGAATGTCATAAATGCGGAAACGCTTATTCATAAAGTAAAGGCCCACGCCACGCTCGCCTTCTGGACTAAAATACTCTTCGGTTATGTTGCGGCTTAGCTCAGATGCCGCACTTCGCGTAAATGAATACGCATAGTGCGTAATGGTATCCACATACGCGATGCTGCTATCAATGGCAATTATTGACCGCTCTTGTTGGCCGTTTGGGTTGCTTAAAAAACTAATGAAACCGGGCTGGTAGTGTTGTGCGCGTATTTCGCTTTCAGCAGGCGTATTGCTTAAACGCCACAAAAGGTTGTTATCTTTTTTGGTGCGGTTGTACACAAACAAATCCATGTTGGGCGTAAAGCGCCACACCTTTTGGTTATCGCTTAGCGTATCATACTGCCTGTTTGAGCTAAACACAATTTGCTTCCCGCCATTCAGAAAATCGGGGTAGAGGTCGGTGTAATCATCATTGGTTATTTGCTCTATGCTGGTGCTTAAAATGGTGTACACAAAAATATCAGTGCGCCCATTTTTTACGGCACTCATCAGCAGCTCACGGCCATCATCAGAATAGGTAAACGAGAGTATTTTTTGAAACCCAAAAAGTTCTTTGCGCTCTACTTTCTTTTTCTGCTCATCATAAAAGTAAAGCCAAATAAAACCTTTCTCTTCTGTAACTGCGGCCAAAATGCGGTTGTTGGGGCTCCAGGCCAGCAGCGGGTAGCTATAATCATTGTTTTGCGCAATGCGGAAACCGCGTTTAAGAACCCGTGATTTATCCTTCTTCACCAAATCATAGCTATACACTTTAAACATGCCGTCTTGGTTAGTGGCATAGGCTAAATAGCGGCCATTCTCGCTCAACTTAACCTCAAAAATGCGCTCATCTTTTTTTGCACGGATTATTTCTGCACCCGCTAAACTTTCTTTTGCAACAGTATTTTGATAGCGCTTTAGATAAAAGGCCCGGCACGAGGCCTGAAACTCCTTCAGCGAAACGCCCAAAACCTGCTGCAAGGCTTGATCAACGCTGCGGTTTATGATGGTCATAAAAAGCAAGTTCTTAATCACTCCTTCGCCATACGTTTCTGCGATGTAATTCCAAATGGCGTGGCCGGCATACGTGGCTTCTGCGCCCTGCAAACCGATAAGTTTTTTGTACGTGTTGGTCGTAAATCCGTCCATTACATGTTGGTCAATGGTCGGATTCCAGGGGCGGCTCATGTACGAAATCAAGCCCTCTGTGTACCACTCAGGCAAGCTGAGCAAGGCTGAGTTTTTTAGAGCCGCTGTAAAACCGCCATACAGCATATTGCTTAAAATGAGGTGGGCTAACCCTTCGCGTATCTGTTGTTCTAGATGGGCGTAGTCGCCATCGTAATACACAAACATGCGGTTGCCGGCATTGCGGGTTACGCCACCTGTGTTATACGCTTCATCATCCGAAGCATTTAAATTGCTTTGCTTTAAATCTGATAGGCTATTAAAAACCATGATATAAATGCGCTGATCTAGGTTTTGATCTAAAAAGCGCTGCATCTGCGCCAAGTTACGCTTGGCCATAACGCTGGTTTTTTCGGCAAACTGTCGGCCCCCTTTGTAGAAGTAAACATCGTATTGCTCGTAGCGATAATAGGTCCAATCAAAGTCATTAAACTGCACGCGGTTTTTACCAAAGTTTTGCTGAAGCCCGTAGTAAAACTGCGCAGACACAATGCCGGGTAAAAACCCAAACACAAAAAGAAGGACGATTAATTTTCTGCCGAAAGGCATGCGCGTAAAGTTTATCAAAGTAAAGAACGCAAAAATAGGGTGAATTGTGCTTGGCGGTGGCTCGGATTGATGCGCTTACACTAACTAAGGCACAGTTTTCGTTCAATAGGCATCTCTTGAGTTACAAAAACCTAAAACCCAAAAAGTATGATGCTCCAAACCTTTGTGCTTGCCAGTTTGCTCACCGGCATTTTTACCCCAGCACCAGAAGAAGTTGATTTTACAACCGCCCTAAAAAAGGCAACAATAACTGCTAGTGCCAAAGGTAACGGCAGTAGCACCCACTATTTAAAACCGCTGATGTTGCAACTCAGAAACCGAAAAAACACCCAAATTGTGGTAAAACTGCCGGCTGGGTTGTGGTTTCAGAGCGAAGATTCTGCCGTTCAAGACATTATTACCACCAACACGGAATACTTGGTTTTAAATGCCAACGAAACCAAAACTTTCCCCATTAACGGGTTGTGCATACAGCACCAAAATGCTGCTCCGGGCAATGATGACGCGTTTGTGTTTAACCCGAAAACGCGAGGCAACCTCAGCCGTTTTGCCCAAAAAATAGATTCTGCAGATTGGCAAAATGGCCAAGCACAAAGTGCGATGTGGGCCATTGCCGACAAAACTGACCTGCGCACCATTTATAGCTATGGCGATGAAACCGAGTGGAAAATAGCGTGTGAAGCCGCAAAAATTATGGGCGTTGCCAAACCCGATAAACAAACCTTCGAAGCTTATGCCGCCAAACAACCGGTTTACAAGAGTGAGTTGCGGGGAAAATTCAAATTTAAATTCAGCCAAAAAGTGGCCATACATATTGCGCTGTTTGATGCCAATGGCATTGTGCTTCAAGAAATTTACCGCGAAGAAGCGCCACCCGGCCAGCATGAGGTTGAATATACGTTTGATGCCAAACCCTACGAAGGCCAAACCATTTATGCAAAATTTATTGCGCGCGATGATGTGCTGCTAACGCGAACCATTGCCCTTTAAAAAGCAAAACCGTGCAAATTGAAAGTGCCGCTTTCAATTTGCACGGTTTATTTACCTCTGGTGAAGATTTAAAACACCATGGCTCAATGCATTATAAACACCAAAGCTTCTCCAAGGCTTATGCCCTGTGAGATTTGCCTGGTCCATCTTGAAAATGGTATAATTTCCATTGATTTGTAACAAATTCAGTTGCAACATGCAAAACCTTCACAAATACAACATTGATTCTTTAGAAAAAACACTTGCCCGGTTTCTTGGCGACTTTGATGCTAAACTCCTCAATTCTATAGAAGCAGAGCTTGATTGGATTACGTTACGTGGCGGAGAAGTTTTATTTAATCAGGATGATGAAAGTGATGCTTTATATATCGTAATAAGCGGAAGGCTTACAGCATGGCGAGTAAATGAAGGTAAACCCCGCACTAAATTGGGCAATATTTTGCGTGGCGAAACGGTTGGCGAATTGGCCATGTTTACAAACGAGCCGCGCAGCGCCACTGTTATTGCAGCCAGAGATAGTACGCTGGTAAAACTCCAAATGGCCGCTTTTCACAACCTGATGGCCCGGATGCCTGGATTTTCGTTAAACATTACGCGGTTAATTATTAGTCGATTCTCTGATAACAAACCAAAAAATGAAAACCGAGCACCTGTAAACATTTGCCTTTTATCTACAGCAAACCTTGCCGGCTTTACCGCCTGGTGCAACGAATTGGCCGCAGAATTTATGAAATACGGAAGCGTAAAAAGAATTACCAGCACCCTCGTTGATGCACACTTTAATTCGCCCGGCATAGCACAGGCCACAACACAAAACCTTGAAAACTTTAAAGCCGTAGCCGATTGGCTTGACGAATTGGAAGCTACCCATCAATTTCTTGTTTACATAGCCGATAGTGCCGATACGGAATGGACCAAACGTTGCAAAAGACAGGCAGACAAAGTTGTTTTGGTTGCTGAGGCTGCACAAAATGCCAACCTAACACCTATTGAGCAAGATGAGCTTAACGCAGATCGTGTAGATTGTGCCCTTGTATTGCTGCATGAACCCACTACAATCTTGCCAAAGGCAACATCGGTATGGCTGCAAAACCGACCATGGGTTAAAGAGCATTACCATCTTCGGCAAAATAAAAAAGAAGATATGGCGCGCCTAGGCAGAATTTTATCAGGAAACGCCATAGGCCTTGTGCTTGCAGGCGGAGGCGCCAAAGGATTTGCTCATGTCGGGGTTTATTTGGCACTGCGCGAGTTCAACATCCCGATAGATTACGTTGGCGGAACCAGTATTGGAGCTACGGTTGCAGGTGCAATAGCATCTGAACAGCCTAATGAAATTCGGAAATACATGAAAAAAGCTGCTCTGTTTAATCCAACAAAAGATTTAAACTGGTTGCCCATTATCTCTTTAATGAAGGGCAAACGCGTTCATGACATGGTTGAAAACGCAATTCTAGACTTCTGTGGCAGGCGCGATGTTGATATTGAGGACTTCTGGATTACCCATTTTGCTGTTAGCAGCAACTATACGCAAGCAAAAGAAGTCGTTCACACTCGGGGTCCACTTAAAGACAGCCTTTTGGCCTCTATTGCCATACCTGGTGTTTTCCCTCCAATCGTTCGTGGTAATGATTTGCTGATTGATGGGGGCACATTCAACAATTTTCCGGTTGATGTAATGGCAGGCCTTGGCACAAAAAAAATAATTGGCTGCGATTTGGTTAGCGAGAAAACGTTTGAGTTAAAGTTTACGAAAGCGCCAACCACATGGCAAATTCTGCGAGACCGCTTAAAATCAAAGAAAAACAGAAAGTACCGCATGCCTGGCTTAACGAGTATACTGCTAAACACCACCATATTGTACAGCACATCAAAACGTGAAGAGGCTAAAAAGCAGATAGATTTGTTGTTTAACCCGAATGTTTCTCGCTACGGCATGACCAACTGGAAGGCCTATGATAAAATAGTAGATGCAGGATATAACCATGCCAAAGAAGTTCTTAGCGCTTTGCCAAAAGAGCAACTTAAAACATTACAAGGTGCCAACTAACCAAAAACGCCCCAGTTTCCCGAGGCGTTTTTAAATTTTAAATCTTACGCTTTAGATTCTAGATCTCCAACGCTTTCTCCGCATTGCCGCCCATCAAGTGTTCAAGGGGGTTTTCGAGGGCTTCTTTTATGGCAACAAGGGTGCCCACGCTTTCGCGCCCGTCAATAATGCGGTGGTCATAGCTCATGGCCAGGTACATAATGGGGCGAATGGTTACCGCGCCATCAATAGCCACGGGGCGCTCTACAATATTATGCATGCCCAAAATGGCGCTTTGTGGCGGGTTGATTATTGGTGTGCTCAACATGCTGCCAAAAACCCCACCATTCGTTATGGTAAAGGTGCCTCCGGTCATTTCATCAACCGTAATACTGCCTTCCCGCACTTTGTTGGCAAGGCGTGCGATTTCGCGTTCAACACCGGCAAAACTCATGTTTTCTGCATTGCGCAATACAGGCACCATCAACCCTTTGGGGCCACTAACGGCTACAGAAATATCAACGTAATCATGCAGCACAATCTCCTGGCCGTCAATCATGGCGTTAACTTGCGGATACATTTTTAGGGCGCGCACCACCGCAAGCGTGAAGAAACTCATAAAGCCGAGTTTAAATCCGTCCTTGGCCACAAAGCGATCTTGGTGCTGTTTGCGCAAATCGAATATGGGTTTCATATCCACCTCGTTAAAGGTGGTTAGCATGGCTGTTTCGTTTTTCACTGCTACCAAGCGCGCGGCCAATTTTCTGCGGAGCATGCTCATTTTTTGGCGCTCTTCGGCACGACTTCCTGTGGTGTTACTGCCTTTTGCTGCAGCGGCTTGCACCACATCTTCTTTGGTTATGCGGCCATCACGGCCTGTGCCTTTGTCTAGCTTCACGCCTGTTTCATCCATCAACTTTTTGGCGGCAGGGCTTGGCGCACCGCTGGCATACGTTGTTGGGGCAGCAGCAGTTTTCTGTTCTTTTTTAGGCGCAGGTGCAGGGTCCGGGGCGGCAACTTCCTTGGGCGCTGCTTTTTTTGCTTCGCCTTTGGCGGAAGTATCAATCTGGCAAACCACTTGGCCAACCTGAACCGTTTCGCCATCAGCCACCAAAAGTTTTATAATGCCGGCTTCTTCTGCAGGTAAAGCCAAGGTGGCTTTGTCTGAATCAATTTCAGCGATCTCTTGATCTTTCTCTACATAATCGCCATCGGCTACGAGCCATTGGGCAATTTCAACTTCGGTGATGGATTCGCCCGGACTGGGCACTTTCATATCAAGAATCATACTCTATGGGGTATATTAACTTTTAAATGCAAGGTCTATGGCGGCTGCATGGCGTTTTGCAGCCACTTTGTAGCTACCCGGTGCGGGTGCCGCACTTGCCGCAGGCGATGCCAATTTCAATTTATACGGGAACTGCCAAAGCATGTACGTCCACGCACCTGAGTTAGCGGGCTCTTCTTGCGCCCACACAAAGGCTTCGAGGTGTTTGTACTTTTTAATGATGGCTTCGATAGCGTTTTTACGCAGCGGGTAAAGTTGCTCAAGGCGGATAATGGCCGTAGTTTTTTCGTTTCGGATTTCGCGCTCCTCAAGCAAATCATAATAAAATTTGCCGCTGCACAGCAACACGCGGGTTACCGTTTTTGGGTCGATGGTATCATCAATTACTTCTTGAAATGCGCCTTCGGCCAAATCCTCCATGGTGCTAACCACTTTGGGGTGGCGCAACAAGCTTTTGGGCGTCATTAAAACAAGCGGTTTGCGGAATGGGCGAATTTGTTGCCTGCGCAACAAGTGGAACAGGTTTGCGGGTGTGGTTACGTTACACACCTGCATGTTGTTTTCTGCGCAGAGTTGCAAAAAGCGCTCAAGCCTTGCGGATGAGTGCTCCGCCCCTTGGCCTTCGTAGCCGTGGGGCAAGAACAAAGCGAGGCCATTTTGCATCTTCCATTTATCTTCTGCAGCGCTTAAAAATTGATCGATGATGATTTGCGCTCCGTTGGCAAAATCGCCAAATTGGGCTTCCCAAATGGTGAGCGTTTCGGGGCTTGCCATGGCGTAGCCATAGTCAAAACCAACAACACCATACTCGCTAAGCAGCGAATTGTAAATGGCAAAGCGGCCTTTTTTATCGGGCACACTATTTAGCGGAACGTATTCTTCTTCGCTATCTTCTACCTTAACAATGGCGTGACGATGGCTAAAGGTGCCGCGTTCTACATCTTCACCACTAACGCGCACATTGTGCCCTTCGGCAAGCAAAGTGCCATAGGCCAATAATTCGGCCATGCCCCAATCTAGCGCGTTGCGCTCAAACGCCATATCATGACGGTCGGCCATCAGGCGCACAATTTTGTTAAAGTACTTTTTGCCTTCTGGCAGGGTGGTTATGGCTTCGGCAATTACCTTTAACTTTTCTACCGGAAAGGTGGTATCAAACGTAGTTTCAAAGTCGATGGGCTTAGATTGACGGTAGGCCTTCCACTCCTCCTGCATAAATGGGGTGATGTCATTTTTCTCAATTGCCTTGCTTTTGTCAAAATCTACTTCAAGCATGGCCTTAAATTCTGCCTCCATTTCTACAACAAGGGTAGCGCTAACTGAACCTTCGCGCAACAGCTTATCATTATAAATGGTGCGTGGGTTGGGGTGCTTGGCAATTGCTTTATAAAGCAGCGGCTGGGTAAAACGGGGTTCATCGCCCTCGTTGTGGCCGTATTTGCGATAGCAAAGCAGGTCAATAAAAATTTCTTTTTTGTAGCGCTGGCGGTATTCTACAGCCATGTGCATGGCGTGGCAAAGGGCCTCAATATCATCTCCATTTACATGAAGAACAGGCGCCAAAACCACCTTGGCAACGTCAGTGCAATAGGTGCTGCTGCGGGCATCGAGGTAGTTTGTGGTAAAGCCAACTTGGTTGTTTATAACGATATGCAACGTGCCACCGGTGCCATAACCGTCTAAACTTTCCATTTGCAAAACCTCATACACAATGCCTTGCGCGGCCACGGCAGCATCACCATGAATAAGTATAGGCAGCACCGTGCTGCGATCGCCAATATAATCGTTGTTAATTTTTGCGCGGGCAATGCCTTCTACCACGGCATCAACAGCCTCCAAATGGCTGGGGTTTGGGCTTATGTTAAGTTTTACGGTGTTGCCGTTGGGCAGTTGTGTGGTTGTGCTATAGCCGAGGTGATATTTTACATCGCCATCAAAATCTTGCTCTAAAAACTCTTTTCCTTCAAACTCACTAAAAATTTCGAGCTGTGGCTTGCCGAAAATGTTGGAAAGTACGTTTAGGCGTCCGCGATGTGCCATACCCAAAACAAACTCTTTAACGCCAATTTCGCTGGCGCGGGTTATGGCAAAGTCTAGACCTGGGATAATGGCCTCTGCACCCTCAATACTAAAGCGCTTTTGGCCCACAAACTTGGTGTTCAAAAAACTCTCGAAGGCTACGGCCTCGTTTAGTTTATGCAGGATGCGCTTTTTTTGATCTATCGAAAACTGCGGCTGATTATCATTGCGACCAAACCAACTGCTAATCCAACGGGCACGTTCGGGGTCGCGGATGTAGATAAATTCTACACCGATGCTTCGGCAATAAACCCCTTGTAAATGCCGGATAATATCGCGCAGCGGTGCTGGTTCGGGCATGCCGGTTTCTACGGCTGCATTAAACAAGGTATCTAAATCAGCTTCGCTTAAGCCGAAGTTTTCTACATCAAGCGTTGGGGTATAGGTTCGCCTTGCACGCACCGGGTTTGTTTGCGTAAACAAATGGCCGCGCGTGCGGTAGGCGGTTATCAGGTTTAAAACCTTGAATTCTTTAGCAACCTCATCAGGTATTTGTGCAGAAATCGCGGGGTCTGCCTCAAGCCCATCATAGCCTTGGTTGGCAAAATCATACCCTTGAAAAAAGGCTTTCCAGCTTGGCTCAATGCTATCCGGATTGGCTAGGTAGCGTTGGTACAAATCGTCAATAAAACTGGCGTGAACGCTGCCTAAGAATGAAAATCTATCCATGTTTGGGGCTTCCGGGGAAATTTTGGCAAAACTAACACATTTAGGCCATCGCTTTTTGGCAAACAGGGGCGTTAATGCACCTTTTGGATATACCAAACCGATGAATTTTAGGTTATATCTTGCACCGCTTTAAACCAGTTAATAATGATGAAGTTTAAATTTCTACTTGCCATTGTTGCGTTTAGCGCCAACGCGCTTTTGGCACAGAATACGCGTTTCGAGGACGAGAAAGAAGAAACGCCACCGGCAAACCAAGAAGGAATAAACCCCACCCCTCTGGCCCCAAAGCCGGTGCCAGCCAAAACATCGTTTTGGGATAGAACCCGTTTTGGAGGAAATGCGGGCGTGCAATTCGGCACCTTTACCTTCATTAATGTTTCGCCCCGCATGTTCTATTTGGTTACAGAAAAATGGTGGGTAGGCACTGGGCTTACCTTTATCTATTCTAAAGACAACACCAACTACGGTGTTACGATACCCAACCAATACCGCCAGCAATTCGTGTATGGGCTTAATCTATTTACCACCTACCAGTTAATCGGGCCGGTTTTTGTGCAGGCAGAATATGAGCCGCTCAATTTTGAGCGCACCTATCAAACCGGACCCGGAGAGTATTTCGAAGACCGGCTTTGGGTAAATAATTTATTTCTAGGCGGAGGACTCTCGCAGCCTATGGGTCGTGGGGCAATATTCCTGTCCGTGCTCTACAATGTAACCTGGTCTAGCACCAGCGATAATATGTTTTACAGCAGCCCGTGGGTTTTCCGCATTGGGGCGGGCATTTAAAGGCTCAGCCTGCCGCTGTATAAATTCCTAATCACTACTTTTTTCATTTCGCGCTCAATAATGGCGGTGGCCAGTGCATAGTCCGCTTGCATTTGCGGGTTTGTGAGGAGCTCGCGGGTTTTGGCCTCGTGCAAATCTACCCGGTAAATAATGTTGGCTAAAGCAGATGGGTTGTTGTGAATGGTGGCCTGCATAATTTCTCTAACGCCCTCTTCCAGCCGCGCGAAAAAATCTAAAGCCGAAGTATCAAACGCAAAACCTTCCAAATTCAAGTCTTTGGCAATTTGTGCTACCAACTGTGCACGCATCTCTACGGTGTTAATGTAGCCATGCAAATTGGCTGATGATAATTTTTCGGGAAGTTGTGCATCCATTTTTCAAAGGTCGGCAACAGTGTGTAACATTGTGCATGCAAATTTTGGTAAAACA
>Ga0105096_10001269_pt1 | contig 10234 bp, 9 predicted proteins | sample PPLLak3cmMay2015_FD_87036 | JGI IMG/M metagenome (GOLD analysis project Ga0105096, IMG submission 87036) | Freshwater sediment microbial communities from Prairie Pothole Lake near Jamestown, North Dakota, USA - PPLs Lake P7 Core (1) Depth... | ecosystem: Environmental > Aquatic > Freshwater >...
CGGATCCGGAAGAGATGATCAACGATATCCTCTGTATTTTCAACATGGTTGTAAAGCAGGGTGGCATTGGTTTTAAGTCCCATCCCATGGGCGGCTCCCATGATACTCAGCCACCTTTTACCGGTTATTTTGTCGGGGGCTATGATCTTGCGGACCCGGGGAGAAAAAATCTCCGCCCCTCCACCGGGAATAGCCCCTACTCCTGCATCTATCAATCTTCTGATCACTTCCTCGACAGCGAGTCGGTTGATTTTAGAAAAATGATCATATTCAACAGCCGTAAACCCCACAATCAGCAGATTCGGTTTTATTCTCTTTATTTTCCAAAGCATTTCTTCAAAATAATCCAGGGTAAGATCCGGGTGAAGTCCCCCAACGATATGCACTTCGTCAATACCATCTCCCACTGCTTTTGAAACCCGTTTTTCGATGTCATCCATGGAAAGCACAAAGGCTTGTTTATCACCTGGGTCACAGGAAAAAGCGCACAGGGGACATCGAAGAGTGCAGACGTTGGTGTAGTTCAGGTTCATGTTAACGCTGTAATAGGTGGTGTTTCCATGGTAATGGGTGCGAATGTGGTTGGCAATGGCCCCCAGTTCCGTGATATCGGTTGTGGTAAGCATTTCGAAAGTATCATCCCGGTTTACCGGAATATGTTCCATTACTTTTCGGGCGATAGTTTTCAGCGTTTTGTTGTGTATGTCATCAGGCAATTGCATTGGTTATATCGATGTTTCTCCCCAGGCCTTAAAAAGATTGTGCTTTTTTCCTAACAAATTAAGTACTTTTCCAACCATAAAATTTAGGATATCCTCCACCGTTTCCGGAAGGGTGTAGAATCCGGGGGAAGGCGGAACGATCTGAATCCCTGAACGTGCGGCCATCAGCATGTTTTCCAGATGAATCACACTGAGTGGGGTCTCTCTAGGTACCAGGATGCATTTTCGGCCTTCCTTCAGAGCCACATCACAGGTCCGGCTGATCAGGTTGTCGGCATATCCATGGGATATGGCGGAAAGGGTTTTCATGGAGCACGGCATTACCACCACTGCCTCAAAATGACTTGAGCCGCTTGCGGCTGGTGAAAAAAAATCAGTGTTGGCATACTCCTGAAAATTTTCCAGGGAAGAGGCAACTCCCCGATGTTTCAAAAATGTTTTCAAAGGTTCCGGCCCCTTTTTTTCCCATGAAAGTTCATGCCTGATGATTTGCCAGGAAGAATCCGATACGATTCCAGCAACTTTTTCGCCGGAAAGAAGAAGTTCTTCGATCAGCCTTATTCCCAATATTGGCCCGCTTGCTCCTGATATTGCCGTGATGATCATATTTATCCTATGCAGTATCTTTTTGAATCGTCATTATTTCAAAAAAAGATCCATGAATGTTCCGATGAAAAGGATGGGAGAAACATAAAGGTTGATCTTAAAAAACTTTTTGATTGTGCCGGCGACGATTCCTTGCCGGACTATTTTTTGCTGGTAGGCAAAAATGCATCCGATACAAATTACGGCCACCCAGTAAGGCAAGGTTTTGTGGGTAAGGATGCCTGCTGTGGTCAAGGCGATCATGGCCAGGCCATAACATGCCAGGGATATGGTGATCGCCCGTTTCTCGCCCATTCCGGCAGGAATGGAATGAAGTTTTTCCCTGATGTCGAACTCCCTGTCCTGGATGGCATATATGATGTCAAGTCCGGCGATCCACATGAGTATGACCATTCCGAGGATAAAGGGGATAACGGTGAGTTCACCTGTTACGGCCAGGTACCCTCCGATGGGAGCAGCAGCTTCCACAGCTCCCAGATAAAAGTGGGAGGATGCGGAAAAGCGTTTGAAATAAGAATAGGTAAAGAGCATGGCAACAGCGGCAAAAGACAAATAAAAGCAAAGCCGGTTTAACATCAGGGAAGAAAAAATAAGCACCAGGGAGGATACCATGGCAAGGAGCCAGACCATGCCGGCATCCACTTCCTTCTTGGGTAGCAGCCGGTTTTGCGTGCGGGGATTTTTGGCATCGATTGCGGCGTCGATCACCCGGTTAAAGGACATGCCCGCCGTTCTGGCCGCGACCAGGGCAATGGCCACCCAAAACCATGTGCTTAACTCTTTGCCACCGGCAAACAGAACGCCGATGAATGCAAATGGAAGGGCAAAGAGAGTTTGTTCAATCATGATGAGCTGAGAAAACTTTTTAAAATCCATAAGATCTCCAGCGGCTGTCCACCAGTGCTTTTATTTCAGGAGTCATTTCGATTTCTTCGGGCCACTCCCGGCCCATTCCTTCTTCACGGGTTTTTCGTGTGGCATCGATTCCCATTTTACCGCCGAAATTGGGGTAGGGGGCCGAGTGGTCCAGCGCGTCAAGGGGGCCTTCCGAAAAAACCAAATCCCGCCTGGGATCCACATTATTGAGAAGTTTCCATACCACGGTACTGGAATCACGAAGATCCAGATCGTCATCAAAGACGGCTATGTATTTGGTCGAGGACATCTGGCCAAGACCCCAGAGAGCATGGATCACCTTTTTGGCCTGACCGGGAAATTGCTTGTTGATGGTAATTAGAGCACAGTTATGAAAGACCCCTTCCAAGGGAAGCTCCATATCAACCACTTCAGGAATGATCATTTTGATCAGAGGTAAAAATATTCTCTCGGTTGCCTTGGCCATGTAACAGTCTTCCATGGGCGGTTTTCCCACAATGGTGGCGGGGTAAACGGCATCTTTTCTGCACGTGATGCAGGTAACGTGAAATACCGGGTAGCCGTCCGCCGCAGAATAAAATCCGGTATGATCCCCAAAGGGTCCTTCTGTTCGCAGTTCATCCGGATCCACATACCCTTCAAGGATGAAGTCTGACTCTGCAGGAACCATCAAGTCCACAGTTTTTGCCTTGACAATTTCAATGGATCCGGAATTGATAAATCCTGCAAAAATGAACTCGTCCACATCCGGTGGAAGTGGCGCTGTTGCCGCATAGGTTGCGGCAGGTGCTCCGCCTAAAGCTATTGCCACCTCCATTCTTTGATTTCGGTTTTTATATTTGTCAAAATGCCGGGCACCGTCTTTGTTGTATTGCCAATGCATTCCCGTGGTTGTGCGGTCATATTTATGCATACGGTACATGCCCACATTTTGGACTCCGGTGTCCGGATCTTTTGTAATGACAATTGGAAGAGTGATAAAAGGGCCGCCGTCTTTGGGCCATGTAGTCAGAATCGGAAGCATATCCAGCATGTCACCGGAGTCAAAAACCCGCTCCTGGCAAGGCGCACGTTTTACCTTTCTGGGAATAAAGTCCGATACCGTCTTTAATGTTCCCAGCATCTTAAGCTTGTCCATAAAACTCTTGGGAGGCTGAATCTTTAAGAAGGATTCCAGACGATTGGCAATGTCATCAAATCCGGCGCAGTTTAATGCGGTTTGCATCCGTTTGTAGCTTCCGAAGGCGTTGATCAGAACAGGAAACGATGAGCCTTTCACATGTTCGAAAAGAAGTGCCGGTCCATGGGTTTTACTCATACGATCGGCAATTTCCGCAATTTCCAGAAACGGATCGACCGAAACGGAGATTCTTTTTAACTCTCCCATACTATCAAGTTTATCAATAAAGGATCTGAGATTTATAAAGGGCATGTTTTAGAACATCCTGAGGTATGATTAAAAAAAAATTGCAACTCAAAGATTACAAATTGTATACAAGCCTATCATTTTTTTCTGTTTTTAAAAAACAAGGAAAGTATCAAATATATTTTTAAATAACAATAAAAAATTCATTGTATATTTGTCGGTGAAGATTTTTATTAAACTCTTGTTTTCCGTGTTGAAATGACAAACATAGGATCAATGACCCGATCCGATGCCGGGCATCTGATGTCTTGATATGCACTCGGAATCGGTGTAATAAAAATTCTTTAAACTTTCAAAGAAAGGACCAAACAATGAAACAAGAATTAAAACCAGTGGTTTTGGCGGATATGGTGGAATATCAGAATGAGGCGATTGTCAGCAAAACAATCGTTGAAAAAAATACCGGTACGGTAACTTTGTTCGCATTTGATCAAGGGCAGGGGCTGAGTGAACATACAGCCCCGTTTGATGCGATGGTCCAGGTTCTGGATGGCGAGGTTGAAATCAGGATTTCCGGCCATCCGTATCATCTTAAACAAGGTGAGATGATTGTCATGCCGGCCAATGAGCCACATGCCCTAAAGGCTGTGAAAAGATTTAAAATGTTGCTCACTTTGATTAGATCTAAATGAAAAAATGAATAATGAAGGGTGGAGGGTGATGATAGTGTGGTGCATTGAATACCGGGCACCCGGTATGTGCGAGTTTGCAGGGGAAAAAGAGGCAATACGGGATTGGAGAAAATGCCCATGATACTTGCCGTTTGTGCTGTTGTCGGTGGATTGGTCATGCTGGTCTGGAGTGCCGACCGGTTTGTTGAAGGTTCCGCTGCCGTGGCCCGTTATGTAGGGATGCCGCCGTTGCTTATCGGCATGGTCATTGTGGGATTTGGAACCTCGGCGCCGGAAATGGTGGTCTCGGCCCTGGCCTCTTATCAGGGTAATCCCGGCCTTGCCATAGGCAATGCCTATGGTTCCAATATCACCAATATCGCCCTGATCCTGGGCCTGACGGCATTAATCAGCCCTATTGCGGTGAGTTCACGGGTTCTGGCCAAAGAGTTGCCCATATTATTCGGTCTCACATTGTTTGCCGGATATCAGCTTTTAGATGGTAAATTGACAAAGACCGATGGGTGGATTTTGCTTGCGGTTTTTGGCGCACTCATGGCATGGACCATCACGCAAGGGCTTCGCAGGCGAAATGATAATTTGAATACTGAAATGGAAAGCAAACTTAAGGCTTATACCATATCCTTAAAATTGGCGCTTATTTGGCTTTTTGGCGGGTTTATCCTGCTGGTTGCCAGTTCTCGTATCCTGGTATGGGGAGCGGTAGAGATTGCGCAAGGTTTTGGTATCAGCGATCTGATTATCGGTTTGACCGTCGTGGCCCTGGGGACATCCCTTCCGGAACTGGCTTCCTCACTTGTGGCCATCCACAGAAAAGAACATGATATTGCCATTGGCAACGTGATCGGTTCCAATCTTTTCAATACCCTGGCTGTTGTGGGAGTTGCCGGGGTGATCAATCCGATAACCATTTCTTCGGAAATTTTGTATCGCGACTTTTTGGTAATGACCGTTTTAACATTTTCGTTGTTTGTGATCGGATATGGTTTTCGTGGTCCGGGCAGAATAAACAGGTATGAAGGGGCGGTATTATTGGCATCCTACGTGGGGTATGTGGTATTTTTGATCGTCTCCGTCATGGGGGCTGCATGATAACACCTGATCATTCTTATTTCAATTTGATCCACAGAAGTTTCGCAGTGCCCGGGCCGGGGTTTTTCCATTGCGAAGGCATTTCCGATGTCAAATAAATAACATCTCCGGGTTTGACGGTAAATGAGGCATTTTCCATTTTGATCACAAGTTTGCCGGAAAGCATGTAGCCCATCTCATTCCCTTTATGGATAAAAAAGTGAGACAAAAGAGTTTCCTTTGGGGGAATTTCAATAAGGAATGGTTCTGCTTTCGGGTCGAAATCCACCGGAGTCAAAAGCTTGGCATGAGCACTTTTTCTGGGAATTCCGGACAGCTGATAAACAAGGGCTTCCGATGACGGAAAAACAACACGGTTGGTGGTGCTGGGGGAGTTCTGAAAAAAGGAGCTGACATCCACAGAAAGTACTTCGGCAACTTTTAAAAGGGCCGGAAGAGACGGATAAATAAGGTTGCTTTCGATCTGTGAAATACTTGAGGGTGTTACGCCCACCAGTTTGGCCAATTCGGTCTGGGAAAAGCCTCTTTTAGTTCGAAGCTCTTTAATGCGCATACCCAGGTCTATTCGGCCCGTGCTTTTTTTTTCCGAGTCAAACGTAATGGCCAAGTCCTGAGTCCAGTATTTAAAAGGGGTATTGAGTGTATCTGTTTGTCGTTTTTCCGCTTTTACAATGCTTAGGGTGGTTTTCCCTCTTTTAAGGGACAGGTCGATAGCCACTTGCGCCACCTGATTTATCTGTGCCCTGAGTCGCGAAGAATGCGCATGCTTTTCGATAATCCAGTACGCTACAGTGTTCAATTCATAAAGACGGGGGCAGGAGTGGGAATAAAAGTTTAGAATCTCCTCTTCGCCTGCCCAAAGTTTTTGCATACCGGTGAGGCTTTCAAAAACAAACCGGACATCACCTTCAAGTGTGGAATGTACTCCATAGAAAGCATTCATGGTTTTTTCCACACTCCGTGGATTTTCAACCGCTATGATACGCCCGGCTTGTTTGACTGTTTTGTTTTGATAAAACCTTAAAAAAACCTCATTGCTTTCACCTTTGCCATGGGTAAAACAGTCTAAAATTGTCAGCAAAGGGTATTGTGCCAAAGATCCCAGCGTATCCAGCAGATTTTTGGGACTCCTGTCGAAACCGACATAAATGATTGGTTTGTTTTGTGATTGTGAAGCCCGTATAAAGTTGAGGCAAAAAACAAGAGCAAGGCTTCCTGCATCGTCATACCAAACAACATTATCACCGATAAATAAGCCCCCAAGAAGCCGGTCAAGTTCACCAACCCCTGATGAGACACGCAGTCGATCCTCTGTCATAGGTCCTCGTTTTGAAAATGTTAAGACTGGAAACCAACAAAAATTCTATACGGCAATATGGTTTGAAGCAAGGGAAAAAAACATTTAATTGTGACTTATGCGCCTTTGCCGCAATAGCGTAAAAATGCTTTTTTACGGTAAAATATACATAAAAATGATTCGCTTTAAATAAATAAATTGCCTTCATCAAGTAAAAAATCAGCTTTGTCCTTGACAAAATTAATGAACTTAGATGTTATGTAATATTTATTTTATGATAAAAATTTTTTAACATTTTTATTTAACCATTTGATATTGATAAGCTTTGCTCAGGGGGTAGAAAAATGAGAGTATTAGTTAGCGATAATCTTGGAGAAGAAGGAATTAAAATGTTCCAGCAGGAAGAAAGCATTGAGGTTGATGTCAAAACCGGGCTTTCTCCCGAGGAATTAAGGGAAATCATTGGCAAATATGATGGACTGGTTATCCGAAGTGCTACCAAGGTTACGGAAGATTTGCTCAGTGCCGCTGAAAATCTGAAGGTTGTCGGACGAGCCGGCATCGGACTTGACAACGTGGACATTCCGGCAGCAACAAAAAGGGGTGTGGTCGTGATGAATACACCCACGGGCAATGTGGTGACTACAGCCGAGCATGCGGTCGGTATGATGGTTTCTTTAAGTCGGAACATTCCCCAGGGAACTTTGTCTTTAAAGGCCGGACGTTGGGATAAGAAAAAACTTCAGGGCAAGGAGCTTTATAATAAGGTAGTCGGGTTGATCGGTTTCGGAAAAATCGGTTCTATTGTGGCTGATCGCGTTCGTGGGCTGAGAATGCAGGTGATTATTTATGATCCTTTTGTTAATCCGGAGCAAATTGCAAAAGCCGGATTTGAAAATGTTACCCTTGATGAATTGTATCGTCGTTCAGACTATATTACCGTGCATGTTCCCAAGTTGAAAGAAACTGTCGGCTTGATAAACAAAGCATCCTTTGAAAAAATGAAGGATGGTGTGATGATAATCAATTGTGCCCGTGGGGGAATTGTCAGGGAAGCTGATCTGTATGAGGCAATCAAGTCGGGCAAGGTGGCCGGGGCGGCACTGGATGTTTTTGAAACTGAGCCTCCGGGGTTGATTCCCTTGCTTGAGCTGGAACAGGTGATTTGCACTCCCCATTTGGGCGCATCCACCAAAGAAGCACAGACCAATGTGGCTGTTCAGGTGGCTGAGCAGATTGTCGACTATTTGAAGAACGGTACAATTCGAAATGCGGTCAATGTTCCTTCGGTTACCGGCGAACTTTTGAAAAAGCTCGGGCCATATCTGTTCTTGGGAGACCGGATGGGTTGTTTGCAAGCTCAGCTCATTTGCGGGCCATTGCAGGAAATTTCCGTGGAGTATGCCGGGGATTTCCAGGGGCTTGACCTTGCTCCGGTTACCACTGCCGCAATCAAAGGGATTTTGACTCCGATCGTCAAAGATGATATCAACTATGTGAATGCACCGATTCTTGCCAAGGAAAGGGGAATCAAGGTAACCGAGACCACTAAGGCGGAGCCGGAGGATTACATTAATCTGATCACTTTAAAGGCGGTGACCACCGAGATGACCAGCACGGTGTCAGGGACCATATTCGGTAGAAAAGATGCCCGTGTTGTCAAAATCAATGATTTTCGCTTGGAAATGAATCCTGTCGGGCATGCGGCCATTATTCAGAATCTGGACCAACCCGGTGCCATCGGCAGTATAGGAACAACGCTCGGAATGCACAAAATCAATATTGCCCGGATGACCGTGGGGCAGGAAGAAGAGGGTGACAACAATATCATCTTTTTGCGCACCGATACGCCTATCACCCCTGATGCTAAAGAAGCATTAGAGGCGTTGCCTCTGGTTAACTGGGTACTGCCCCTGGAGCTTTAGAAAGGCGAAACAGAAGAAGGAGATGGATCATGTCGGAAGAGGAAAAATCATTTGTGGTAAAGGACCGCCGGAGGTTTTCTTCCGAATCCCAAGATGCCGGGAAAGAAGAAATTCCGGCAAAGGAAGAATTGAAAAACACTGAACTCGAAAAGGAAGCCGGCGAAGCCGAAACCCAAGAACCAAAAGCACAGGAAACAGTAAAAAGTCAGGAAAAAAGCGATAAACAGGAAACACGTCTTCCCAAAATTAATTTCCAGACGTTCGTTCTTTCACTCAACTCCTCCGTTTTGGTTCAGTTGGGCATTATCGAAGATCCAATGACGGGGATCAAGGAAAAAAATCTTTCTTTGGCCAAGCAGACCATCGATATTCTGGGAATGTTGGATGAAAAAACCAAGGGAAATCTGAATAAGGATGAGGAGATGATGTTGAAAAATATCCTCTATGATTTGAGGATGATGTATGTGCGTGAAATGAGTTGATTTTTTTAGGATCAGCTACGGTATAAAAAGGGGCAAGGGTCTTTTGCCCCTTTTTTAATAGGTTTAAAATTTGTTTAACCATGGAAATATTATCACCTGCAAAAATCAATTTATTTCTAAAAGTTGTTAAAAAACGTCGGGATGGCTATCACAATATCTTTTCCCTGATGTGTCCTGTCAGTCTGTACGATATAATATCTTTTGATTTTACAGGGCATGGAATATGTGTATCATGCAAACATCCGGATGTGCCTGAGGATGAGACAAACCTGGTTTTCAAGGCGGCCTATCTATTTTTTGAAAAAATGGGTGATCGACCACCCGGCCTTCTAATAAAAATCGATAAAAAAATACCGGTTGCAGCAGGACTTGGTGGAGGATCAAGCAATGCCGCTACGGTTTTAAAAGCACTGAATAAACACTACGCGAATCCCTTTTCACAAGAACAGCTGCAAAAAATGGGACTTGCCATTGGAGCGGATGTTCCTTTTTTTATACTAGGTAAACCGGCCATTGCCAGAGGTGTCGGTGAAAGACTCAAGGTTTATGGGGGTTTGGTTGATTGTAAAGTTATTCTCATCTCTCCTCATATTAAGGTATCCACGGCTCAGGTTTACAAAAATCTTAATTTAGGATTGACAAATTGTAAAAAAAAACCTAAATATCCAATTTTTAAAAACCATCATTTTGATTTTGGAAGTAATTTGTACAACGATTTAGAACCCGTAGCTATTTCTTGGCATCCGGAGATTTCGGAAGTAAAAAATGCCTTGTTTCTTCATGGAGCTGATAATGTTTTGATGTCCGGAAGCGGTCCGACTGTTTTTGGGCTTTATAAAAGTGTGAGCCATGCCTGCGAAGCGGTGGAAAAATTATCTGAAAATAAATCGTGGAAAGTGTTTTTAGCAAATCTGTTATTGTAGGGGTAAGGTCAAATATAAATAAAGTTTGGCAGATTAAGCGGCTCTTTCAATGGAGAAGGTTTTTAAAGTAATAATTGCGATAATGGGGCGTCGTCAAGCGGTAAGACACAGGATTTTGGTTCCTGCACTCGGAGGTTCGAATCCTCCCGCCCCAGCCAAAAAGGATAGAATGACGAAAAAGCCTTGTTTTAATTTGATCACCGGTGCTTAAATGAATGAACTGATTATTTTTTCCGGAAATTCGAATCCTGAA
>Ga0105096_10001271_pt1 | contig 10230 bp, 13 predicted proteins | sample PPLLak3cmMay2015_FD_87036 | JGI IMG/M metagenome (GOLD analysis project Ga0105096, IMG submission 87036) | Freshwater sediment microbial communities from Prairie Pothole Lake near Jamestown, North Dakota, USA - PPLs Lake P7 Core (1) Depth... | ecosystem: Environmental > Aquatic > Freshwater >...
CGCAGCATTCTCTCCCCGTAGGTTGGGGGCGTACCCGTCGATCCGGTCGGTAACCCTCCGTGACACGAGGGCCGCGACGTCATACACTCCGACGCATGAACACTCGACGCGCCACGCGCTACCCGTCCGTCCTCAACGTCCGGCTCCGGCAGGCCGACCGCGACGCGCTCGAGGCGCTCGCGCTCGAGGTCGACCTCCCGGTCTCGATCGTTGTGCGGCGCATCATCACCGAGGCGATCGCCGCGGCCGAGGTGCGCGACCGTGCCGCGGTCTAAGCGTCCCGACCCGTCTGCTCTGTTCGACGCTCCGGCCGCTCGACCTCGAGGCCGCGGCCGTCACGAGCGTCGCGTCGACGTCGCTATCCGTGCCGCGTCCGACGACGGGATCCTCGAGGACACTCACGGAGGGATCGTGGCCGCGCTCCGTGCTCTCGGTCGCTCTCTCGACTCCGCGGAGGCCGAGGATTCTCCGTACGCGGTCGTCACCGTGACGCGTGAGTTACGCGCGGTCCTCGACGTCGCTCGTATGCTCCCGGCACCGTCGACCGTCGCGGACCCGTTCGCCGCGCTGCTCGACGACCTCTCGACCGATGACGCGACCCGAACCTAACCCGTCCGCGTCGCCGGGTCGTCGGGATCGTCCGACCTTCGGAGGTCGAGTCGCTCGCATCGCGTCGACGCTAGGGACTCCGCTCATGCCCTGGCAGAGACACGCGGCCGACGTCGGCGGAGAGTTGCTCCCCGACGGCCGTCCGGCGTATTCCGTCGTAGTCGTGTCGGTGCCGCGTCAGGCCGGTAAGTCCGTCCTCGGTCGAGCGGTGTGCGTCGAGGGACTCACCTCGAGGCCGGAGGCTCGCGTATGGAGTACGGCTCAGACGCGTAACGCTGGCCGGGACCGGTGGCTCGACGGTGCTCGCGCTCTCCGTCGCTCCCCTGCTCTCGGTCACGTCACCGACCTCCGGCTCGCTAACGGCTCCGAGTCCGTGACGCTCCCGAACGGCTCGACGTGGCGACCCTTCGCCCCGCTCCCCGACGCACTCCACGGAGAGACCTCGACGCGGGTGCTCGTCGACGAGGCGTGGTCGTTCGACAAGGTCCGCGGCACCGAGTTAGTCCAAGCGATCATGCCGACCGGTCTCACCGTGCCGACGTTCCAACTATGGATCGTGTCGGCCGCGGGGGATGAGTCGTCGGAGTTTCTCGCGGACCTGCTCGACGCGGGGATCGCCGGAGCCGCGTCCGGATCCGGTGTCGCGGCGATCGTGTGGCAGGCCGACACCGACCCGCACGCTCCCGACCTCGTCGAGCGTGTCATCGACGCGCACCCGGCACTAGGTCACACCGTCACGGCCGACGCGATCCGGACCGCGTCCGACGTCATGGACCCGTCCGAGTTTCTACGCGCCTACGGCAACGTATGGACCGCGACGTCCGGCACCCTGTTCCCCGGGGACAAGGTCGACGCGGTGCGCGTCGAGGCGACAGGCGCACCGACTCGACCTCCCCGTATCGCGCTCGCGGCCGACGTCGCACCCGACCGCGGGTCCGCGTCGATCGCCGCGGCGTGGAACCTCGACGACGGCTCCCCCGATACCGTCGGGATCGTCGCGCACGGCTCCGGTGTCTCGTGGGTCGTCGACGCTGCTCGCTCACTCACCGGCCGATACGGGGTCCCTCTGACAGTCGACCCGATCGGACCGACCGCGGGTCTCGCGGACGACGCTCGTCGAGCGGGGATCCCTCTGCGGACCCTCGTGACTCGAGACGTGACGACGGCCGCGGCTGACCTGCTCGACGCGGTCACCTCCGTCGACGTCGCGCTCGTGTCGGACTCGTCCCTCGACGCTGCTCTCTCGATCGCTGCTCGACGCTCCGTCGGCCGGGATTCGTGGGCGTTCGATCGTCGAGGTACGGCCGGGGACCTCTCGCCGCTCGTGGCCGCGTCTCACGCGCTCTACGCGCTCCGTCGACCCGCGGCCGTCCCCTACCTCGCGTAACGGAGAGTGACCGGTGACCCGTTGCCGGCGACTACGGAGAGTAACGCTCGAGGGTGCCGCGTATGACGTTAGGCCGGATCCCTTGCGCCTCGACCTCGAGGTCGACACTCTCTCCGTCGTGCCCCTGTTCAGACGCTCGACTCCGACCGAGTCGACACCTCCGCGGCGTGAGGCGCTCCCGTTCATCCCTCCGCGTGAGGGGTCCTCGAGGACCGAGGGACTCCCGACGGTCTACGCGTGTGTCCGGACGATCGCTCATACCGCGACTCAGGCTCGACTGACGGTCGAGCGATCCGGGGAACCCGTCGAGGTCCCGCTCTGGCTCTACCGGCCGGACCGTCTCAACGGAGGGACCCGCGCTCGCACGATGATCGAGCGGGTCACGGTCGACCTAGCGACTCGAGGCGTCGGAGGGTGGATCGCTACTCCGCTCGCGTCGTCCTCGTGGTCCCTCGTACCGGTCCCCGGCGATCGCATCGGCGCGACGTTCGACAGTAATCGGGAGCGGGTCTACACACTCGACGGTGTCCCGGCCGTGCTCGCGGACGGAGACGCTCGACGCGCGGGTCTGCTCGTGGTCCCGTTCCTCACGTTCCCCGACATCGCGGCACCTCTCGGACCATTACAGGCCGCTCGTGCCCTGCTCTCCGGGTTCATCGACGTCGAGTCGTACGCGTCGAACCTGTTCCGCTCCGGTGCCGGGACCGGTCCTCGACTCGAGGCCGACACCGACCTCCCCGAGACCACGGCCGCACGGTGGCGCGACTATTGGATCGAGCAACACTCCGACCCGAACGATCCCCGCATCCCCGTCCTCGGTGCCGGACTCCGGCTCGCTACGGACCTCATCGACCCGAGTACCGCGGCGTGGATCGAGGCTCGCCGGTACAACTCGACCGAGGTCGCTCGACTGTTCGGAGTTCCCGGTCGTCGAGTCGGTCTCCCGTCCGGCGATTCGATGACCTACGCGACCGCTCGAGACGACGACGCGGCGTTCATGCGGTACACCGTCTCCGCGTACACCGACCCCGTCGCGGACGCTCTCACCTCGCTGCTCCCGTCCGGTCGTAACGCGACCGAGGACACGCGCGTCGTGTTCGATTGGAGTGCTCTGCTCAACCCGACTCCGGCCGATCAGGTGGCCTACCTCGCTGCTGCTACTCAGGCCGGGATTATGACGATCGCAGAGGCCCGGTCCGCTCTCGGTCTCCCGGCCGAGACGCTCCCCACCGACCTACCGACGGAGGTCCCGGCATGAGTCGACGACGTCGTAACGCTCGACCGCTCCCTCCGGCGCACACGCGCTCCGTCACGGTGTCGGTCCCCGACGAGGTCCGCACGACCTCGACGACGGACGCTCTCCGCGTCGACGTCGTCGCGGTCCCCTGGGATTCGACCTCGAGGATGACGACGTCGGGTTACCGGGAGCGATTCACTCGAGGCGCTATCGACCCGACGTCGATGGTCGGTCTCCCCGTCATCGACGGACACACCGGTCAGGCCGTCGGAGTCGTCGAGCACGCTCGAGACGACGCTCGAGGTCTCATCGCCACGATGCGACTCTCCGACACCGCTCTCGCCCGGGACCTCTACGTCCTCGCCCGGGACGGTGCTCTCGGAGCATCCCTCGGGTTCGATGCGTCTCACGAGGACGCATCCCTCGACCGTGCCGGGATCGTCACCCGGTCACGCGCCACACCGCGCGAGTTGTCACTCACCCCGCTCCCCGCTTATGAGGACGCTCGTGTCCTCGCAACCCGAGAGGCTCCGACCATGCCCGATTTCACGTTCGACTCACCGTCGGCCGTCACCGTGACGAGTGAGGCCGACCCGTCGGTCCCCGAGTCCGGTCCCGTCACCGACTCCGCTCCGGCCACCGAGACGCGGTCCGCACCTGCTCGACGCGCTGCTCCGGTCGTCAACTACGCGACCACGGCCGACGTCGAGGCTCTCGCCGCTCGCATCGACGCGACCCGGTCGGCACCCTCGACCCCGTCCGCGCACCCGCTCTCCCGTTTCGGATCCTTCGGAGAGTATGCGTCCGCGGTGTTCCGCGGCGACGCGTCCGACCTCGAGGTCCGCGCTCTCACCGATCAGGTCCCCGGCAATAACCCGGGAGTCATGCCTCCGTCGTGGCTGTCCGACGTCCGAGGGATCGTCGCTCGCTCGCGCTCGCTCATCGAGGGCACCGGTGGCGCGATGATGCCGGGAGAGACCGGTCTCTCGATCGAGTGGCCCTATTTCGACGGAGACCTCGCGGCACTCGTCGGGATTCAGTCCGCTCCCAAGACTCAGGTCACGAGCGTCGCGGTCGACATCGAAAAGGGCACCGCGTCCCTCGTCACCTATGCCGGTGGGTCGGACCTCGCGTACCAACTCATCGAGCGATCGTCCCCGGCGTACCTCGACGCGTACCTCCGCATCATGGCCGCGGCGTACGGAGTCGTCACGGAGTCGGCCTACGCGACGCGTCTCGCCACCGGTGGGACCGCGGTCTCCGGTGCGTCCGTCGCAACGCTCTACACCGACGTCGTCGAGGCAGCGTCCGACGTCGCGGACGCGACCGGTAACGCTCCCTCAGTCATCGGTATCGCGGCGAACCTCTGGCCGTCGATCGCCGGAGCCATCGACTCCGACGGCCGTCCGCTCTACCCGTTCTCCGGTCCGATGAACGCACCCGGCTCCCCGATCGGTGTCGGAGCGGTCGGAGGTATCACGATCGCCGGTATCCGCGCGGTCCGCTCCATCGGTCTCCCCGATGACACCGTCGTCGTGACCAATGGCGACGCGGCACGGTGGACCGAGGACGGACCTCGTACCGTCGCGGCCGAGAATGTCGCGCTACTCGGTCGAGACGTCGCGGTCTACGGATACGCGACTACGGCTCTGTTCATCCCTCAGGGTGTGCGGGTCCTCGACCTCACCCCGTAGTCGTCGAGCGGGGACCGTGCGTCCCCCGTCGCGGTCCCCGCTCGATTCCCTGCTCTGAAAGGCCGTCACCGTGACCGACATTCCGACACGCGACGACCTCATCGCGTACCTCGGGACGGGATACGTCGACCCGGGTCAACCTCTCGACGACGCGCTCTCCGCGGCGATCGCATCCCAAGAGTCCCGGTGTGTCATCGACCCCTACACCGACCCTCTGCGGACCGCGTGTCTCCGTCGTGCCGCGGCGATCCTCGCGGCGACTAACGCGCCTCTAGGGATCACCGACCTAGGGGACCTCGGGTCCTCGCTCACCATTCCCCGGTGGGATGCGATCACCGAGTCCCTCGAGGCTCCCTACCTACGGCCGAGGTTCGCATGAGCACACGCGACCGACTCGTCGCGTACGCGACCGCGCTCTCGACCGCACTCGACCTCCCGGTCTACGCCGAACCCGGCGCACCCGGCCGCGGGGACCTCTACGCATACCTCGAGCCTCCGACCGTGCTCTACGAGTCGGCCGCTCGTACATTCTGTCCCCGAGGCGTGTCCCCGAGGCTCGACACCTCGGTCGTGCTCGTCGGATCCGGCACGGCACCGGGTCAACTACTCGCGCTCTACGACGCACTCGACCGACTCGTCGAGGTCGTCGACACCGTCGGAGGGTTCGCACCGTCTGCGGACGCGACCCCCGGCGACTATGCGGGGACCCCGGCGTACGTCATCCCCGTCCGCACCTACTAACGAAAGAGGTTCCACTATGTCCGGTGTCGGACACGTCCGTCGCTCCATCGTCCTCGACCTCGACGGCTCAACGTACGAGTGCGAGGTAACTAACGTCACCCTCACACCGTCGACGTCGACCGCGACCGCGACCGCGCTATGCGCGGACGGTGTGATTCAGGACGTCGGTGTCCCGGTGTGGACTCTCGACGTCGCCTACCTCGTCGACCATAACGTCGGATCGTTCTACCGATTCCTACTCGGGAACGTCGGAGCGACCGTCGGATACACCTACGAGCCAGACCCGATCACGGCTCCCGGTGTCACCTACTCCGGCACTCTGACAGTCGTCCCCGGTCCGGCCGGTGGCGAGTCCGGGTCATTCGAGTCCGGCAACGTCACGCTCCCGGTCAACGGCGAACCCGTCATCACCGACCCGATCGTCCCCTAGTCATGGGTGACCCGTTCCTCGACATACGCGACGCTCCGGCCGAGTTCCGACTAGCGGCGATCGCCGCGGCCGGACTGACCCCGGAGTTGCGCAAGGCGCTGAACACGCGCGTCCGAGGCCGGGTCATCCCTCGAGCGGTCCGCGCATACTCGACGGCACCGGGAGCCTCCGAGACCGGAAACAGGCTCCCGTACGTCGTCGCGCGGTCGGTCAAGGTGACGCAGAAACAGGGTGTGATTACCGGTCTACGTTTCGGGTCTGCTCGACGTCTCAAGGGTGGAGCGTCCATCAACGACCTACTCCGTCCGGTCGAGTTCGGGTCTCGCGGGTCTGCTAAGAGCGTGTACCTCCGCGTCGCGGCCGGAGCGTCCGGTCCGACTCGAGTCCGACGTCGGACTAAGCGTGCGTTCGTCCCTAAGCGTCCCCGCGGTCGAGTGATTTATCCGACGACGTACGACCGCGTCGCGCCTATGGTTCTGACGGAGTGGACTCAGGTCGTGTGGGAGTTCACTCGGGAGGGTCTGAACAGTGGCCGGTAACCCGACGATCGTCGTACGCATCGCGTCGAACGTCCGCGAGTTTCTCAAGGGCACCGACCAAGTCGAGAGGGCACTCGACGACCTCGGGGACGAGTCCGGGGACCTCTCGCGCGAGGTCGAACGTGACACGCGTCGTATGGAGGACGCATTCCGCGACGCTGCTCGCTCTATCGACAAGTCATCGAAAAAGGCCGAGAGGTCGGTCCGCGAGGGATTCGCAGACCCCGCGGTCGAGTCCGGTAAAGAGGCCGGGACCGAGGTCGGGTCGGAGTTCGCGTCGAACCTCGGAGAGTCCCTCGCGTCCGGAGACCTCACCGGACTAGGTCGAGACACCGCGGCCGGACTCGTGTCCGGGTTCGCCGGTATCGGTGGGACCGTCGGTATCGGTCTCGCGGCCGTCGCTGCTAGTGCCGCGGGTCTATTCGCCGGTATCACGGCCAAGGCCGAAGAATCGAAAGAGCGTGTCGAGGGACTGTTTCAGTCGCTCATCGGTGGCGACGCTATTGCGTCGGAGGCGCTGAAAGAGTCTCAGGCGCTCGCCTACCTCGAGTCCCTCGGGGACGGTGCCGACCAAGTCCTCGACGCGTACGAGCGGATCGGGGTCTCACTCCCCGACGTCGTGGCCGCTCTCTCGGGGGACGAGGCCGCTCGAGCACGGATCGCAGAGGCGACCGATAAGGCGACCGATTCTCTGTTCGCTCAAGAGGACGCCGCGACTCAGGCCGGAGACGCGCTCACACTCGGAGCCGCGTCCGTCGACCTGCTCGCTGCTGCTAATCGCACCGGCCGCACCGACACCGAGTTAGCGACCGCGGCCGTCCTCGGTAATCGTGACGCGTTTCAGTCACTCAATACCGAGTTAGACCGGGCGATCGAAAAGTCGGAGAGGTACTACCGACTCACCGGTAACGCTCGACCGGTACAACTCACCGCGGACGGTGTCCCCGTCAGTATCGCGCGACCGGGTGGAGGGAGACGCACTCCGTGATTGGACTCACCGTCGAGGCTGACCCCTCGACCTATTCCGCGGTCCTCCGCGTCACCGGTCAGACCGGTAACGTGACACTGAGGGCCGAACCCGACGGAGCCGCACCGTATGAGGTGCGGGTCCGCGGCACCGATAACCCGACCGCGACCGGACCCGTCGTCGACTACGAGGTCCCCTTCGGTCGTCGAGTGGTCTACTCCGCTCAGGACTCGACCGGGACCGCGTACGCGACCCTCGAGGATGCCGGGGTCGACGTGGTCGTCCTCTCGTCGACGAGGTACACCGACCGCACCCTCGAGGTGACCGTCCTCCGTGACGACCCGCACGAGTGGGAGGCCCGGTCCGCGTGGTTCGACGTCATCGGCCGGGAGGACCCGCTCGTAGCGGTCGACGTCGGCCGCTATCGCTCCGGGGACCTCGAGGTCTACGTCCGTCGACGTGACGACCGCGCGGCGCTGCTCATGCTGCTACTCGCGGGGGACCCTCTGCTCCTACGCGCTCCGTGTCCCGACGTCATCGACGACGCGATCCTTCTACCGCTCCGGACGTCGGAGTCTCCGCACCTCGACAACTACGGCGGCCGGGTGTGGACCGTGCGGTATCAGGCCGTGACGCGCGTCGTGTCCCCGTATGCCGGACTATCCGCGTGGACCTATGCCGACCTCGAGGCCGACCTCGATACCTACGCGCTCGTCCTCGAGTGGTTCGCTACCTACTCGACGCTCGCGGCCGGTGTCCGGATCCCCGCTCCGGTCGAGACGCTCCCCGGTGCGTCGTGGTCGGTGGTCTCGTGAGTCTCTACGTCCCCGAGTGGGTGCGAGGTGCGATCACCGATACGCACTCCGCGGAGTGGACCGCGACGCTATGGCCGGTCAACGGCGACGGACCGATCACGCTACCGATCACGGCCGGGAGTCTCCGGCAGGATGCGGACGCGTGGCCGAGGTGGACCGCGGACGTCTCCCTCGGGGACCTCAACCTCGCTCCGTCCGGACTCGACTCCGCGGTCCTCCCCTTCGGTGCTCGACTGACCCTCGACTACACGATCGCTAACTCGAGCGGGGACGAGTTCACCCTCCGACCTGCTCCGGTGCTGCTCGTCGACACCGTCGACGTCGGCCGCGGACGCTCCGTCGGAATGACGATCACCGCATCGGACCCCTCTCTCGCCATTTCGACCGATGCGTACGCGGTCCCCTCGAGCCTCCCGTCGACGGTCCGCACCGTCTCCCCGGCGATCGCTTACCTCATCCGTCGGACATTCCCGTCGGCCGTCATCGACGACCGCGTCAACTCGACCGCGTACGTCGGGAACGGATTCTCAGTCGACGGCGACCCGTGGTCGAGTATCGAGTCCCTCGCGGACTCCATCGGTGCCGACTGTTACGTCGACACCGCGGACCGTTTCGTCATCGCCCCGGGACCTGCTATCGGCACACCGACGGACAGGCTCGCCACCGGACCCGGAGGGACCGTCGTCGGCACCCGCTCGAGGGTGCTCCGGGGATACAACCGCATCGCGCTCGTGTTCCGCGACGCTGCGGGTCGAGTGGTCGTCGGCCGGTGGGCCGATACCTCCGGAGGTCCCCTCGACGTCGGAGGTCCCTACGGCCGCGTGACCTACGTCGAGTCCCGGGACCGTGAGGCGACACCGACCGAGGCGAACCTCGCCGCGGAGAGGCTCGCGCGTCGCTACGCGGGGAAGGTGCGCGACGTCGAGGTCGAGGCCGTCGGTGCTCCGTGGATCCTCGCGGGGGACACCGTCGAGGTCGTCCTCCCGAACGGCTCCGACTCTCTCATCGTCACGAGCGTCGAACACGACCTCACCGGGACCGGTCCCTCGCGGTACGTTTTCCGCACCGATACGGTCGGTCCGGCATGAGGTCCCGTTTCGCTCGAGTGCTCGCCGGACGCGTGTCGGCCGTCCTCGGGTCGTCGGTCACTGTTCACCTATGGGACGACCCCGACACCTCTGAGGTGCTCGAGGTCGACGTCCCTCTCGCTCCGTCCGTCGGACTCGGAGGGACCGCGTACGTCTCGGTCACCGATGACGGCTCCGTCGTCCTCGGGTCACCCTTCGGAGGATCCGGTCAGGGTGTCTGGGAGTACCGGGGGACCGTCGTCACTACCGACCCGGGTCCCGGTGGTCTCACGATCAAGGGCACCGGCACGGCTCGAGAGTTCGCGGTCTCCAATACAGACGCGGAGGGTTTCCCCCGTAACCTCGGAGCGGTGCTCCCGGGCGATAACGTCACGCTCACCGACGACCCCGAGACCCCTCCGGTGTCCGGGTTCGCCCGGTACGTCATCACCGGGGACCCGGTGTCGCACGGCTCGTGGACGTATTTCACCGGCACCCGCACCGACTCGAGCGGGTCCGCGTCACCTCCCCCGGTCGGGACCCGGCTCCGGGTCATCGCCACGAGTGGGGGAGGCGGCGGCGGAGGCCCGTACGTCGTACGGTTCGACACCTATCAGCAACTCATCGACGGAATAGTCATCGGAGGCTAATGATGCCCAAGACCCCGCGCGGGTTCAGTTTCCCCGCACCGACCGCACGACCGAACGTCCCCGCGGACCTCGAGGCGCTCGCGCTCGACGTCGA
>Ga0105096_10001272_pt1 | contig 10228 bp, 9 predicted proteins | sample PPLLak3cmMay2015_FD_87036 | JGI IMG/M metagenome (GOLD analysis project Ga0105096, IMG submission 87036) | Freshwater sediment microbial communities from Prairie Pothole Lake near Jamestown, North Dakota, USA - PPLs Lake P7 Core (1) Depth... | ecosystem: Environmental > Aquatic > Freshwater >...
GGTCAGCTGCCCTCCCGTTGCAGGTCTGGCGCGCGAAACAGCAGTTCCGCGGCGAACAGCGCGATCAGGGCGCCGCCGGCGCACAGCGGCAGGTAACTCGCGCCCTGCGGCAGGGCGATGCCGGCGAGGCGCACGTCCCAGGTCTGCACGCACAGGTACAGTCCCCAGACGGCCAGCATGAGTCCGATGGCGACCTGCACGCCGCGCGACAGCGCGAGCAGCAGCCGGCGCAGCCAGGGCGGTGCGGCGTGGACCGCGACAAAGAAACCGAAGTGCCGCTGCGCATGCACGCCGGCCGCGGCGCCGAGCATCATGGTCGTGTTCATGCACAGGATGGCCACGGGCTCGGTCCAGCTTGGCGAGGCGTTGAAGACGTAGCGCGCGATCACCTGCCACAGCTCGACCAGCGCGAGCAGCACCAGCGAGACTGCCGCGATGGCAAGCGCGGCACTGGCGACGCCGGCAAGCCGGTCGGGCGCCGCGGATCGGTCGTTGGCGGCGTTCACGCCATCCCCCGGATGTCGTCGTAGAGCCGCCGCAGTGGCGGCGTCCCGAGTCGCGATTGCACCATCGGCGCGGTCGCCTGCTGGAACTCGACGAGGTCGACGTCGTTCAACTGCACGCCGGCATCGGTCACGAACCTGCGCGAGGTCGCCTCCGCCTCGTCCCACAGGGCGCGCATGACCGGCACCGACTCGCGCGCGAGGTCGAGCAGCAGGTCGCGCTCCCTGGCACCGAGGCGGTCGAAGGTCCGTCGCGACAGCAGCAGGGCCTCGGGCGAGTAGGAGTGCAGGGTCTCGGACCAGTACCGCGCCACCTCGAACTGCCGACTCGAGTGGAAGCTGCGGATGTTGTTCTCGGCCCCGTCGATGAGATGCGTCTGCAACGACGAGTACACCTCTCCGAAGGGCAGCGGCGTTGGGTTCGCGCCGAGCGCACGCCCGATCTCGATGAAGATGTCGGACGGGGGGACGCGGATCTTGAGTCCCGCGAGGTCTGCCGGCCGGTGGATCGGGCGCCGCACGTTGTACACGCAGCGCACGCCCGAGTCGTAGATGGCCAGCCCGACGAGGTCGCGCCGGGCGAAGTCCTCGAGGATGCGCCGTCCTGGCTCGCCGTCCATGGCACGGCGCATGTGCTCGACCGAGTCGAATACGTAGGGCAGGGCGGCGACGCCTGTGAGCGGGAAGGCGTTGGTAAGCGCGGCGAAATTGACCCGCGTGAGGTCGATGGCGCCGAACCGCGCCATCTCGACGGTGTCGTGCTCGCGTCAGAGCTGGACGGAATGGTAGACGCGGACGCCGAGCTCGCCGCCCGTCGCCGCGGCGAGCCGCTCGCCGATCCAGCGCACCGCCTCGACGGTCGGGTAGCCGGAGACGTGGACGTCGGCGGCATTGAGCACGCGGTCAGGCATGGCCGCGAGCGGGCGTGTGGCTGCGAGCGCCCCGCCCGCGCACAGCAGCAAGGCGTCGCGACGTGTCAGCATCGGCTCGCCTCGAGTGTGCCCGCGGTCTGCGGGGCCGCGGGCACGGCTCGGCAACGCAGTGTGCCAAAGCCGTCGAACACCAGCGCGGCGGCCTGGCCCGGCACGATGTCGTGGATGCCGCTCGCGGCCCCGGTGCTCACGAACTGCCCGGCGCGCAGCGGCCGGCCTAGACGGGCGCAGCGCGCGAGTGCAAAGGCGAGCGCCCCGAGCGGACCGCGTGGCAGGCGTGCAGTACCGCCCCGGCCGACGCTGTGCCCGTCGATGAATGTCTCGCAGGTGAGTCCCGCGTCGATGCGTCGTCGCCAGTCCGGCACCTCCGGCCCGACCAGCAGGCCGGCGTTGTTGCCGAAGTCCGAGATGACCACGGCCGGTCCGAGCTCGTTGATGGTCGCGAGCGGGCTGCTCGCGGGCTCGATGCCGATGTGCAGGGCGGCGACGAGTCCGGCAGCCTCTTCATCTGACCAGCTGAGCTTGCCCGGCGCCGCGTCAGCGGCGAGTCGGAAAGCAAACTCAGCCTCGACGGCAGCGAAGCCGCCCGCGAACACCGGGATGTCGACGTCCTCGTCGAGCCGGACGTGACGAATCGCGCGGCGGAAGATCGGGCCCACCAGCCGTTCTTCACCGTACAGTTCCTGCATGCGCTCGGGGATCCAGCCGACCTTCCAGCCTGCAACCTCGTCGGGCCACAGATCGATGGCGGCGTCCTGGCACCGGTACGCCCGTTCAAGGTCCGCCGGGATCACGCCGGGATAGTCCGCCAGAGCGGCGCCCTGGAGCCGAGCGGCGACGAAGCGCCTCGCAATCGAGTGGATGGCTTCCACGTCGCTGTTGGTACTCTGGCTCACGCGTTAGCCTCGTTGGAATCGAGGGTGTAGTCTTTGATTCCCGTATATAGGAAACCGGTGTCATTTACAATCCGCCGGTCGCTCGGGTAGGGTCCCGATCCAGGCAAGGGGGAGTCGACATGAAGCATCCGACGCATGCCGGCCGACGTTGGCCGGACGCGGGACCGATGGCCCGCCCAGGGGGCGCGAGACATGCGGCTCGCCTGTGCGTGGCCGCGGTCGCGTTACTCGTCTGTGCGGTCGCACCTGCCGCGGCCGAGGCCCCGCTTGCGTTCCCGGGCGCACAGGGCTGGGCGGCGCGCACCCCGGGGGGGCGTGGCGGCCAGTTGCTACGGGTGACCACCCTTGCCTCCGATGGGCCCGGATCGTTCGCCGCCGCGGTCAACACGCCCGGTCCGCGCATCATCGTCTTCGAAGTCGGCGGCGTGATCGATCTCGGCGGCAGGACGATGAAGATCACCGAGCCGAAGCTGACCATCGCCGGACAGACCGCTCCAAGCCCCGGCATCACCTTCATTCGCGGCGGCTTCGACATCGCCACCCACGACGTGATCGTGCAGCACGTCCGAGTGCGGCCCGGTGAGGCTGGCTACGGCAAGGGCAGCGGGCGCGACTTCGACGCCATCTCCGTGATCGCCGGCCACGACGTGATCGTCGACCACTGCTCGCTCACCTGGGCCACGGACGAGAACCTCTCGGCCTCCGGGCCGCGCTTCACCGGGACGACCCCCGACGAGTGGCGCCGTGGCACCTCGCATCGGATCACGTTCAGCAACAACCTGATCGCAGAGGGTCTCGCGCGCTCGACGCACGCCAAGGGCGAGCACTCGAAGGGTTCGCTGATCCACGACAACGTCACCGACATCCTCATCGTCGGGAATATCTACGCGCACAACTACGAGCGCAACCCGCTGTTCAAGGGCGGAGTGCGAGGCGCCATCGTCAACAACCTCATCTACGACCCCGGCCCGCGCGCCCTGCACTACAACCTGATCGCAGAGGAGTGGGGCGACCACGAGCATCAGCTCGGCCGAATGGTGGCCATCGGCAACGTCCTGCGCGGGGGGCCGACCACGCCGGCCGACCTCCCTTTCATGATGCTCGGGGGGTCGGGTTCCGTTGAGTGGTTCGCCGAGGACAACATCGCGGTGGACTCGATCGGCCGCCCGCTGCCGATGACCGGAAGGTACACGACCGCCACCGCGGACCTCATCCCGATCGCACGCCCGACGCTGCCGGAGGACCTGCGTCCGCGGCCGGCCGCAGAGGTGCAGGACCACGTGATCCGCATCGCCGGCGCCCGGCCGTGGGACCGCGACGCCATCGACGCGCGCATCGTCGCCAACGTCATCGAGGGACGCGGCGAGGTGATCGACAGCGAGGCCGAGGTCGGCGGGTATCCGGCCTACACCGAGACGCGCCAGCCGTTCGATCCACGGCAGTGGAACCTCGATGACATGACGCGGCGCTGATCAGGCGTCGTGGATAAACGGCATGTCGGCGAACAGGCGGCGTTCCTCGCCTCGCGGATCGTCCTCGACACCGTCAGTGCCGCGTTCTCGTGCGTCCTCTTTGGCTTGAGTGCCAGCGGCGCTGCGCTCAGCGGATGACGCGGGCGCCCTTGCCGGCCATGGCCGCCTCGACCTCTGCCACCCGCACCATCGAAGTGTCGCCGGGCGTCGTCATCGCCAGCGCGCCGTGCGCCGCGCCGTATTCGACCGCTGCCTGGGGCCCCTTGCCTTCGAGGAAGGCGTAGGCAAGCCCGGAGGCGAAGCCGTCGCCGCCGCCGACACGATCGTAGATCTCGAGGTTCTCGCGCTTGACCGACTCGTAGATGGCGCCGTCGTGCCACAGGATCGCCGACCAGTCGTTGAAGCTTGCGGTACGCGCATTGCGCAGTGTCGTGGCCGCGACCTTGAAGTTCGGGAACGCGCGCACCGCGCTCTCGATCATCTTCTTGAAGCCGTCGGTCTCGATGCGAGTCAGGTGCTCGTCCGCGCCCTCGACCTCGAAGCCGAGGCAGGCGGTGAAGTCTTCCTCGTTGCCGATCATCACGTCGACGTGGCGCGCGATCGCGCGGTTGACGCGCTGCGCCGCGTCCTTGCCTCCCTGGCTCTTCCACAGGGAAGCGCGGTAGTTGAGGTCGTAAGCGACCACGGTGCCGTGCTTGCTCGCGGCCTCGACGGACTCGATCACCGCCTCGGCGGTGTTACTCGCGAGCGCGGCGAAGATGCCGCCGGTGTGGAACCAGCGCACGCCCTCGTCGCCGAAGATACGTTCCCAGTTCACCTCACCCGGTCGGATCTGCGAGGCCGCCGAGTGGCCGCGGTCGGAACAGCCGAGCGCCGGGCGGATGCCGAAGCCCTTCTCGGTGAAGTTGAGACCAACGCGCGTGTTGCGGCCCAGGCCGTCGAATTCACGCCAGATCACGTGCGACATGTCGACGCCGCCCTGCATGATCAGGTCCTCGACCAGCCAGCCGAGGTCGTTCTGCGGCAGCGCGGTTACCACGGCGGCGCGCTTGCCCCAGCACTTGCGCATCGCGCGCGCGACGTTGTACTCGCCGCCGCCTTCCCACACGTTGAAGCTGCGCGCGTTGCGCACCCGGCCGAAGCCGGGATCGAAGCGCAGCATGACCTCGCCGAAGGAGACGCAGTCCCAGCGGGCCGCATGGGCCGGCTTGACGATGAGTTCAGCCATTTCTTCTCGATACCTCTTGTCGGTCGGGCCGGCGGCGCCGCGCTAGCGGCCGAGTTCGCGCTTGATGCGAGCCGTGAGCTCGATCGTGTCCCGCACCTTGCACTGGATACCCTCGTAGTCCCGGGCCTTGAGAAGGTCGCGCGTGATCAGGTTGCTGCCGATGCCGCAGGCGACGATGCCGGCGGCGAACCACTTGCGCAGGGACTCCTCCGCAGGCTCGACGCCGCCGGTCGGCATGATGCGAGTCCAGGGCATGGGCGCCATGACGCTGCGAACGAAGTCGGGGCCACCGACCGAGGCGCCGGGGAACACCTTGACGATCTCGCAGCCGAGTTCCTGTGCGTCGCCGATCTCGGTCGCGGAGCCGCAGCCCGGGCTGTAGGGAATGCCGCGCCGGTTGCACAGCCGCGCAACCTCGGCGTTGAGCAGGGGCCCGACCACGAATCTCGCTCCGCCGGCGATGTACAGGGCCGCGGTCGGCGCGTCGACGATCGAGCCCACGCCCAGGATCACGGACGGATCGGCCGCGGCGAAGTGCCGGGCGAGATCGAGGAACACGTGCGCTGCGAAGTCGCCGCGATTGGTGAACTCGATGCATTTCGCGCCCCCGTCTGCACAGGCCTGGATGACGCTGCGGCAGACCTCGGGGTCCGGGTCGTAGAAGACGGGAATGATCGACTGCTGCATCAGCGCGGTGAGTACCGCCATGCGGTCTGTCGCTGCCACCTCGGACCTCCTCGGAAGACTCCCCGGTCGTGTCGCGGCCCTCGGATGCCCCGGGCCGTCTGGCATGATAGCCTGCCCCAATATGGCACCGGTGTCACCAACCCGTTCGCCAGCGCGCCGCAGCCGTGCCCGGCGCGGGGTCAGGCCGCTTCTTCCGATCACCACGGCGGTCCTGGCGTTGTCAGCCTGTGCGTCGCCGACGTTGGTTCCGCCGGGCCCGCGGGTCGTTGCGGAGTTGACGCCCGATGGAGTCCGGCTGGAGGAAGGCGGCCGTCCGGTCCTCTTCTATCGGTCTCGCCCCGAGCCGGAACGCGAGCCCTGGCGCGTGCATTACGTGCACCCGCTCCACTCCGTCGGCGGTGCGATCCTCACCGAGGATGCGCCCGCGGATCACGTGCATCACCGCGGCGTGTTCTGGGCGTGGCGGCGGATCCTCGTCGACGGCGTGCAGGCCGGCGACGGCTGGGTCGGCCGGGACCTCGTTCTCGAGGTGGGTGCCCCGGCGGTGGCCGAGCATCCGGACGGATCCGCGCGCATCGACGTGCACGTCCTGTGGAAGGTGCCGATCGACGGTCGGGCCGAGGCAGTGGTCGAGGAATACAGCACCATCCAGGCGTTCCCGGTCCTCCAGGGGCGTCGGCGCATCGAGTTCGAGGTGCGGCTGCGCGGCCTGCATGCCGGTGTCGCGATTGCCGGCACCGACGATGAGAAGGGCTACGGCGGAGCTTCGATCCGCTTCGGCCACAGCGAGCGCATCTCGATGCGTGGCGACGGCCGCGATCTGCGTGCCACGTCGGCTGCACTCGAAGCGGGCGAGGTCGTCGAATTCCTGTGGCCTTCAATCGCGCCACCGTGGCCGGCCAGGGTCGAGGCCACTTGCTCGATCGACGGCCGAGCATGGACGCTCTGGGTGCTGCGGCAGGAGGCGAGCATGCAGAACTGCGCCTTCCCCGGTCGCGTCCCGCTGGAGCTTCGTACGGACTCTTTCACTGTCGTTCGACTCGTGCTGGACATCGGGTAGCGCGCCAGCGGCTGCGGACTGCTGCGCCGCAGCAGAGGATGCGCGGCCGCACGCTTGATTCCTGGCGACGTTCACTGAATACTCTGAATGTCACCGGTGTCATTCGGCGCCGAGGATCGGGGCTAGGCACAGAACAGTTCGGGGGCTCACATGAACAGACAACTGACCGGCCGGTATCCGGCGCGTACGCTGCTTGCACACGCCATTGCACTCGCACTCGCCGGCGCGGCCTCGTCCGCGCAGGCCCAGGAGTCCGCGGCCGCGGACCAGGAACTGGAGGAGATCGTCGTCGTCGGCTTCCGCGCCAGTCTCGGCGAATCGCTCAACGTCAAGCGGGAGTCCATCGGAGCCGTCGACACGATCCTCGCCGAGGACATCGCCGACTTTCCCGACCTCAACCTCGCCGAATCGCTGCAACGCATCCCGGGCGTGTCGATCGCCCGCGACGCCGGCGAAGGTCGCCAGATCACGGTGCGCGGCCTCGGGCCGCAGTTCACCCGCGTGCGCATCAACGGCATGGAGGCGCTCAGCACGGCTGGCGGCACGGATGCTACCGGTGGCACAAACCGCAGCCGCGCCTTCGACTTCAACGTGTTCGCCTCGGAGCTGTTCAACGAGCTCACGGTCCGCAAGACGTCCGCGGCCGAGATCGAGGAGGGCTCCCTCGGCGCCACGGTGGACCTGCGCGCGGCGCGACCGTTCGACTACAACGGCCTGACCCTCGTGACCTCGCTGCAGGGTGGTTACAACGACCAGAGCGAGGAGTTCGATCCCCGCGCCACTTTCCTTGCCAGCAACGTTTTCGCCGACGGCCGCTTCGGAGCGCTGGCGTCGGTCGCGTACTCCAAGCGCACGGTCAGCGACAACGGCTCGAGCACGGTGCGGTGGCAGACCGGAGGGTTCACGACGCTGGCGCCGAGCTACACCGCGCCCTACACGCTGGCCCAGATCAACGCCGCGATGCACCCACGCATCCCGCGCTACGACAAGTACGACCACGAGCTCGAGCGACTCGGCCTGACGGGTTCGCTGCAGTTCGCCCCGACCGATTCCACCGTCATCAGCCTCGATGCCCTGTACTCGAAGCTCGACGGCGAGCGCACCGAGATGTTCCTGCAGGCGCCGGTGTTCAGCGCGGCGGGCGCGCAGAACATCGGCGACGTCGACATCCGTGATGCGGAGATCCGCACGGGCCGCCAGGGGCGGACGGCGCTGGTGTACGGCCTGTTCGACGACGTCGACATCCGCGCCGAGCAACGCTTCGACGAGCTCACCACCGAGTTCACCCAGTTCACGCTCGACGGCTCGCACGACTTCGGCAACGGGCTGCGCCTGCATGCGCTGGCCGGGACCGCCGAGTCGGACCACGACAACCCCCGGCAGACCACGCTGCTGTTCGACGCGCTCAACATCGACGGTTATGTGTACGACTATCGTGGAAGCAAGGACCGCCTGCCGCTGATCACCTACGGCGCGACGGACGTGACGAGTCCGGCCACCTGGCGGCTGTCGCAGATCCGCCTGCGGCCACAGACCGCGAAGAACACCTACGACACCTTGTCGGCCGACCTCGCCTACGATTTCAGCGACGCGATGACACTCAAGGGCGGCGTCCAGTTCAGGAAGTACGAATTCGAGACCACCGAGGAGCGCCGCTCGAACGGCACGACTGCCAACCTGGAGGCGGTGATCCCCGCGTCCGTCGCAGCCACGCCCGTCGCCGACTACGGCAAGGTGATCCGGCTCAGCGGGCTCGGTGCGCCCTCCGGCACGACGCTGCGCTGGATGGTCCCGAACGTCCGGCAGGCCGGCAACCTGTTCAGCCTCTACGACCGGACCGTGTTCCCGATGGGCATCGAGCCTTCGCTCGGCAATAACCAGACGGTGACGGAGGACGACCTCGGAATCTACGGGCAGCTCGACTTCCGCGCCGAAGTCTGGGGAATGCCGGTCCGCGGCAACATCGGCGCACGCTGGGTCCAGACTGACCTCGAGTCGAGGGGGTACTCCTTCGTCGCCGGCGCTCCCGTCCGCCTGACGGGCGAGAACGACTACGACAACTTCCTGCCTTCGCTGAACCTCGTGGGCGAGGTCTCCGACGACCTGCTGGTGCGTTTCTCCGCCGCGCGCGTCATGACGCGGCCGGGCCTCGGCAGCCTGGCACCGTCGACGACGATCAGCGTCTCGGGCAACAACCGCACGGTCACCACCGGCAACCCGGGGCTCGATCCGTTCGAGGCTGACGCCTACGACCTGTCGTTCGAGTGGTACTTCGCCGAGGAGGCTCTGCTCGCGCTGGCGCTCTTCTACAAGGACATCGACACCTTCGTCAGCACCGCGCGCGACACCCGGCCGTTCACCGGCAATCCTTACGGCCTGCCCGACGAGCTTGCGGTCGCGGCCTGCGGGACGGTCGCGGGCTGCTCGCCGTCGGCCGACTGGGTGTTCTCGGTGCCGATCAACACGCCCGGCGGTGATCTCAAGGGCTTCGAAGCCTCCTACCAGCAGCCGTTCTTCTTCATGTCGGGCTGGATGAAGAACTTCGGCGTCATGTTCAACTACACCTATGTGGACTCCGAGGTGGACTACCTCAATGCGGACGGCTCGGTCGCCATCCGCACGGATCTCACCGGTCTGTCGCAGAACGCCTTCAACGCCACGCTCTATTACGAGGACCAGCAGCTGAGCGCGCGCATCTCGGGCGCGTATCGCGACGAGTTCCTCACCACGGTGCCCGGACGGAACGGCTCGGACGTCGAGGGCACGGCCTCGACGTTCAACCTGGATTTCTCGACCACCTGGAGCTACAGCGATTCGCTGCAGTTCACGTTCGAGGCGCTCAACCTGACCAACGAGTGGCAGGACCAGTGGGTGGACTCCCGGCTGGACCTGATTTCCTACTACCACCAGACCGGCCGCCAGTACTTCCTCGGCCTGCGCTACAAGTACTGACCGGCATCCCTCCACCGGTCGTTCAGGGCGCCGTCACCCCGCGCGGGTGGCGGCGCCCGCTTTCGCTACAATGCGGGCGTTCGCGGCCCCGGCGCCGCTATGAGGACGGCCCGTGAACCGAAGATTCGAAGGCACCGAGCGCTACGTCGCGACCGAGGACCTGATGATGGCCGTCAACGCGGCCGTCACGCTGGCTCGCCCGCTGCTCGTGAAGGGCGAGCCCGGCACGGGCAAGACCCAGCTTGCGGAGGAGGTGGCGGCCGCGCTCGGCATGCCGCTCTACCGCTGGCACATCAAGTCCACGACCAAGGCGCAACACGGACTCTACGAGTACGACGCCGTCTCGCGCCTGCGCGACTCGCAGCTCGGCGAGGCGAAGGTGCACGACATCCGCAACTACATCGTCAAGGGCCGGCTGTGGGAGGCCTTCGAGAGCGACCGGCAGTCGGTGCTGCTGATCGACGAGATCGACAAGGCGGACATCGAGTTCCCGAACGA
>Ga0105096_10001273_pt1 | contig 10224 bp, 7 predicted proteins | sample PPLLak3cmMay2015_FD_87036 | JGI IMG/M metagenome (GOLD analysis project Ga0105096, IMG submission 87036) | Freshwater sediment microbial communities from Prairie Pothole Lake near Jamestown, North Dakota, USA - PPLs Lake P7 Core (1) Depth... | ecosystem: Environmental > Aquatic > Freshwater >...
CGGCGCCGGGGGCGTTGAGGCTTTCGTCGAAGGCGCGCCCGGCGTGGGTGCGGTAGAAGCCGCCCACCACGTAGCGGTCGATCATGCACACCACCGGCTCGGCCACCGCGTCGCCGATGCGCTCGAACGTGGGCACCCCCTCCTGGATGATGACTTCGGTGAGGGCGGCCCCACCCTGGGCGCCATGCATGGCATGGCGTGCCAGTCGCTCGGTGTCATCGAGGTCCCGGACGTCGCGCACCGTCATCAGGCCCACCCCGCCGGTCCCGCGGTCGGACTTGACCATCACGAAGGCCTTCTCGTTGATGCCGTACTCCTTGTACTTGCGCCGCACCTTGGCCAGCAGCGACTCGGCGTTGGCGCGCACGCAGTCCCGCCCGCCGGGCGTGCCGAAGTCGACCTGCCCGCACTGCGCGTGCAGCGGGTTGATGAGCCAGGGGTCCATGCCCAGCAGCTTGGCGAACTTCTTCGCCACCTCCTCGTAGCTCTGGAAGTGGCGCGACTTGCGCCGCACGGTCCAGCCGGCATGCAGCGGCGGCAGCAGGTACTGTTCGTGCAGGTGCTCGAGCACCTGCGGCAGCCCGGCCGAGAGGTCGTCGTTGAGCAGGATCGTGCAGGGGTCGAAATTCTTCAGCCCCAGCCGCCCACGCGTGCGCAGCAGCGGCTCCAGCACGAGCTCGCTGCCGTCGGGCAGGACGCGTGCCATCGGCGCGCTCAGGGCCGGATCCAACGATCCCAGGCGAACGTTCAGCCCGGCCTGGCTGAAGATCTGCACCAGCCGCTGCACGTTGAACAGATAGTCCGGGTCGGCGGTGCGGTTGTCGGGAACCAGCAGCAGGTTCTTCGCCTCGGGGCAGATCTTCTCGATTGCCGCCATCGCCGCTTGCACCGCCAGCGGCAGCATCTCGGGCGCGAGGTGGCTGAAGGTGGAAGGGAAGAGGTTGGTGTCCACCGGCGCCAGCTTGAAGCCCGCATTGCGCAGGTCCACCGAGGTATAGAACGGCGGCGTGTGCTCCATCCACTCGAGCCTGAACCAGCGTTCGATGGCGGGCATGGACTCGAGGATGCGCGCCTCGAGCTCGTTGATGGGGCCGGTCAGGGCGGTGGTGAGGTGCGGGACCATGGCGTGCTCGAAGGAAACAGGGAGCGATTTTGGCAGGTGCCCGGGGAAATCGCGCCCCCAAAGACAAGGCGGGGAAGACAGGCGTGCCGCGCCGTCTCCCCCGCCGGTCGTCCGGGCGGCCAGGCCGCCCGGAGAAGATCACTTGCCGTAGGCGGTTTCTCCGTGCGAAGTGATGTCCAGGCCCTCGCGCTCTTCGTCTTCCGGCACCCGCAGCCCGATCGTCATGTCGACGATCTTGTAGGCAACGAGCGAGACCACGCCGGACCAGACGATGGTCAGCAGAACTGCCTTGAGCTGGATCCAGACCTGCGCGCCGATGGCGTTCGAGCCGACGGTCGCCGTGACCCAGTCGGTGACGAGGCCCGGCCCGCCGAGCGCCTGCGTATTGAAAACGCCGGTGAGCAGCGCACCGACGATGCCACCGACACCGTGCACGCCGAAGACGTCGAGCGAGTCGTCTGCACCGAGGAGCCTCTTGAGGCCGTTGACGCCCCACAGGCAGGCGAAGCCGGCGACGGTGCCGATCACCAGCGCGCCGACGATGCCCACGTTGCCGGCCGCCGGCGTGATGGCCACCAGGCCGGCCACGGCGCCGGAGGCCGCACCCAGCATCGACGCCTTGCCCTTCATCAGTGCCTCACCTGCACACCAGGCCAGCACCGCGCAGGCGGTGGCCGAGAAGGTGTTCATGAAGGCGAGCGCCGCGCTGTTGCCGGCCTCGAGCGCCGAGCCGGCGTTGAAGCCGAACCAGCCCACCCACAGCAGCGAGGCACCGACCATGGTCAGCGTCAGGTTGTGCGGCGCCATCGACTCCTTGCCGTAGCCGACGCGCTTGCCGACCATGTAGGCGCCCACCAGACCGGCCACCGCCGCGTTGATGTGCACGACCGTGCCGCCGGCGAAGTCCAGCGCGCCCCATTGCCAGATCAGGCCGGCCTTGCCGTTCAGCTCGTCGACCACGCCGGCGGCGGTGTAGGCGTCGGGACCCATCCAGAACCAGACCATGTGCGCGATCGGCGCATAGCTGAAGGTGAACCAGATCGCCATGAACATCAGCACCGCCGAGAATTTGATGCGTTCGGCGAAGGCGCCAACGATCAGGCCGCAGGTGATGGCCGCGAAGGTGGCCTGGAAGGCAACGAAGATGATCTCGGGGATGACGACGCCCTTGCTGAAGGTGGCCGCCATCGCGAAGGTCCCTGCGGCAGGGTCGAACACACCCTTCAGGAACAACCGGTCGAAACCGCCGACGAAGGCGTTGCCCTCGGTGAAGGCCAGGCTGTAGCCGTAGACGACCCACAGCACGACGATCATCGAGAAGGTCACGAAGACCTGCATCAGCACCGAGAGCATGTTCTTGCTGCGCACCAGGCCGCCGTAGAACAGCGCCAGGCCCGGAATCGCCATCATGATGACCAGCAGTGTCGACAGCAGCATCCAGCTCACGTCGCCCTTGTTCGGCACCGGCGCCGCAGCCGCAGCCGCAGCCGATGCCGCTTCGGCCACCGGAGCGGCGGCAGCCATCGATGCCACGGCCTCCGGCGCCGAGGCCGCAGCGGAAGCCGCCGCATCCTGCGCCAGCGCGCCGCCGCCCAAGCCCAGGGCCAGCAGGCCCAGGACGCAAATCGCGATGAGTTTTTTCATGATGAAGGTCTTCTCGTGTGTGTCGGCGGCGGCCTCAGAGCGCGTCCTTGCCGGTCTCGCCGGTGCGGATCCGAACCACCTGCTCGAGCGTGGTGACGAAAATCTTGCCGTCGCCGATCTTGCCGGTGCGGGCCGAGCTCTCGACGGCTTCGATGACGCGCTCGACGATGGCGTCGTCCACCGCGGCCTCGATCTTCACCTTGGGCAGGAAGTCGACGACGTATTCGGCGCCGCGGTAGAGCTCGGTGTGGCCCTTCTGGCGGCCGAAGCCCTTGACTTCGGTCACCGTGATGCCCTGGACGCCGATGCCGCTCAGGGCTTCACGCACTTCGTCGAGCTTGAACGGCTTGACGATCGCGGTCACCATTTTCATGAGGTCTCTCCTGGTGGAAGTAGCAGTTGGGCAGGTGTTCGCACGATCCATGCCAATGCGCCAAACCGGGGGGCCGCATTCGATGGCGAGCAGGCTTCCGGATCGGGCGCCCCGATCGTGGGCATATACCCGTATCGTGCACCTGAACGGTGCAACATCCCCCTTCGACCCTTCCAAAGCGGGATCGCGGGCGCCGCCGCCGCCGTGAAACCATCGTCGCCATGTCTTTCGCCGTCGTCCACAGCCGCTCGCTCGATGGCCTGGACGCGCCCGCCGTGTCGGTCGAGGTGCACCTGGCCAACGGGCTGCCGAGCTTCACGCTCGTCGGCCTGGCCGACGTCGAGGTCAAGGAAGCTCGAGAGCGCGTTCGCGCGGCGCTGCAGCAGAGCGGCTTTGCGTTCCCGCACAACAAGCGCGTCACCGTCAACCTGGCGCCGGCCGACCTGCCCAAGGAGTCGGGCCGCTTCGACCTGCCGATTGCGCTGGGCATCCTGGCGGCCGACGGCCAGCTCGATGCGGAACGGCTGGCGGCGTACGAATTCGCCGGCGAGCTGTCGCTGGCCGGTGGACTGCGTCCGGTGCGCGGCGCCCTCGCGCTGGCACTGGCGCTGCGCCGGGGCGCTAGCGCGCGCACGCTGGTGCTGCCGGCCGACAGCGCGCGCGCCGCGGCGCAGGTGGGCGGGCTCGAGGTGCGCGCCGCCACCACGCTGACGCAGGTGGTGGCGGCGCTGCTGCCGGGCGGCGCCGCCGTGGCGCTGCCACTGGCACTGCCACTGGCGCGGCAGCCGGTGCCGCCGGGGCCCGACCTGCGCGACGTCAAGGGCCAGGCCGCTGCCAAGCGCGCGGTCGAGATCGCCGCCGCCGGCGCCCACAGCCTGCTGCTGGTCGGCCCGCCGGGCACCGGCAAGTCAATGCTGGCGCAGCGCCTGCCCGGGTTGTTGCCGGCGCTGGGCGACGACGAGGCGCTGGCCAGCGCCGCCCTGGCCAGCCTGACGACGACCGGCGCGCTGGCCGCCGCGCCCGGCCGGCGCCCGGTGCGCACACCCCATCACACCGCCAGCGCGGTGGCGCTGGTGGGTGGCGGTTCGCCGCCGCGGCCGGGCGAGATCTCGCTGGCCCATGGTGGCGTGCTGTTCCTCGACGAGCTGCCGGAATTTCCGCGCGCCGCGCTCGAGGCGCTGCGCGAGCCGCTGGAGACCGGCCGCATCACGATCTCGCGCGCGGCGCGGCAGGCCAGCTTCCCGGCGCGCTTCCAGCTCGTCGCGGCGATGAACCCCTGCCCCTGTGGCTGGCGCGGTGCGCCGGCGGCGATCGGTCGCGTTTGCCGCTGTTCACCCGAGGCGGTGGCGCGCTACCAGGGTCGGCTGTCGGGGCCGCTGCTCGACCGCATCGACCTGCAGGTGGAGGTGCTCGCCGCGCCCGCCGCGGCGCTGCTGGCACTGCCCGACGGCGAGCCCAGCACCGTCGTCGCAGCGCGCGTGGCGGCGGCGCGGCAACGCCAGCTCGATCGCCAGGGCGAACCGAACGCGATGCTGGAAGCGGACCGCATCGACGCGCACTGCCGCCCGGACGACACCGCGACGCTCTTCCTGCGCAGCGCGGCCGAGCGCATGGGCTGGAGCGGCCGTCGGCTGCACCGCTGCCTGAAGGTCGCGCGCACCATCGCCGACCTCGGCGGCAGCGACACCGTGGGCAGCGCGCACATCGCCGAGGCGCTGCAGCTGCAGCGGGTGCTTGCGGACTGAGCGCCACCGCGCGCTGGCGGCCGCTGCGGCCGACCCGGGCGCCGGCGGCGCCGCGAGGCGGCGCTCAGATCGCCAGCGGATCGACGTCGACCGCCCAGCGCAGCAATCCCTTGTGCTGCGCGCGCAAGGCATGCAGGCGGGGTAGCCAAGCGGCCAGCATGCGCTGCAGCGCCGTGCGCGACGGTGGCTCGACCAGCATCTGCATGCGCTCGACGTCGGCCACCTTAGCCACCGGCGGCGGCACTGCGGGGTAGACGGTCACACCGGCGTGCGCTGCTGCGAGCGCGCAGGCGTCGTGCAGAAAACCGCGTGCCGCATCGGCCGTGCGCGCCTCGGCACGCAGCAGCGCCAGGCTGGCAAACGGCGGCAGGCCGGCGGCGCGACGCTCGGCCAGCTGCGCCGTGGCGTAGGCCTCGTAGTCGTGCGCCCGCAGCGCGGCGTAAAGCGGGTGCCGTGGGTGCCAGGTCTGCACCCACATCTCGCTGCGCGCCGCCTGCGCGGCGTCGCGACCGGCACGGCCCGCGGCCTGCATCAGCAGCGCGAACAGGCGCTCCGGAGCGCGGAAGTCGCTGCTGAACAGCGCCGCGTCGGGGTTCACCGCCGCGACCAGCGTGACGCGGCGGAAGTCGTGACCCTTGGCCAGCATCTGCGTGCCGACCAGCACGTCCACCTCGCCGGCATGCACGGCGCCAAGCTGCTGCTGCAGCGCGCCGGCGCCGCGCGTGCTGTCGGCGTCGAGGCGGGCCACGCGCGCACCCGGCAGCAGCGCGGCCAGTTGCTCCTGCAGCTTTTCGGTGCCGCGGCCCAGTGGGGCGATGTCGAGGTTGCCGCAATCGGGGCAGGCACGCGGCACGCGTTCGCTGAGGCCGCAATGGTGGCAGCGCAGCGTGCGGTCGGTCTTGTGGAAGACGCGCCAGGCGCTGCAGTGCGGGCAGCCGCTCTTCCAGCCGCAGGCGCTGCAGTGCAGCACGGGCGCATAACCGCGGCGGTTGAGCAGCAGCAGGCTCTGTTCGCCGCGCTCGATGCGCTCGGTGACCGCCGCCAGCAGCGGCGGCGCGAGCACGCGCTCGTGCTGCGCGTCGCGCGGCAGCCGCGTCATGTCCACCAGCCTGACCGTGGGCATGGCGCCACCGCCGATGCGGCGGTCCAGCGCCAGGCGCAGGTAACGGCCTTCCTGTGCCCGCTGCCAGGTCTCCAGCGACGGCGTTGCCGAGCCCAGCAGCACGGGCACGCCCAGCCGCCGCGCGCGCCACACCGCGAGGTCGCGCGCCGAGTAGCGCGCGCCTTCCTGCTGCTTGAACGAGGGGTCGTGCTCCTCGTCGACGACGATCAGCCCCAGGCGTGGCATCGACGCGAAGACGGCCAGCCGCGTGCCCAGCACCAGGTCGGCGCGCCCCAGGTGCGCCAGCAGCCAGTGGCGCAGGCGCTGCGCCGGTGTCAGGCCGCTGTGCAGGCTGACCAACACGTGGCCTGGAAAGCGTTCGGCGAAGCGGGCCTCGAGCTGCGGCGTGAGGTTGATCTCGGGCACCAGCACCAGTGCCTGCCGGCCCTGCCGCAGCGCGCCTTCGGCGGCGTGCAGGTAGACCTCGGTCTTGCCGCTGCCGGTGACGCCGTGCAGCAGCAACGGCTTGTCGGTGGTGGCGATGGCGGCCAGCGCGGCCAACTGCTCGTCGTTCAATTGCGGACGCCCGTCGGCCACGGGCGTGGCCGGCATCGCGACCGCGGCCTCCGATGCGATCGGCACAGGGGCCGCGCCGGTGACCGGCTCGCGCTGCAGCCGCGCCAGGCGGCGCGCCAGCCGCAGGTCGTCCAGCTTGCGCAATTCGGGCGGCAGCACCGCCAGTGCCAGTTCGCCCACGCCGCGCTGGTAGTAGGCGGCGGCGAAGTCGATCAGCTCGCGCCACTCATCCGCCAGGGGCGGCAGCGACGACAGCACCGCCGTCAGCGGGCGCAATCCGGCCACCGGCGGCTCGCGGTCGACGGCGTGCCGCCAGACGATGCCAGGCACGTCGCGCCGACCCAATGGCACACGAACCATGGTTCCTGGCGCGAGTGTTCGTTCACTTTCGTAATCGAGCAAACCACCGACCGCGGTATGCCGAGGTGTCTCGACGGCCACCGCGAGGACCGGGACGTCAGTCATGCCAGGCGCCTCGGAAGTTGCGGGCGAAACCTAGGATGCACCTCAAAGAAGCCACGCAAGTACATGATCCAGAATGACTTTTTCAGCTGTCCCCACAATCTGTGGATAACTTTGTGGGGAAACTGCGGCCAGCTTCGTCAAGCGCTTGATTCCGCTTACTGGTGGGTCCTCTGCCCGATTTCGAGGCAAGGCAAAAATCCCTATCAAATCAACGACTTAATACGTGAGCGCGAGAATTCCGCGGGCCTGGGTCGGCCGATCGATGGGTCGCGGCAGGAGTCGTCTATTTGGGGATAAGTCAAACCCTGAGTGATCACTTACCCCACCTGAGCGCCACGTTCTGCGCCGCGCGGCGGAAGCGGCTTTCAGATGCCCGAGCGCAGTGCCCGGGAATGTGCGTGGACGGCCTCGACCAGTGTCGTCACGCGCTCGGGCACGGTGTGCTGGCTGATGCCGTGACCCAGGTTGAAGATGTGGCCGTCCCAGGTGCCATCGGGCCGCTGCGGGCGCCCGAAACTGTCGAGCACGGCGACGGCTTCGCGCGCCACCACCTCGTCGGGGGCGAACAGCACGCTGGGGTCGAGATTGCCTTGCAGCGCCACGCGATCGCCGACGAGCCGCCGCGCACGGCCCAGATTCACCGTCCAGTCGACCCCGACGACGTCGGCGCCGATCGAGGCGATCTCGTCCAGCCACGGCCCGCCGCCCTTGGTGAAGACGATGCAGGGGATGCGCTGGCCGTCCTTGCTGCGCTGCAGTCCCTGCACGACGCGGCGCGTGTAGTCCAGGCTGAAGCGCTGGAACGCGCCATCGGCGAGCACGCCGCCCCAGCTGTCGAAGATCATCACGGCCTGCGCGCCGGCGTCGATCTGGGCGTTGAGGTAGGCCGTCACGGCCGCGGCGTTGACGGCCAGGATGCGGTGCATCAGGTCGGGCCGGCCGTAGAGCATGGTCTTGACGAGCCGGTAGTCGTCCGACCCCGCGCCCTCGACCATGTAGCAGGCCAGCGTCCAGGGGCTGCCGGAAAAGCCGATCAACGGCACGCGGCCGTTCAGGGCGCGACGGATCGACGTCACGGCATCGAAGACGTAACGCAACTTGTCCAGGTCGGGCACCGCGAGCGCCGCCACCGCGGCCTCGTCGCGCACCGGGTGCGCGAAGCGCGGCCCCTCGCCGGCGCCAAAGCTCAGCCCCAGCCCCATCGCGTCGGGCACGGTGAGGATGTCGCTGAACAGGATCGCCGCGTCCAGCGCATAGCGGTCCAGCGGCTGCAGCGTGACCTCGGTGGCGTACTGCACGTTGGTGGCCAGCCCCATGAAGCTGTTGCCGGCCTTCACGCGCGTTGCCTTGTATTCGGGCAGGTAACGGCCGGCCTGGCGCATCAGCCACAGCGGCGTGTGGTCGGTGGGCTGGCGCAGGCAGGCGCGCAGGAAGTTGTCGTTCTGCAGGGTGGGCCACATGCCGACGATTATGGCGGGCGGGCAAGCTGCGCCGGTCGGCAACGTCGGGCTTGAAGCGCAGGCGCCGCGCCCCACGTCGGCTCCGGGGTAGGATGCGAGCCTCCCCATCGGAGGAACCACCATGTCCGTTGCCCGCACGGCCCTGCGCCGCTTGCTGATGACCGCCACCCTGCTGGCCACCGCTCTGCTGTCGGGCTGTGGTTACAACGACTTCCAGCGCCTCGACGAACAGGTCAAGTCGGCCTGGTCGGAGGTGCTCAACCAGTACCAGCGGCGCAGCGACCTGATCCCCAACATCGTCGCCACCGTCAAGGGCGAGGCCAGTTTCGAGCAGGAGACGCTGACCAAGGTCATCGAGGCGCGCGCCCGCGCCACCAGCATCCAGGCGACGCCCGAACTCGTCAACAACCCCGAGGCCTTCGCCAAGTTCCAGGCTGCGCAGGGCGAGCTCAGCGGCGCGTTGAGCCGCCTGCTGGTCACCGTCGAGCAGTACCCCAACCTGAAGGCCAACCAGGGCTTCCAGGACCTGCGCGTGCAGCTCGAGGGTACCGAGAACCGCATCACCGTGGCGCGCAACCGCTACGTCAAGGCGGTGCAGGAGTACAACGTGCTGACGCGCAGTTTCCCCACGAACCTGACGGCCATGATCTTCAGCTACCAGGTCAAGCCCAACTTCACGGTCCAGAACGAAGCGGCCATCGCGGCACCGCCCACGGTGAGCTTCGACAAGCCCGCCGCGCCGGCTGCCGCGGCATCCAGGTAGCACGAGAAGAAGCGGCGCCGAGCGGATGCGCGCCCGGGCACGGTCTTTCCTGCATGGCCTGCTGCTGGCGCTGGCGCTGCTGGGCATCGCGCGGGCGCAGGACGTGCTGCCCGTGCCGGCGCTGACGGCACGCGTCATCGATCAGACCGGCACGCTGCAGGCCGGGCAGGCTGCCGCGCTGGAGGCCAAGCTGGCGGCCTTCGAGGCCGAGGCCGGCACGCAGATCGTGCTGCTGCTGGTACCGGCGACAGCGCCGGAGGACATCGCCGCCTATGCCCAGCGCGTGGGTGACAGCTGGAAGATCGGCCGCCGCGACGTCGGCGACGGTGTGCTGGTGGTGGTGGCCAAGGACGAGCGCCGCGTGCGCATCGAGGTCGCCAAGACGCTGGAGGGTGCGATCCCCGACCTGGCGGCGCGTCAGATCATCGACGACGCCATCCGACCGGCGTTCCGCGCCAACGACTACGCGGGCGGCCTCGATGCCGCCGTGGACCAGCTCATCGCCCGCATCAAGGGCGAGGCGCTGCCGGCACCGGCGGCCCGCAGCGGCGCGCGGTCCGGGCTGCAGCTCGAGGAACTGGCGATGTTCTTCTTCGTCGCGGTGCCGATCATCGGCGCCGTGCTCACCGGCCTCTTCGGCCGCAAGCTCGGCTCGCTGCTGACATCGGGCGCGGCCGGCGGACTGGGTTGGTGGGTCACCGCCAGCGCGCTGGCCGCGTTCGGCGCCGCCCTGGTCGCGCTGGTGCTGGTCGGCCTCTTCGGCTTCGGGGCGTCGGCGCGGCGGGCCGGCCGGCGCGGCCCCGACCTGCCGCACATCGGCGGCTGGGGTGGTGGTGGTGGCGGCGGCGGAGGCTTTGGCGGCGGTGGCTTCTCGTCGGGCGGCGGCGGCGACTTCGGCGGCGGCGGATCCTCGGGGAGCTGGTGAGATGAACCGCTGGTGGCGCATCCTCAAGCACCGCTGGCTCGACGAGAC
>Ga0105096_10001274_pt1 | contig 10222 bp, 9 predicted proteins | sample PPLLak3cmMay2015_FD_87036 | JGI IMG/M metagenome (GOLD analysis project Ga0105096, IMG submission 87036) | Freshwater sediment microbial communities from Prairie Pothole Lake near Jamestown, North Dakota, USA - PPLs Lake P7 Core (1) Depth... | ecosystem: Environmental > Aquatic > Freshwater >...
GACAGCAGCACCTGCCCGCCGTGCGCGGTGCCCATGATGCGCGCCGCGCGGTTGAGCGTGCCGCCGAAGTAGTCGTCGTCGCGGCGCTGTGCGGCGCCGACGTGCAGGCCGCAGCGCGCCCGCAACTCGACGCCGTCGGCGCGCTGCGCGCCGGCGAGCGCACGCTGGAAGTCGAGCGTGGCCTCGACGGCGTCGAGCGGGTCGGCGAACACCGCGCACATGCCGTCGCCGGTCATCTTGAGCACGCGCCCATCGTGTGCTTCGACGATCGACCGCGCCACGTGGTCGTGTGCAGCGAGGGCCTCCTGCATCTTCGCCGGCTCGCGCTCCCACAGCCGGCTGCTGCCCTCGATGTCGGTGAACAGGAACGTCGCGATCGACGCGGGCTCGGCCATGGACAGGTTCAACCCGCGTGCAGCGCCCGCCAGACCTTCTCGGCCGTCAGCGGCATCTGCAGCGCATCGACTCGCGCGCCTGCGCCAGCGCGCACCAGCGCATCGACCACCGCGTTGACCACCGTCGGCGTCGCGCCGATCGTGCCGAGCTCGCCCACGCCCTTCACGCCCAGCGGATTCGTGCGGCAGGGCGTGGACTCGTCCATCGTCATCGCGAATGGCGGGATCATGTCCGCACCGGGCAGCGCGTAGTCCATGAACGAGCCGGTGAGCGGCTGCGCGCTCTCGCGGTCGTGGACCATGTGCTCGCACAGCGCCTGCCCGATGCCCTGCAGCGCGCCGCCTTCCAGCTGCCCGATGACGATCATGGGGTTGACCACGCGGCCGACGTCGTTCACCGACCAGTAGCCGACGAGATCCACCGCGCCGGTCTCCGGATCGATCTCGACTTCGCAGACGTGCGCGCCGTTCGGCCAGCTCGCCGACTCGACGGAACTCTCGGAGTCGAGGCGGATCGCGCGCTCCGGCTGCCGTGCCGCCAGCTCGAAGAGCCCGATCGAGCGGTCGGTTCCGGCGATGGCCAGGCGCGCGTCGCGGTACTCGATGTCGGAGGCCGCGGCCTCGAGCGCATCCGCTGCAAGCGCCTTCGCCTTGTCGATCGTGCGCAGCGATGCGACGTGCACCGCGGAGCCGCCGACGAACAGCGACCGCGAACCCGCACTGCCGAAGCCGGTGCCGCGGTCCGTGTCGCCCATCGCGATGCGCACGCGCTCGATCGGCACGCCGAAGGCGTCCACCGCAAGCTGGGCGAGCGTGGTCGCCAGCCCCTGCCCCATCGCCTGCGTGGCCGAGAAGATCTCGATCGTGCCGTCCGCGTCAACGCTCACCGCCACGCGCTCGTTGAACACGTCCGCACCCGTCCACTCGATGAACGTCGCCAGTCCGCGCCCGCGCAGCTTGCCGCGCGATCGCGACGCGGCGGCGCGAGCGTCGAAGCCGCTCCAGCCCGCGAGCGCCAGCGCGGCGTCCATCACCTTCGCGAATTGCCCGCTGTCGTAGGTCTTGTCCATCGGGTTGCGATAGGGCATCTGCTCGGGGCGGATGAAGTTGCGCCGGCGCAGATCGACCGGGTCGATGCCGGTGCTGCGCGCCGCGGCGTCGATCAGCCGCTCGATCAGGTAGATCGCCTCGGGACGGCCCGCGCCGCGGTACGGTCCCGTCGGCGTCGTGTGGGTGAGCACACCGGCGATCGTGAAGTCGATCGCGGGGATGTCGTACACGCTCGTGCCCACCCACGGACCGATCAGGAGCTGGATGACCACGCCGGCCGGCGTCGCGTACGCGCCCAGGTTCGCGTGCGAGTTCACGCGCAAGGCGAGGAAACGGCCGGAAGCGTCGAGCGCCAACTCGGCGCGGCTGACCACGTCGCGGCCCTGCGTGGGCGCGAGGAACTCCTCCAGCCGCTCGGCCGTCCACTTCACCGGCCGGCGCAGCTCGCGCGCGGCGTAGGCGGCGATCACGTCCTCGGCATAGAGCGAAGTCTTCATGCCGAAGCCGCCGCCGACGTCGCCGACGACCACGCGCACCGACTCGGGAGCGAGGCCCGGAACCACCGTGCAAAGCTCGTCGCGCAGGCCCGTCGGCGTCTGGCAGGACACGCGCAGCGTCAGCCGCCCGGCTTGCGTGTCGAAGCTCGCGAGCGTGGCCCGCGGCTCGATCGGCGCCGGGGCAAGGCGCTGGTTGACGACGTCGAGCGCGACGACGTGCGATGCGCGCGCGAACGCTTCGGCGACGGCTTCCGCCTTCCCGTGCCGCGCCTGGCAGGCGAGGTTGCCACGCGCGGCCGGCCACACCTGCGGCGCATCCGCGACGAGCGCGTCGGCGACGTCGGCCACCGCCGCCAGCGGTTCGTAGTCGACGACGATCGCTTCCGCCGCATCGCGCGCTGCGTTCTTCGTCTCCGCCAGGATGGCGGCAACCGCCTCGCCGACGAAGCGCACGGTGTCGACCGCGAGCGCGTGCTGCGGCGGTGTCGCGGTCGGGGCGCCATCGGGCCGCCGGAAGTCGGCCGATGCCGGCAGCGGCTTCATGCCGGCCGCGACGAGTTCGCGTCCGGTGAGGATCGCCACCACGCCCGGCATCCGACGTGCGGCCGCGGCGTCGAGCGCGGCGATGCGCGCGTGTGCGTGAGGCGAACGCAGCAGGTGCAGCACGACCTGCCCGGGCAGTGCGAAGTCGTCGGCGAACTGCCCGCGCCCGGCGAGCAGCGCCTCGTCCTCGACGCGGCGGACGGATCGGCCGCTGCCGTAGCGGGCGATCGGCGATTCGGCTGGCATGAGTGGCTCCGCGGGAAGTCGCAGCGGCCATGATAGCGCCGTCCGGCGCACGCTTCCGGTTGTGCGGCGCGCGTTCCCGGCCCACAATGCCGCCCATGAAACGCGCCGAACTCGAGAAGGTCCAGGGCAAGAAGGTCGTCGACCGCATGCAGAAAGCGCCCGCGCGCGATCGCTTCGGCGCCGGCTCGTCGGGCATCCACGATCGGCGCGAGCAGCGCAAGCGCGATCAGGCCGCGGGACTGGTGCCGTTCGCGGTCAAGCTCCCCGACGACCTCGTCGCCGGTTTGCATGAACGCGCGAAGGCTCGCGGCCAGACGCTCGGCGAACTTGCGGCGGACCTGCTGCGCGACGCGCTGCAGCGCGAAGCGGACTGAAAGGAAGCCGACATGACGCTGCTCGTCCTCGGTCTCGCGATCTTCCTGGGCTCGCACTCGGTGCGCGTCTTCGCCGACGGCTGGCGCACTGCGCGGGTCAAGTCGATGGGCGAGCAGAAGTGGAAGATGGTCTACTCGCTCGTGTCGATCGCCGGCTTCGTGCTGGTCGTGATCGGCTACGGGCAGGCGCGCGCGGCGGGTGTCGCGCTCTATGCGCCGCCGGCTTGGGGCAGGGCCGGCGCGTCGCTGCTCACGCTCGTCGCGTTCGTGCTTCTCGCCGCCGCCTCCGTGAAGGGCACGCGCATCAAGGCGGCCGTCGGCCACCCGATGGTCGCGGGCGTCAAGGTGTGGGCGTTCGCGCACCTGCTCGCCAACGGCAACCTCGCGGACGTCGTGCTGTTCGGCGCGTTCCTCGCCTGGGCCGTGCTCGACTTCGTGGCCGCGCGCCGGCGTGACCGCGTGGCGGGGACGGTGTACCCGGTCGGGCCGGTCTCGCGCGACGTCATCGCGGTTGTTGCGGGGCTCGTCGCGTGGGCGGTGTTCGCCATGTGGCTGCACGGCCCGCTGATCGGCGTGCGCGTCGCGTGAGCGCTGGCGGCTTGGGGTCGTGATCTGACGGCATTCGGCACCGAGGATCTGGCGCGGCTCGAAGCTCTGCTCGCGCAGGCGCCCTACGCGAAACGCGCGCTCACCGCCGACGCGCTGGACGGAATGCTGCACGCGCTCGCGATCGGTCCCGATCCCTTCCCGCCCGACGAGCGGTGGATCGCGGTCGCGCTCGACGACAAGTCGGGCGCGCCTGCTGCGCACGACCCTGAGCTGTTGGGCCTGCTGGCGCGCTTCGGTGTGCACGTGCGCGACGAGGCGCTGGCCGGACGCGCGCAGCCGCTGCTCTACGAGCTGCGCCGTGGCCGGCGCGACTATCGCACGTGGTGCGAGGGCTTCCTGATCGGCGTGAACAACGCGGAGAGCGACTGGTTCTCCTATGGCGAGCTCGAGGAGTTCGACGAGCTGCTGGGGCCCATCGAACTGCTCGCCGACACGTTGCCCGCTGAGTCGCGCTCGCGCATGTCACCCGAGCAGTGGCGCAAGCGCGTGCTCGACGCGGAGGCGAACCTGCCCGCGACGCTGGAGCGCTTGCGCGCATACTGGACGATCGTGCGCGAGCCGCCGGCCACGATCCGCCGCGAGGGCGCCAAGGTCGGCCGCAACGACCCCTGTCCCTGCGGCAGCGGGCGCAAGTTCAAGCAGTGCCATGGCAAGTAGCGGAAAGTAGGGTCTGACCCTACCTTCCGGCGGCGACGCCTTCGCGCCGCGGATCGGCGCCGCCGGCCCAGCCGCCGTCCTCGCTGCGCAGCGGCCCCCAATAGCCGTTGCGGCGCACGACGTGGCGCACGATGCCGTGCAAGCCGCTGTTCTGGTCGACGATGGCAACCGCGTGGCCGCGTGCGCGCAGCGGATCGGCTAGCGTGGCGACAGCCGTACCGCGCTCAAGGACCGTGGTTGCCGAGGCCTCGGCGCCGAAGTTCGGCAGGTCGATCGCCTGCTGCACGTCGAGGCCCCAGTCGTAGATGCCGACGATCGCCTTCGTCACGTAGCGGATGATCGCGCTGCCGCCCGGCGAGCCCAGCACCGCTTCGAGCCGCATCCCGTCGCCGAACACGAGGACCGGCGTCATCGAGCTGCGCGGCCGCTTGCCGCCTTCGACGCGGTTGGCGACCGGCGCCCCGTCGCTCCCCGCGGGCGCGAACGAGAAGTCGGTGAGCTGGTTGTTGAGCAGGAAGCCACGCACCATCACGTGGCTGCCGAACGCGCTCTCGATGGTCGTGGTCATCGACACCGCGTTGCCGCGTGCGTCCACGATCGAGACGTGCGACGTGCCCGCCTCCTCGCGGTGCAAGCCGCTCGCCTGCCGCGGTCCCTTGCAGCACCCCGGCGGCTGCCCTGCCCGCGGCACGCCCATCGAGCGCGATGCGTCGATCAGCTTCGCGCGCCCCGCGAGGTAACCGCTGTCGAGCAATCCCGCGAGCGGCACGTCGACGAAGTCGGCATCCGCCATGTACACCGCGCGATCGGCATAGGCGAGCCGCTGCGTCTCCGCGATCAGGTGCACCGCGTCCACGCTGTCCGGTCGCATCGCGCGCAAGTCGCGGCCTTCGAGCATCGCGAGCGTCATCAGCAGCGTGACCGTCCCGGACGAAGGCATGCCCATGCCGCAGATCGTCTTCGCGCGATAGCGGCCACACACCGGATCGCGCTTGACGGCGCGGTAGCCGGCGAGATCGGCCGCGACAAGCAAGCCCGGGTTCAGCGAATGCGAGCGCACGACCGCGACGATTTCGTCCGCGACAGCGCCGCGGTGGAACGCGTCCGCGCCATCCCTGGCGATCGCGCGCAACGTCGCCGCGAACGCCGGATTGCGCAGAATCGTGCCCACGGCCTTTGGTGTGCCGCCGGCGGTGAAGAAGTAGGCTCCCGCCTCCGCGTCGTTCGCGAGCACGCCTTGCGCCTGCGCGAGCGCGGCGTACAGCCGCGGCGACAGCGCGAATCCGTCCTCGGCCAGCGCGATCGCCGGCTCGAACAGCCGTGCCCACGGAAGCCGCCCGTGCTCGCGGTGCGCGAGCTCGAGCATGCGCAGCAAGCCGGGCGTTCCCACCGCTCGCCCGCCGATCTGCGCGGCCACGAAGCCGAGCGGTTGCCCGCGTGCATCCAGGAACAACCCCGGTGTGGCCGCCGAAGGCGCCGTCTCGCGGCCGTCGTAGGTCTCGACCCTGTTCGCGCCCGCATCCCAGTGAACGAGGAACGCGCCGCCGCCGATGCCCGAAGACTGCGGCTCGACGAGGTTCAGCACCATCTGGACGGCGATCGCAGCGTCGACCGCCGACCCGCCGGCTGCCAGGACCTCCACGCCGGCGCGCGAGGCCAGCGGATGCGCGGCGACGACCAGGTCGCTCTGCGCGTGGGCGATCGCCCTGGAAATCCAGCCGGACGGCCGCTCCGGTGGCGGGGCGGTCTGCGCCAGCGCGATGCCTGCCGAAAGCAGGCAGGACAGGACGAGAGCTGCGAGCGATGGGATCACGGCAACGGATGACGGGCAGACGATGTCGGATGCTAGCACCGCCGTCCGTCGGACCGCGCTGGCCGGAAGCGCATCGGCCATGTGAGGCTCACGACTTGAGCCACCCAGGGAGGACGCTGCCGCCATGGACCGCACCGAGCGCTTCTACCTGATCGACCGGCTGCTGAACGAGCAGGGCGTGGTGACACGCGCGCAGTTTCTCGCCGCGCTGGAGGTTTCGCCGGCCACGTTCAAGCGCGACCTCGCCTACATGCGCGAGCGCTTCAACGCGCCGATCGAGTGGGACGACGATCGCGGCGGCTACGTCTTCCGTCGCGACGGGCGCGCCGTCGGCCCGACCTACGCGCTGCCGGGCCTGTGGTTCAACGCCTCGGAGATCCAGGCGCTGCTGACGATGGACGCGATGCTGCAGGACCTGCAGCCGGGGATCCTCGGCGGCCACGTCGCGCCACTGCGCGCAAGGCTCGAAATGCTGCTCGAGGAAGGGCGCGTCGAGGCCGCCGAAGTGCGCAAGCGGGTGCGCATCGCGCCGCTCGCGGCTCGGCGCATCGACGACGCGGTGTTCGAGGCCGTCGCCGCGGCCACGCTGAAGCGCCGCAAGCTCGACATCGACTACCGCGCGCGCAGTACCGGCGAGCCCACCCGGCGCGGCGTTTCGCCGCAACGCCTCGTGCTCTACCGTGACAACTGGTACCTCGACGCGTGGTGCCACCTGCGCAACGCACTGCGCAAGTTCGCCGTCGACGCGATGGCCGCCGCCCGCATGACCGAGGAGCGCGCGAAGGCAATCGACATGAAGACGGTCGAACGCGAACTCGACGCGGGCTACGGCGTGTTCGGCGGCGGCGAAGTGCAGTGGGCGCGACTGCGCTTCACGCCCGGGCGCGCGCGCTGGGTCGCGGCCGAGCGCTGGCACCCGGCGCAGCGCAGCCGCACGGAGGCCGACGGCCACTACGTGCTCGAGGTGCCGTATTCCGACCCCCGCGAACTGACGATGGACGTGCTGAAGTACGGCGCCGACGTCGAGGTGCTCGCCCCCGAGGCGCTGCGCGGGCAGGTCGCTGACGAGATCCGCAGGATGGCCGCCCGGCTCGGGACTTGACCGGCGTCATGGCCAGCCCGCGCCGCTTCCGGCGCCGGGCCAGGTTGGCGTATCCTTGATCGCCAGCGTGGGGGCACAATGAGCCACAAGCACGAGAACTTGCTGCGCGCCATTTTCCACGACCCGATCAGCGCGAACATCCACTGGCGCGAGATCGAGTCGCTGATCAACCACCTCGGCGCCGACGTCGAGTCGCTTTCGGGCGCACGCGTACGCGTGAAGCTCAACGGCTTCGAGGGCATCCTGCACCGGCCGCACCACGGCAACACGCTGGGCCGGCAGGACATCCAGCACCTGCGCGAGTTCCTCTCGCACGCGCGCTCGACGCCTTCGCAGTACGAGGCGCGGCAGCGCGAGACCTGACCGCGGCGACCGCCGGCTCTGCCTGCCGCAGCGGCGGCGTTATAATCCGCGCCGATCCGCCGCCTGCCGAGCACGGCCGGCGGTTTTTTGTTTGCGCGCCATGCCCACCTTCCCGCCCGACCTCCTTCGCGACGTCGCCACGCGTCGCACGTTCGGCATCATCTCGCACCCGGACGCGGGCAAGACGACGCTCACCGAGAAGCTGCTGCTGTTCGGCGGCGCGATCCAGCTCGCCGGCACGGTGAAGGCGCGCAAGAGCGCGCGCCACGCGACCTCCGACTGGATGGAGGTGGAAAAGCAGCGCGGCATCTCGGTGACGAGCTCGGTGATGCAATTCCCCTATGCCGGGCACACGATCAACCTGCTCGACACCCCGGGCCACCAGGACTTCTCCGAGGACACCTACCGCGTCCTCACCGCGGTCGATGCGGCGGTGATGGTGATCGACGCCGCGAAGGGCGTGGAGGCGCAGACGATCAAGCTGCTCGAGGTGTGCCGGCTGCGCGACACGCCGATCATCACGTTCGTCAACAAGATGGACCGCGAGGTGCGCTCGCCGATCGAGCTGATCGAGGAGATCGAGTCGGTCCTCGCGATCGACTGTGCGCCGGTCACCTGGCCGGTGGGCATGGGCAAGGCGTTCCGCGGCGTCTACCACCTGCTCGCCAACCGCCTGCTGCGATTCACGCCGGGCGGCGAGCGGCTCGCCGACGACACCGAGGTGATCGAGGGCCTCGACAACCCGCGGCTCGACCTCCTGTTCCACGACGAGATGTGGACCGTCCGCCGCGACGTCGAGCTGATCCGCGGCGCGAGCCTGCCCTTCGACGTCGCAAGCTTTCTCGCCGGCCGCCAGACGCCGGTGTTCTTCGGCTCGGCGATCAACAACTTCGGCGTGCAGGAGATCCTCGACGCGCTGACGCGCTGGGCGCCGCCGCCGCAGCCGCGCGACGGCGGCACGCGCATCGTCGAGCCGGCGGAAGCGCCGTTCACCGGCTTCGTGTTCAAGATCCAGGCGAACATGGACCCGCGGCACCGCGACCGCATCGCGTTCTTCCGCGTCTGTTCCGGCCGCTACTCGCCGGGCATCAAGGTGCGGCACCTGCGCGAGAAGCGCGAGATGAAGATCGGCAACGCGCTCACGTTCATGGCCAACGAGCGCGTGCACTCGGAGGACGCGGTCGCCGGCGACATCGTCGGCATTCACAACCACGGCCAGCTGCAGATCGGCGACACGCTCACCGAGGGCGAGACGCTCTCGTTCAAGGGTATCCCCTACTTCGCGCCCGAGCTCTTCCGCGTTGCGCGGCCGCGCGATCCGCTGAAGTCCAAGCAGCTGTCGAAGGGGCTGAAGGAGCTGGGCGAAGAGGGTGCGATCCAGGTGTTCGAGGCGGCTTCGGGCAACACGCTGATGCTGGGCGCGGTGGGTCCGCTGCAGTTCGAGATCGTCGCGCACCGGCTCGCGACCGAGTATGGCGTCGACGCGATCTACGAGAACGCGAACATCGCCACCGCGCGCTGGCTCACGTTCGCCGACGAGTCCGTGCGCCGCCAGTTCGAGCGCGAGCAGGCGGCGGCGATCGCCACCGACGTCGACGGCAACCCGGTGTTCCTTGCCACCAACAAGTACAACCTGCAGGTGACGATCGAGCGCTGGCCGAAGGTCGGCTTCCGCGCGACGCGCGAGCATCGCGAGGTCGTCACCGCTTAGCAGGGTCAGACCCTCAAGGGAGGGTCTGACCCTTCAGACCCCAATTCCCCGGTCAGCCTCGCGGCGGCGGCGGAGTGTTGGCTGGCGGGTAGCCACCTGGCGGTGCGACCGTCGAAGGCGGGGCGTAGCCTTGGGGCGTGACGCCGGTCCCGGGCGGGGGCGGCGCGTTCCGAGGGGGATAGCCAACCGCGGGCGCCACCGTCGAAGGCGGGGCGTAGCCCGGAGGCGCTGCCACTCCCGGTGGCGGCGGAGTGTCACGCGGCGGAAAGCCTGCGGAAGGCCGCGTGCTCGGCGGCACGTAGCCGTAGGCCGACGGCGCAGGCCGATGCACGACGGCGCGGCCCGGTACCTGGTGACCGCGGGCGAACATGCACTGCAGGTACTCGCGGTCGTAGAGCGCCTGCAATTCGATCGTGGAGTGACTGCTCACGTTTGCGGCAGCAGCACTGCCGCCGAGCAGCCCCGTACCAGCGCCGATGGCGGCGCCGGTGCCGGCGTCGCCGAACGCGGAGCCGATCAGCGCGCCGACCGCCGCGCCCAGCAACGTGCCACCGACGACGTTCGCCGCGGCGACCTCGTTCGCAGGCTGTGCGGCAGTGGGCGCGAAGAACGCCTGTGCGCGGGCCCGGCACGCGGCATCGTCGGCGTAGTATTGCTCCGCGGTCTTGCGCGAACCGGGCAACGCGTTGACCGCCGGCCCCATCGGTACCGTGGCACAACCGGCGAGCAGCGCGAGGGCCGTCGCGCCGAGTACGCCGGTCTTGCGGAGATCTGTCATGGTCGCCCCCTTGCGGGCACTAGTGTTAGTTCGCCGCGGCGCCGGCCACGTCCGCCGGATTCACGACGACCCACGGCCTATTGC
>Ga0105096_10001275_pt1 | contig 10221 bp, 8 predicted proteins | sample PPLLak3cmMay2015_FD_87036 | JGI IMG/M metagenome (GOLD analysis project Ga0105096, IMG submission 87036) | Freshwater sediment microbial communities from Prairie Pothole Lake near Jamestown, North Dakota, USA - PPLs Lake P7 Core (1) Depth... | ecosystem: Environmental > Aquatic > Freshwater >...
AGGGATAGGCCTTGGCCTGGCCGTCGACGACCACGCCGAGCACCCATTCCTTGATGTAGACGCGGTCGTCGCGGTGCTGCACCTCGAACATCAGCCGCGGCACCGACTCGTAGCCTTCGTAGGGGTCGCGCGAGTAGTCGCGCGGGTTGCCGGTGTCGGCCGAGAGCACGCGCGTGGCGGGTTCGCGTGCGCGCCAGTCGGCCCAGCTGGTGTGCGCCAGCGGCAGGCTGGCCAGCGGCGTGCCCTTCAGCGGCCCGCTGATGGCGCGGCCCATGATCTGCGACCACAGCGACTGCGTGCCCCGGTCGTAGAGCAGCACGTCGCTGTTGTAGAGCAGGCCGGAGACGCCGAAGCTCGCCTCCCGACCCGCCACGCGCGCGTCGAAGGCGATGCCGCTGCCGCACAGCGGGCAGTAGGTGACGGCCACCGGCCGGCCGTCGACGCGGTCGTTGACGATCTCGTGCCAGTTCAGGATGCGCACCGGGTAGGCGCGTGCGTCGCCGCCCAGGCGCAGGCCGAGCACGCGGTCCTTCGCCTCCAGGCCGCTGCGCTCGGCGGCGACGAAGCGCGGCCGGTCGATGGCCGGGATGCCGTCGCGCGGCGGCCCGCCCTGCGCGATCGCCGACGCCGGCACCAGCGCGCCCTGCAGGTCGAAGCCGTTCAGCGTCTGCGCGCGTGCCGCCGGCAGGCACAGCGCACCGGCCGCTGCCGTGGCCGAGGCCAGCAGCCTGCGGCGCGACACGCCGCCGGCGGCGCCACGGCGCGGACCAGGGCGCGGGCCAGGGCAGACGGCTTCGGCATGCATGGGCCTCAGTTCGCTGCCGGCCCGCCGCGGGTTACAGGCCGCGGGCCTGCAGCCCGCCCGGGGCAGCGGCCATGGCCAGCTGCGGCGTGCTCAGCGCAGGCCCTGCCACCATTTCCTGTTGACGCGCGGCGCCCCCAGCGTGACCACCTCGCCGATTTCCGGCGTGGCCAGCGGCAGGCCGCGCGCCTCGGCCAGGGCGGCAATGCGGTCCAGCGGCTCGCGCCAGCCGTGGAACGCCAAGTCGAAGGTGCTGTTGTGCACCGCCCAGAGCAGCTTGGCGCGCAGGTCGACGAAGGCCTGCACCGCCTCCTCGGGCTGCAGGTGCATGGCCGGCCAGTAGGCGTCGTAGGCGCCGTTCTCGAGCAGCGCCACATCGAAGGGGCCGGCCCGTTCGCCGATTTCGCGCAGGCCCGCGAAGTAGCCGGTGTCGCCGCTGAAGAAGATGCGCTGCGCGCCCGTGTCGATGACCCAGGAGGCCCACAGGGTGCTGTTGCGGTCGTTCAGCCAGCGGCCCGAGAAATGCTGCGCGGGCGTGGCGGTGACGCTGATGCCGCCGTGGCGCGAGGCCTGCCACCAGTCGAGCTCCTCGATGCGCTCGGCGGGCACGCCCATCTGCTGCAGCCGCGCGCCCACGCCCAGCGGCACGAAGTAGCGCTGCACGCGGCCGTTCAGCGCCGCGATGCTGCCGGCATCCAGGTGGTCGTAGTGGTCATGGGAGAGGACCAGGCCGTCGATCGGCGGCAGCTCCGCCGGCGCCAGCGGCGGCGGGTGGAAGCGCAGCGGACCGGCGAAGCTCAGCGGCGAAGCCCGCTCGCTGAACATCGGGTCGATCAGCCAGTAGCGTCCCTGCAGCTTCAGCAGGTGCGACGAATGCCCCAGGCGCACGATGTGCGCCGCGGCCGGATCCAGCGCGTCCAACGCTTCGCGGCTCAGCCGGCGCACCGGGATCGGGTCCACCGGCACCGTGCCCTCCTTCTTGGCAACGATGAACCGCGTCCAGATGTCCCACGCGCTGCGCGAGGGCTGGGCTTGCCCGTCGGCCGGGTTGCGGAAGCCGCAGGCGCCGTCGGATTGCGGCGAGTCGGCGATGCGCGCCGGGCAGCTGGGGCTGGCGACGGCGCCGTTCAGCGCGCACAGCAAGGCCAGGCAAGGCGGCCAGGCAGCAATGGATCGCATCGTTTCGTCAGCGTTTCGCTCCGCGCGGGCCCGACGCAGTTTGGTCGCGGCGCCGCCCGCCAGCGGTGCGCGACCATAACCGAGTCGCGACGCCGCTGCAGCGCGACGGCCTTGCACCGCACGCGGCGCCGGCGTGTGGATACTGGCGGCTGGCGCAGCGCGCTGCGCCGCCCCGGAGACGCCCATGAGCAGCGACAACTTCCATCCCGTGCCCGACCGGCAGGGTGCCAACCTCTACGACACCGACCCCGATCTGCGCAGGCTGCTGGCGCTGTACCTGCCGCCCGCCGTGCTGGCGCACCTGCAGCCGCAGCTGCAGCGCCTGGGGGCTTTGGCTGGCGGCGTGCTGGATGCGCTGGCGCAGACCGCCGACAAGCACCCGCCCACGCTCGAGCACCGCACACGCAGCGGCCTGGACCTGCAGCGCATCGTCAAGCATCCGGCCTACGTGGAGATGGAGCGCGTGGCCTTCGGCGAATACGGCCTGGCGGCCATGTCGCACCGCGGCGGCGTGCTCGGCTGGCCGGAGCCGCTGCCGCCGGCGGCCAAGTACGCGTTGACCTACCTGTTCGTGCAGGCCGAGTTCGGCCTGTGCTGCCCGCTGTCGATGACCGATTCGCTGACGCGCACGCTGCGCCGCTTCGGCTCGCCTGCGCTGGTCGAGCGCTACCTGCCCGGGCTGACGACGCAAACCATCGACGACCTGACGCAGGGCGCGATGTTCATGACCGAGCAGGGCGCCGGCTCCGACGTGGCCGCCACCGCGACCCGTGCCGTGGCCGACGGCGACGCCTTCTTGCTTCATGGCGACAAGTGGTTCTGTTCCAACCCCGACGCCGGCCTGGCGATGGTGCTGGCGCGCATCGACGGCGCGCCCGCGGGCATGAAGGGGGTGTCGCTGTTCCTGCTGCCGCGCACGCTGCCCGACGGCACGGTGAACGCCTACCGCATCGTGCGGCTGAAGGACAAGCTGGGCACGCGCTCCATGGCCAGCGGCGAGATCCGCCTCGAAGGCGCGCGCGCCTTCCTTGTCGGCGAGGCCGGCCGCGGCTTCCAGCAGATGGCCGACATGGTGAACAACTCGCGGCTGAGCAACGGCGTGCGCGCCGCCGGCCTGATGCGCCGCGCCTTCGGCGAGGCGCTGTTCGTCGCACGCGAGCGCCGCGCCTTCGGCCGGCGGCTCGTCGACCTGCCGCTGATGCGTCGGCAGCTGCTCAAGCTGCTGCTGCCCACCGAGCAGGCGCGCTGCATGGTCTTCCAGTCGGCCGAGGCGCTGCGCCGTGCCGATGCCGGCGAGGCCGGGGCGCATGCGCTGGTGCGCATCCTGACGCCGCTGATCAAGTTCCGCGCCTGCCGCGACGCGCGACGCGTCACCGGCGACGCCATGGAGGTGCGTGGCGGTTGTGGCTACATCGAGGACTGGGCCGACCCCAGGCTGTTGCGCGATGCGCACCTGGGCTCGATCTGGGAGGGTACGAGCAACATCGTCGCGCTGGACGTTCTGCGCGCGGTGCGGCGCGAAGGCTCGCTGCAGGCGCTGCAGCGGCACGTGCAGGGCCTGCTGGCCGGCTCGCCGCTGCACCCGCAGGCGCGCCGCGTGTTCGAGGCCACGCTGGACCGCGCCGTGCAGCGCGCGGCCGGCCTCGCCGAGGCCGGCCAGGCCGGCGACGCGCTGGCAAGACAGGTGGCCTCGTCGCTGTACCACCTGACGACGGCCGCGGCGATGGCCTGGGAAGCCGGCGGCATGCGCTCGGCGCGGCGCATGGCGCTGGCCCAGCTGGTCCTGCGCCAGCGCGTGCTGCCGCAGGATCCGCTGGGTGGCGACGACGCCGAGCCGCCCTGGCTGCCGGCGCTGCTCGAGACCGACCGGGATCCGGCCGACCCCGCCACGGTGAACCTGCTCTGAGCTGGCCGGCGGCGGCCGCGCTGCCGGCGCTGGCACGCAGGCGCCCTGGGCAAGCGCCCAGTCGGCTCAGCCTTCCAGCACCTCGGCCAGCGTCAGCTGCCGCAGTCGGGCGCCTTGCCTGAAGGCCTGGGTGCGTGCGTCGGGTGCCAGCAGCAGTGCGTCGATCAGCGGCTCGGCGGCGGTGGCCGCCGCATCGCACAGCAGCACGTAGCGCTTGGCGGGTTCCTCGTCGAGGCGCGCCACCCAGCCGAGCTGCTGCAACAGCTCGATCACCGGCTCGATGCGCAGCGGGTCGACCCGCTGGCGCGACGCGAGCTCGGACAGGCTCAGGCCGTGCGGCGGCAGCGCACGGTCCTGCTGCAGTTCGCGCAGCGTGGACAGTGCCAGCGCGAAGCGGTGGCCCGGCGCGTCGCTGAAGGGCGCCAGGTGCATCTGCAGGCTGGGCGCATAGGCGGCGACGACGGCCCCGAAGAGCACGATCAGCCAGACCAGGTAGATCCACAGCAGCAGGATCGGCAGCGTGGCGAAGGCCCCGTAGATCACCGAGATGCCGGGGACTGCCGCTACGTACCAGGCCAGGCCACGCTTGGCCGCTTCCAGCCCGACCGCGACGAAAAGCCCGCCGGCCAGGGCGTGGTGCCAGCGCACTTCGGTGTTCGGCACGTAGCGGAACAGCGCGGCGGCGCACAGCATCAGCAGCAGGAACTCCAGCAGCTGCAGCGCCAGCGCCACGCCGCCGGGCAAGGCGCCGGCCAGGCCGCCGCTGGCCGTGAACGCCAGCGAGCTCAGGCTCAGGCTCATGCCCAGCAGCAGCGGCCCGAGCGTGAGGGCCGCCCAGTACACCAGCACGCGCTGCGCCAACGGCCGCGGCTTGCGCACACGCCAGATGCCGTTGAGGGTGCGGTCGATGGTGAGCATCAGCGCCAGGGCGCTGAGCAGCAGCACCACCAGCCCGGCGCCGCCCAGACGGCTGGCCTTGGCCGCGAACTGCGTCAGCGTGCCCAGCACCGGCTTGGCGAGGCTGTCGGGCACCAGGCTGTTCAGGAAGTACTGCTGCAGCGCCGCCTGGAACTTGGCGAACACCGGGAAGGCCGAGAACAGCGCCAGCATCACCGTCAGCAGCGGCACCATGGTGATCAGCGTGGTGAAGGTCAGGCTGGCGGCGCTGGTGCCCAGGCGGTCCTCGCGGAAGCGCTGGCGCAAGGTGCGTGCGGTCTCGAACCAGGGCCAGGTGCGCAACAGCTGCAGCAGCGACGCCAGCAGCCCCGTGCCGCGTTGCCACAGGCCGGTGCGCGTAGTCATGCTGGCTATGATGCCAGCATGCAGCCCCACCCCACCCCGGCCAGCGGCCTCGGCATGGATGCGGTCGTGCGCGCCACGCGCTGGCTGGCCGTGGCCAGCACGGCAGGCCTGGTCGTGCTCGGCCTGGCCTGGGAGCTCTGGCTCGCCCCCACGGGCCGCGGCACCTGGGCGGTGAAGGTGCTGCCGTTGCTGCTGGCGCTGCCCGGGCTGTGGTGGGCGCGCATGTACACCTACCGCTGGCTCAGCCTGCTGGTGTGGCTGTACTTCACCGAAGGCGTGGTGCGGGCCTACGGCGACCAGGGCCTGTCGGCGCATCTGGCGAACGCGCAGTGGCTGCTGAGCCTGCTGCTGTTCGTCGCCTGTGCGCTGCACGTGCGCTGGCGGCTGCACCGCGCCAAGCGGAGCGCGCCCACGTGACGGCGCTGCTGCAGGCGCTGCGCGCTTGCGTCGGCAGCGAGCACGTGCTGACCGAAGGCGACCTGTCGGCCTACGAGCTCGACTGGCGCAGGCGCTTCCGCGGACGCGCGCTGGCGGTGGTGCGGCCGGCCGACACCGCGCAGGTGGCAGCGGTGCTGCGGGCCTGCGCCGCGCACGGTGCCAGCGTGGTGCCGCAGGGCGGCAACACCGGGCTGGTGGGTGGCGGCGTGCCCGACGGCAGCGGCACGCAGGTGCTGCTCAGCCTGACGCGGTTGCACCGTGTGCGTGGCATCGATGCGGCCAACCTGACGATGACGGTGGAGGCCGGCTGCGTGTTGCAGGCGGCGCAGCAGGCGGCGGCCGACGCCGGACTGTGGCTGCCCCTGAGCCTGGCGGCCGAGGGCAGCTGCACCATCGGCGGCAACCTGGCGACCAACGCCGGCGGCACGCAGGTGCTGCGCTTCGGCAATTCGCGCGAGCTGTGCCTGGGCCTGGAGGTGGTGACGGCCGACGGCCAGGTGTGGGACGGCCTGTCGGGCCTGCGCAAGGACAACACCGGCTACGACCTGCGCGACCTGTTCATCGGCAGCGAGGGCACGCTGGGCATCATCACCGCCGCCACGCTGAAGCTGCATCCGCGGCCTGCCGCCACCGGCACGGCGCTGGCCGCCGCCGCGTCGCTGCAGCAGTGCGTGGCGCTCCTCGGCCTGGCCCAGGCGCGCCTGGGCGCCGCACTCACCGGCTTCGAGGTCATGAACCGCTTTTCGCTGGAGCTGGTGGCCAGGCACTTCCCCGCGCTGCCCCGGCCGTTGCCGCCGGCCGCATGGACGGTGCTGCTGCAGCAGGCCGACTGCGAAGGCGAGGCCCAAGCGCGGGCGCGGCTGGAGGCTGTGCTGCAGGCGGCCCTCGAGGCCGGCCTGATCGACGACGCGGTGGTGGCCGAGAGCCTGGCGCAGTCGCGGGCGCTGTGGCATCTGCGCGAATCGATCCCGCTGGCCCAGGCCCAGGAAGGACCGAACATCAAGCACGACATCTCGGTGCCGGTGTCGGTCATCCCGGCCTTCGTGGAGCGCACGGACGCGGCGCTGGCACGCGCCTTCCCCGGCATGCGGCTTGTGAACTTCGGCCACCTGGGCGACGGCAACCTGCACTACAACGTGCAGGCGCCCGAGGGCGTGCCGGCGCAGCAGTTCCTGGACGCCGAAGAGCACGCGGTGAATGCCGTCGTCTACGACGCCGTGGTGGCGGCGGGCGGCTCGATCTCGGCCGAACACGGCGTGGGCGCCCTCAAGCGCGACGAACTGGCGCGGCGCAAGTCGCCGGTGGCGCTGCAAATGATGCGCGCGATCAAGCAGGCACTCGATCCGCAGGGCCGGCTGAATCCCGGGCGGGTGCTGTAGTCGCCGGCATCCGGCGCGGGCGGTTTCCCGCTGGTGCGCCGCCCGGACGGCGGCTTGCAGAGGCTGCGGGCACGGCGCCCCCCGGCGACGACGGCCGGCGCCGCGCCGCGCCGAGGCCTATTGCACGGGGCCCTTCAGCGCCGCCGGCAGCGGCAGCGACACGACCTCGATGCCCTCGTCCTGCAATGCACGGCGCTCGTCCGGCGTGGCCTGGCCGCGGATCGCGCGCGACTCGATCTCGCCGTAGTGGATGCGCCGCGCCTCCTCGGGGAAGCGCTGCCCGACGTCGTCGGTGTGCTCGAGCATGCGACGTACCGCGTCCACCCATTGGGTCTGCAGGTCCGGCGCGGTGTCGGCGGCAGGCCGCACATGCGCCTGCGGGCGCTGCGCCGACAAGTTGAGCCGCGGCGCGCTGGGCATGCGGCTGACGATGCGGTCGCTGCACAGCGGACACTCGATCAGCCCGCGTCCGTTCTGCGCCATGAACTCTTCCTCGGAGGCGAACCAGCCTTCGAATCCGTGGCCGTTGCTGCAGCGCAGGTTGAGCACCTTCATTGGGTGGATTATCCCCGCGACGCCGCCAGCGGCTCGATCCAGTCCAGCGCCCAGTGACCGGCGCGCCACTTCTGCAGCCAGAGCAGGCCGATCACCGTCTTCATGTCGCTGAGCGCGCCCGCCGCGGCCATGCGGTCGAGGTCCGCTTCGCTCATCAGGCACAGCTCGATGAACTCGCCCGCGTCCAGACGCTGCGCGCCGGCGATCAGGCCGCGCGCGAACCAGATCTCGATGCCCTCGGTGGAGTACGCGGCGGCGTTGTGCCAGACGCCGGCGCGGGCCCATTCGCGTGCCTGGTAGCCGGTCTCCTCGAGCAGCTCGCGGCGTGCGGTGTCCAGGGCGGATTCGCCCGGGTCGATCTTGCCGGCCGGAAACTCCAGCAGCACCCGGCCCACCGGATAGCGGAACTGCCGCTCGAGCACGAGGCGGCCGTCGTCGAGCAAGGGCACGATCGCCACCGCGCCCGGGTGCACCACGTACTCGCGCGTGGCGACGCTGCCGTCGGGCAGCCGGACGCGGTCGCGGCGCATCTCGAGGAAGCTGCCGCGCACCAGCAGGTCGCCGCCGTCGTGTTGTTCACGCAGGTGCGCGTCGCCGTCGTCGGCAGCCGGTTCCGGGGGGGCGGTCATGGGTGTCGCCCCGCAGCCGGGGAGCGGCGCTCGCTCAGGTGGCCAGCGCCTTGATGATGGCGTCGCGGCACAGATCCATCAGGCCGCCCGGCAGCAGGCCGAAACCGAGCACGGCCGCGCCGTTGACGGCCAGCAGCGCGCTGAAACCCTGCCCGCGCGCCAGCGGCTCGGCACGGGACGCCTCGTCGAAGAACATGATCTTGACGACGCGCAGGTAGTAGAACGCGCCGACCAGCGACATCAGCACCGCGAACACCGCCAGCCAGATGTGACCCGCCTGGCCCGTGGCCAGCAACGCCTGGAGGATCGACAACTTGGCGTAGAAGCCCACCATCGGCGGCACGCCGGCCAGCGAGAACATGAACACCGTCATCACGCCGGCCAGCCAGGGGCTGCGCCGTGCCAGCCCGGACAGGTCGGAGAGCTCCTCGCTCTCGAAGCCTTGCGACGACAGGTACAGGATCAGCCCGAAGGTGCCCAAGGTGGTCAGCACGTAGGTGACGATGTAGAACATCGCCGCGCTGTAGGCGTTGCCGGCCGACAGCGTGTTGCCCTGCACCACGCCGACGCTCAGGCCCAGCAGCACGAAGCCCATCTGCGCGATCGTGGAATAGGCCAGCATGCGCTTCAGGTTGGTCTGCGCGATGGCCGCCAGGTTGCCGACCACCAGCGAGCCCACCGCCAGCACGACGAGCATCTGCTGCCAGTCGTAGGCCAGCCCGGACATGCCTTCGACCAGCAGCCGGATGATGATCGCGAAGGCGGCCAGCTTCGGCGCACCGCCGATCAGCAGCGTGACCGCCGTGGGCGCGCCCTGGTAGACGTCGGGCACCCACATGTGGAAGGGCACGGCGCCGAGCTTGAAGGCCAGGCCGGCGACGACGAAGACCACGCCGAAGACCAGCACCTCCTTGTTGATGCGGCCGGTGCCGATGGCCTTGAAGACCTCGCCCAGGTCCAGCGAGCCGGTGGCGCCGTACATCATCGACAGGCCGTAGAGCAGGAAGCCGCTGGCCAGCGCGCCGAGCACGAAGTACTTCATCGCCGCCTCGGTGGCGGGCGCGTGGTCGCGGCGCATGGCCGTCAGCGCATACAGCGACAGGCTCATCAGCTCCAGGCCCAGGTAGATGACCAGGAAGTTGTTCGCCGAGACCATCACCGAGATGCCCAGGTAGACGAACAGCGCGAGCGTGAAGAACTCGCCCTTGAGCATGTCGCGCGAGGCCAGGTAGTGCTGCGCGTAGGCGATGCTGATCATCATTGCCACCGCGGCGAAGAACGCCAGCAGGTGGCCCATCGGGTCGGTGACGACCATGGCCTGCATGCCGTACATCGTCAGGCCGCTGTCGAAGTAGGCCAGGTGCATGGCGGCCACCGCGGCCAGCGTCAGCTGGGTCAGCCACAGCGTGGGCCGGCGCTGCGGGTCGCGCACCCACAGGTCGACCAGCGTGATCACGCAGGCCATCACCAGCAGCAGCAGCTCCGGGTAGATCACCAGCCAGTTCATCGTGTTCGTCGGGCTTGTGTTCATCGTGCCCACCCTAGTTCAGCTTCGAGGTGGCCACGTGGCGCAGCAGCTCCGTCACGGACACCTGCATCACGTCGGTGAAGGGTTTCGGGTACACGCCCATCCACAGCACCGCCGCGGCCAGCAGCGCGAGCATCAGGAACTCGCGCGCATTGATGTCCGCGAGCTCCTTGACATGCTCGTTGGCGACGGCGCCGAAGTACACGCGCTTGACCATCCAAAGCGTGTACGCGGCGCCGAAGACCAGCGCCGTGGCCGCCAGGGCCCCGATCCAGAAGTTGGCCTGCACCGCGCCGAGGATGACCATCCACTCGCCGACGAAGCCGGCGGTGCCGGGCAGGCCGCAGTTGGCCATCGCGAACAGCACCGCGAAGGCGGTGAACTTGGGCATGGTGTTGACCACCCCGCCGTAGTCGGCGATCTGGCGCGAGTGCACGCGGTCGTAGAGCACGCCGATGCACAGGAACATGGCGCCGGAGACGAAGCCGTGCGCGATCATCTGC
>Ga0105096_10001276_pt1 | contig 10220 bp, 9 predicted proteins | sample PPLLak3cmMay2015_FD_87036 | JGI IMG/M metagenome (GOLD analysis project Ga0105096, IMG submission 87036) | Freshwater sediment microbial communities from Prairie Pothole Lake near Jamestown, North Dakota, USA - PPLs Lake P7 Core (1) Depth... | ecosystem: Environmental > Aquatic > Freshwater >...
CTGGCAAAACAAGCCTGGTCAAGGCGCTGGTAGAGCGTTGTAAAAAGCTCGTAGTGTCGGTCTCACACACAACCCGACCGATGCGCCCCGGCGAAAAGGATGGGGTCAATTACCATTTTGTTCCGGAAACGGTCTTTCTCGCCATGCTCGAGCGCGCCGAGTTCCTGGAGCACGCGCGGGTTTTCGGCAATCTTTATGGTACCTCCGGCGTCTGGGTGGAACAACAGCTCAAACGCGGCAACGACATCATTCTGGAAATCGACTGGCAGGGCGCGCAACAAGTCAAACGCCTGCTACCCCAAACACGAGCCATTTTCATCCTGCCGCCCTCGCGCGAGGCACTGCAGCATCGACTTAAGCTCCGTGGGCAGGATGACCCCGGCATCATCGAGACACGCATGAATGTCGCCGTAGAGGAAATGTCGCATTACGTAGAGAGCGATTACCTGGTGGTAAACAGCGACTTTGACCAGGCGCTGGATGAACTACAGTCCATTGTAAGCAGCCAGCGCCTGCTCACCGTAAGGCAGCAGGAAGTCTTGATCGACATGCTGCAGGACCTCCTCAGCTAGTATTTCCTACGCTATCGAACCCAAGCGCTGAGGGCGTATCAGAAATTATTAACGCTGGACGCACCCCCTGGACATCGCGCTATAATTAAAGGTTCCTCCGGGACAGCATCGTTATCTGGCAAGGAGCGGAGCGCCAAGATCTCCGCCGCGCCGACTTAAATTAACCCTGTGTCCGCAAGAAATGTACCTTGTTGTGGCACACGCTATATAGGAAGTACTGAAAAATGGCACGTGTAACCGTTGAAGATTGTCTGGAAAACGTTGCAAACCGCTTCGAACTGGTCATGGTCGCCAGCAAGCGAGCCCGACAGTTGGCCACTGGTGGCAGAGATCCCCTGGTGCAGGAAGAATCGGACAAGCCGACTGTGATTGCCCTGCGCGAAATTGCCGAGGGCTTTATTACCAACGAAATTCTCCGCCGTGAGAGTGAAATGGAAGCCGAGGAAGAGTTAGCTGAAGTAATGGATGCCAGCGAAGCGCTATAAGCGTTGCGGGTGTCTCTGGCACGAGTCATAGGTCGACGACATGCAAACCCTGGATACCCTGAACACCACCCTACGAAGTTACCTCAATCCCGAGCAGGCCAACCACGTCAACAGGGCCTATTTTTTTGCTGAACAAGCACATTACGGCCAGCGACGCCGCAGCGGCGAGCCCTATGTAACACACCCTCTTGCGGTGGCCAGCATTCTCGCCGACATGCATATGGACCATCAAAGCCTAATGGCCGCAATGCTGCATGATGTCATTGAAGATACCGGCATCGAGAAGTCCGCCATTGGCGAACAGTTTGGCTCCACAGTGGCAGAGCTGGTGGACGGGGTAAGTAAGTTGTCGCAAATGGAATTCCAGTCCCTGGAAGAAAAGCAGGCGGAAAACTTCCAGAAAATGGCGCTGGCCATGGCGCAGGATATTCGCGTCATTCTGGTCAAGCTGGCCGACCGGCTACACAACATGCGTACGCTTGGCGTACTGAAATCCGCCAAGGCGCGTCGTATCGCCCGGGAGACGCTCGATATTTACTCTCCCATCGCCATGCGTCTTGGCATGAACAGCGTGCGCATGGAGTTTGAGGACCTGGGCTTCAGCACCCTCTACCCGATGCGAGCCAGCCGAATCGACGCCGCCCTGCGCCAGGCCAGAGGCCACCGCAAGGAGTTGGTGGAGAAAGTTCGCAACCAGATCAAGGTTACCCTGGAACAGGAAGGCCACCAGGTTTCCGTAGTGGGGCGCGAAAAACACCTGTACAGCATCTACAAGAAAATGAAATCCAAGCGAAAATCTTTTTCCGAGATCATGGATATCTACGCTTTCCGCATCATCGTGGATTCAGTCGACACCTGTTATCGGGTGCTGGGCTGCATCCACAGCCTGTACAAACCAGTACCCGGAGAATTCAAGGATTACATCGCCATTCCCAAAGCCAATGGCTATCAATCCCTGCACACCGTACTGATGGGTATGCACGGCGTCCCCATAGAAGTTCAGATCCGCACCCAGGAGATGGAAGACATGGCGAACAACGGTATCGCCGCCCATTGGTTATACAAAAGTGACGGTCAGTCTACCAAGGGGAGCCACACCCGCGCGCGGGAGTGGGTGCAGGGTTTGCTGGAGATGCAGCAGCGGGCGGGTAATTCCCTGGAGTTTATCGAGAGCGTCAAAATTGACCTCTTCCCTGATGAGACTTATGTCTTTACTCCCAAAGGTCGCATTCTTGAACTGCCCAGGCGCGCCACCGCCGTGGATTTTGCTTATGCCGTGCACACAGACGTGGGCAATAGCTGCGTAGCATGTCGTATAAACCGACGTCTGGCGCCCTTGTCCGAGCCGCTGCAGAGCGGCCAGACAATAGAGATCCTTACATCCTCCGGCGCACGACCCAACCCCGCCTGGCTCGACTACGCAGTCACCGCCAAGGCGCGCTCTAATATCCACCATTTCCTCAAAAACCAGACCCGGGATGACTCGGTGGCGCTGGGGCGCAGCCTGCTCGACAAAGGACTAATGGGGTTTGGCAGCAAACTGGAGAGCCTTCCCGAAGAGAAGCTCGCGGGCTTTCTATCACAGCAGCGGTACGAACACCTGGACGATCTGCTGGTGGATGTGGCTCGCGGCAATCGCCTGCCAGGCTTCACTGCGCAACAATTGCTCAGCGGCGTGGGAGGGGGGGGACAATTACAGCAGAACGGTGGGAGCACCCAACCGGTTGCCATCTGCGGAACCGAAGGTTTCATGGTCAGCTATGCGCGCTGCTGCCATCCCATTCCTGGCGACTCTATTGAGGGTTACCTGAGCCTCGAAAAGGGCGTGGTGGTGCACCGGGCACAGTGCCATAACCTGGTCGATATACGGGATCACAACGAACGGGGCATCGCATTGCGCTGGGATGAAGATGTGGAAGGCGAATACTCTGCCGAACTGCGCGTCGAGGTCGAGAACCGTCGCGGCATGATCGCCGTCATAGCCACCCGCATCAACAGCATGGGCGTTAATATTGAAAAGATATCCACCGAAGACAAGGACTATCAATTCACCTACGTCAATCTTGAACTGTTGGTAAAGGGTCGGGTGCACCTGGCTCGCATCATGAAACGTTTACGCACCATCAACCATGTGCGCAAAGTTATCAGAGTCAAAAACTAGGCGCGTGCGCCTGACCTCAACACTACTGGAGCCCTGCTTTGAGTAATCGCGCCATCGTCTCCACACCCGATGCCCCTGCTGCCATCGGGCCCTATTCACAGGCGGTCAAGGTTGGCAATACCGTCTGGCTCTCCGGCCAGATCCCGCTGGTGCCTGGCACCACAGAACTGGTGGCCGGAGACATCTCCGCGCAAGCCACCCAGGCCTTCAGGAACCTGGCTGCGGTGGCAGAAGCGGCCGGCGGAGGTCTCAAGAATGCCGTCAAAATCAATCTTTCGCTGACTAACCTGGAGCACTTCGGGGACGTGAACTTGGTGATGGCGCAATTCTTTCAAGAACCTTTCCCTGCCCGCGCCTGTGTGCAAGTCGCCGCTTTGCCTAAAGGTGCGCAAATCGAGATCGAAGCTATCCTGGTGCTTTAGTGCGCGGCCAGCAGCGCGCCGTAACCTGTTTTATAGTCGGGATAGATCAGCTGGTAGCCGCTGCCATGCAGGGCGCTATTGCGGCAGCGCTTGTGGCCGGCGGTGTTGTGCCGCGTAGGGTCATCGCCTGCAGCCGGCAGCACAACCAGCTGGTCTTGCAAACCCATTTCCCTGGCCAACCAGGATTCCACCTCATAGCGCGGTGCGGGCAGGTCATCTACGCCAAGGTAGACCGGTAGCAGCGTCTTGCCCGCCGCAGCCAACTGCAACAGATGGGCAAGAAAGCCCGCGCAATCTTCCCGATGGATGCGGTTGGTGTAACTCACGGGCGTCGGCGGACACAGCTCTCCCCGTCGGATGCGCGATAACAAGCGGCCGCCCGGAACACCGTAAATACCTGCGAAACGCACCACGGAGGCATTGTGTCCTGAATCCAGCAATCGCTGCTCGGCGGCAATGATCTCCACGGCCCAAGGGTCATCCATGGTTAGCGCGCTGCCCTCATCCACCCAACCTCCCTGTGCCTCGGCAAAAACGCGAGTGCTGCTCGCCATCAGGATATGGTGGGGCTGGTGCGGCCCAAGGCCAGCCAGCAAATTACTCATAGCTGTTTGAAAGCCGGCCTTATAACCAGCTATTGAACGATCAGCTGGGTTGAAGGTTGCCAGCACAAAATCCGGCCGCAGCTGTGCCATGAAATCCAGACTCCCAGGTTGCGTATAGTTGGCCGCCTGGCCGGTAAACTTCGCAGGCAACTTTGCTGTGTTGCGCCGCACGCCTGTCACACGCCAGCCCTGCTCCAACATCAATAGACCCGTGCGGATGCCCACATCACCACAGCCGACAATCAGCACAGAACTTGTCTTCATATACGCATCACTCACTGGTTACACTAGGCATGACGTAGACTATGTACATCGCTGGCAAAGCCGGGACTCTATGACATTAACAGAACTGCGCTACCTTGTGGCCCTGTCTGAGACTGGCCACTTTCGCAAAGCGGCTGAGCAGTGCAACGTCAGCCAGCCCACGCTGAGTATTGCCATCAAGAAACTCGAGGAGGAACTGGGCATCAGCCTGTTCGAACGCGCGCGCCACAAAGTGGCGACGACCCCCACCGGCGAGCGCATCGTGGAGCAGGCGCGCACCGTGCTGCGCGAAACACAAAACCTGCGCCAGCTGGCGGAACTTGGCAAGGATCCACTGGGGACCATGCTCTCGGTCGGTGCGATTTACACCGTGGGCCCCTACCTGTTTCCCCGCTTGGTGAGTGGGCTACAGCGGCTGGCTCCTAAGATGCCCTTGTTTATTGAGGAAAACTACACCGCCAGCCTGCGCGGAAAATTGAGCAGCGGCGAGCTGGACGCCATTTTCGTGGCGCTGCCATTCACCGAAACAGACGTGGTGACACGCACACTTTATGAGGAACCGTTTGTGGTGCTGTTACCGCAGGACCACGCACTCGCCGGGCAAGCGCAAATCGACTCCAGTGCACTGGCCGCACAGCGGGTTTTGCTGATGGGTGAAGGTCACTGTTTTCGCGACCAGGTGCTGGAGGCCTGTCCGGGACTACAACAGGCGATACGCGAGAGCCATGCGCAGGGCAATGCGGTGGTGGAAGGCAGTTCCCTGGAAACCCTCAAGCACATGGTAGCCAGCGGCCTTGGCATCACCGTGCTGCCGCAGTCAGCGGCCAGGGAGGCTACCTATGGCGAACATACGCTGGCTGTACGCCCGTTTGCCGACCCGGCGCCAAAGCGCAGTATCGCCCTGGCCTGGCGCGTGAGTTATCCACGCCCCGAGGCCATTGATGTTCTCATTGACGCCCTGCGCTCCCATTAGCAACGCCATGCAGGGCATCGCCAATGTTTCGGTGCGCGAACTGCGCGGGGTGGGGCCGAAGCTGGCGCAGAAACTGGCCGAATACGGCGTGCAGCATGTGGAAGATCTGCTGTTCCACCTGCCCCTGCGCTACCAGGATCGTACCAGGGTCACCGCCATTGCCGCTGCCAGGGAAGGCTTTGATGTGGTGATCGAAGGAGACGTGCGGGCAGCCGACGTGGTATTCGGGCGCCGCCGTAGTCTGGTGGCGCGCATCCAGGACGGCAGCGGTACGCTGACCCTGCGCTTTTTCCATTTTTCCGCCGCGCAGAAAAACAACTTGCAGCCGGGCTCTCGCCTGCGATGTTTCGGCCAGGTGCGCCGCGGCAGCAGCGGCCTGGAAATGTACCATCCGGAATACCGTGTCCTGCAGGAGCAGGAGACTGCTGTAGAAGAGGCGCTGACCCCGATCTACCCTACCACCGCCGGTATCGGCCAGAACCAGTGGCGCAAGCTGTGTGAGCAAGCGCTCACCCACTTGCAACGGCAGCAGGTGGTTGAGCTGCTCCCGCCCAGTGACAAATACCCCTATGAACTGACCCGGGCCCTGTACTACCTGCACGCGCCACCGCCGGACGCCTCTCTGGACCTGTTGCGCGAAGGCCGCCATCCGGCGCAATTGAGACTCGCGCTGGAGGAACTGGTGGCGCATAACCTGACCCTGCACCGCCTGCGCGAGCGGCAACAGCGCGAGGGAGCGCCGTCCCTGCCGCACAATCCGCGGGTGCTGAATTCGTTTCTTTCCAGCCTCCCTTTTACTCCCACCAATGCCCAATTGCGGGTGCTGCGGGAAATCGCTGTGGATCTGGCCAAACCCGTGCCCATGATGCGCCTGGTACAGGGTGACGTAGGGTCGGGCAAAACCTTGATCGCCGCCGGGGCCGCTTTGCAGGCGATCGGTAATGGCTACCAGGTCGCGATCATGGCGCCGACCGAGATTCTGGCGGAGCAGCACTGGCGCAGCTTCGGCCAGTGGTTCGAACCGCTTGATATCAGCATGGAGTGGTTGAGTGGCCGCACCAAGGGCAGCAAGCGGAGCAATACCCTGGGGCGTATTGCGTCAGGAGAGGCGAGTTTGGTTATCGGCACCCACGCCTTGTTCCAGGATGATGTCGCTTTTGCGCGCCTGGGCCTGGCGATTGTGGATGAGCAGCACCGTTTCGGCGTCCATCAGCGTCTCGCCCTGACCCGCAAAACCAACGCCGCGCTGGGCCAACCCCACCAGTTGGTGATGACCGCGACACCTATCCCGCGCACGCTGTCCATGGTGGCCTACGCTGACCTGGATTGCTCGATCATCGACGAATTACCGCCAGGCCGGCCGGCGGTAACCACCGCCTTGGTGGACAGCAGCCGGCGCGACGAGGTCACGGCTCGGGTCGCGGCTGCCTGCGGCGCGGGACGTCAGGCCTATTGGGTCTGCACACTCATTGAAGAAAGCGATGTATTGCAGGCGCAGGCGGCGGAGGCGACCGCAGCAGAATTGCGCGAAGCCCTGCCGCACCTCGCCATCGGGCTCATTCACGGGCGCCTGAAACCAGTAGAGAAAGAAGCGATGATGGTGGCGTTCAAGAGCGGCGAGCTGTCCCTGCTGGTAGCCACCACCGTAATCGAGGTTGGAGTGGACGTGCCCAATGCCAGCCTGATGATTATCGAAAATCCCGAGCGCCTGGGTCTGGCGCAGCTGCACCAACTGCGCGGCAGGGTGGGCCGCGGTGCGCAGGCCAGCCACTGCGTCCTGCTCTACCAGACGCCGTTGTCGGCCAGCGGCAAGCAACGGCTAGCCGTATTGCGGGAAAGTTCCGACGGCTTCTATATCGCCGAGAAGGACCTGGAGCTACGCGGACCCGGCGAAGTGCTCGGCACCCGGCAGACCGGCCTGATGGAGTTCCGGATCGCGGAGCTGCCGGCGCACAATCACCTGCTGGACGAGGTGCAGGCTATTGCGGACATGATCCGCGAAGCACGCCCGGAGCTGGCTGATCCGTTGATTCAGCGGTGGACCGGGACTAGCCAGCAGTTTGCCAAGGTTTGAACTCGTTCGGGCTATTACAATACTGTTTCCGGCGAGGATGCGGGGTTTGCAGATTGCACCCGACATTTGGCGAAACGAACGCTACTCAAAAAAATTTAGAATGGAATGTCATCTACATCGAAATCAGCCGGAGTGTCATTGGGGGGAAAGGGAGGTGGTCCGCCCGCAGTAACTGAAGTTCCGCCCCCGAGTGTATTTATTTTCCATCCTTGAAGATTATTGAAATAGCGGCCGTTGTACTCTCGCCCACGGATATCAAAGGTGACCGTGACTTCCTGCCCGACCTGCAAGTTATCGAGTAAGCCTACCTTGTCCTGGACAAATTCGAGATTGATTTCCTGCGGGTACTTACCGTCCTGAACAATGACAACCATTTCCCGTTTTGTGAAACCACTATCGAAGGTCTGTACCGGCTGAATGAGCTTCACTTTTCCCGTCAAATCATACGCCACTTGATCATTTCCTTTTTATCAAACCCTTGCCCAAATGGCGGCTACAGTCTAGCCCGTCGGTAGTAAGGTGTGTAGTTGCGGCATAGCACTATCTGGAAAAAATCCCCCGCCAACGCCGTTCCAGTTGCTCCACGCCCATCGCATTGAGCGTCTTGATATTCCTGTCAGGAATCTGGTGCGGATCGGCACTGTCCTCTAGTACGCGGCTTAACATATCTTCCCGCAACAGATGGATTAGCGGATACGGCGCGCGGTTGCTGTAGTGACTGGCGGCGTCAGGGGCCTCGCCGGCAAAGCGGTACTGTGGGTGAAAACTGGCCAGCTGCACCACTCCATCCAGGCCGGCTTCCAGCAACAACTCCTGGGCATCATCGAGGAACCATAGATAGTCTGAAAAATCGTGCAGTGCGTGCGGAAATGCGAGCAGGGTGGTGGCGATGTCCTGCTCGGTGCTGCGCTGCAACAGATCCAGTTCCTGCAGGAACGCCCTGCGCAATTGCACGGTGTCGCTGGCTTCGCTGACCGCAATGCGCAGGTTGGATGCGTTTAACAGAGGGCGGGCGAAGGGGCACAGGTTCAGGCCGACGACAAACTCGTCCAGCCACAATCGTATATGACGCTCAACGAGCCCGGTCACCGGCAATGCCTGTATAACCGGGCGCGCATCAGGCCATGATGGCCGGCAACTCTTTCTGCAGTGCCACTTTGTCTTTGGTCGCATCGCCGGTCAGGGCAAACCCCAGCAGCTTGCCGGCGCTGTCGCGGAACTGTGCCTTGACGTTATTGCCGTCGGACTCGATGGTCCACTGGCCCTGCGTGCCCGGCGCCACCGGGGCGACGACCACCGGACAGGCCGGGGTCTTGATGGTCACCGGCATGGCCGGGTAGCTCACTTCGGTGGGCTCGCCCGCGAGGGTTTTGCCCAGCGCTTTGGCAGCCGCCATCAATGGCGCGACATAGACCAGCACATGGCCGTTGACCTCGGCGCAATCGCCCATGGCATAGACGTTGGGCGCGCTGGTTTCCAGCAGGCGGTTGGTGACAATGCCCCGGTTGGTGGCGATACCACTGGCCTTGGCCAGCGCCGTGCGCGGGCGCACGCCGACAGCAGAGAGGACGATATCGGCGCTGATGGTCTGGCCGTTGTTGAGACTGACAACGACTCCTTCAGCCGCTTTATTGACTGCGGTCACCAGCGGCCCGAAATGAAACCTCGCTCCTTTCGCTTCAAGTGCGGCCTGCACCGCCTTGCCAGCAGGTTCGGGCAGGAGAGTGGGCAGGCAATACCCCAGCGGATCGACAACCTCTACGTCGAAACCACCATTGAGCAAATCATTCGTGTACTCGCAACCGATCAGTCCGCCGCCAATAATGCACACTTTCTTAACGTTATTCTTGGCGACCGCAGTACGAAAATCCGCGTAATCCAGCAAGTCATTCATGGAATACACCAGTGCCAGCCCATCGCCTTCAACCGGCGGCCGGATCACCTCGGCGCCCAGCGCCAACACCAGCTTGCCGTAGTGGATGGCGGTGTCGGCATCGGCGACCTTGATCAACTGGCGCGCGGTATCAATCTCGTTCACTTTGGTCATGGTCCACACACTGGCCTTCAGCTGCCCGGCCATATTGCCCGCATCCGACTGCGCCAGTTCATCAGCCGAGTGGCCCTTGGTGTAACCGGTAGACAACATCGGCTTGGAATAGGAACGGCCGTCGTCGGAGGTAATCAGGATGAGCGGCGTGTCGCTGTCGTGCTTACGAAACTCCTTGGCCAGACCATAGCCCGCCAGGCCGGTGCCCAGAATAACCACCGGCGCATGCACCTTGTCGACCACGGGCTGCTCGTGGTGGGGCGCATCGACCACCGGCGCCTCTTCGAGCAATTGAAAATCTTCCTTGCCCACGCCGCAATCGGGACACAACCAGTCTTCCGGCACGTTCTCCCACTTGGTACCCGGTGCAATACCATCGTCTGGCCACCCGTTCTTCTCGTCATAGACCAGGCCACAGACAATACATTCCCACTTGCTCATACGAGGACTCGCTCTCTTTCATTTACGGGTTGTAGATCGGCCGAACGTGACCCAGCCGGCGCCGGAACGAATGGCAAATTTCGAGACGAAACACTATAGGGTTGTACAATAATTGTGCAAGGATTTTCTCCCCCGCGCGGTCCGGCAATTTAGGCCGGAAGCCGGCTTGCAAGCAC